>Ga0187844_10002057_pt1 | contig 14660 bp, 14 predicted proteins | sample SpaLakP09_SKY_50_FD_134517 | JGI IMG/M metagenome (GOLD analysis project Ga0187844, IMG submission 134517) | Oligotrophic lake water microbial communities from Sparkling Lake, Wisconsin, USA - SP09_SKY_50 | ecosystem: Environmental > Aquatic > Freshwater > Lake | place: USA: Sparkling Lake...
GCTCGCTCTGCTGCCTCCGCAGCAGCTTTGGCTTCTGCTTCGGCCTTTAAACGTTGTTCATTGGCTGCACCCTCAACCAAGGTACGTTGAATCTGAGATACCTTCAGTTCTTTACCTGCTGTTTTGGCAGATTCAAAGGCTTTTCTGATTCTTGCTTGTTCTGCTTCGGCCTTTAAACGTTGTTCGTTAGCAACTGACAGCTTCGCATCACCCAAGGTACGTTGTACCTGGGATACCTTCGGTTGTTTATCGTTGGTTCGTGACTGTGCTTTTGTATTTGAACGTTTTTGTATGAAAACTGGTAATTTTCTTTTTGTAACAGTTCTTCTTTTGTATTTTAAACGATTAGACATCCTTTTTAACTTTGCCGCAATTTCTCTTTTAATCCTTGATATTTTCTTGTAAATTCTCTTACCTCCTCTGGTAGTTGTAATTCTTATCTTTAGTAATTTACACTTTTTAATTATAGCTTTTGAAGGCCTTTTTTGAACGTGTTTATAGTTTCTCATAATTAATAATATTAAGATATTATTTTATTTCTACACATGGGACATTCGTTATTATCCTTTTTGAGCCAACGGTCAATACATTTTTTATGAAAGCAATGGCCACAATTCAAAGTTCTCTGGTATTGACCTATAGAAAAATCATCTATACAAATAGAACAAGTCGATGACAATAAAGGGTCGTTTTCTTTTATTTTACGATATGGCATAAGGTCTTTTAACTTTTTCCTACGGTATTCTTTGTAATTTCTTTCTAGTGAATCTGACCCCGGACTACCAAAACGGGTAATTACGTCGAGGAATACCATCGAATATAAATCATCTGTATCTGTTACAAAATTATTGAATGATGTGTATTCTTCATTTTCATCGAGTATATATCCTCCAATCGGAGGGGTATTGAAATAATTAAATGAATTAGGCCCATAATCATTTACATTGTATTCATTTGTTATGTTTAGTATATTGAATACAATCGAACGTTGTATTGCTTGATTTATTACAGTGTCCAATAAATCCATTTTTTTAATAATTTAAAGTTAATTAATTATTATTATTAATTTTTTATATCATTAATTTAAATTATTCCTGGATATCGTTAATTTAAATAAAACAAGTTGGAATTTGGTAATTCCAGATTATTTTATTTATTATTTTTTTTTGTTAATTATTAAGTTACTCAGATTCAACGTGTTCCTCATCTGAATCGTCAACTTCAACCTCCTCAAGTTCTTCCTCTGAATCTGATTCAGATTCAACCTTCTTGAAAGCGTATCCAGATGCCTTTACTTGTTTGTGAACACGCAACTGGGTACAAACCCAGGTAACACCAAAGCTCCTGTTGGCAACCCAAAGCATTTGGGGCTTAATAAGAGCAACCACATAATCACCCTTATCAATATAAGTGAATGGTTGTTCCTGTCCTTCACTGCCTTTGTTACCAGGGCTCCAGAAAGTAGTGAGGTACTTTCCATCTGGACGATTCTTCTCAGAGTCTGGCTTGAGGAACAACAACTTAAAACGGAATGTATCTGAATATTGTTCCTTCTTAGAAAGTTTCATACCGGAATAATAATAATCACTGATGATTTCACGAGAAAGTTCCTTTTTGAAAAAGTTCTTGCAATTGGCTACCGCATAGTCAATTACCATCTTATCAACACTGTCAATGATTTCACGAAATGACTTAATACTTTGACTGATTTCAATACCTTGAAAAGATACATCTAGTGATTTCTTGAAAGGGTTTGTCTTGTCCGTGGAAATTCCAAACGGAGCACGCATCTTCGGTGTTTGAATGAGGGTTTCACCTCCGGAGTCACCAATTGAAATTTCAATATTGTATCCACCGTTTACATTGGGTTTATGTTTGCCAAACTTGATTTCTTCAATCTTGAATCCAGAAGAAGTTACTACTGACGGCATTGTAAACAAAAGTTTGTTTGATATTGATTGCTACTGATACTCAGTATAACCAATAGTTCTTTAAATCGGTTTATTCAATCTTCCTTGAAGAACTATTTGTAACTTGTGATAATTTTAAACAAAAAAATTTACGAAGTGACTTAAAGAAGTGCATAAAATAATAATTATATTCGTAAACACTGAACAATCAAAATGGCAGAAGTTGAAAATGTAGTTGAAGTCTCTACAGAGGAAGTTGTAACACCCGTTGATTTGCTTAGTTCCAAAACAGAATTGTCTCCTTTTGACAGCTTGAAGACAGTGCTAAGCATGCTCAACGAGCATATGGCAAAGAACAAGATGCTTGCGACGTATGTACGTGCAACAATGAAGGTTGTAGAGCGTCAAACCAAGGACCTCGATAAGCTTCGTAATAAGAGTTCTCGTGCAAAGACAGAGCGCAAGAACAACGGTGTTCAGTCTGGAATCACCAAGCCAGTTCCTATCAGTGATGAACTTGCTGCATTCCTTGGTGTTGCACCCGGAACATTGGTTCCTCGTAATGAAGTTACCAAGGGAGTTTCTGCGTATGTTCACAAGTATGAACTCAGTGACCCAACAAACCGTCAGAAGTTTATCCTTGACACCACTCCGGAGGGTCTTGTCCTAAAGACCCTTTTGGGAAACCCAACTGACCCGGTTACGTATTTCAATCTCCAGAGGTACCTCAAACATCATTATCTCGTTCCTCCCACACCTGTTGTTCAGGATGTAGATACCCCATTTGTACATGAAACTCAACAACTTGTTGATGATTCAGTTGTTGAAGAATCGTCTAAACAGGTTAACAACGAAACCCTTGACAGAAAACAACATAAGAGAAAGCTCATTTTGCGTAAGAAAGGAGGTGGTGCAGAGCTCAACGAGGAGCCTTAAATAAATTAGTTAACGTTTAAATGGACACTTACCAAGTCCAATTATTACCAAGTTTATTATTACAAAAAAAAAAGATTTTTATATCGCGAGCGATTATAATTATGTATTAACTAGTTGTTATCTAAATAAGTTAATATATAATTGTATATACAATGTTGACATTGAAAAAAAAATAAAAAAAGTTCTTGAAATTATAACCAACGAGTTTGTAACTTGTAATATTTCAGAATTAAAGAGTCTTACATTTTTGGAAATAACAGACCATCCTTAATTATGTCGTCTGCATTGTAATTACCTGTATATGATTCCCATCTAGATACAAGTCTTGGGTTCACTATTTGTTTACCATTAACATCAAGTGTTGTTCCATATGGAATATCACCTGCTGTTATACAATTACCGTTATATTTAACAACACGAGGATAACTTGAGTCACATTCTACATTTGGAGAATTATTCATTTTACCAGGAGAACCTTGTAAAACTATGTTATTTTCTGGTACAAATGAATCATTGTAATCTATCATCCCAGGAAATTCTCTGTTTCCATTTGAATATGCTTCTGGGTAAGAAATATTTGATATACTTTCTGTAGGTTTGAATTGGCTTTGGTTTCCTACGCTCGACTTTGTTATATCTATTATTCTAGCTGATTTTTCACCAGTTGGGTCATTAAATGATGATTCTCCATATGATTCTGGAATGGAATAAGAAGTTAATAAGATATCTTTTCCAGCTTTACTAAATGAATCGGAATCCTTTGATGACATATAGACACCTGCCCCCTGTGGATAAATCATATAATGACCTATTTCTTCTTTTATAGGTGGCTTATTAAAATTGTCATCAAATGACCTTGGTTGGTCGTTAGTCAGTTCTGATTCTGGTGTAACTAATGTGGGGGAAAATGGTTCTTTAACATCACTTGAACCAAAGTTATATTCTTCGTTTAGAATGTTTGTAAATGAAGATTTGCTATTCTTACGTTGGGAGATTACTATCGCTATGGTAAAAAATGCAGCGATAGATAAAGCTACAATAAAAGGAAAAAAAATTTTAAACCTAGACCCCATTAATTAAATTAATTAATACTTTTTATTTTAAATTATCATTAATTAATTAAATTTAAAGTTAAAGTTAACTTTAAATTTAACGTTAGATGAATGGTTTCGTTATAAACCTTGATAGTCGTCCAGACCGTTATCAACAATTTTTAGACCAAACCACTTATATCAAAAAAGTTGAAATAACCAGGGTGTCTGCAATTAATAAGATTCCCGTTGAAATTGACCAATCAGTCATTAAGAAGAAACGGTCAGACTTTAATTACCATGGACAAATTTGTTGTACATTGTCTCACTTATTGATTTATCGTAAAATTCAACAACTGGACCAACAAAATAAGTATGTATTGGTATTTGAAGATGATTTTGCTTGTATCTTACCTGATATCAGAATAAATTTTGACAGTTACCTTGACAAGATTCTTCAAATCGCTCCGGATGATTTCGATATCATTTATCTCAATGACATAACCAGGTGTGTACCTAAGTACAATAATAGTATTCACGATTCTAATTTTAAATTGATTAGTCCGGATAAGTCCAGTAATGTACAGCCTACAACTGAATGTTACGTTATTTCTAAAAAATTTGCAGCTGAACTTGTTGAATACAATACAATTTACGAAATTGACATCTTGTTGATAGATTACATCAAACAATTTAATAAAAAGGCATTTGTACTCAACAACCCCATGGCATGTCAATACAATCGTGCCGATACAAACATCCAAAATTAATTTCAAGTTTGTGATAAGTCTTCAGATGAATCTTTGAAGTCGTCTGAATTACATGAATTGGTAAGTGACTGTTGTTCCTCTGGATAATTGTTTAATATAATTTGTTCTTGGTAATAAATAGGTACTGGACTAAATTTTCCTTGTTCGCAAGGACGAGGTATTGTCGATACCACACCGTTATTTTTAAATATATCGGAAAAATCTTGAACGGGAGGTGGTATTGTTTCCATATTGAACTTTTTTAGTACATTGTTGAGTTCCATCGTGTACTTTTTACTTTCTTTAATTGAAAAAGTTGAATATTGCAAGAATACCAAACTAACAACTGATACACTTCCAGATATAAAACTAAGAGTTCTGCTCTTGTAAATACCTGCTGAAAATGAAAGTATACTACCGACTCCAACAAGGAACTTTGAAATTGTTTCAAATGCTATTCCAAACCGTTTGAAATATTTTATCAAGTTTATTGATTCTTGTATTGTAGATTCGTAATTGGGTAATATGTATTCTTCGAAGATTTTCTTTTTGAACCATTCTGACATTCTGAGTTCTTCGAATTTATTCATTTTAACAAGGTACCGTTAACAATTATCGTTAATAATTATCGTTAATTATTTAAAAAAAGGTTAATTATTAAAAAAATGGTATTAGCAATGGACACTGTCAACGAAGACTTTATCGACCTGGTAGTTACAAACCTTAAAATACTGGGAATGCTCCAGATAAACGACAAGTTAATTGTCCGGAGAGGGCATTTACATATTGACAAGGAATCTGGGATTCTTTTTATAAAAAGATGGTTTATGGGTGATTCCCGTGACCAAGCGTTAAATTACATTTCGTCGGTTATCAAGAATATAAATTTATTATTCAATAAGTTGAAAATATTGTTGCCGTCTGGCCAGAATGTTTATACATCTGACGACATTAAATGGATTCTAACGAGGGTTCTTACCGAGATGGAAAAGGGAGAAGGTGGCTTGATTAACTTGAAAACTACTTACACGGAAGATACATTTACAACCGTGATTATTGAAAATATACTTACTAAAATGAGAGAATTGGCTGTACAGGGTAGAAACATCCTTATGGAACTTGAATAACTTTAATTCAGAAGTATTTCTCTATGGTACTGAAATAAAACCAGTTTGGAATTGGACGTTTGCTCCATTTGGCAAAATGTTTCTTGTCATTGATGTAGTAACACCGGTAACTTTTGATTGTGTCGTTGTCTAATTTGTATTGGTCTGGCATTGCTAATGGAATTGGTGTCAGACCCAATAGTTCAAATCCAGACGTGTAAGAAAGTATCACTGGGTTTTTAGAACCTTGGTAATAAATGATATCTGTTTGATAATTGTGTACATTCTTGAATTGATGAATGTACGGAAAAGAAACTGGTAACATCTTTTCCAGCCATACAAGATGCGATTCGCAAGAATGTACACGGTTATAACGATACGTATATTCCTTGGAAAGTAACAAACCAACCTTGAGAGTGTATTTGTAATTTTCAAGGGAAGTACGTACCCATACAGACGTAGGGTGTTTGGGGTTGCTTATTGCACGATAACCATATTTATCTAGATAACTTTGGTCAGATGTACCATTGAGATGATGTGCAGTATATAACATCTGGGTTAACTCGAGAATCATTTTGACAACGTGCTTGTCACAATGGTACTCGGCTGATTTTTGTGGGTCGACATCCAGGAAGAATAGGTTCATGTTTAATGGGTGTGGTATTTTCCCGCTAACGGGAATTTTATTTTTTTGGTGTGGAAACGGTGGTTGTAAGTTGTTCAGGTTTTCTTAAAAACAAACACAGCATTTAAAAAACTAATTTCTTGTTCCCGTTGGCACAGTTCTGGAAATTTCCCAGAACGGTATATATCTTTGAAATCGGTAAAATTACCTGAATTGGCATTGTTGAAAAAATTGATGTTAACAGGTTGAAGTCCAACTAACTGTGCAACGTTGTTTAATTCATCCATAAGTACTAGGTATTCTGTAGATGTTCCATGTTTGGAAAAATAATTTGACTGGTCAGTGTCTTTGATATCGAAAGTGTATTCATTACCGTATTTTTTTCTAAATTTTCTTGAAAAATCAAATTTAATATTATAATAATCGTTATCTATAACACTTACACCTTCTGAAAGTGATTTGTAATAACTTACCAGTTTATTTCCATTAACAACAGTTCCAAAAAAATAACCACCCGGTGATAAATAATTACTTACCAATTGAAGAACGTCTTTAAGGTATTTTTCATTTTTGAAGAAATAATGCAATGCAAATTGACAACTAACAAAATCAAATGATTCCTTTCCCAGGGTTGTTAAGTAAGTATCTAAACGCGGAGACAAATTTTCTTGACTCAAAGCATTACCAACTTCAAGAACAACGTTGTTTTTATTTAAATTTTTTGAAACTTGGTAATCATTCAACCGATTCCTTGCTTCGGTTATACTTTCTGGGTCGATGTCAAATCCATAAACGTTGGTAATTCCAGCCAGGTCCCATTTTCTGATATCACCACCTCTACCAACAGATATTTCCAACAAGGTTAATTCTTTTTTGTTTGGGTAAATTTGTACGATTTTCTTGAAGACGCCTTCTTTTATTTTGTTATGAAATTTTCTAAGACCAATAACCTTGCTATTATTACGATTAAAAACTTGTTTATTATTACGATTGTCACTGTTTATATACTCGCTTTGTTCGATACATTTAATAAGGTCTTGTTTGTTAATACCGTTTAACATTTTCTTTAATTGTTCTTTCATTAAATATTTACTTTAATTGATTTAGGTATTATTATTTTTTGTAATTTAAATTAACAAACTTAGGTGTACATTCCAAATGGAGGCTCCGTAACTTTTTTTGAACTTTTCTTTTTTTCCGAAATAAGCAATTCAAATGCACTTTTTATGTCATGGTGATTAAGATACTTTTTAGCCAAACGACATTTCCCAAATACACGCCTGGAATGGATTATTTTTGCCTTGTCAAATAACGAAAGGGTGTCACCACCATTGTTTTCAAATAACTTTATTCTATCAATAACTGAAAATTGATACTCAGTGAACAAAGTTTTCAACAATGAAAAGTTGTCTTTGATGAGTTCGATATCAAGTTTCCAATGCCCTGATTTTACTTGGTAAATAAATAGCTCTTTGATATTGTCGGCAGAATAACCTTCAATGTGATAAGTCAATGGAAAACGACGAGAAAGTCCCTTATTCATTGTAAAAAAACACCGTTCCAATTCTTCACGGTAACCTGCGATTATGAGTATAAAATTTGAAGTGTGTTCAGACAAAAACTTGTTGATGGTATCGATACATTCCTTAGAATAAGAATCACCTGCTTCACCTGGATTTGTCCCCAGGGAATAGGCTTCATCAATGAACAATACACCTCCTATGGATTCTTTGAGAACTTTCATTGTTTTGAGAGCCGTTTGTCCCAAATAACCTGCGATGAGGTCAGACCTGCTCACTACTCTGAAATTATCTGTCTTGAGAAATCCCAGTGAACAATAAAGTTCCGCTAGTATTTTACCGAGAGTTGTTTTACCAACACCTGGAGGACCAGTCAAACAAGTGTGCATCATTTCATCTGTGTTAAGTCCCTGTATATAAAAAAGAACTTGGTCTATGATATTTTTTTTTACGTCTTCCATACCAATAAGGTTATTCAGTTTCTGGAGAGGACCAATACATGAATACAAAGTTTCCAGGTCGTAATTATAAGCTGGATGGTTTTCCAAACTAAGGTCAATGGAAGATGCACGTGTACGTTTCCTTGGTCTTCTGAATGAGTTACGGTACTTTGTTGCAACATCAATAAGGTCTTGGATACAATTAAATTTGTAAGACTCTTGTACTTCTGGATTTCCCGGAGGGTCCATTTTTATTACAATAAATCAATTTACTTTATATCAAATTAATCGATTGTAACCAAATTACCAAATGAAATGCCTAATGTTAAACAAAATTTCAAAATTAATCGGCATAAAACCATTAAATTGCTACTACCGAATTAAATATATCGAACATTGTATAACTAGTTATTGTATATCTGTAAAAGCAACACAAGAATTATCAGAACTTAAATTAAATACCCACGACCTCTATAGAATTCACAATGTTATTCAATACGTTTTACCCCTTGTTAAAAATTTTGAAAAGGAATTTATCGAAAATTTATTTGAAATAATAACAATGTATTATTATTTCATGGAAATTTTTAATGAAGTTTATTTTATTAATGACATTGGTGACTACATGGGTATAAACGAATTGTCGAATATTATTATAGACAATATCAACTTATTTTCAAAACCTTACTTTGAATTAAATAATTAACGTTGGTTATTCTCCCTTATAAGATATAAAATTATTCAACATATTGTTCATTGTTTCATCTGTAAATAAATAATTTCCGGTAAGATGACCGTGGTATTCATTTGAACAACTTTCGCTATACGGATAGCTTCCAAATGAACTGGTATTTGTTACTAACAGAAATAAAAATAATAACAAAAATGACAATACCAAGTTTTCAATATATTTTGCCATTATTCTTTTACTGTTATTTTTTAATATCTAAAATTTAAAAAATTAAGATGTTCTCCAATCCAAACCTACCAATGTTAACGACCTCGGTGTTAATTGAGGTACTCTACCCCAAGTCGTATCCTGGGGATAACGTATGGACCGTTGGTCCATAAAAATGTCTGTGTTAGATGATTCCCCCTTACCAAATGGACCAAAGGAATACACACGTTCAGGAGCATATACGTTACCTGGATATAAATTTGTTGTAATTTGGTTATAACAATCTGTACAATTACCTGTAATACTTGCAGCACTGCATGTCATATATAAACTATCAGGGGTATAGTTATTCATTCAAGATAATTTAACTTAAGTTTTTAATTAATTCAAATTAAAATTTCTTAAATAAATCTACGGTGGTATTTACACCCGATGCAGCTGCCAAAAACTTAAAACGATGTACTAAATAATACCATAATACTACTAACAAAGCAATAACAAACGTAACAATAATAATTACGACACCTGTCAATTTATTATTTTCTGGGTGTTTTCTGGAATTTTTACTTGAACAACCCTTAGTTATAAAAACATCGTGTTTTTCACCCTCTGCATATGTATTATTTGCGTTTACTAACGGTACAGGGTTAGTACCACAATCACTAATTGTACCAGAAACAATATAACTCGTAACAGTTTTACCATTTACATCTGTAGTAACAGGTGTTACAGAAGTCACTGTCATTGAAGCAGGTACAGTGTACAACTGTGGTCTGTTATAAATGGATGCTCCTAAGTAAAAAAACAACATACATATAATTAATAACACGACTGTACCAATTGTATTCATAATTCTTCCAAATTCAGCAGCTCCATCATAAACCTGGTTTCCAACTCCACTCCAACCTTGGTAATTTGGTTGAACGTTTCCAAAACGTAAACGGTTTTTTACAGGCATCTTGTTAAATTAATATTAATATTTATTTTATTTACATTCCAAATGGAGTAAACAATTCAAGGAATTGTCCATAACTCTGGAGTGTACCTGCATTTGCAAACTTGGAACCTCCAGGAACATTCATAGCAACACCATTTACAATTGTCAGGGGTGTATGTGTAGCTGCAAGGGTCTGGATATATTGAGAATCCATAGTTCCCAATTCTGTATCGAACATTCTCAATTTACCTGTCGACGACGTAACGAAAATGGTATTTCCATAAACATTGATACCACCAATTCCAAACATCTCGCGGTAATTGTGAGTGAAGTCTCCATTCATACCTGCCATTTCCGACTGAACTTTGTTCCACCAAGCCAATCGTTTGGCAATTGGTAATAACGAATCTGTGTGGTACCAATTACCTGTATGGTCTGTTACCCATCCATCTGGAGATGGCAACTTCCTTGCGTAAAGGATGGTATTATTGTTGAAATTGGGTTCACCACCATGTGATATCACTGGATTTCCCTGGCTGGGCATCATTGGCCCAACCTGTTTGCATCCATAAGTATAATTGTTAAAACCCCTATTACTTGTACGAAGGTAATACTTTCGGTCATCAACTGAAAATGAACCATACCCTGCCAAGTTGCACATATTGTATACATCTGTAATACTGGGTGGTAAATTAACTGTTGAAACAAGACCTGTATCAAAACTGATGTTTGTTGTTTCGTTAGTTATTCCTTGTAAGTTTACCATTTGTTCATCGGGTTTAAATGAATCACCACCTGTCAACAAAGTCGTAACACTAAAAGTACCTGCGCACATTACATACTTGGCATTTCCAGATTTTGTAAAATTGAAATCAGTGTTGTTGGTTGTGTAGTCGATTATACTTGTACAGAGTTGGTCTCCATTGCTTCCACCTTCATTTCTAAATGAACAAAGATTTGTCTCTATGTCTTCAAAACTTGATTGGTATGTATCTGCACCGATGACAGATTGTCCCCAGTACAATTTACCTGTATAAGCATCAAGTGCGACGATTCCGTAAGGAATAAAACGACGATACCGTGCACTTCTATTGGGATGGACGTCATTGAGTCTAAATTGTTTGTATAATAGTTCCCATTCTCGGTAAACAATTTGAGATATCTCAAAAGCAATTTCAGCATTTTCTATTGTACTATACGGACTATCGATGCTCTTTGGTACATTACCTGTAAATAAACATTGATATTTCTCTATTTCGTTGGTATCTGTCCATCCGGTAACGTTTGTTTTGTTGGGTATCATTCCTTTTTTCTGATTTACAAATTGACCTACTTGTTTGTCAAGAGTCCATCCATTCCATGCACGAACTGCCTTGGTATACATCTCTGACAATGCAAATGTTACAGATTCAAATGAAATAAAACCTGGGTCGAATAAATTGCAACTTCCTGAAGTTGTCATTGGGTCTACAATAACACGGTGTCTGTTAATGACCTCACGGTAATCTTCGAGTATATTGTAAACATCTAGACCGTTGTGTTTGCTCATGTAACCGTATAGTCGGTCCGGAAATTCATTAACAAAACGTCTGGTGCTATGCATGAGATAAAGAATATCTGACCGAGTATATTGAAATGCATTTCCAGATGCAATGTAAACCTGTCCCAATGAAGAATCAAAAGAGTGTGTTCCGTACATTGCAGCTCCGTAGTAATTCAAACCATGTGCTTGTGTTTTACTTAGGGTATCGCCTGGTCTTACATATGTAAGTTTTGGCATGTTGTACATTCTAAATGCCTCAACTACCAGCGTAAAAGACTCATTCCAATAAAATATTCCTTCTTCAGTTGCCCCTGCGGGGTCTGAATAATTAATATCTCCAAAAAAGGAAATATCGCCTGGTGTGATATCATCTGATGTTAATGTTCTCCAGCGGAATTTTTTAGGTTTTCCGTTGGGGTAATAATCTACAGGTGAATACACTTGTAAATTCACCAAGTGAATAAGTGTTTCTTGTTCTCGTTTGTCTGGGAACACGTAATAACTTGTGTCAAAAATTTCCAATAATTGACAAATACGAACAACAGATTCCTCGTAGATATCCTGAGGTAAACAAAACCACTGGTTCAATGGGTCAGCAAATGTATCTGGAAAACCCGGAGTGTCTTGGAATACATATCCAGGAATGAGGGGTTCAAATACCTCAACGAATGTTTCTGGAGAACCGTTAAAGTTTTTTCCGAAACATTCTGGACCTGCAGTGTCACCTTCAATTAATCGTTTAGGTGCAGTATTGAATAACCATAATGGTCTATGAGCAGTAAATGGTGGTTGATATCCGATATTCCAAACAACACCGGAAGTATCTGTAGACAATGACCAATCAGCCGTGTAATCAAAATTTGGAGTACCGTCTTGGTAACATTCGTCTAAAGAATATTTATTCTGGTCCATTAAGTCTTGTGCCCCAAGGTCTTCAAACGCAAAAACGAAACTATTACCTTGGTGCCAATTTGACATTTTTCTTAATTCAGAATCAGCTTCGAGAGTGTCTTCAAATACATTAACTTTTTGATGACTATTACCTGCATTTGAGGTAATTATCACCACTGGGTTTAAAACCAGGTCATTTGGAGGTAAAACAATACAATTTTGAAGGGTATAACTTGCTATCTTTTTCAATGGCCTTGTGGTATTACCAGAATCATCATAATGAACACCAACAGGGTCTGAAGTGTAAGTATTACAAAAAGGTGTTGCAATAGACCATACCAATGAAAGGTCGAATTTATTAAACTTGTAAACAAAAGGACTTCCAAGGTCTGCGAAATAAAGGAAATCTCCATAAACACATACAGGAGACCGACTTGTCGGTGAATGTTTCAATATGGAATATCCACATTCATTTTTAAGTTCACTAAGTATTTTATAATTTTCAAGAACACCCGTTGAACGATTTACCTTTGTGAGTATGGCATTGTTTGTAAACCCCATACCCACTGAAACATTTCCAGCACCGTCATTTGGATAAACATACTGAGTGTTTGTTTCGTTGGGATACTTTGAAATTAAAGAAACTGCATAAAAGTAATTTTCATCCGTTGTAAAACCCCAAGAAGGTTTGTTTATAACTATACCATCTGGTAATGGTTCTATGTGTTTGTGTCTAAGATTATTAATAACGCTTGATGGTGTTTCCAGACCATTTACACCCAAACCAATCGAATCTATATAACCAGATGTATAATCTCCATTAAAAGCAGTACGTACAACTGGAACTGTACTTGCAGACCCACCTAGAAGTTCAAGTGGTAAGTAACCACGGCCATCATAACCACCTCTCGCCATTGGCCATGTTTGTACCCTTGGTTTTTCTAGTTCTTTTGATTCTTTGAAAATACTTGGTGTTGTAATATTTTCAGCAACAACATTTTTTGCACTTACGGTTTTATCAAAACCAACAGATTTTTTAAATGTAAATGTATCTATTTGTTCATAATTTAATAATCCCATTTGTGGGCTATAATTTCCATTAGAAGAATCAGAACCGTATGCAAAAAGTATTTCATTACCTTTCTTCAATAATAAAAGGTCTCTTGAATATCCTATAAATGTTTTACTTGAATCGTAAACAAGGCCATTTGATGTATCGTACTCAACACGAAATGTATAATCTTGTCCGTATCCCTGGTTTATCAAACCCGTGAATGTCAACGAATCACCAGCTAGTATTTCAGATGGTCCAGGTGGGCCTTGGTCACCTGTTGGTCCTTGTTCACCTTGTAAACCGGACGGGCCTTGTTCACCTTGTAACCCAGTTGGCCCTTGTTCACCTTGTAACCCGGTTGGGCCTTGTTCACCTTGTAACCCGGTTGCTCCTTGTTCACCTTGTAACCCGGTTGGTCCTTGTTCACCTTGTAACCCGGTTGGCCCTTGTTCACCTTGTAACCCGGTTGGTCCCTGTTCACCTTGAATTCCTTGTATACCATTTTGACCTTGGATACCTTGTTCACCTTTTACACCTTGTATACCTTGTTGTCCTTGTAACCCGGTTGGGCCTTGTTCACCTTGTAACCCAGTTGGTCCTTGTTCACCTTGTAACCCGGTTGGCCCTTGTTCACCTTGTAACCCAGTTGGTCCTTGTTCACCTTGTAACCCGGTTGGCCCTTGTTCACCTTGTAACCCGGTCGGGCCTTGTTCACCTTGTAACCCGGTTGGTCCTTGTGGACCTGCAACACCGGTTGGTCCTTGTTCACCTTGTAACCCGGTTGGTCCTTGTGGGCCTGCAACACCAGTTGGTCCTTGTTCACCTTGTAACCCGGTTGGTCCTTGTTCACCTTGTAACCCAGTTGGCCCTTGTTCACCTTGTAACCCGGTTGGGCCTTGTTCACCTTGTAACCCGGTTGCTCCTTGTTCACCTTGTAACCCGGTTGGGCCTTGTTCACCTTGTAACCCGGTTGGGCCTTGTGGACCTGCAACACCAGTTGGGCCTTGTTCACCTTGTAAC
>Ga0187844_10002058_pt1 | contig 14657 bp, 16 predicted proteins | sample SpaLakP09_SKY_50_FD_134517 | JGI IMG/M metagenome (GOLD analysis project Ga0187844, IMG submission 134517) | Oligotrophic lake water microbial communities from Sparkling Lake, Wisconsin, USA - SP09_SKY_50 | ecosystem: Environmental > Aquatic > Freshwater > Lake | place: USA: Sparkling Lake...
CGCTCAGGCGGGTGCAGGAACGCATTCTGCGGGGCGATGCGCTTCCGACTTTCTCATCCCGCATACCCGTAGCCACTCGGCGTTGACGAAGCGCGCAGCGCGGCGCGGGCTTCAGTTCCTCAAGACGCCACGCGCCGCGCTGCGCGCTTCGTCAACGCCGAGTGGCTACGGGTATGCGGGATGAGAAAGTCGGAAGCGCATCGCCCCGCAGAATGCGTTCCTGCACCCGCCTGAGCGTTTGCGGCATTCCTCCATCCGGGGGCGCAGAATCCACTCTCGTGTCGAACCCTCTTCCGACGATGCCGAAACGCGTACAGATGCGCAGAACCGCCGGGTGGCGAAAACCGCCCGACGTCTTCTATGTGGGACGACCGACCGACTGGGGAAATCCCTGGCGCGTCGGCGGCAAGGCGCACGGCGCGCTGGATCCGGCCACCGCCGTTGCGCACTACCAGGACGCGTTGATCAAGGCGGAGCTTCGCGACAAAGCCGGCGTGCCATTGCTCGATCGCCTGGAAGAACTGCGGGGGCGCGATCTCGCCTGCTGGTGCGATCTCGACAAGCCCTGTCACGCCGACGTGCTGCTGCATTTCGCCAATCGCGAGCGCTGATCTGCAAGCGTCGTCGTCATGGCGCGCGAGGAGGATCTTCGCTCCGGAAAGAACATCGCGCTTTCGCCCGGCGTCTCCGGCTGGCACCGGTCCGGGCACGTCGGATGCGCACGGCGAGCCTCTGCCTGACGCCATCGATCGCCATGCTCGTCCGCCCTTCGTACGCCGCCGCTTCCGCACCTCCGCCACGGCCCCCTGCAGTTACGCCTGACGAGGCACGCGCTAGGGGCGGCACGGCTTCCACCGGCTATCTCGCCCACTGCACGGACTGCAGACAACTGCATCGCGTCCCGCGTCCGGTGCTGCTCGGATGGCGGTGTCCACGATGCTTTCACAGCCGCCCGCTCGGCGGGGATGAATCGGCTTCACGACGCCTCTCGTGAGCGGATCGCGGCTGGCGTCGCGAATGCGAACGGCGCGTGATCCGATGAAACCTTCGCGCCACCGCGCGCTGCGCGCGGCCCGCGTCGCCGGACTTCGCCACGTCGAAGACGACGGTCCCGGCATCCGGCGCGACGGTTCTCCGGGCGCGTTCCAGTACCTGTCCGTCCGCGGGATCCCGGTGCGTGATCCGACCACGCTGCGCCGCATCGCGCGGCTGGCCATTCCGCCCGCATACGAGAAGGTATGGATCTGTCCCGATCCGCGCGGCCATCTCCAGGCCACCGGGCGCGATGCGCGCGGCCGCAAGCAGTACCGCTATCACCCGGACTGGAGAGTCACGCGCGATACGCACAAGTTCGATCGCATGATCGAATTCGGCGCCGCGCTGCCGACGATCCGCCGCCGCGTGAACAAGGATCTCGCCATGCCAGGTCTTTCGCGGGACAAGGTACTGGCGCTGATCGTGGCACTGCTGGACGCCACGCGCCTTCGTATCGGCAACAACGTCTACGAGCGCGACAACCGCAGCTACGGGCTGACGACGCTGCGCGACCGCCATGCCGACTTCAGTGGGGGTCGCCTGCGGCTGAGCTTTCGCGGCAAGGGCGGAACGGAGCATGACCTCGCCATCGACGACCGGCGCCTCGCGCGCATCGTGCGCCGCTGCCACGACCTGCCGGGCCAGCGCCTGTTCCAGTATCTCGATGACGACGGCCACCGGCGTCCGGTCCACTCGGGCATGGTCAACGACTACTTGCGGCAGGTCACCGGACGCGATTTCACTGCCAAGGATTTCCGCACCTGGGGCGCCACCTTGCGGGCGATCTCGCTGATGGCCTGCACGCCGCTGCCCGATCCCCCCACCGAGCGGGCGATGAGTGCCTGCATCGTCCAGGCCATTCGCACCGTTGCCGAAGAGTTGCGCAACACGCCTGCGGTGTGCCGGAAGTCGTACATCAATCCCGCGGTGTTCGAGGGCTGGCGCGAAGGACGTCTGCAGCAGTCGTTCGCCTGCCATTTCCGCGCGGGCTCACGCGCAGTGGAAAAGCGCGCGCTTCGATTTCTGCGAGGGGCGAAGCGACATTGATCGCGAAGGGCGCGCTGCCGCCGCCTGAACGACGGCCTTCGCGCAATGCGCGAATTACGGGGAGACCGCTTCCGCCCGATGGCCAGCCGGCTTGCCCGGCGCGCTTTTGCCGGTCGTTCCCTTGCCGGGCATCCCACTCGAAGGCACGGCGACCGAGATGTTGCCGGCCGGCAACGTCGGGGCCTCGCCATCCAGCGCCTCGAGGTACGAGCGCTGCCAATGGTCGGCACTCTCGCGCCGCATCCCGGCCATCAGGTCGCGATGCCTTTCGATACGTTCTTCCAGCGACATCAACCGGGCGCGCTCCAGCGCATCGGCGACGTCGTCTGGATCGTAGGGATTGACCAGCAGCGCGTCGTCGCCCATCTGCTCGGCCGCCCCGGCGAAGGACGACAGGATCAGCACGCCGGGATCTTCCGGGTCCTGTGCCGCGACATATTCCTTGGCGACGAGGTTCATGCCGTCGCGGATCGGCGTGACCAGCCCGATGCGGCTCGCGCGATACAGGGCCGCGAGCGTGCGCTGTGGCAGCGCCTTGTTGAGATACCGCAGGGGCGTCCAGTCGAACGTTCCGAAGCGACCGTTGATCTGCGACGCCAGCGCTTCGAGTTCCGTGCGGAAATCCTGGTACGCCCGCACCTCGCCGCGACTGATCGGCGTGACCTGCAGGAACTCGACGTTGCGCTGCACGCGCGGATATTTCTCGAGCATCCGCTCGAAACCGGCGGCACGGCGCAGCAGGCCCTTGCTGTAGTCGAGGCGATCGACGCCGATGATCTGCGTGCGCCCGTCGAGCAGCTTGCGCATGCGCCGCGACTCCTGGAGCGCGCGCGTCGACGTGGCGTAGCCGACGAACTCTTCCACGTCGATGCCGACGGGAAAGGCGCCGGTGCGGATATGCCGCGTCCCGCATTGCAGGCCGTTGTCGATCACCGTACAGCCCAACTCGCGCTCGGCGTAGTCGTGCAACCGATGGCGATCCGCCTCGGTCTGCAAGCCGACGACGTCGTAATGCAGCAGGCTGCCCATCAGTTCGCGATTGCGCGGCAACGCGGCCAGCAGTTCATGCGGCGGCGTCGGGATGTGCAGGAAGAATCCGATGCGGTTGGTGCAACCCAGCGCACGCAGTTCTTCGGCCAGCGGAATCAGGTGGTAGTCGTGCACCCAGATGCGGTCGTCCGGCTTCAGCAGGTCGGCCAGTCGCCGCGCGATCAGCGCATTGATGCGTCGGTAGGCGTCGTAGTGCTCACGTGCGAACTGAACCAGATCGAGACGGAAATGGCAGAGCGGCCAGAGACAGCCATTGGCGTAGCCGGCGTAGTAGTTCTCGAAATCGGCCGTCGGCAGATCCAGCGTGGCGACGTTGATGCCGTTGATTTCCTCGAGCACCACGGCGCCCGCTTCGGACGCGGTCTTGCCGCTCCAGCCGAACCACAGGCCGCGGTTGGCGATCAGCGCGGAGCTGAGCGCCACCGCCAGGCCTCCGGCCAGGGGCGCACCGCGCACGGTGCCCACGCGATTGGAGACGCAGATCAAGCGCCCTTTTGCCGCAGTCTTATTCATCGTTTTCACCTCGCATCGACGCTAGGCTCGCCTGCAGCCACAGCAGCACCTGGTTGGGCGTACCGAGCCGATGCAAGGCCGCCGTCGCTCCAGCGCCCACCTTCACACCGTAGCCTTGCTGGTTGCTGGCTTCGGCGAACGCGGCTTCATCGGTGCGATCGTCGCCCGCGAATACCGGCACACGGCCGGCGAACGGCGGATGCTCCATCAGCGTGCGCAAGGCAGCGCCCTTGTTCGCAGCCGCAGGCAAGGCCTCCCGAACGAGCCGGCCGGCCTGCATGCGCATGCCCGGCACGGCGCGCATCGCATCCGCAAGCGCGGCTTCACATTCGGCTTCGCGTTCCGGACAGCGGGCAAAGTGGATCGCCACCGCCGCGCCCTTGTCTTCGATCAGCACCTCGGGCACATCGGCGAATTGCTTGCGCAAGCGCTCGACGATCGCGGCCGCGCCGCGCGGTGTGGCGTCGATGCGATCCGAGCCGGGCAGGCGCAGTTCCGCGCCGTGGACGCCGGCTCCTGCCGCGTGCCAAGGCGTCAACAGGGAATCCACGACGTCGAGACTGCGGCCGCTGATGACGGCCACCGCCTGATCCAGCGCTTCGCCCAGGTCGGTCAGCAGACCCGCGAGCCATGGCGGAACCACGACCTCGCCCGGTGAAGGTGCGAGTTCGATCAGGCAGCCATCCACGTCCAGGAACAGAGCCTGGTCACGTGTCAGCAGGGGCGGCACGGGAAGCTCCCTTTGCTCGTGCCCGGTAGGTAACTCGGTTTGCAGCATGACCCGGTCGCGCAATTTGGGTGCCCGGGATCCTAGCGCCCCTTGCGCCGGTAGCCGGCCACGGTTTCGTGAACGAATTCAAGCTTCCGGATCACATCGTCGGCAAGGACGAACGGGTAGGCATCCTGCAATCCGAGACCTCGATTGAAGTCATTGAGGATGTACGTCAACGACATCCAGCGCGCGATCATCCGCGGAAACGGCCCCACGTGATTCGCGCTGAAAGGGCGCCTTGGCGCGAAGCGCGGATCGGTGCCGCGACGCGGATTGATCCACAGGCCGCTCTCGAACGCGGTTTCCAAGCTGTCGATCATGTGCAGGTAGTGCGCCCACGTCTCGGCCCAGTCTTCCCAGGGATGTGCGCTCGCGTAGACGCTGACGAAGTGCGCTTGCCAGTCCGCCCGCGGCTCGCCGTAATGCTTCTTGAGCGCCTTCGCGTAGTCCGCGCGCTCGTCACCGAAGACGTCCCGAAATTGGGCGAGACGTCGCGTCGGCCCGATCATCTGGTCCCAGTAGTAGTGACCGACCTCGTGCCGCAGGTGACCGACCACGGTCCGGTACGGCTCCTTGAGCTCGACCCGACGTCGCTCGCGCTCGGCGTCGTCGGCCTCCGCCACGTTGATCGTGATCAGGCCCTGATCGTGTCCGGTCAGCACCGTGCCGGGACCGCGATGTCCCGGCGCATCCGCAAGGAACTGGAAACGCATCGACGGTTCCTCGGCCATCAGATCTTCGCGCGACAACACGCCCAGGCTCATCAGTCCGATCACCAGCCGCCGTTTGCCCGCCTCGAGCCGCCGCCATCGTTCGACGTTCTGCGGCAAGCGAAGATCCGGAATCACCACCGTCAGACGACACGACAGGCAGAACTCGCTGGGATCGTCCTGCGCCACTCCCCAGTTGCAGACCGTATGCGGAAGCGCGTTGGCACAAGGGCGATAAGCGTTTCCTTCGAACGCGAGCGGCTCTCCCGAGGCCTGGTCCCAGGACACCATCTTCTGGACGTCAGGAAGGAACGTCAGGCGCAGTCCGCAACTCGTGCACAGATCGTTCTCGAGCGTGAGCAACAGCCCGCAGTGCGTACAGTGAAATCGTTTCATGGATTCTTCTTCACAGCGTTGGTGTCGTGTACTGGGTCGTGTCCGGCGCGCCGTCGTTTCCTTGGGCCTTGCGCTCTGCCTGATGCCGTCGGTTGCGCCGGTCGATCAGCAACCCCGCGATCGCGTTGATCGTCAGCAACCCATTGGTCAGCGCGAAGACGACATTGCCGAGCAACACGCTGTAGGTCGTGAATCCAACAGAGGCCGCGACCTGGCCGATGAATAACCAGCGTGACACACCCCCGACCGCTCCGCTGATCCACTGCGACCACACCTGCCGGATCATCGTGACGAGCAACAACAGCGCCGCCGTCCAGCCTATGGCTTCGGTCAGCATGTTTCGTCTCGATCGCCGCCGTCGCATGCGCGTCGCCGACCGGTCGCTGGATTCGCGCGCATGTGGCGTCAACGGGTGGGTTCAGGACTCACCCCATTGCATTGGCCGTGCCATTCGATCCGCTCGGCATTCCGTGCATGCAGGCCGCAGAAGCACACGTGTTCACGCTGCATTTTGCAGCCGCTTCCATCGGTGTCAGCGGGATTTCGCACACTCCTGGAAGTGGCACGAATTCCGCAAAGCAATGCTCTACCAACGTGTCGCCAGATGCGGCCCGCAGATGAAGGAGATTGCCTCATGAAGAGTTCGTCCGGACGCAAGTCGAGTGCGACGTCGTCTCGCAGCAACGGTAATGGCGCGAGCCCGCATGCAACGAGTCCGCTGGTGCAGTTCGCTGCCGATCGTGCGCACGACGCTGCCGATGCGCTCTACGAGCAGGCCAAGGAAAGTATCGATCGCGCGCAGCGCGCGATCGGCAACGTCCATGTCGATGGTGCATGGCAGCGTCTGCAACCGATGCTCGTGAGCACTGCAGGCTTCGTGCGTCACTACCCGCTGCGCGCCGCCATGGTGGTCGGCCTGCTGGCGAGTGCGTTCTGGATCACGCGTACGTCGGAAGCGGGCGGCTGATTTCGTCGGTTTTTTCGACGTCTATGGTCGTCGTTGTTTCTCGCGGTACGCACCACTAATTCTTCAGCAGGGGGTCGATCGATGGACACGGCAATGAAGACGACGTTTCTGAGCGATCAGGACATGTCCCAGGTTCAGTCGATCATCGACAAGCACGGCTTGTCGGGCTTCGATGCTTCCGTCCGCCTGTGGGGACGGGGAAAGGCGATCGAGGTGAAAGGCACGCTGGGCAAGCAGGAACTGTCCTGCCTGCTCGCGATCGCCAGCTTTCTCGGCACCAGTGACGTCGGCTCGACCGAAGCGGCCAACGAAGAAGGCGCAATGCCATCGGTCGCGGACACGATCATGGCGATCCCGGCACTGATGACCGACGTGCCGTCCGCCGGCCAGCTCGCCGCAAACTGATCCGCGCGATTCGGCCGATGCATGGAGCTGTCGCTGATCGAGTGGTCCGATGACGCGCTGCGCCTCGTGGCTGCAGCCTTCATCGGCGCGCTGATCGGGCTGGATCGCGAACTCCTCGGGAAGCCGCTCGGCTTTCGCACACTCGGCGTCGTCGCCATCGCGTCGTGCGCCCTGGTCGTGGCGGTCGACCGCTACGACCTCGCGGCAGCGGGCGACAACCAGAACGTCGGCCGCGCCATTCAGGGATTGATGGCCGGCATCGGATTTCTCGGGGGCGGCGTGATCCTGCACACCCGCCGCGATCACGTGAAGGGCCTGACGACGGCGTCGCTCGTGTGGCTCACAGCGGCGCTCGGCGTGGTGTGTGGCCTGGGGGCCTGGGCCGTCGCCGTCATCGCCGTCGTGCTGGCGATGTTGATCGTCAAGGCAGGCGGACCGCTCGAACGCGCGATCGAACGCCGCCGCGCTGCGCACAAAGATCCGGTAGACCGATAGCCCTTTCGCCGGGCCGCGCTGCCGCTTTCGCATCCAACCGCGAACGTCGGCGCGCGTCGCGAATTATCCGACCGGTCGAGATTTCCCGACTCCAGGCGAAGCCTTACGCGCCATCTTGCGGGTGGGGGGAAACCCTACGTCAGCCAAAGAGAGATGCGCTCGCACGCGGGACCTTCCTCCGCGTGCGAACGCCGCCTCGATGGAATGAAGAACTACTTCTGGCAGCGCGAATCGTTCTTCGCGTCGTCGCCCGTGCAGTTTGCCGACTGGATCTTCTGGCCCGCAGCCTCGACGTCCTTGCCAGCGCCTTCCACGGTATTGCATCCGACGAGCAGCGAGGCTCCGAACACCGACAGCGCAGCCAACAGGTGAACCAGCGACGATGACTTCTTCATATACCGCTCCTGAGACGTAGCGTAGGGGTCCACGGAAGCGCAGGCGCCGTGCCCGGCGGAGCACGAGGTCATTGATCGGAACTGGATGCGAGAGGCATCGCCGGCGCCTCGATCGAGGCACCGGCGATGCCCCGAATATGTCCACGGCGACCTGCGTGCGGTACGAAATGCGATGACGCCACGCGCATGCCTCGATCAAATATTTGTTCGGTTCTGCACTCTTGTTCTTATCCCGGGCTGCAACCGCATGACAGAATCGACAACATATTGGGCACTCGTTCCGATCTGGGCCACGTCATATCGACGGGGTAACGGAATCGAGGCCCCGGTCGGGAGAGACGATTCGGAATGCCAACGACGGCCTCCAGAAAGGCAGTCATCCTCGTTGTGGACGACGAGCTATCCGGCGCGGAAGCGCTGAGCTTGTTGCTGCGGGACGCGGGATACGAAACCGTGGTCGCGCACAGCGGCACGGAGGCCTTGGCTGTCGCGCAGAAGACACCGCCGGACCTCGTGCTGCTCGACGTGCGAATGCCGAACATGGACGGCATCGAGACCTGCGAGCGCCTGCACCGGCTCCCGGGGCTGGCCGATATCCCGGTGATCTTCCTGACCGGTTCGTCGGAGCGTGCCGGCATCGTGCGCGCCTTCGCGGCGGGCGCACGCGACTACGTCACCAAGCCCTTCCTGCTCGAGGAACTGCTGGCGCGGGTGCGCACGCATGCCGATCTGAAGCTGTCGCGAGATCGCCTCGGCCAGATGCTGAAGGACCGCGAGGAAATCACCAGCGTCGTCGCGCACGATCTGAAGAATCCGCTGACCTGCATCCTGTTCGCCGCTGAATTCCTGATGCGGCCCAACAGAAAGAAGGAGCGCGACGAGGAACTGGCGATCGAGATCCTCGACAACGCGCGCTCGACGCTGGAGTTCATCCAGCGCTTCCTGGCGCGCGGTGCGGAAGGCAAGCGCCTGCGCGAGTTCGCGGCCCGACGGATCAATCTGCTCGAACTGAGCCAGATCGCGGTGAAGTCGCAACGCATTGCGTCCGAAGCGCACGACGTGAGCCTGGAAGTCACCGGCGTCGAGGCCGAAGCGCTGGTCGATCCGGACATCACGCGCAACGTGCTGCAGAACCTGATCGCCAACGCGATCCAGTATTCGCCACGGGGCGGCAGCATCGAGATCGCGGTCAGCCGGATGCCCACCGGCTTCGCACAATGCCGGGTCATGGATCGCGGGCCGGGCATTGCCGAGGCCGACCGGGCGAAACTGTTCACCCGCTTCCTCAGCGTGGCCAGCCCCTCCGATCGGAGCCAGTTCTCGTCCGGACTGGGCCTGGCCATCGCCAAGCACGACGTCACGCAGATGGGCGGCTATCTCTGGTACGAGTCGCGCGAGGGCGGTGGCAGCGTCTTCGGCTTCGATCTTCCGGCGCCCTAAGTACCCTCTGCAGCGGGTTCTGTCGGGGCAGAGCCCCTCCTACACGTCTTCGCGCCCCTGCAGGAGGGGCTCTGCCCCGACGGCCCCGCCCGAAGACCGAAAGGCTTTTGCGCCCCCCGGACACGAATCGACCGGCGCAGGGCCGGTCGTCGTTCGGAACGTCATTGATCGAGATCGCTGTCTATCGAACTGGCGTCAGTCGCAACGTCGACCTGAGCCGTCCTCCAGATTCCCTTTGCGCACCCTCGATCGATGGCTCAGCAGCGGTAAAGGGTGAACATTGCATATTGCGAAAATCCCACCTCCGGACATCGCAGCCTGCATGGCTTTCGCGACGGTATTTTCACTGAAACAGCGGGAAACGCGGCTTTTTTTTGATGGCATAACCGTTGCCACCCATGCCCTGCTCCTCCAAATGACGCTCATCCAAAGCCAGGATGAGCGTCATTCGCCCGGATCAGGCAACGGCTCGCTATATCGCCGTTCCCCCGCGTCCACGACCAAAGATCAGGGACACCAGGAATAGCACGATGAACACGACGAACAGGATGCGCGCGATTTCGGTGGCCGCACCGGCGATTCCGCCGAAACCGAATACCGCCGCAATGATCGCAATGACGAAAAAAATGACTGCATATCTCAACATGGGAATCTCCTCCAGCGGACTTGAAAGGGCAACGGCGCTTTCATTCCACCTTTTGTGCCCAATCAAGGAACTGTTCCCGGACAAGGTCTTGCGCCTATTCCGCTCTTCTGCGGAAGACGCTTTCCGCATCGAGTCCACCCGGGCCCTTTGCATAATGAGGGGCACGCCCTCCACCTTCGGGAGCTGCCTGTGACCGTTTCTCTTCGCATTCTGGTGATCGACGACGACGCCGCGATCCAACGCGCTTTCCGCCGTGCCCTCGAGGAGGAGGGTTACACCGTCGTCACCGCCCAGTCGGCTATCGAGGCCGAGGCCGCCATCGGTCGCGGTGCCTTCGATATCTGCACCCTGGATCTGAACCTCGGCGAGGTCTACGGACTGGACCTGCTGCCGCGACTGCGCGAATGGGCGCCCTGGATGAGGGTGATCCTGGTGACCGCCGTCGACGACGTGAAGGTGGCGATGAACGCGGTACGCACCGGCGCCAGCGACTACCTGGTCAAGCCCTGCACGCCCGAGCAGCTGACGCACGCCGTCGACCAGCAGGCGCAGGCGCGCCGGCTGGAGAAGCGCATCGAATCGTTGGAGAGCGACAGCAGCTCCCGCGAGGCGCATAAGTTCACCACCTCCAACACCTCGCTGATGGCGCAATTCGAATCCGCGCGCCAGGTCGCGGCGACCGACGCCACGGTGCTGCTGCTCGGCGAGAGCGGCACCGGCAAGACGGCGCTCGCGCGTGCGATCCACGACTGGAGCAACCGGGCCAAGGCCGTGTTCGCGACGGTGAGCTGCCCCTCGCTGTCGCCCGAACTGCTGGCCAGCGAACTGTTCGGCCACGTGCGCGGTGCCTTCACCGGCGCCACCGACAATCGACAGGGTCGCGTGCAGATCGCGGACGGCGGCACGCTGTTCCTCGACGAGATCGGCGACCTGCCGCTGGCGATCCAGCCCAAGCTGCTGCGCTTCATCCAGGACCACGAATACGAGCGCGTCGGCGACCCGCACACGCGCACGGCCAATGTCCGCATCATCGCCGCGACCAATCGCGACCTGAAGAAGATGATCTCCGAGGGCCAGTTCCGCGAGGATCTCTACTACCGGCTCAACGTCATCACGTTGACGATGCCGCCGCTGCGCGAGCGCACCGAGGATCTGGTGTCGGTGGCGGAAGGCATGCTGCTGACCTTTGTTCGGCAATACGATCGCCCGGCGCGGCGATTCAACGAGCAGGCCGTGAACTGGCTGCGCCAGTACGGCTGGCCCGGCAACCTGCGCGAACTGCGCAACGTCGTCGAGCGCGCCGTGATCCTGTGCAACCAGGAGGCGATCGGCCTGGAATACCTTCCGACGCACACGGTGTCCGCGGCCAAGCCCGGCCCTGGCCTGCGAGCCGGCGACACGGTATCGCTCGAGGAACTGGAGCGCGCGCACATCCTCGCGGTGATGAGCGCGACGTCCACGCTCGACAATGCGGCCAAGATCCTCGGTATCGACGGATCGACGCTGTATCGCAAGCGCAAGCAGTACGAGCTGACGAAGGAAGGCTCGCCGGCCTGACGACGACACCCCGTAGCCCGGACGAAGTCCGGGGCCCGGGGCTTCGCCCGGGCTACGGGGCCTGCGCGACCAGCAGCAGGCTTCCGAGCACGCGGCAACCCGTAGCCCGGACGAAGTCCGGGATCCCACTCGGGAATCGAAAAAGCCCCGGACGTCGTCCGACTTGGAGTCCGGGTCAACGGCTAACGCAAAGGACGCAAAAGGAACAGAAAGGCGCAAAGGATTTTTCGAATGATCCTTTGCGCCTTTCTTTGCTGTTCTCCGCGTCCTTTGCGCTGGCCTTTCTTGTTCGCAGCAACCGTAGCCCGGGTGAAACCCGGGGCTGTTTGCCGGGTAGCGAAGGGGCCCCGGGCTTCGCCCGGGCTACGGGGCCTGCGCGACCAGCAGCGGGCCTCCGAGCACGCGGCAACCCGTAGCCCGGACGAAGTCCGGGATTTCCCGCTCGGGAATCGAAAAAGCCCCGGACGTCGTCCGACTTGGAGTCCGAGTCAACGGCTAACGCGAAGGACGCAAAGGGAACAGAAAGGCGCAAAGGATTTTCGAATGATCCTTTGCGCCTTTCTTTGCTGTTCTCCGCGTCCTTTGCGATGGCCGTTCTGTTTGCAGCAACCGTAGCCCGGGTGAAACCCGGGGCTGTGTGCCGGGTAGCGAAGGGGCCCCGGGCTTCGCCCGGGCTACGGGATGGCGGCAACGGGCACAAGTTCTGCGGTAACGCCGAACGTGGGTCGCGACGGCCGCGACCCGTCATCAGGAGAATCCCGTGGGAAAAGACAGCACCACCGCCGCGCGCGACGAAGCCGCCGCGTCCCTCAACCAGGCGATGGACGCGGCGAGCGATGCCCGTGAGCGTTTCATCAACGACCTGCAGACCTTGGCCGGTCACGCCCAGGAACTCATGCACCAGACGACGGCGATCTCGACCGAAAGCGTCGCCGCAGCGCGCGAGCAGCTGCGCCAGAGCCTGAGCGTCGCCGGCGAATCGATAAAGAAATTCCAGGCCGACACGCTCGACAAGGGCCGCAAGGTCGTCGAGCAGACCGACTCCTACGTTCGCGAGAATCCCTGGCAGGCCATTGCGATCGGCATGGTGGCCGGCCTGGCGTTGGGCGTTGCGGGCAGCTCGATGGCCTCGCGCAGCTTGTCGGGACGCGCTTGATCGACCTGACGCAGCGTGAAGGTATCGACGACCTCGACCCCGAAAAACCTGGATCCGGACCGTGAAGCACGATCTCACCGAAACCCTCCGCAACATCGCGGAGGGTTTCATCGATGCCGCGCAGAATCGGCTCAAGCTGCTGCAGTCCGAGGTCGGCGAGGAAACGGACCGGGTGCTCGGCCTGCTCGCCTACCTCGTGATCACCGCCTTGCTGGTGCTGCTGGCCTTGCAGCTGCTGGCCCTGGTCGTCCTGACCTTGGCGTGGGACACGCCCTGGCGCACGCACGCCATGGTCGCACTCACCGTTGCGGCTGCGATCGCCGCGGGGTTCGCGTATCGGGCCTACCTGTCGCGCAAGGCACGCCCGAAGCCCATCTTCACCACGAGCCTCGAAGAACTGCAGAAGGATCGGATGGCGCTGGACGAAGTGCTGGAGAAGTCATCGTGAGCCAGGCGCGCAGCGAGATTTCCAGTCCCGGCAATGGCGTCGTCGTGCTTCCGCCGCCTGCCGTGACCACGCCGACGACTCGCGTTGCGCCGCCCGAGCCGGACGATGCCGATGCGGTCCGGCGTCGCGAGCTGCTCGAGAAGATCGTCGACGACCGTTCGGACCTGAAGCGCCTCGCCGGCTCGGTGCAGTCGATCGCGCATACCGTCGACACGGCGCAGCGAACCCTGGTTCTGACACGGCGATCGCTTCGCTGGCTGTTGCTCGCGGGCAGCGCGGTGAGCCTGGGACTGTGGCTCAGCAACGCGCGCCGCTCGAAGGCGACATTGCTGGCCGGCGTGTCGATGCACCTGCTCGGACGCTGGCTTGAGCCCACGGAGCGCAACGCGCCACTGGCGCCCATCCGCAAGCCGCTGGCGTCGCCCGCTGCGCGCCCGCGCGCGACCTGACGACCCGCGGCAGAAGCGACCCCCGCGAAGCCGCCATGACTCGAACCTCCCTGTCCAAGGGCCGGATTGCGGCGATCACGCTGATCGTCGCCGTCGTGGCACTGATCCTGTTGTGGGACTGGAACTGGATCAAGCGTCCCATCGAAAAGCGCGTCGAGCAGCAGACCGGCCGGAGTTTCCGCATCGGCGGAAATCTCGACGTCGACCTGGGGTGGAATCCGCGCGTCACCATCGACGATGTCCACCTGGGCAATGCGCCGTGGGCGCGCGCCAAGGACATGCTCGGCGCCGAGCGCGCCGCGGTCACCATCGACCTGCGAGAGCTGATCGCGGGTCGCATGAGCTTTCCCAGCATCGCGCTCACCGCCCCGCGCATCGATCTCCAGAATTCCCCGAAAGGCGGGAACTGGCAGATCGCCACGCCCAGGCGGGACGACGAAGCGGCGAAGGAAGAGAACGGCAAGGCCGCGCCGCAGATCGGCCGGCTGTCGATCGATCGCGGCAAGCTCACGTACTTCGATCCGGCCGACAAGACCGATGTCGAGGTCGATATCGCCACGCAATCCGGCGGAGCAACAGCGCGCAGCTTGATGCTGCGCGCCAAGGGCAAGCTTCGCGGCCTGGCACTCGCGGCGACGGCGCATGGCGGTCCGGTGCTGAGCCTCACGGATACCGATGCGCCCTACCCGTTCGACGCCAAGTTCACCGCCGGCCGCACGCGAGCCAGCATCGAAGGATCCGTCACCGGGCTGCAGGCGTTCACCGCCGCCACGCTCAAGCTGGACATCGAAGGCGAGACCCTCGCAGCCCTCCATCCGCTGACCAACCTGGTACTGCCGGAAACGCCGCCATATCGCATCCGAGGGCTCCTCGTGCACGAAGGCGAGGAATGGCGATTCAACGACTTCGCCGGCAACGTCGGTGACAGCGACCTGTCGGGAAGCCTGACCGCCACCTACATCGACAAGCGCCCACGCCTGGTGGCCACTCTGCAGTCCAAGCAGCTCGACCTCGACGATCTCGCCGGCTTCGTCGGCGCCACACCGGCAACCGGGCCGGGCGAGACGGCGTCCGCGGAGCAAAAGGTGGAAGCCAAGCGCGAGGAGAAGGAGACCCGCGTGCTGCCGGACAAGCCGGTGGATCTCGCGCAGTTGCGGTCGATGGATGCCGATGTGC
>Ga0187844_10002061_pt1 | contig 14650 bp, 12 predicted proteins | sample SpaLakP09_SKY_50_FD_134517 | JGI IMG/M metagenome (GOLD analysis project Ga0187844, IMG submission 134517) | Oligotrophic lake water microbial communities from Sparkling Lake, Wisconsin, USA - SP09_SKY_50 | ecosystem: Environmental > Aquatic > Freshwater > Lake | place: USA: Sparkling Lake...
ACACGGAAATACTACTGGCAAGTCCTGCGCCCATCACGCCTAGCGGATAACCAGTGCCCCAACCGGCAATAAGTATCGGAGCCAAGAGAATATTTAGTAAAACCGTTACCAACTGCACTTGCATTGTTGGCTTCACCACACCAACGGCACGCAGTGCTGCGGCAATCGCAGTTGATAGAAACATCAGTGCAAGGCCAGGCAGATATGCGGTCAAAAAGGCACTCGCTTGCTGCTGAACTTTTGGGTCGCTACTTAGCAATTGAATATAATAATGACTGCCGGCAAAGCCTAGCAGTAAGGTCAATAAGGCAAGGGCTGCGCCCATCAACATCGACTGCTGGAATACCTCATTGGCATCATCATATTGCCGAGCCCCGGTATAACGGGCAATTAGCGCGACGCAGCCAACGTTGAGCATTTGCGTTAATGCCATAATTAACAACATCAAGTTGCCGCCAGCACTAACCGCAGCTACCGCTTCAGCCCCAAGCCCTGACACAAAATATAAATCGACAAAAAAATATAACGATTGCACAAACATGCCAATCATCATCGGCAACGCCATTACCCATAAATGGCGTTGCAACGAGCCTTGCGTTAAATCAGTCATAAAATATCCCTAAGACAAGCGTCCCAATAAATCAGTGAGTTGTTCTTGCTGCCGCGCGGTCAGCGGTGCAGTAAATTGCTGTGCAAAATACCCAAGAGTTTGCAGCGCATCTTGATAAATTTCGCCGCCAATTGTGGTTAGTTTCACCAGACTAACCCGAGCATCTCGTGCGTTTTGTGCCTTTTCGACTAGGTGAATTTTCTCTAAGGGCAATAATATGCGTGTAACGCCTGATGCACTAAGCCCCACCCCATTCGCCAACTCAATGCGACTCAGTTGTTGTAAAGGCGCATCTGCCAAGCGATGCAAAATAGAAAACTCGGTAAAACTAATACCATGCACACTGAGCTGGCTATCCGCGCGTTTAACCATCTGTGACCATAGCGATGCGCTTTGCAATAACAACGGAAGCGATGGGTTTGGATCTAGCATGCTGAATTCCCTTGCTTACAAAAACAATTTATACTTGACTACACAAGCATATAGCAAGCTTTTTCTACGTAAAAATTAATGAATTTCAACACTAACCTACTGAACACTTTACAAGCAACGCATTAATCCTTTGCATTCGTTGATAGTTTCAAACGTCGCTCTTTCGCCAGAATCAACCACAGCGGGCAGATCTGTTGACCGACCTGTGCGTATTAAACAAGCGTCATATCGAACTGCACTTAGGCTGAGCGCAATAATGCACAAAGGCTGTGCGCAATAATGCGCTTGGTATAATTCAGGAGAAATTCAGGTGGCACACCACAAATTGAACTTACCAACCAAAATTTGCCAAAGCTGTCAGCGGCCTTTTGCTTGGCGAAGAAAGTGGCAGCGCGATTGGCAAAATGTTAGATTTTGCTCCGAACGATGTAAACGCCAACCCCATGCTCAGTAACATCTTGCAACGGTTCAGCACTTTACGCAGTGAAAAAAGCCTGAGCATACTGGAACAACTCATTCACAAGGATTGATCATGAAAAAAATTAGCTTTTATTTGACCCTGGCATTATTTGGCGCTGCCAGTTTTCAGAACTTCGCTCAAACCGCACCAGATCTCACAGCCTTGCAAGATTTATTAGACCAACACAAATATCGGGCCTTGTCGGCACAAATCGAGCAAATCCCCAACCTTCAGCAACAACCAGAATTAGCATTGCTGAAAGCCAAAGCCATGTATTCATTGCAAGACACTGAAGCGCTGGATAGCTGGATGGAGCAACTGCTGAAAGATAATCCGACCCATGCGCAATTGCATTATATTGCGGCGCTGAATAAGTTTAATTTGGCGCAAGAAGCCAGTATTTTCTCAGCCGCCGGCTATGCCAAAGATGGTTTAGCACTATTAAAACAAGCCGTTGCGCTAGACCCGAACGACTTAGAAATTCAAAGTGGTTTGATTGGTTTTTATTCTGGCGCGCCCAGTATTGCTGGGCGATGAAAAAGAGGCGCAACGTTTAGCCGATGCCATGTTTGCGAAACACCCTGTGCAAGGCTCAGTGCAAAAAGCGATATTGCTGCTTGCTGATGATAAAGAAGATGAAGCAAAAGCATTGATTGAACAACAACTGGCAACACAGCCACAAGATGTCGACTTGCTTGAAATGAAAGCGACTATTTTGACGAAGCAAAACCAAGATAAAGCTGCATTCGAACTCTACGAACAAGCCGCCAACCTTGCGGAAAAGAGCAAAGATAAATATCCCAATTTATACCAAGTCGGCCGCCTTGCTGCCGCCAAGCAACAAGATGCCAGCAAAGGCATCGCGGCTTTAGAACAATACATCAACTTTTATCAAGATAGCGATGACCGTCAATTGCATTGGGCCAAACTGCGTTTGGCCCAAATTCACTTCGCACGCAAAGATTTCGACAAGGCCAACGGGCTGGTGCAACAGCTGCGCTCAGAAAAAAATGAACAAGAAAAGTTCATTGACGAGTTAAAAGCCTTTGAAAAACAACTAAAAAAAGTTAAAACTTCTTAACTAACTGTGCAGGATCGCAAAAAACTTTGCGATCCTGCTGATTTTGCTAATCTCACTACTTCAGTTCGGGCAATTAGTAGATATACTTGAAATTCTGCTGATAACTGGAGTAGTTCAGATGGTAAAACCTATTGATATGTCGATGGTCGAGCAAGCTTTAACTGGCTTTACTATCCCACCGCAACCCGAAGTCCTGTTGCGGATCAAGCAGGAAATTGAACTCGAAGACCCCAACATCAACACCATCGCCAGTTTAATCAACATGGATATTGGTATTGCTGGCTTCACCTTAAAAGTGGTGAACTCGGCTTATTTCGGCCTGCGCCGCAAAATCAGTTCTATTGAACACGCGTGTAAATTTCTCGGGCTTACTCGTGTAGTAAAACTGGTCAGCAGCGTGGTATTGCGTTTTACTTTAAGCAATGGCCAAAGCGACCCTTTTACCTTACGCCAATGGAACAGTGCAATGGACGTGGGCAGCGCCGCGATGCTCATAGCCCAACATTTACGCTTAGGATCTGATTGCGCCGACGATAGTTATTCTTTAGGTTTATTTCACAATGCCGGTAGTGCACTGATACATGCGCAATTTCCAGATTATGCCAAACTGGTGAAAGTTGGTTTAAATAAGCAAATGACTCTTCCCGATATTGAAAAAGTCTATTTTCATGTGACCCACGAAACTTTAGGTTTTATGATTGCGCAGTCTTGGGGGCTTGCCCAAGAGATCGCCAATGTCATCGCCTATCACCATCACCCCGAGCAATTGCTCGCCTCAACCGATCTATATGAAAAACGCTTATTTGCAATTTTGAAATTGGCCGAACATATGACGGGCGAAGAAGCGAGTGTGTTTGATACGCCGATGGAGTTTGAATGGCAACAATACGGCACGGCCATTTTAGACGTCTTGGAACTGGATGAAATGCATTTGCTTGACGTCGGTGACTTTTTGCTAGAAAACGGTGTTGAGAACCATTTTCACCGCTAATTGCTTAGAGTTTCTCTTTCTTTGGTTGCGTAGCATACGCAACCAAAGGAAGCTCCCAACCAACAAGACCCGCGAATGAATCATCGCCTCGGCGCCTGCCTTGCCCTTGCAAAATTTTCGCCTCTCCATGACAAATCTAGCTTTCTCTTCTAGGCTGATTCCAACAGCGCTTTAAGGTTTGTTTATGTCAGAGCAGCTCACACCCAATGAACAAAAACTAATGCGGATGATCTTAGCCGAGCGAAAAGCTCGTGCTGAGCTGGAACAACGCTTAGCCAGTCAAGAGCAAGCCTTATTTCGTTGCGATGTCATTACTACGCAGCAAGGCGCACAATTACTTGCTCAAGAAAAGTTGGCAAGTATTAGCACGCTTGCGGCAGGGCTTGCCCATGAACTGAATACTCCCGCAGGGTTTATGCGTTGCAATTTGCAATTGATGCTTAAACATTGGCAAACCTTGCGAGAATTTGTCGAGCGCGCCTTCGAGCAACCATCACAGCTTGCCGAATTACGCCAAGAACTCAACCTCGATTATTTATTAGAAGATGGCACCGATCTGATTGATGAGTCGTTACTGGGCATTAATCATGTCAGCTCAATCGTCCAAGATTTACGGATGTTCGCCGAAGATACTGCTGATTTAACCGGGATTGTCGACCTGAAAGATTGTGTTGAACAAAGCATTTGGGCGCTTGAACTCGAAGGCGCCGCTTTGCCTGCTTTACATCAAAATTTACAACCAGTGCCGCGCTTTGCCGGCGATAGCGACAAAATCACGCTCGCTATTATCCAAGTACTCAATAATGCCTGTCAGGCCGCAGGGCCGAACGGACAGGTTTGGTTGGACCTACATGTCAAATTTGACAGTCAAATTGTCTTGGAAATTCGTGACGATGGCCAAGGCATAGCGCAAGAGTTACTCAATCGGATCTTCGACCCGTTTTTTACCACCCGCCAAGTCGGTCAAGGCCGAGGCATGGGATTAGCTGTGGCTCGGATGATTATGACGCAACACGGCGGAGGTATCCGTGTTCAAACTGAAGTCGGGATCGGCAGTCGTTTTGCCTTCGAACTGCCGGTTCCCCCTTTGACATTGTAATTTAAGGCTATTGAACATTTTTGGTGCGTTGCTATAAAGTCGCAACGTTGCGGTCCGCCCCTTTGCACCAGTCCAGATCACCTCAACGCCACAATGCACCTTGCTGGCGCAAAACGCCCATTTTGAATACGTATTCATCTTGTTGTTAACGACGATTCAAGTTATCAAGGATATTCGGCATCACTATTTTTAGCGTGCGACATGTGATAGCAGAACTGTTCCTGGATTGACAAGTTCGGGGGGGAATCTTCTCCCCCTTTTTTCTGTCTGTGACGTTAACCGCTACCTCAGCCTTAGCTGCAATTTGCAACAAGTCTGTCGCTCACGCTTCTGCTATGCTCTAAACACAAAAATAACAACGGGGAATCACCATGCATCAAGCCAAACCGACGATCAGTTTTTGGCAAATTTGGAATATGTGTTTTGGCTTTTTGGGGATCCAATTTGGCTTTGCACTACAAAATGGCAACGTTAGCCGAATCTTTCAAACCTTAGGCGCAAGTATCGACGAAATCCCCATTTTATGGATTGCCGGGCCATTAACTGGCCTGTTAGTACAACCGGTGGTCGGTTATTTTTCAGACCGCACTTGGAATAAATTAGGCCGTCGTCGTCCGTACTTTTTTTACGGCGCAGTCCTCACCACCCTCGCTTTATTCTTTATGCCAAATTCACCGACGTTATGGGTTGCTGCCGGGATGTTATGGATCCTCGATGCCTCAATCAACATTACTATGGAGCCATTCCGCGCTTTTGTTGGCGATAACTTGAATGAGCAACAACGGCCACTTGGCTTTTCTATGCAAAGCTTTTTCATTGGTATCGGTGCGGTAATCGCTTCCGCACTGCCTTATATGTTGAGCAATTGGTTTGGTGTGGAAAATACTGCGGCAGCCGGCGAAATTCCGCCTTCAGTTAAATATTCGTTTTACGTCGGTGGTGTGGTGTTATTTGCCGCAGTGCTTTGGACGGTCATGCGATCTACCGAATATAGCCCTGAGCAATTGGCTGCATTTGGCGAAGAGCATGTTGAAGAGTTTAGTAGCAACCATCGACTGTATTGGGGTAGTGGCGGCTTATTCGTTATCGTCGGCGTTATTGCCACCGCAATAGTTGCTAGCTTACAACTTGATCAACAGCTGTATATCCTCGGCATCGGCATTGCCACTTTTGGCTTGTTGCAATGGTGGGTTTCCTTAGACAAAAAAGCTGGCCGCGATGGCATGTTAGTGCAAATCGTCGATGATTTATTCACCATGCCAAATAGAATGCGCCATTTAGCTGTGGTGCAATTCTTCTCATGGTTCGCGTTGTTCGCGATGTGGATTTACACTACCGCCGCCGTGACAGCCGTGCACTATGGTTCTTCAGATCCAACTTCGGCCGCTTACAACGACGGGGCCGATTGGGTGGGGATGTTATTCGCGTTCTATAATGGCTTTGCCGCAATTGCCGCCATTTTTATCCCATGGTTAGTGCGGAAAACTTCATTACAAATTACCCACTGCTTTAATTTGCTATGCGGTGCCGCAGGCTTGGCATCCTTTATGGTGATTAAAGACCCAACCCTCCTGTGGGTCTCGATGATTGGTGTGGGTATCGCTTGGGCATCCATTTTATCCCTGCCTTACGCCATGCTTGCCGATGCCTTACCCGCTAAGAAAATGGGCGTGTACATGGGGATGTTTAACTTCTTTATCGTACTACCGCAACTGTTAGCAGCAACCATCCTAGGCTCATTGTTAACGCATGTGTTCGACTCAGTGGCGATTTATGCGTTATTGATGGGAGCCGTAAGTTTAGTGATTGCCGCGTTATACGTACTTACAGTGAAAACCACCTCCCGTTAATCGGCGGTGGTTAGTTTTACCACGGTGAGATTTTAGAATTTCGAATACAGGATTGTCAGATGAAAAAGCCTTTTGTGCTATCGGCATTATCACTCACGTTTATGCTCGCGGCTTGTCAGCCTGCACCAGAACAAGCTCAGAGCGTTGCTCCAGCAACCGCTGGTGCGCCTGGAGCTCCAGGCACCGCCTCGACTTGGTCTTTTGCTGGCAAAACTGGGATCGGCACCTCTTACGAGCAATATCATAACGGCAGCTATCAAGATAATGCGGCGACAGGCGCAGTCTCCAAAGTTTGGTTTTCGCTCGCGCAAGGCATCCTCACTGAAACCATGTCAGGCCTTATCCATGAAGCGCAACTGCGTGAAATGCAGCTGATTATTGTCGGCGCTGATTTTGTTGACGAAGAGAAAACTGCAACCCTCAGCCACATTGATTATTTGGCGAAAGACGAGCAAGGTCGTCCGACGTCTTTAGCTTACAAAGTGATAAATAAAGCCAAAAATGGCAAGTATGAAATCGAGAAGCACTATTTCACCGATCCGACCAACCAAAGCATGGTGGTCCGCACTTATTTCAAACCTTTGGTGGATGGTTTAACCGTTTATACCTACTTAGATCCAGCCCTGAACAATACCGGCAGTAACGATAGCGCAATGGTCAGTGCAGGCAATATCACGGCAATTGAAGCCAATACCGCCTTGACCTTAGTCACTAAGCCCACACCAGCGAATGCCTCAGTCGGCTTTGTTGGCGTGTCTGATGGCCTTACTGAACTCAAGGCGACCAAGACTTTAAGCAACAGTTATCAGACTACTGGTGACGCCGCTGGCAACGTCGCAGCCTTGTTAACTATGCCTGCAGTGAAAAATGGGGTAACCGCAGAATGGCAACAAGTGATTGGTTTTGGCAAAGATGCAGCGTCTAGCCAAAAAGCCGCAGAAAGCACCCTAAACCGCGGGCTTGAGCAAGTACTAGCAGAATACAACGGCGCAGGCGAAGCCATCGGCTGGCAAGATTATCTGGCCAGTTTAAGCGAGCTGCCGAGTTTAGCGGCACAAAGTACTGATCAGGGTAAATTGTTATATACCAGCGCTTTAGTGTTGAAAGCGCAGGAAGATAAAACTCACGCCGGCGCTTTTATCGCGTCACTCTCCAATCCTTGGGGTGATGACAAATCTGCAGAAGTGGCGCAAACCGGTTATAAAGCCGTCTGGCCTCGGGATTTCTATCAAGTTGCCATGGCGCTATTGGCGCTTGGCGACACCCAAAGTCCGAAAGTAGCATTCTCCTATTTAGAAAAAGTCCAAGTCAAAGCCGATACCGCAGGATTTAGTGGCGCACCCGGTTGGTTTTTACAGAAAACCCACGTCGATGGCCAAATTGAATGGGTGGGCGTGCAGATGGACCAAACCGCGATGCCGATCATGTTGGGTTGGCGTTTATGGCAAGCGGGGATTTTGACGGAAGCAGAAATTACTGACTGGTATCAACGCATGCTAAAGCCTGCCGCCGAATTTTTAGCCAAAGGCGGCAAAGTTAACATCGATTGGAACGATACTGAAATTCTGCCGCCATCCAGCCAACAGGAGCGCTGGGAAGAGCAGGCGGGTTACTCGCCGTCTACCATGGCCGCAATTATTAGCGGCTTAGTGACTGCCAGCGAGATTGCCGCCAAAGCAGGTGACAATGAAGCGCAGCAACGTTATGCCAGTGCCGCGGACCGTTATGCTGCCGACGTGGAAAAGCTTACGTTTACCACACAGGGCAAATTAAAAAATACGGGGGGGAGTGATGGTCAATATTACCTTCGCCTCAACAAAGACACCGATCCCAACAATCACGACCTGTGGGAATTGCGCAACGGCCAAGAACAGGTGACTGAATCTGCTGGCGTCGACGGTGGCTTTCTTGAATTAGTCCGTTATGGTGTGCGCCGTGCCGATCATCAAGCTGTACTTGCGACTTTAGGCGAGCTAGATGATGAGCAACTGCCAGACATTAGTCGTGTGAAGTACAGCTTCAAATTTGCTGAGCAAACCGTCTCCGGCTGGCGTCGTTATGGCCATGATGGTTATGGCGAAGATATTAAAACGGGTTTGGCGTATGCAAAAGGTGCCAATGACACCAGCACTGCAGAGCAACGCGGCCGAGTCTGGCCAATTTTCTCCGGCGAACGCGGCCATTATGAATTGGCGCGGCTGTTATTAAACACCGCAAAACCAACTGACACTGATTTACAACCGCTGCGGCAACACTATGTGTTAGCGATGGAGCAATTTGCCAATGAAGGCATGATGTTGCCAGAGCAAGTCTTTGATGGTGTTGGCAATAACACCATCTATAACTTTAGTGTTGGCGAAGGCACGAATGGTGCGACACCTTTGGCTTGGTCGCATGCGGAATATATCAAACTGTTACGTTCGTTACGTGATCGGCAAGTGTTCGACCATTACCAACCCGTTGCGACTCGATACGGCCGCAGCAACTAACCGGCTCTCCCTCCCGGCACAGGCTCAGTTTTCGTCGACTGCGCAGGTGCCGGGATTTTTTATCGATTAAAGCGATGTTGTCGCCAGAGTTGTTGTTGGACATCAGTTAAAAATGTCCAAGCCACAAAACGGCTAATTTTCTGGCCTTGCCCCATCTCGACGACTTTCACCTCAATAACACCAAGTTGCCGCAGTTGTTTGACTAAGCCATCAACATTGGCTTGTTTTGATACTAAACTGGTGAACCAAAACACTTGATTGGCAAAATCGCGACTTTCCTGAGCCATCTGGCGCAAGAAAGCAGCTTCACCGCCTTCGCACCATAATTCATGATCACGCCCCGAGAAATTAAGCAAAGCCGCATCCGCCGCCAATCCCAAATTCTGCCGCTTTCGAGCACTTCCTTCAGCGGCAGCTTCAGCGCTTTGATGAAATGGCGGATTGCATAAAGTAACATCAATGACATCGGCAGCATTGATAATACCGCGAAAAATCGCCGTTGTTGTCGACTGTTGCCGCAGCACTATCCGGGTTTGTAACTGATGTTTTTCGACTAAGGTTTGGGCATGCGTTAGTGCTTCGCTATCAACCTCTGCAGCGATCACATGGCCGCCGACGGCTTTTACCGCTAATAATGGGTAAATTAAATTGGCGCCACAACCAATATCAAGCCACTGCAGATTTTTGCTTTTGGCTGCTTTGCCAAGATTAGCGGCGGCTAATAAATCCCGCAAATGCAACACATAGTCCAAACGTCCTGGCACTGCCGGACATAAAAAACCGTCAGGGATGTCCCAGAACTGCAACTGATATTGGTGAGCTAACAAGGCCTGATTGAGGCATTTCACTGCGGCTGGATTAGCAAAATCAATACTGAGATCGCCGCGAACAGTGGTAACGATAAAGGCTTGCAAGGCGGGGTGAGCGGTCACCAGCTCAGCCATTGGATAACCTTGCAGAAATGGGTTTGCCGGATGCATTTTGCTACCAGCAGGCCGCCCTGTTGCGACCGCTTTTGCGGATTTGACCATAAAGATACCTAGTCGGGCACGTTTACAACGTGCCGCATGAACGCCTTACAATGATTTTAGGCTCAATTTCGGTTTGGGCTATGCCTTCATTAGCAATCAGTCGCAGTAGGTTTACCACTAACATTTCACCCGCTAAGGTGGTGTTTTGCTGAATAGTGGTGAGCCCAGGCGATGAGAATGAGGCGACAGGGATATCATCAAAACCAACTACAGCGACATCTTCTGGAATGCGTAAACCTTTGCTTTGAACAGCCCGAATGATACCAATCGCAATTAAGTCAGATGCGGCAAACATGGCTCTCGGCTGAGGTCCTGTTTGCAGCAATTGGATTGTCGCCTCAAAACCAGCTTGTTCTGTCGAGATAGCATCAACTTGTGCCACCGCAGCTGGATCAATACCCTTTTCCGCCAACGCTTCGATATAACCTTGATATCGTTCGTTAAATTCTGGAGCATGCGCTGAAGCAATACCAATAAAGGCAAAACTGCGATAGCCAAATTGCAACAAGTGCTCAGCGGCTAAACGGCCACCTTGGCGATTGTTCGAACGAATGGTAAATTCTGGATGCCCTTCAACTTGCGCGCCCCAGCAGACAAAGTGGGTCTGCTGCGCCAATAACTGGTTGAGTTTTTCTTCGTAATCGATGTAATCACCATAACCCAACAAAATAATACCATCGGCTTTTTTACTGTCTTCGTAGTCTGCATGCCAATCGTTACTCAGTTGCTGAAACGAAATAAGTAAGTCATGACCACGCTTGGTACAAGCACGGGTAATACTGCCCAGCATCGACAAGAAAAACGGATTAATTTGCGAATCATCGACTGTTGGATCTTCAAACAACAATAACGCCAAAGTACCACTGCGCTGTTTGCGCAAGTTACTGGCATTTTTATCGACTTTGTAATTCAGCTGCTTGGCGATGGCAAAAATACGATCTTTAGTTTCTTGATTGACGGCAGGACTATCACGTAATGCGCGGGAAACGGTCGACTGCGACACCCCTGCCATATAGGCGATATCAAACGAGGTTGCTTTTCCTTTCATGCCACATACTCCTCAAAGCCTTGTGGCCAGCAAATACCTAACAACACGGTCTACACCTCAATTTTGGACTTGGCTGCGTAGCAGCATTCTTCTTATTATTCCAAGCTACGGCTAAATTGCCACAACCGGGCCACTTTAAGCAAGGTAATGCGATGATAACCGTGATTTCTGCAGCAAAATCCAATACGTCATGCCAACAGCATGGGTAGAGTCGTGGCGTTTTTGTGAAACATTGTTATTTTTGCTGATGGCCTCGTCGCGGTGATGGTAAAGTGTCTGCATCAGATTTTTGCAAAGATTCAGGTTATGGCCTCGCAATTTGTTGTTCCATTCGCGTGTATTTTTTGTGTTGCGGCAAGTGCCACAGCGCAAGCGGCTGGCTGCACGGATGACGCTAGCGCAACGGCAACTTTACCTTGTCAAACCATGGACCAATTCCATTTTTCACTGGCGATGGGTGCAGGTTTTCGTTCAAATCCGCTGTATGGCGGCCGCAATATGCCGTTATGGCTAATGCCAGATTTAGCGTATTACGGGCAACACTGGTTTTTTGACAATGGCACCTTGGGATATAGCTGGGCGTTGTCAGATGCGCTCACCTTAAGTTTGGTCAGCCGCCTGAATGAAGAACAAGGCTATTTCCGCCGAGCTTCATTAAGTAATGTATTTTCAGCACAAAAAATTGCTGATGACGGCCCTGTGCAACGCAATGACCCGTCGATTTATGTCGATACCGTGGAGATCGGCCAAGTCAATAAAAGACCTTGGGCCCTCGATGGTGGCCTGCAATTGGACTGGCAAAAAGCACAGTGGCAAGTCAAAGCCAATTGGTGGCATGATATCAGCAATGAATACCAAGGCTCCCATGCCAAAATTACTGTGGCTTATCATGTGAGTCATCGCTCAGGTGATTGGGGCTTTAGTTCCGCGCTCGCGTGGAAAAGTGCGCAATTACTCGACACTTATTATGGCATTTCAGCAGAGGATGGCGGCAACCCTGATGTCGCCTCCGCAGGTTTTCAACCTGAAGTTGGTGTGCATTGGAGTTATGCGCTTAACGAACATTGGGCGCTTTTGAGTTTATACCGTTATCGTTGGTTAAATATCGACCTTCAAAATTCGCAAGAACCGGAGGTCGCAACACAACAAAGCCCATTACTGGCAGAAGCATTTGTCCGGTCCTGGTTTATTGGAGTCAGTTACCGGTTCTATTGATGCAAGGACTTAATTTTCTAGCTGTTTTAGTCTTTTCGAGCGGAATTTTCGCTGCTGAGCACACTGCGCCTTGTCTTGATGCGGTGTGCTGGATCGTCGAACCAACAGTCTGTGTCGTCGATAAGCAACAAAACCAATGTAAAATGGCGCTTAGCCTGCATTGGCAAAGTCAGCAACCCCGCTCTTTTTGTGCCTTTTTAGACGATACCCAATTGCAATGTTGGCAACAACAACAACAAGGCAGTTGGCAGCAATCCCTTCTGCTAAAGCAAAATAGTGTGCTGCAGCTTCGCGAACAACAGCAACTGATTCTAGAGCAGTCGTTAACTATATTAAGTCGACAACCTGAACGCAGACGACGTTTAGTTGCCCCATGGAGTGTGTTTTAATGAGTAAAATCCTTTTGGTCGAGGACGATCAGCGTTTATCTGATTTGGTGCAAATTTATCTCACTCAACACGGTTTTGAGGTGCGCCAAGTATTTAACGGCCTTGAAGCTGAAGCGCAATGCCGTGAATTTAATCCCGACTTAATTATTTTAGATCTCATGCTGCCGGGCCTTGATGGGTTTGCCATCTGCCGAGCAATTAGACCTTGGTTTAAGCAACCAATCCTGATGCTTACCGCCAAGGAAAGCGATATTGATCAAGTGCTTGGGTTAGAGCTTGGCGCTGATGATTATGTAGTAAAACCGGTTGAACCGCGCGTGTTGTTAGCCCGAGTGCATGCTTTGCTGCGCCGGACGCAAACAACCACGACGCAAGACAGCACCACACTATCTTTTGGTCGGTTACAGCTGAACCAGTCCTCACGCGAAGCCTACTACGACGAACAGTTTGTCGAGCTCACCAGCTACGAGTTTGACCTGCTGTGGATGCTGGCGAAACACGCCGGACAAACCGTGCGCCGTGAAGCAATCCATAAACAAATCATTGGCCGCGAGTATGACGGTTTAGATCGCACCGTGGATGTGCGGGTTTCGCATCTGCGACGTAAACTCGGCGACAATGCGGAAACACCATTTCGCATCAAAACGGTATGGGGTAAAGGCTATTTATTTGTAGCTGACGCCTGGAACTAACATGCGCCGGCTATTTTTACACTTTTACTTGTTTATGCTGCTGGTGTTGGTGGCCATCGGCTGGAGTGTGGAAAGACTATGGGAACATAGTCAAGCCGAAACCATCCCCGGCTGGGTGACCTTACTCGGGCAAAGCTTAGCCTATCAATTAACCGCGCCAGATAGCGAACCTAAACAAGTCGCTGCCCAATTGGGGTTGGGCTTACAACTCCTGCCATTGAGTGCCATTGACTGGTCGCCAATTGAACACGAAGCCTTGGGGCGTGGCCAGTTGGTCCCGCTATTTGGCACCGACTCTGTGTATTTTTATCAACAAATTGGCGAGCAATTACTGCAATTTGGCCCAGTAGAAGTTGAAGTCCCATCAAATTATACGTACTTGTTTACGCTATTATTTTTCCTATTACTTGGCGTTGCTCTGGCTGTTTGGCTTTGGCCCATTGCGCGAGACATTCAACATTTACAACGACAACTCGCCCAATTCGGTCAAGGCATGCAATTGCCGACTCAGCCACTGCCAGATCGCTCGCTCCTCGCGCCAATAGCGCAAAGTGTTCAGCAAATGGCGAGCCAAATTAAGCGGTTAGTGAATCTGCAGCGAGAAATGACTCACGCCGTTTCCCATGAATTACGGACACCATTGGCGCGATTAAGTTTTGCTATCGAAATGCAATTGCTGAGTGAAGCCGAAAAGCAGGCGATGCTCGGCGATATTCGCGAGCTTGATCAGTTGGTTGACGAGATGCTCGATTATGCGCGGATGGAAAGCCAAGTGGTAAGCCTCCACTTTGAAGAAGTCGATTTAACTCAGCTTATCGACAATCTCAGCGAAAAACTAACTTCACTGCCTGGCGCCACCATTGCAGTTGAGCGTCCGGCGGTTGCATGGCAACAAGCGGATGGTCACTATCTTGAGCGTGCACTGCAAAACCTGTTAATGAATGCGAAACGCCATGCCAAGCAACAAGTACTGCTCTCTCTGCACCTCACTGCTGAAGCCACAATTATTTCGGTCGAAGATGATGGTCCTGGCATTCCCATTGCCCAACGTGACGCGATTTTACAGCCCTTTGTACGCTTAGATGCCGGTCGCAATAAAGGTCAAGGCGGCTTTGGTCTTGGTTTGGCGATTGTTAGCCGCATCGTCAATTGGCATCAAGGTCAGCTCAGCATTGATAGCTCTGAACTTGGTGGTGCTCGTTTTAGTATTGCCTTGCCGAAAAAAATAAAACCCTTACCAGTGTCCTGATAAGGGTTTTATTA
>Ga0187844_10002063_pt1 | contig 14640 bp, 20 predicted proteins | sample SpaLakP09_SKY_50_FD_134517 | JGI IMG/M metagenome (GOLD analysis project Ga0187844, IMG submission 134517) | Oligotrophic lake water microbial communities from Sparkling Lake, Wisconsin, USA - SP09_SKY_50 | ecosystem: Environmental > Aquatic > Freshwater > Lake | place: USA: Sparkling Lake...
AGCGGAGAGGGGGAGGGCTTGCCCTCCCTCCTCTCGGCGAAGCCGCGGGGAGCCCCGCAGGGGGGGCGTAGCCCCGGCGTAGCCGCAAAGGAGTTCGCTTGCAAGACTGATTACGAGACTATGGCCTCGATATCGATCTCTGAATGAATCTCGAAGTAGGACAGGAAATGAAAGAACTTAGCGCAGCAAAGTTGGCCGCCCTGGCCAAGGCTCAGCAAGCCGGCCTGGCAGCTCTGAAAAGCTCAGGACAAGGCCCGCGTGCAAGAGGCCAGGAGCGTGCGATGGAGGCCCTTGTTTGGATCCATCGTTGGGGATGGTCGACGCCAACGCTGCTGGAAATGCTGACCGGAAAATTGCGATCAGGCCTGGGAAATCGTTTGGTAAAAAATGGACTCTTGATAAAGACGCCAATGCCTGCAGGCGGCATAAATTCGACGCCATCTTACGTTTTGACTCTATCCGAGATGGGCCTGGATGAAGCGGCGCCATTAGCTGAAATAGAGTTCAATTACCGATTAAATTCAAAAATAAAAACACAACAAATAATCCACGACGAATTAATACAGAGAATCACTTTGACCATGCTTAAGAAGGGGCGAATCTATGAATACAAGACGCCCAACATGCTATTCACTCCAAACGATTTCGACACAAAGATACCAGACGCACTCTGGTACAGAGAAAACAAAAAATCAGGTGGAGATGAAATAGTTTCCGTGGAACTAGAGTTAACTCCCAAATGGGGCAAGGATCTGGACAACACGATCGAACGGACAATTGAATTTTTCAAATACGGATGTGACAAAGTAATTTACATATTCAAGAGTGAAAAAACACTAGAAAGATACAAAGCAGCCTTCAAAGAAGGCGCAACGTATACCAGGTGGGAAAAAGAAAACGGACGAAATGGGAAATGGCTTAGAATTGCTGAAGAGACCATTTCCGCCGAAGATGCAGCAAAAGTAAAATTTGAAATACTCAAGCCCTGGATGACAAACCCATCAATTGAAATTGTATAGAATAAGTCAAGTTAACATCAGCCTAAAAGCACAACCTAAAGCGCACATGAGCAATACAGAAATCTTTAGCATCGCATCGGAAAAATTGTGGGCAGACTTCGAGGAAGAATTATCATTCCCCGCAACTCGCCCTCTACTTGCTCATTATACATCCATACAGACATTCGAGCAGATAATTACCAGAGAAGAATTCTGGTTTTCCAACCCCCTTTTCATGAACGACTTGGAAGAGTTGAAGTTTGGAATGAATGAGGGAGCCAAAGAACTTCATCTAAACGATGATATTAAGTCTGCATGCAAAAGCAGAGAAAACCACAGCAAGCTGCTAAATAGCTTCGATCGCCTATTCAATGACTTTGACTCAAATCATGCTCTCAACACCTACATACTATGCTTTTCAGAGCACAGAAAGGAAGATAACGATGGCCTACTTTCAATGTGGCGGGGATACGGAAACTCGGGATCAGGTGCAGCCATTGTAATTGACACCAAAAAAATCAATGTGTATCCAGGATCTCCTTTAATCATAGGAAAAGTACATTACGCATCAACAAATGAGAGGAAAGAGTGGATTAGAGCTAAGCTTAAAAATTTAGCAACAGTGATTGAGGCCCATGCAAAAGAAGACAAGGATTATTTTTATGCAGCACTGGCTTGGCTACAAAGGCTAAAATCCTTCTCGCTATTCACAAAGCATCACGGATTTCATGAAGAAAGAGAATGGCGTGCCGTTTACATGAGTGACAGGGACCAAAATCAAATTTTCAAAAAATATTTTGGCCATTTGGCGACAAACAGGGGAATCGAACCAAAACTTAAGCTACCAATAAAGCCGGTCCCCGAACTAATGGCAGATCACATATCTCTTGCATCTATAATAGACCGGATAATTCTTGGGCCATCCGTGTCAAGCGTTCTGGCAACTAATTCATTGCGCCAAATGCTGAAAACTATTGGGCAAGATGAATTGGCTGAGCGCGTTGTTGCATCAGAAATTCCATTTAGAGCCTCATAGCACACCGGATGTATTTCCAGACCGGGGGTTCCTGCTCACGATCGACAGCAGCCCTTTATGGCAACTCAGTGCGCAATGGAATTGCATGGCTGAATACACAGCGCCGTGACACAAAGTTATGCAACTCAACCAACAATGCACCGCCCATGTCAGGGGCTGAGTTCATTCGCGCCAGGAGCTCGTCATCGCTCACGCTGTCTCGCGCCTCGATGTAGGCACGCTCTTCCAGGTCAAAATTTTCGTTGTCCATTTCATCCTTTCAGCTTGGCCTGGCTGGCCACAGAAGCTCCAACAAGCGCCGGCGCAGCGCTGCAGGTGAATCAATCCAGAACAGCGCCCCAAAGACACCGCTGACAGCAACCAGGTAGCCATAGGCCAAGCTCAAATGAGCTGGTGCAAACGACGGCTCCAGCATCACGGCCAGCAGCCAGATCAACGACAAGGTGGCTGGCCCTACCAAGAACAGAAGCTGCAGGCGATAAAAAACACAAGATCTCCAGCGCTTAGCCAAGCCCAGATGTTCATGGTCATCTGTGAATCTCATGCATTTCCCCTTCAGTGAGCGTTGGAAGTGAGTGACCGTACCTCGGTGACGAAAGACGATAATGAGCGCCGTCTCAGGCTTCCTGAGGCCCTGTTTTTCCTCCCTGAGCAGGCTTTGCCAAGCAAAGTTCATGCGGCTCCATCACGGGGCCGCTTTTTTTCAGAGACGGCACCTGGTGGTACATCACCGCGCACGATTCGATCCTGCTCTTCAGGCGTGACAGTTGGTCGGTGGGCCACGTAAAAGCCCATGCCACCGATGATCACGATCAATGCGAAGACGATCAAAATTTCCATGGGTCTCTCCTTGAATAGGCGCAGAGACTGAGATCTTCACTCATCGGTACGAGTCAAACGTACTGAGCGTCTCAAGTATTTCTGAAAAATTCCAATCGCCCACATCGGCCAACTGAATGGTCATGACCGCAGCCAGGAATCGAGCTCGCTCAGCCTTGGCCAGGTAGATGTGCTTCCCGGAAGCTTGTACAGGCAATACTCAGCAGGCTTCGAGGTGGAATGCTTTTGTTTGAACATGCGACAAAATTTACCGGACAAAGGTCAAGAGGGATGATCATGCATTTGCAATTCGATACCCTGCGCTATGCCGAAAGCTTGAAGTGGGCCGGTATCCCTTGGGCACAAGCCAAGGCGAAGACAGAAGCTTTGACGATGGTGCTCGAGGAAGCCGTGGCAAGCACTCTGGCGACCAACGACGACATCAGAAGCTGCAGAGCTGAAATGACCCAGGCCAAGTTGGAAATGAGGTCGATGAAGTGGCTGATGCTCATCAGTGCTGCAGGTCTGACGTTGCTGATCGCAATGCATCTGAGGTAGTCCCCACGCCGTCCTGCGTGCACAGGACATGGTGAGGCATTGGACATATGGCCTGTTGCGTTCAGCCGCCCACTACCTCCAACCTTTCCGGTGATTGCGATTCAAGCTCAAATGCCAGGAGCACAACGGCCACGCCAGTATTGCGCCTGATGGACAAGCAGGCCCTGCGCATGGATATGGCGCCCTTCTGGCTTGGACAACCCTACAGGTTGCCCACATACCCAAGCTTCGGCGCCTACTTGCCCACAGGGGGCAGCCCTACGGGCCTGACGCGCTTCGCTTGCCTTGTCATTTTTAACGTAATTTATTCGCCAGTTTCCGAGAGATCACGGTGCAGCCACTGGTCGCATTTACCCAAATACTCACGTACTCATTTGGGTTCTTGAGTAAAAAGAGAGTGACTTTATTTTTTCGGCTTTACTCGCCCGGTATACACATTCACAGCCTCAAGGAATTCTTCTAAGGCCGTGAGTGCGTGCTCCCAGTAAATGTAGACGCCAGAATTCTGAGCATCCTGGACATACTGCGGCTTGAAGGCTCCTCGAATTGCAGCAGCACCAACAATTGTTCCTACAGCGACCTTCCAGACTAAGATGTTCTTGACGGCTTCCTTGTTCAGTCGCTTGCGTCCGTTGATTTCCGAATTCGACGCTTTGCACTCGATGAACATAAAACGACCGTCCCAGAGGCAGATGACGAAGTCGCCGTTTTCCGTGAAAACGGTGCACTCGGTCATGAATGAACCAGGCGGAACAGCAGCATGCAATGCTGCGGTGTCAGGCAGCTCAGCCTTCTTCAGCTTCTCATAGCCCGCGGCAGTGAGTAGTGCTTCGATGGGGCCTTCGAGTCCCGATTTTTCGTCCGATCGACGTGCTGTCTGAGTCTGCTGGCTAGCAATCAGAAGCGCTGTGCTTCGAATCGCCGCATCACGAAGTGCCGGAATCGTGTCGATATCAGTAGGCGTTACGAACTTCTCAGGGTTAGTTATCCAAGGGAACCGCACCGAGTCCATTGACTCCTTGATGACTTTGAGCACTTTGAACGCGTTATCCGGCGCCGTCTTGCTGTCCATGGTCCTCTTCGTAAAAGAGGGGATATCTGCCGTCGTTTCAAGGTCATCCGTGGAGACTGGAGGGTATGCCAAGTAGCGTAACGCTTCGGCTCTGGCCCCATCTGTATCTTTGGTCAAAAACTTGCTCAGCTCGACCTGACAGTATTGGACAGAGAACGACTCGGAAATGCAATCCTCGACGAGCTTAAGGGCAGCTTCCGCCGCAACAGTGCATTTGAGGAACTTATTCGACTCCAAGTCCTTCAGTTCAACCTTTATCTGAGCCAACCTACGGGCAGCAAAAGCAGATTTGGCTTTGGAGGCATCTTCAATGATTTCTTCTTCTGTCCAGATTCGAGGCTGTGGCTTGGGCCCTTTCGACGCAGCCGAGGCTTTCTTTTGACTGTTATTCATTTGGGATTTTTTGAAGTAGGGCCTACACCCTTACCGATCTTTCTGTCTACGCAACAAGGTCTTCCGGAACCAAAATTTTCATGGCCTCAGAAGGTTCAAATTTTGTCAAGCCACCAGCATAGACGCGGCCATCCTCAATTGAAACATGCCGGTTCAACCAGGCGACCACTCGTTGCAGCTGTTCTTGAGTGAATTCTTGCCGTGGATACAACCCATGTGCGACATTTATGAGTTGTGCCTTCGCCACGTTGAGCGCAAAGGCTGGCGGACGCCGACCCATATAGGTCATAACGACGGCCGGCACATCGGCTTTTATAGGGACCGACCACCAGGCAGACCTATGGGTTGCCACATAGCCAATATCGGCTTTCAAACTTCGCGCCCAATCCAGAAAGCGGTCGACCGATGCTCGCTCGGATTTTGTCAGCTGTTCAAGCTCGACAGGCAGGCAGACCAAGCGTTTCAAACTCTTCGCATCAGCGATGATTTGGTCTGTAGCGCTGGTGATGTCGGCCGAGTCGGTGATAGCCGGAACAAGAAATCGCTTCGGCAAGGGAGGCGTATCAGCCCCCTCGACCCAGACACGATTAAGCCCAGTGACTTGCCCCCTGGATACCTTGAACATCTCCCCCAACTCGACGAACCCTACAGGGCGCTCAGCCCGGCCACCCTTTACCAAGAAGGACCATTTGGGCTCAGCCTTCGCGGCGGCCAATCCAATCGCGTCGCCGCTCTCAAGGGTCCGAAGTTGCGCCTCGGTAGAGACCTCAGCAAACTTCAACGATTTGCGATTTGATCCTGGCGAGAAACACGTGATGGCAGCAGAGACCATCGCGTCACCAAAGATTTGAACCGTCGGGTCAACAACAAATACATCCTTGCCACCAAGCCCGTTGGTCATCAGCTGACGAAGTGCTTGACCATACTTGACGTCAAGCCACTCCGCAGCAGTCACATAGCACCCAATGTCACCTGGTGAAGACAGGGCGAGGGTCTTGAGGAAAAAGTGTAGGTGGAGCCCAGCAAGTTGGCTGCCGGTGTGGCCGTACTCGATCAGGGTCTTTGAGTACCACTGCTTCCATTCGGGACTGATATCGTGGTGACGAACATACGGCGGATTTCCAACGAAGAGCGTCGTTCCTTCTATCTTGGGTAATTTGAGGTTTCGAAAGTCGTCAACGACAACTTTGACGCGGTCGGCAAACCCAGCAGCGGCAATATTGGCCCGAAGAACGATGGCTACCGTCGGGTCCATTTCAACCGCAACGGCTGTAGCCTGGGGAAACTTGCGAAGCCCTGCCAACGTATATCGCCCTGACCCAGCGCCTGGATCAACTAGCCGATGTACTACCTTACCTTGGCGGACAATCCAAGCAAACATGCCTTCCACCACATATCCAGGGGTGAAAGTCTGACCACGGTTACGCCGGTCATCGGGACTATTGATTGAACAATACGCATTGCCCAAAGGATCCAAGCCTGAGGCGATTGCATGACGAATCTGGTCAACTAGAGCACCATCCCGAGACTTAGCTACGCTGGATAGAACCAGACGTTCAGCAGAACTCAGATGCCCAGCGCCAATCAACGCTTTTGCCACCGATAGGAGCTCGGGCGTGCTCCCCAGCTGCTTTGCGAGCTTGTCAGCCAAGTCTGTCGGGATTTCAGGGGTCATGATTTCTTTTTTACCGGCTTCGATTGAGCTTCGTAGGCTCACCACATTTCTAAGAACAGGGCACGGAGTGGAAGGTCTCGCTTTGCGAGCTTCCATCTTGACTCGTGCTGCGACATCAGGCGGTAGGCTGATTCCGAGAATTTGCCTGCCAGTCTTCGCACCATCTTTTGCTTTTGCCATTTGCGCATCTTTTCAGGCGACAAGACGACTTCCTCTCATCTGTATTGGTGTTGCGCAATTAGGCAAATCTACCCAGAAGAGTAAACACTCAAAGCATCATTTACTCATATGAGTTTTTGAGTAATTTCTCATTGACTCGATTATCAGATCGCTTAACGTTTTGTCTTGTCTGAGTGCAGCCTCTTTCCAAGCCTTTCGAACACTCACAGGCACGTTCAAATTTATGCGAACGAGCTCTTCCCTCAACACATCGGCGACAGGAACATCAGGCCGCACAGCAGACAACGGTTTTGACTTCAGACCCATCGGGCACCTCTCATCTCAGATAAAACAGCATCGATCTCAGCTTTGGCAGCAGCGTCAGCTAAGTCGTAAATCGACAGGCCATCGGTAAGCGCTTGGGCAAATGCAATCCGATTGCTAACCACAGCATCAAGTTGCTCTACGCCGTACTCGTTCCATTCACCCTCCTTGATCGCCTTAGAAAGCTTGGTGGTCCCGCTTGCACGGTTGACCAGGAAAGCAGCATCGATAGCACCACCAACGTCGATTTTTTGACGAATCAACTTCACGGTCGCAGCTGAAGCCCAGACGTCCGCACCAGACGGCTGGATAACAACGAGCGCGACGTGCGAAATCCGGACTACGCCTGCGGCCATAGTTTCCGCTTTGGCTGGTGTATCAATGACTACGTAGTCGGCGGACATGGACTTGATTGAGTCCAACATGGCTGGACGATCCAAAGCGATTACGGGAGGTAAGTTTGCACTTTCGGGAGACGCCTCACGCCAATCGCGGGCGGTGCCCTGAGGGTCAGCATCAACCAAGATCACTTTCTTGCCCTCCCGATGGAGCGCTGTTGCAAGGTTCGTCGCAATGGTGGACTTGCCAGATCCGCCCTTCTCGTTCATGACACTGATGATCTTCATAAACTCATGACCTCATTTACTCATTTCGGCAAGTGTAGATCAAGTACCACGCCCAAGACAACAGCACGTCAGCTAGACGAGTACTGAATTCTTTGGGGACTCAAGCGATATGTGGTGAACAGACTACCTAAAACGCCCCAAAACAGCCGTATCAGTCCGAACGCAAAAATCCATACCGACCCCTAGGCAATGACACAAGGTAGCCTCAAACAGGCTAAAACGGGCCTTCCCGCCCCCTTACTGCCGTACTTAAAGCAAGGGGGGAACCGTCAATGGCCGTTTAGGCCAAGACGGGGGGATGCGCAGCATCCCCCCGGGTCTGGGGCTGGGCCCCAGCCCAGGAGCCGCCCTAGGCGGCGGGCGGGACGCCTTTGGGGAGAGCGAGCCACGTAGTGGCTACGCCCTTTGCATACCCCCCCTTGGAGGGGGGGCTGTTATCCACACCTGTCCAGAATTTTTGCACAGTCCGCCTTTCGCGCGCGCGATCTTTTCTTCAGAGAGTTCTTCCTTTTCTTTCACGCGCGCGCGTTATATAGAGGATCAATGATCTATTGGGACAAATACCACGTTCAAAGGGACAAATGGCACGTGAGTGGGACGAATGCCACGTGTTATCCACATTGGGCATCTGTTGTTTGTTGTCCCAATTTAAGGAATCGGCGTTGTTAGCTTTCCAGAAAACAGCTAGATTGGGACATCAAAAAACTAATGTCCCACTAACGTGCCATCTGTCCCAATAGATCTCGAAGAAGCAACCCCGCCCACGCCAAGGCTAGCAACTCGTCATGTGTCTATGTCCAACACGGTTGCCAGAGCAAGCCACAATCTGAATCTTCCAGAAAAAAGAGTGATCGCAATGGCATTAGCTCAGTGCGACTCAGCCTCGACTCAACTCTTATTTCAGAGTTCTAACAGCGGATGGAAGGTACGTATCAGCGCAATGGAGTACGCCTCAGTCTTCGAGCTCGCGACAACGACTGCATATCAACAAATCCAAGAGGCAGGAGAGCAGCTGTTTAACCGCTACATCAGGTACACCTCCGCAGGGAAACGCGGCAAAACAATCGAACACAAAATTAGATGGGTTTCAAGTGCAAAGTACGCTGACGGAGAAGGCTGGATTGAATTGAACTTCACGCCAGAGGTGGGGCCCCACCTGCTCGGACTGAAAAGTCACTTCACGACCTACACCCTTGCACACGCAAGAAGCTTCGATTCTGTATATGCATGGCGCCTGTACGAACTGCTCAAAAGCTGGTCGAGCAGTGGTCAATACTCACCAGATATTGAGGCCTTTCAAGACTCGATGGAGGTGCCTGAATCTTGCCGTAAAAACTTTAAAGATCTACGGACACGAGTCATTGAACCAGCCGTTCGGGCCATCAACGCACAGTCTGATGTTGTTGTTCAGTGGGAACCACTTCGACAAGGCGCGCGCAAAGTAACAGGCTTAGAGTTCCGCTTTGTTCCCAAGGCCCAGACGCCATTGGATCTCAGGCCAGCCGAAGACAACAGTCTTCAGATCAGCTAGGCGCCACGACCGCATAGCAAGCCCACGAAAGCCTCTGGGCTTCCTTTGAAAATGTAAGCAATCAACATGACCGAATCGACCATCACAGCCAAGGGCCAGACAACCGTACCGGCAGAAATCCGCAAGGCCATCGGTGGCATTCCGGGTACACGGCTGGTCTGGCATGTGCTTGCGGGTGGGCGCCTGTTTGTGCGTGTCAAGAACAAGACCGCTGCCGACCTGAAGGGCACCGTCAAAGTGCCCACAAAGCGTCGACTGGGCATTGAAGAGATGCGGCCCTGATGATCACCGCATCTGTGGACACCCTCAGCGCGGCACCGTTACCGGAAAACTCATTAATAATCAACAATTTAGCTCTTCCATTACCGGAAAACCACCCCGACTGGTCGCCTGAGCGTTACCGGAAAACTATGACTTCGAGGGTGCTCGACAAAGGCGCCGCGCTTGTACCGCTACCGGAAAAATCATTGCAAATCAACGGGTTAGCTCCACCGTTACCGGAAAACTCACGCGGCTGCTAACCAGCAGCGTTACCAGAAAACTCAGAAAGCGAGAGTGATCGACCCAAGCGCCGAGCTCGCACCGTTACTGGAAAACTCATTACGAATCAATGATTCAGCTCCACCGTTACCGGAAAACGCATTACCCAAACCACGGAGCGTTACCGGAAAACGCACGCGACGGCGCCTACAGCGAGTCTCGCTCCTGCAAAGGCAAGTCTTCAACTTCGAGCATGAAGTCACCGCTGGCACGAGCACCAGCGAGCATGAGGATCGACATGATTTTTTGCAGCCCATCGGAACTTCGCGCCACGTCCTCTGGGCTAGCTCCACCAAGCTCTGAGTTCGGCTCAGCCAACCAAACCCGCACCTGCTCCCACGACTGAAAAATCGAGAAGGCGGCATCATCCAGCGCGGTCAATCGCTCATAGTCCGGGCTCCCGAATTCCCGACCGACAGGCCGTATATCAAGCCAATCCTGGTCTTCACTGGAAAGCGGGTACGCCAAGCCCGACTGAGGTTTTTGGACTTTTTTCTTCGGCATTTTTGAATGCTACTCGCAGACGACAGCGCGTTTTCACAACACCTTCAGCAGGCCTTTTCCAGCAAGTTTCAATACCTCACCTTGAACGTCGGCGAGTCCTCAGCCCGTGATCCACGGCGGTCATAGACCCGGGTGGTACTGATATTCGAGTGCCCCAGCCACTCCTGGACCTTGGCGATGTCGGCCCCGTTCTCCAGCGCTGAGGTTGCGGCAGTCGCTCGCAGCGCATGCGGCCCCAGGTTCTCGCTCTTGCGAATCCCCGCCTGGCCAAAATACCGCACCACGACTTCCGAATACACCCCACCAGGTGTGAGCCCCGCCACTGGCTGACCAGGTCGTGGTGAGCGGATAGGCCGGAACAGAGGACCGTCCACATCCTGGTCATGGCCAGCCGCCTGCAGGTACTCGTCGATCAGGCGCAGGGAGTGGGGGTGCGCCGGCACATACCGAAGCTTGCCCCCCTTGCCCTGCACCCGCAAATGGGCCACCCCAGAGCGCTCCTGGTTGAAGTCCTTGACCAGCAACCTGGTCAGCTCTTCACGCCGCAAACCATGAAACAAGAGCACCGACAGGATCGCTCGATCGCGCTTGCCCTTGAGCGTGTCTGCAGGCGGCGCATCGAGCAGGGCACGCGCCTGAGCATCCCCAAGGGCCGGGGTCTTGCCTTCCGCATCCACCTTGGGCCGCTTCACCCCGCGCACAGGGTTGTGCGTCACCGCATTGCAGTCACACAGGTAGTCATACAAAGAGGCCAGCGCTGACAGCTTGCGACGGATGCTGGAGCCCGCGAGCTTCTGACGTTCGAGCTCGGCCCGCCAGGCCAACACATGGCCACGGGTCACCGCCCGGAACTCCTCCGGCCGCTCGATGCCCGTGAAGGCCATGAAGGACTTGAGATCGCTTTGATAGGCTCGCCGCGTCTGGGCACTGTCCAGGTTGGCAAACCACTGGGCCTCTGGTGGCACCTCCGCCAAGCGCTGAAACTCCTCAGCCAAAAGAACCGACGATCGAGGGGAGGGCAGGGGCACCAGCGCCATGACTCACCCCTGACCAGAGCCGCTCAGCCCCCAGTCTGAACACAGGCGCTCGATGCGCCGATCCCCATCGGGCACCAGCTTGTACAGATCGGCCCGCCCCCAACGCAGCGCATCGAGGCAAGTGAGCATGTCGTCCGAGATCTCGACATCGACCGCGCGCAAATCAAAGAGATCGAAGGTGTAGGCATGCCCGTTGTAAGTGCTGGCCAGGAAGCGGGCGATCGTGCCGGCCTGGCCGGAATCACTCGTTTCGGCACGACGAAGCAAGCGGCCGTAGGCCTGAGCCGCAGCGGCCTGGGCATTTCGGGCCCGCTCATCCCACTCGCGTTGCTTGGCAGAGAAATCATCCATGGCACGCCTCTTGTTCATGCCCCTCCTGAGGGCTCACATCCAGACCAGGCAGCGATGACGCCGCCTTTGCCTCAAGCACAGATCTCATCTGAGCTTCCTGCTCAAGCAGCCAACAGCTGCGGTCATACACAGCATCAGGGAAACGCTGGGCCAGCGTGGTCTGCTGCAGCACGAGCTGGCGGGCCAGCTGCGCGACTTGGCCCAGCTCGGTCTCATTTCGGACTTCGAGCGGGGCCACCAGGTCAACGCCCATCGCCCAAGACAAGCGCTTCCAGGTCCACGACGGCCGCACGACCAGGTCAATGCCCTCTCGGGTGAGCCGGGCCTCGATGTCGCGCAGCTGCGCGTAGTGCTGGGCCTGCGCTTCTGAAGGCTGGCCACAGGTGTAGCCCGACACCTTTTTACGCCGGCCTGATTTGCCGACCCGCTTGTAAAGCGTGCTCCCCCCTTCAAACACCCAATTGTCCTGAGGCCCCTCGCCAGCCTCCTTCCAGGCCATGTCCTCGATCGATCCCGCATAGACATGGCGAGGATGCCGCCACCAAACGATGAAGCGCCGACCATTCAAGACAAAGCCCACGTCATCCCAGTGCGACAAATCATCGGGCGACATGTTTTGGTAGGAGTGAGGGATAAACAACCCCTGGTTCGACAGGCGCCACGGGTGCACCTGGTGGTACTGCCGCATGCGCCGACCCAAGGACTCAAGGCGAGGATTCTTCATGACCGCCGACACCCCATCAGCTGTTGATAACCTATTTTATCGCGACACAATGGACATTTCAACGCAGATGAGGTGAAAATGATACGCAGCTTCAATAGAATGCGGGGGAAGCATTAGCAAGGAGGTAGAAATAAAATTTAACCACTTTAAAAACAAAAATCAACAAACCAAAAACACATGACAAAACCACGTCTATCAAATTTAAAAGCAGATCACTGGCTATTATTTGCAATCTCTATTCTATTGATTGCAGTCTTTGCATTAGTATTTCTAATAGCACCACCAATACCAAAAAGCATTGAATTAGAAAATAAATCTGACACGCTAGCTGTCTTTATAGGGTGCCTAACATTAGTAGCTGCCGTACTAACCATATGGGTTAGCTGGCTAGTAAAAGAAGAAGCCGTAAACATCTCAGAAAACGCCACAAAAATACAAATAAAAACAATAGCAATAAACAATAAAATACAAACGATATACCCATCAATAAGAAGTGAATTCGAAATTGGAGTGGGATACGCATTAAGAAAAATTCAATCCGAGATTTTAGAAAAAGAATCAAAGAGGATAGCCATTGAATTAACAAAAGAAAACAGCAAAAATACAACAATAAGCACCCAAGACATTGCCTCCACAATGGAGATTCACATGTATAGCGCGCTTGAAAATAAAGGCTTAAGCAAGGGGGATGTTATTATTGAACTCTATTCATTCATAGCAGAACTAAGCGGCTGGATGACAAGAACAAGGTTTAATAAAAAACTAACAAGAATATTGGAAATATACAAAACAACCGAATCCAAAGGAGAAAGCGACAAGCTAGAAGAAGAAAATTACAAGAAAGAACTAAACATATCTTTTGGATTTGATGAAATCAAAGAAATATTCAAATACCTAGAGGAATTCGAAAGAAATCTCAAAAACAACATCAAAGACAAAGACTTCAACAAAAATACATTAAATGGATACGCAAAACTATTTAATCACATGAACAATGGTGAAAAACCATTAACAGCAAAAGTTGGATTTGTCATATCCACAATACACGCATTGCAGCCAGAAAATTAAGAACCTTATGACGACGCTCAAAGAACTCCTTGCACAACAACAAGCCCTCGAAGCCCAGATCGAAGAGGCACGCAAGTCAGAAGCAGCTGATGCGATCGCCCAGGTCCGCGCTCTGGTCGCCGATTTCGGCCTCACCGCAGACGAAGTTTTCAACAACAAGCGTCCTAAATCATCGAGCACAGCAGGCTCCAAGGTAGCGGTGAAGTACCTGGACCCTGTCACAGGCAACACCTGGACAGGCCGTGGCAAGGCACCGCTGTGGATCGCCGACAAGGATCGCCGTCAGTACCTGATCAAGTGATCAATCTTCATAGGCTCCGCAAAGGAGCCTTTTTTTCTTTGCAGGCCCCCCTGGATAAAAGGTTATCCACCCAATCGCTCACCCTTCAAAAAACGTACTACGTTTGTATTACGTTCTTTCACTATCTTTTCATATTACAAAAAGATAGTACAAACGTACTATCTTTGTAGTTGATTTGAACTACAAATTTTCCATCCTGGATAAATGTTTATCCACTCGGAGCACATTGCTATGCAGTGGAAAGTTTTTTGCATAGACTACGTCTCCAGCATTCGAAGTGGGCCTTTCACCACCGATGCAAGCATGTCTGGCTTGAAAGCGATAAGCCCTATATTGGGGAAACGCTCTTCAGAAAGCTCATATGCAAGACGATCTCTTCGAAGAACTTTGGCCAACTACCTCACTCGACGAATTCATTGATGCTGTCGAAGCGACCCAAAATCTCACATGACCCCATCCCCCTGGACCCTTAAGGCCAGGGGGATTTCTTGTTTTGACTTACCGAATTGGATTGCGAGCAAGACGTAGCGTGTCATTTCAATCTCACAGGCCAGGGGTAATATCTAATATTTTTGATTCACGACGGAACACAAGATATTCAAATCCCATACTATTAATCAAAGAAGGTAGATGAATAATATTTTAAGTAAAGGCTTTCGAATAATGACCAGCTTTGAATCAGAAGCACGACCAGGACGCGCCGCCAGGTGCGTCGGGGGCACCACGATAGTGGGGGCGAAGCCCGCCCGCAGGGCTGATGGGGGCACCACGCCAGTGGGGGGGCGCAGCCCCCGCCCGAAGGGATGGCGTCCCCCGCTCCGCGGGCAAATGCCTTTGCAGGAGCGACGGCGACGGAAAAAGGCATTTGCCCGCGGAGCGGGGGACGCCATCCCTTCGGGCGGGGGCTGCGCCCCCCCACTGGCG
>Ga0187844_10002065_pt1 | contig 14634 bp, 13 predicted proteins | sample SpaLakP09_SKY_50_FD_134517 | JGI IMG/M metagenome (GOLD analysis project Ga0187844, IMG submission 134517) | Oligotrophic lake water microbial communities from Sparkling Lake, Wisconsin, USA - SP09_SKY_50 | ecosystem: Environmental > Aquatic > Freshwater > Lake | place: USA: Sparkling Lake...
AAACGCCAATTTCCGGAGGGGTGCGGGGAACTGGGGTTCCCTGCTAAAAATAAAAAGTTTAAAACGCCAATTTCCGGAGGGGTGCGGGGAACTGGGGTTCCCTGCTAAAAATAAAAAGTTTAAAACGCCAATTTCCGGAGGGGTGCGGGGAACTGGGGTTCCCTGCTAAAATTTATATATCTATAAAGTATAAGTAATATGAGCGCTTTAGAAAAATTAAAAGAAAAATTAAGAGCAAAACCGAATGTTGAATTAGATATAAAGCGTGTAGATGTCGTTATTCCTGTTGCCAATAAACTCGAAGAAGTTAAATTTTCCAATATTGCCATTCGAGATAAAAGAGAGACTTCTGGTTTTAATATGGCGGATTTAACAAAAAAACTAAAAGATAAAAAACTTACCAAGCTGGTGGTGTCTCCACTTGTAGAAACAGAAACAGAAAAAGCAACAGAATTACAGGTGCTTCCTCCAAAGAAGAAATCTAAAAAATTAACTGGCAGAAATCTGTTAGTTTTGCAAGATGAAGGGGTATCAATTCTTCCGGGTGAACTCGCGCCCATAGAAGCTGAGGAACTTGGCCAAGAACTCGACCAAGAAACCTTGGAAGTAAAAAGGAAACCCAGAAAGAGTTCCAAATTGCCTAAAGGCGTTTCCATTTTACCGCCTGAAGCGTGGGTTCAATTTGGCGACACTCCGTTGATTGAGCGTTTGCCAGAAAAGAAACCCAAGGTGAATTACAAGGTAAGTAGTTATTACATGAATAATCGTGAAATATTTGTGAATTTTATTAATTCTACTTTTGAACCTTATCGCGATCAAGTATTAGACGATTCGGCTCAAATGTCATGCGAAGACTTATCCAATAGTTCCGGCGATTATTCTCTTTTAACGCATCAAAAATTGGTCCGTGATTACTTGAATTTGTACACTCCGTACAGAGGATTGTTATTGTATCATGGATTAGGATCGGGTAAAACCCTTAGTTCTATTGCAATTGCTGAGGGCATGAAAGGTGCCAAAAAAATTATAGTAATGACACCGGCTTCACTCGAGGATAATTATCGTCTAGAGTTGAAAAAGGCTGGCGATCCTCTTTACAAGTTGAATCAATGCTGGGAATGGGTAAGCACTTTAAAGAATCCCGAAACAGCGGACACATTGTCGAGCGTTTTAAATTTGCCTTTGGAATATATTCGCAAGAAAGGAGGCGCTTGGCTAGTGGATGTTACCAAGCCATCCAATTGCAATGATAATTTGGGGAAATCGTCGGCGCAATTGCAGCAAGACCAAACCAGTTTGAATGAGCAGATAGATATGATGATTGAAACCAAGTATCAATTTATTCATTACAATGGTTTAAGGCGAGACAAGTTGCGCAAATTGACTAACAATTTTGAGACTAATTTTTTTGATGATTCGGTAATTATTATTGATGAAGCGCACAACTTGATTAGTAGAATAGTAAATAAAATTGGCAAGGAAAAGGAAATTGGAATGGATAAAACTGGAAAGCGAGAGAAAGTCAATATTTCTATTGCATTAATTTTGTATGAGATGTTGCTTACTGCTCAAAATGCGCGCATTGTGCTTTTAACGGGAACCCCAATTATCAACTATCCCAATGAAATTGGAATACTTTTCAATATATTGCGCGGATACATCAAAACATGGGAAATTCCGCTCGATTTGAAGAGTTCACAAACAGTGAATAAAGAAACACTTCAACAGATCTTCACGAGAGAAAAAGTGATGGATTATATGGATTATTCCGCTTCGAGCAAGCTACTCACGGTAACAAGAAACCCTTTTGGGTTTGAAAATAAAGAGAAGAAAGGATCTGGTTATCACGGTGTAACAAATGAAAAGAAGACGCGAAAGGGAGATCGTGGAGAACAAGTTTTACAAGAACGCGGAATTATTAGTGACTCTGATTTCGAAAGAAGACTAATCTATATTTTAAAAGACAACGGAATCGAGGTTTTCCCAACAGGGATTCGCGTCCACATGTACAAGGCGTTGCCAGACAGATTCGAAGAATTTTCCAATTGGTTTATTGAGTCTGGAACAATGAATATTAAAAACTCGGAATTATTCAAACGCCGTATTATGGGGTTGGCGTCTTACTTTAGAAGTGCACAAGAATCATTGTTGCCCGCTTATGAAAAAGTTGCCGACTATCATGTTGTAAAAGTGCCAATGAGTGATTACCAATTTGGTATATATGAAGCGGCGCGACAACAAGAAAGAAAGCAGGAGACATCTTCAAAGAAGAAAAAGGGTAAGATGGATGAAAATGGCGTGTTTGTAGAGCCAACATCGACTTATCGCATTTTTTCGCGTTTGTATTGCAACTTTGTTATGCCGAAAGCGGTGGGGCGACCCTTGCCGAAGGAAGAACGCGAGGTAAAAACGGAGGGTGAAGCAAAAGCTGAAGTAGAAGCAGAAGCAGAAGCAGAAGAAGAGGCCAAAGAAATAAGGGGACTCGACCATTTATACGAGGAAGTATTGGAAAAAGCTGACAAGATTCAAAAGGATGACGACGAACGCGAAGATGAAATGGAGGGAGATGAAATAATCGACAAATTCGCTGACGCGACATACGAGAAGCGCCTGAGAACCGCAATGGACAAATTAAAACGCGGGGCGTCGCAATATTTGAGTCCCGAGGGCTTAGAAACATATAGCCCCAAGTATTTGAACATCTTGGAGAACATCCAAGACCCAGATAAGATAGGATTGCACCTTGTTTACAGTCAATTTCGCACCTTGGAGGGAATTGGCATCTTTAAGCTCGTTTTGGAAGAAAATGGATTCACGCAATTCAAGCTTAAAAAAGACCCCGCCGGTGTTTGGCAAATTGACATTGCGGTCGAAGACCGCGGTAAGCCCACATTTGCTCTTTATACCGGCACGGAGACAAAAGAAGAAAAAGAACTCGCGCGCAAGGTTTACAACGGTTTGTGGAATGAATTACCGCCTTCTTTGTCGAGCGAATTAAAAGAAATAGCGCACAATAACAACACCGGAGAAATAATTAAAGTATTTATGATTACTGCGTCGGGTTCGGAGGGTATCAACTTGCGCAACACGCGTTATGTGCACATTATGGAGCCGTATTGGCATCCTGTAAGATCGGAACAAGTTATTGGTCGCGCGCGCCGCATTTGCTCGCATAAGGATTTGCCGGACGCGCTGCAAACTGTGGAGGTGTATGTTTATTTGATGACATTTACAAGACAACAATTGTTGAGCGACGCGTCCATTGAATTGAAAGTCAAAGATTTGAGCAAACGAGAATATAATACAACGCCACAGGCTGAAAAACCAAAGCTGGTAAAAATTCCATTCACTAGCGACGAGGCGCTTTTTGAAATATCGACTATCAAAGAGGAAGTTAGTAATCAGCTTATCAAATCGGTAAAGGAATCGTCTATTGACTGCGCAATTTATTCCAAGTTGGGAAATAAAGAACAGTTGCATTGTTTGCAATTTGCTGACACTGCACCTAGTTCATTTTCTTACAATCCTTCATTAAAAAGCGATGAACCGGATAGTATGGCTCAAATTAATAAACAGGCATTACAGTGGAAGGGCAAAGAAATAACGTTGCTTGGAAAAACATATATATATCGAAAAATTGATAAGACTCGCGGAAATATATATGATTTGGAAAGTTATAAACAGGCGGAGGTTACACCAGGAATAGACCCAATTTTAATCGGGACTTTGGAAAAGGAACCAAACGGTGAATTGAAGTTTAAAAAAATATAATTTTATACATTTTTGTTTTGATAAATGTATAAAAATTTTGTATTATGCTTTTCATTCTAAAACATTAACAAAAATTCACTAGCAATCTCGGCGCCGACGACGGCACCTTCAGCGGCACCTTCGGCGGTACCTTCGGCAGCAGTGGCAGCCGCCGCCTCCGCTCCCTCTGCTTCTCCGATAGTAACTGCAGTCTCGGCAGCTTGAGTCACCCCAGTGTCTTCTCCAGCGACACCAAGTGTTGAATCGATGACACCATCCGCAGTCCCCGTTTCAGCCGTCTCGCCCGCCTCCGCCTCAGCCTCCGCCGCGTTGCCCCGATTCTCCATATTTTCTTCGTTTTGCTCTGCTCTTACCCGGTTTTGCTCATCCTGCAAAGCTTTAGCTTTAGCCTCATCTCTGCGTTGTAATTCTACGCGAGCCTTTACTGCATTATCCCTAGCAAGTCTGTCTTCCTCAGTTTGTTCATAGTATTGTTCTTTTGCTAGTTCGATAAGTTTGTCGTCAGACATGTCTTTAGTACTCACCCACCTATCGCCCACTGGAATCTTATCCTGGAATCCAGACTCCGGCGTTCCGCCTCCGCCACCCGTATGCAAAGCAAGTAACACGGAAGATACTGCGGCACCAGCGCCGCCGATTGTTCCGCCTACTATCGTAGTACCGTCACTATTATTGCTTGAACCGCTATTTTGGGTTGTTGGTGTTGTTGTCGTGTTACTATTGTTGTTAGTTGAATCGCTATTCTGAGCATCAGTTGGGTCATCAGGATTTAAAACAATTTTGTATGTTTTAACACGCCCAAAGGTGTTTGGTGCATTAGGAAGCAAACGCGTATAATTGTCTATAAATTGATTAATGGTGGAACCATTAAAAAGATTTCTAGAAAAGGGAAAAGAAACTTTGCTGTCATTTATAAAAGAAGTTATATCCGCTTTTCTAACTATGTCTAAAATAATAGCTTCTAAACCTGGAATATTAACAGGATTGTGTGCTTTGTCTAGAAAAACTTTGAAATTTTCCAAGTATAAATAATTATTGTTTTTATCTGTATTTGTTATTAAAAATATTTTTGTAATGTCAGCCTCTGAAATATTTGACGCAACTAAATAATTTTTATTTGATGACTTGATAATTCTAGTAGAAATAGCGGGGTTTACGCGACGAATGTATTGTTCTTGAGAAATAAGCGTCCAATCGGTCTGGGTATAATCCATGTATTAGTCTTATATAAAGTAAATATAAAATATTTTAAAAAAAAGTATTTTATAGTTTTAATCGCACGATAAAACGAGAGTAACTGTTATTGATGTCTCGTTAGTAATAACTGGAGAGTTGGGAACTACTCCTGAATAATTAACTAAAAACGACTTGAAGCCGCTCGAATAGGTACCCGTTGAAAAAGGTAAAAACTTAGAAATAGTGGGAGAAGCTGAAAACGCCGTTGAATCAGCCTTTCTAAAATTGTCAACTACAACAGAATTTAAACCGTAAATTGTTGACGAGTATGGGGAATTATTCAAAAAAACCTTAATTGAGTCTAAATGCAAATAATTATTATTCATATCAGTGTTTGTTAAAAATGGCAAAGCAGCCATTGATTCATTAGTGCACGGAATGTTGGCTAGAACTAGAAACTTTTTTTTACCCTTCTGCGTTATACTAGTAGAAATATTTGGATCAATTGCTCTTATCAAATGGTCTTGAGAAAACAAAAGACGGTCTTCATGCTTTAAATCAGTCATTATAATATAAGATAAGAAAAAAATAATTAATATTCAAGCAATCTTAAATATAATATAAATATAAATATAAATATTCTTTAAATTTTTTAGGTTAAAGAATATAAATTATCATAAACGCGCGTGCAGTTAATTTGTTAATTTAGTTATTTAATTATTTTACATGTTTATGAGAGGATTGAATAGTCTTCTCTGGGTCGTTTGCGTCGAAGAAACGACTGGAGGGCCCCAAATATGCGACTGATTATTGTTATTGTTGGGATCCATCTGAAACAAATCGGGATTTAAAACAATGGTATATGTTTTAATACGATTATAGGTTTTTGGTGAATTAGGAATTAAGTTTGTATAATTATCTATAAACTGATTAATGGTTGAATTATTGAAAAGATTTTTAGAAAAAGGGTAGGAAACTTTATTATTAGCTACAAAAGATATTATGTCCGCCTTTCGAACAATATCTAAAATATTGTCTTCTAACCCGGGAATATTAAGAGGATCGGGCGCATTATCTAAAAAAACCTTAAAGCTTTCTAAATACAAATAATTATTATTTACATCTGTATTTGTTAATAAAAATATTCTTGTAATATCGGCCTCTGAAATATTTGACGCAACTAAATAATTTTTATCCGGTAAATTAATAATTCTTGTAGAAATTGCAGGGTTAACGAGACGAATTAATTGTTCTTGAGAAAATAGCAACCAATTGGTGTGGGTAAGGTCTTCTTGTCCATTCATTATTTATAATTAATAGAGATAATTATTTTTATTAACCAGAAAATATTCATTGCATTTATTCCGCATTTATATGTTTTTAATCAAGCATTTTGTCTATTATATCAGTAAGGGCATTTTTGCCCGAAGTAGGTCCCCATTGAAGTCTATGATATAATTTATTTATATTTCTGCGCCTTTCAAAAATTTCATCATCATTTATTGCCAATAAATAATTTACTACATAACTTGCATCAAAAAAATCATTATCATCTAAAATAATAACTATATTTTCGACATTTTCATCACCAATTAATAAATTTTTATAAATCATGTAACAACTTTCGCTTATTACTGGTATATTTCCCAATAATATTGCTTCATAAAAAGCTCTTCTAGTTGGTGTATCTCCATATGGTTGCCAGCTAAAAACAGAATTCCAATATACATCTTTTGCTTTAATTCCGAAAGACCCTTCGCGCCACCCTAGGCGTCCCTCTTCTGAATGAGAATTAGCTAATAGAGGACAGTAAAACAAGTTTTTTGTTGAACTATTATTACTTATTTCATTAAAATTTTTTATAGTTATATATCTCTTTGCTTGTCCAAATTCATTGTATGGTCCCCTCCATGACCCACCAATGTAAGACAATAAATAATTTCTCTTAATATTGCAATCAAATAACTCTTCTTTATCAGAATATTTATAAATACCTGTAAGGTAGGGAATTGGAATATCGTTTTCTATGCCAAATTTTATAAGTTTTTTATTTTTTATATTCTCTAAAATAATACTTTGTGTGTCAACAGATACTATTTTTATATCCGCATCGCATTCATTTTGCGCAAAAATTAAATTATTTGGTTGTGGTTTATATTGATAATATTCAAATAAGAATTTAAAATAGTTGGACAAATTGTATTCATTGTGATTTATAAATTTATATACTTTATTTAATTCTTTATTAGTTTCATCGAAAATATAATTTGTTGCCAATCTTTGTTTCATGTAATCAAAAAAATCAGTTGCTTGTATTTTTTCATTAATAATATTATTATTATTATTATTATTATTATTATTATTATTAGTATTCCAATAAATTTTAATTGCATCGCAAGTTTCGCTCATATGGTATTTTATTTTTAAATATTTTATTTTCTTTAAATTGTTATTCCGCATTTTTGATATTTCTACCGAATATGGCCATTGCTATAATAAAGAATGCGCCACTAAGTCTTCTTATTTGTCTATAGGTTTCGAGTCGTTCAATTCTAGTGGATTGACGCAAAAGTTTCATTGTTTCTATGCTTTCTGCTTTATTTTTATTATAAAGCAATCCAAGACCAGTGGCTAGAAGCAAGAGCGCCAAATCAGACTCGACGCTCGCGCCCCGTACATTATTAAATACCAAGTCTTGAATATCATATGCAAATGTTTCAAATTTAATAATATCCTTGTACGCGTTTTTTATCAAAGCAGAGTAGGCTTCTTTAATGTAACCAGTTTGAAGTCTAAAATATAATCGGTTTTTAAAGTATTTTTCATAAATACTATTATCGTAAATGCTATTATCGTAAATATTTTTATTGTAAAATTGAATTGTTGCTATTGCATGATTTGCGCCAGATATTTCTATATTATTTTCTGGTAAATCCCAAGAAACTTCGCCGTCCTCAAATTTTTCTCTCAAGTATGATTCCGTGGAATCATTATCATCATAATATTTTGCATTGGATTTTATAAAGAGCGGTTCTATTTTAGTTATTTTTATTAATGAATTTCTTATATTGATGTTGCCTCCATATTTGCAATAACCTTCCACATTGTAAGCGAAATAAGCGACTATAAATATTCCCAAAGATAGGTAGTTGAGAAGAGCAATCATTGTTGATAATTCGTTTATATGTTATAGTCCGTAAATATTAAATTGTAATCTCATCAATTTTATTTTTAATTGTATTTGTATTTGTATTTGTATTCCTGATAAAATCAAAAATTGCATCAACTTTGCTAGTTAAATCGTCAACCTTTCTAGATAGCATCTTAAGCTCTTCGTCGTTATTTGAGCCGGGGGTCTTTAAATAGGTTTCTAAAGTATTTCCCAAAGGGCTTAAAGACGGATTCTCTCGCGCTTTCATTTTCAGCTTTGAAAAAATGTCTACTTGTTGTGGTTGTTGTTCTCCGCCTATGGTCAATTTAATATTTTCTTGATCGGCCCAACTTACTTGTCTTCTCTCGCTGGCTACCCTTTGTAAATCTATAACTTCATTTAATTGTGGCAACTCTTCCTGGCCTATTTGTATATATTTTACTTCGTTTTTATCAATATTGTATGCTGGTCTTAGGATCTGCTGCGCATTCTTTTGCGTTTCACCCTTTTCACTTTTTATCGATGTTTCTTGACTTGTTAAAAAACTTTTTACCTTTTCTTTGTCCACATTTTGCTGTATTTGATCTATGTCAAAATTGCGCTGAGCCAGGGTTCGTGCTATTAAATCCTCCATTTCTCCTATTGGTTTGTCCATTTCATCGTTAAACGCCGGTTTTTCGGGAACATTCAGCGCCATTGATCGCGAAAACTCGTTTTGTCGCTCCGCAAATTGTTTCTCAAATTCATTCATTCTTGAACTTTGAATGTCTTCAGCTGTTACTAGTTGTTGTCTCAATGGTTCTTTTAACGGTTCCCTTAATGCTTCTCTTAATCTTATTGTCGGTTCTACAGGATTCGACAACTTTTGTAGAATATTTTCTATAAACATCTTGTTCAACGACATTAAATCGCGAGCTCTTGACTTCTCTCGCTCATAAAATTCTCTAATTTCCGTTATAAAAAAAGTTTGCATATCCTGCATCTGCTTTTCCGTTTTATTTCGAGTAAACTCTTCATCTACTATTAATTCCCATATCATTTCAACATTATCTTTGCTTAAAAAACTACTTGCGTCTGTATTGTTCATCTATATATAAATTATTTTAATGAAAATTATTTATATACTTTAACTATCAAAATAATATAAAGAATGCAGTCATTTGGCACCACCTTTAGAAAAGGTGGTTATAGATCATCGTTAAAATACACATTCCTGAAGTTCTGCATATACTCGTCCTTTAAAATATGCGTCTTCAAATAATGCCCAGTTATCTTGTCATCCAACATATGAACTATAAAATATAAACTGTATACACCACATTCCGTATTACCATATTGATGCTCCACTGGATAATTCTGGTCAAATGTAAAATTAATCGGCTTCTTCAATTGCTGTCCCTGTGTTTTTACTGAATTCACAAACTTCATTATTTGTGTAGGTATTTCATCGCCGGCACTATCAAAGTAAAAAATTGTCTTCTTCTTAATATTTATAAAGAGAGAAACCCAATGCGACCCACCTTTGTTGTGCGGGTCCAAATTGAAAATGACACCTATTTTCATCTTCCCATTTTTGATTTGATTTTCTAAATTGAAATGGCATAGTTCTTCCCAGACGCATTCTCCGTATAGTTTGTGCGTGTCATAATCAATCGGCGAAGGACCAATAAATTCAAAACATTTATAAGCCGCTTCGTATTGTTTCATCACATTCATTATGTCTAAGCTGGACAACCATTCATTTGGATTCTTTTTCCATTCTCTTGGTGAAGCAGGAGCAAAAGAAGTGTCCAACTCTTTATTCAACTGGCCATTTACAAATCCCTGTTTTAACCAACACGACTCCTTATTGCACACGCTTTTCATATTAATTTTCATCTTTTCCCATATTTCTTTTGGATCATTCGAATTTATAGCAACATCTGGATGACGAACATTCCATAAATCGCGCAACTTGTACAACGCGTCATCTGTCAAACAGCTGTATCCCTTCTTTTTGGTTGTTGGACTGCACTGTTGTTTTACCAGATCGTCATATTTTTCTTTAAATGTTTTGGCAATGTGGCGCTTGGAGCGAGATTTTGTATTTTTTGTCTTTTTATGAATACTTGTTTTATTATGTTTATTTTTTTTATTTATTTTCCGCGTTCGCGTCCTTGTCATAATTATTAGTGATATTTTTCTTTTTTTTTTTTAAATAAAGAAGTCCTTTATTCTTTAATACCGGGTCTTTTAAATTTATGTCTTTTTGTTTTGGTATTATTGGTTCTACTTGAGGTTTTGTGTTTTTTACCTTGACAAAATTGTCTAATAATGATGGAGGATGCGACAATTTTATTGAACGCATCATTAACTGGTTTGCTTGTTCGGTGCTTCCAATATTCTCTATATTTATTTCGTTCTTTGCATCTATGTCTAAATTCAAAGCGCTATAGTCGCCTTGTATTATATCCGTTGTATCCAAGGCTTTGAAATATTCAATGCACAAATTCGCATAATTTTCGAAAGAATGTTTTATGTCTGGTGTCAAGATTTCAGGTTTCTCGTTACTAAGCAACTGCTTTGTTAGATCGAATATCCGCCTTCTGTAAAATTTACGATCCTTTTTATTGTTGAGCTTTGTCTTTGGATTCTTTTGATCTAAATACTTGCCGTATTGCTCTTTGTTCAGTAAGTATTCTAATGTAACTTCTGATACAAAATCTTGCGTCGAAGTCATTTATTAAGTTGTATATTATTTTCCATTATCAAATAATATTCAAGTTTACGAAATAGTTTACAAAATAGTTTACAAAATTCAACAATCGCTTTTTGGTTTGCCAGTTAAATCCCTTACCTGTTGTCGTGTGTAATTATTGAACAATCCGTTTCCAATATTTTCAGGATTTGGATTAAAAGAGTTGAAATGTTCCTCGCGAAATAATTCTTGAAATGGCTGCAACTTGTTACCCGCTCGTTCCGGGTTGAAACTATATTGATACAAATCGCTTGTGCTGTTTGGAACATATACTGCTTGACTGCACGATTGAAGCGCATAAATTTGATTCCTGAGTTCAGACTCTGTGTTTATTGACGAGGCGAATCCAGACCAAGGCGATTGTGTGTTTCCGGGATTAAATACTTTTTCTGGGCTATAAACTGGCATTTGCAGCATTGGAACATTGATTGGTGCTCTTGGATCTACAATGGGCATAATGGAATACTTTGTCATTACGGGGCGCACATTTAAATAAGGTTGCAAAAATTGAGAAGGAATATTTCTATCATAAATTCTATGATTAGTTGCTTTTTGCATATCAGAATTGCATTCGTGCTTATAGTAAGAATTGCTTAACATTTGCGAATCGGTCGCCATTAATATACTACTATAAAATAAAAACATTGTAATAAACATTATAACAAACATTATAACAAACATTATAACATTATAAAAACACATAAAGGTAATTTTAAAAATAACTATAACGATGTGTGGAATATTTTCTATATTAAATCATGAAAACACCTTTACAAAGAGTTTTGTGGAGAAACAATTTATAAAGGGCCGTTCTCGCGGCCCAGAATTCTCTAAATTAGAAACTACATGTTTTAAATGTGAATTTGGTTTTCATCGTTTGGCAATAAATGGTCTTGATGATAAATCAAATCAACCTATTACTATTAATAATGTTTCATTGATTTGCAATGGAGAAATTTACAATTATAAAGAACTCTATAAAATAATGAATATAGAACCTGAAACTAATTCCGACTGTGAGGTGATTGTTCATTTATACAAGAAATATGGCATAGAACAAACCTTGCAAATGCTCGATGGTGTTTTTGCATTTATTTTGGCTGATTTTAATATCAATACGGAAGAATCAAAGATTTATGTGGCTAGAGATCCTTATGGTGTAAGACCATTGTACCAATTAACGCTAAGAAACAGTAATACAAATGCAAATACAAATGCAAATGCCAGTTACATTAACAATACTTTAAGTAGCGAACGAATAAAAAGAACAGTAAATATTTTTGCTTTTGCGTCTGAGTTAAAGGTTTTGAACAAATTTTATAACAGCGTATTGATTGATAGTCACCAAGTCGATCATTTTAAACCAGGAACTTATTCTTATTTTACATTACCCTTAAAGGTTTCGCCGGAATGGACGCCGCAATATCAAAATAAGGTATATCATAGTCAAGGGTTTAACACAGTAATGTATAATAGCTTTCAAAATAATGTTGAAATGGACACCATTTTTGAAGGCATTCAATATTATTTTACAAACGCTGTTAAAAAGAGAGCACTAGTTACGGATCGCCCGGTCGCGTGTCTATTATCTGGCGGCTTAGACAGCAGTTTAGTAACCGCGCTAGTAAATGATTTTCACAAGCAGCATAACACGGAGCCGTTGGAAACCTATAGCATAGGTTTGGAAGGATCAGAAGATTTAAAATACGCTAAAATCGTCGCAGATTATTTGGGAACAAAACACACTACCATTCAATTGACAGAAGAACAATTTTTTGAAGCCATACCAGAAGTTATTCAGGCAATTGAAAGCTACGACACAACAACTGTTCGGGCGAGTATAGGCAATTATTTGGTATCGCGTTATATTGCCGAAAATAGCGAAGCAAAGGTTATTTTTAATGGGGACGGGGCAGATGAATTGTGCGGCGGGTACTTGTACATGCATTCGGCGCCAGACGCAATTGAATTCGACCGTGAATCAAGACGGTTGCTGAATGATATACATTTGTTTGATGTTTTGCGTTCCGATAAAAGCATTTCGAGCAATGGGTTGGAACCAAGGACTCCCTTTTTGGATAGGTCATTTGTTCAGTATTATTTAGGGTTGCATCCATCGGTACGCCATCACGCAGGGCAGAATAAATGCGAGAAATATTTAATACGCACTGCATTTTCCAAAGAGAAATTTTTGAATTCGGGTGGCAAGCCTTTGTTGCCGGATGAAATAATATGGCGAACAAAGGAGGCGTTTAGTGACGGCGTTAGCAAAACGACTAGGTCCTTGTATCAAATATTGCAAGACTTTATTGAGTTAGAATTTAACACAACAAATGATTTTTTTGCGGATTCCAAACACAATATACCCGACACAAAAGAGAAGATGTATTATAGAAAATTATTTGAAGAATATTATCCAAATATGAGTCATGTTGTTCCGTATTTTTGGATGCCGAAATATGTAAACGCAACTGATGCTAGTGCCAGAACTCTTAATATTTACAACAAAGTAACTAAAAAAGAACCAGAAAATAAACAATCAATTGAAGAACCATTCGACGCGTAATAATTTTTATCAGACAAGTATATATGGACAAGCTTACTAGATATCAAAACAATGCATTTTCTATTTTCATCATTTTAACATATATTATTTATATAGCAAGCGCAATAGGAATATCAAAGACCGCTCCAGTGTATTTAGATGACTTTGATTATTATGTTAAAATATATATTAGTTTATTTTTGTTATGGCGTTTCAACATGTTCAGAAAAATAGAGTTTAACGAACTTGATAGAAAAATAGCGTTTAGCGCTGGATTGTTTTTATTTACAAGCACTGCGGTATACAATATTTTAACCAGTTATTTTAAAACTACCGAAAAAAACACACCGCATTTGATAAGAGAATCATTTAACTACACTTTTATTATATTATTAGTGATGTATGTCTGTTATATTGGATATAGAAACTTTTTTGCAACTGCTAAAAAATAAAATAATATTATATTATATAAATATGGTTTTGGTTGAAGTTAGAGACATGAAGACTGGTAACGCATATAAGGATATTGAGGAAGTTGACGGTAAGTTTAAAACATTAACTAGTAAAGAGGAAGTAATGGCTATTACGACGGGTCGCGAAGACCCTCAATATAAATTAGTTTTTGATGATGGTACGACTATTAGAAGTATTTGGGATGCAAAATATGAAGCAGCTCCTAGTGGAGGAAAACGAAAGTCTCGCCGAAACCGAAAGTCTCGACGAAGCCGAAAGAGCAAGAAAACCATAAAAAAGCGTAGAAAATCCTATAATCGTCGTCGTTGATTTATATAATTCTTTCTTTTTTAGTCTTGTTTTTATATAGCTTTCGTTTTTTTGTTTTATGTATATTATTAAAATGTGCGTTTGGATATTTTTGTTGTGAATTAAAAAATATTTCAATGTGATTCATTATTTCTTTTGTTATTATTTTATCTATATTATATTCTTTCATTGATTTTATTTTAATAGTAGAATGGGACTCAATTAATTTATCCTTTAAAAAATTTATACAGAAATCTTTTTCTTGGTGAAACAATTTATCGATCAAACCTGATTTTATTATTCGATCAACTATTGTTTCAATGCTTAAATGATATGTATAGGGTTTAATTTTTATATAATATACTTCATCGCTATGCATTTCAGGGAAATAGGTGTCATCTATAAAACAAATTTGCGTATTTTTGGGAACTTTTGAACATTTAATAAAATCTTTGTGCGTTTTATTATGTGTTGATCTACACAATTCTACTT
>Ga0187844_10002069_pt1 | contig 14624 bp, 16 predicted proteins | sample SpaLakP09_SKY_50_FD_134517 | JGI IMG/M metagenome (GOLD analysis project Ga0187844, IMG submission 134517) | Oligotrophic lake water microbial communities from Sparkling Lake, Wisconsin, USA - SP09_SKY_50 | ecosystem: Environmental > Aquatic > Freshwater > Lake | place: USA: Sparkling Lake...
CCATACGAGCACTGCAGGCCCTGCAGCCCGAAACCGCCCGCGTACTGCGCGAGGGCCAGGAGCGCGAGCTGCCGCTGGCTCGGCTGCGGCTGGGCGACACAGTAGTCGTGCGCCCCGGAGAACGCCTGCCGGTGGATGGCGAGGTCATTGAAGGCGCCAGCCATGTCGACGAATCCCTGATCACCGGTGAGAGCAAGCCCGTGGCCAAGCAGGCCGGCGACAAGGTGACCGGCGGTGCGGTCAACGGCGAGGGCCTGCTGCGCCTGCGCTGCACCGCGCTGGGCGCCGAGTCCACGCTGGCCCGCATCGCCCGCATGGTCGAGGACGCGCAGGGCCACAAGGCCAACATCCAGCGCCTGGTCGACCAGGTCAGTGCCGTCTTCGTGCCGGTGGTGCTATGCATCGCCCTTCTGACACTGCTGGGCTGGGGTTTCGCAGTGGGCAACTGGCAGCAGGCGCTGCTGAACGCCGTCTCGGTGCTGGTGATCGCCTGCCCTTGCGCGCTGGGCCTGGCCACGCCCACCGCCATCATGGCCGGCACCGGCGTGGCCGCGCAATACGGCATCCTGATCAAGGACGCGCAAGCGCTGGAACTGGCGCACAGCCTGCAGCTGGTGGCCTTCGACAAGACCGGCACGCTCACCGAAGGCAAGCCGCGCCTGCTGGCGCAGGAAGGCGCGCCGGACCTTCTGCGCCTGGCCGCCGCGCTGCAGCAGGGCAGCGAACACCCGCTAGCCCATGCGGTGCGCGAAGCTGCCACAGACTTGGACTTGCCGATCGTACAGAACCTTCGAGCCGTCGCCGGCCGGGGCGTGACGGCCCAACTCAATGGGCAAGACCTGGCCCTGGGCAGCGGCCGTTATATGCGCGAGCTGGGCGTGGACCTGAGCCCGCTGCAAGCCCGTGCGGAGGCCTTACAGCTGGAGGGACGCACGGTGTCCTGGCTGGCCCGTGGCGATCAGTTGATCGGCCTGCTGGCTTTTGGCGATGCACTGAAGCCCACGGCCGCCCGCGCGGTGGCGCGCCTGCATGCGATGGGCATCCAAACCGCCCTACTCAGCGGCGACAACGCCGGTGCTGCCGCTGCGGTGGCGGCACAGCTTGGCATCACCCAAGTCCATGCCGAAGTGCTGCCCGGTGACAAGGCGCGGCTGATTGCCGAACTGAAGACCGGTGGCCAGCGTGTGGCCATGGTAGGCGACGGCATCAACGACGCGCCGGCCCTGGCGGCGGCCGATGTGGGCCTGGCCATGTCCAGTGGCACGGAGGTGGCGATGGCTGCGGCCGGCATCACCTTGATGCATGGCGACCCGGCCCTGGTGGCCGATGCGATTGCCATCTCGCGTCGCACCTACGCCAAGATCCGCCAGAACCTGTTCTGGGCCTTTGTCTACAACGCCATCGGTATTCCACTGGCGGCCTTCGGCCTGCTGAACCCGGTGCTGGCCGGCGCGGCTATGGCGTTTTCCAGCGTGTCGGTGGTGGGTAACGCCCTGCTGCTCAAGCGCTGGCATCCTGAGGAGTCAGCGCCATGATCACCATTGGCGAAGCGGCCCAGCGCTCGGGCGTGTCGGCCAAGATGCTGCGGCATTACGAGGCCCTCGGCCTGCTGCCTGGCGTGGCGCGCACTGAAGCCGGCTACCGGCTCTACGCCGACAAGGACGTGCACACCCTGCGCTTCATCCGCCGCGCCCGCGATCTGGGTTTCTCTATCGTCGAAATCACTGAGCTGCTCAAGCTCTGGCAAGACCGCGGCCGCGCCAGCCGCGACGTCAAGAAGATCGCCCTGGCCCATGTGGCGGATCTGCAAAGGCGGCTCGATGAGATGACAGCCATGAAGCGGGCGCTGGAGGCGCTGGCCTCCTGCTGCCACGGTGATGCCCGGCCCGACTGCCCGATACTCGACGGACTTGCCGATAGCCCCAACCATTAGGAACAAGCACCATGCTCAAGATCGTTGCTCTGTCTGGCAGCCTGCGCCAGGCCTCCTACAACACCGCCATCCTGCGCGCGATGAGCACCTTGGCACCGGAAGGATCCCAGCTCGATCTGCACACCCTGCACGGCATCCCGCTCTACGACGGCGATATGGAGGAGCAAGGCGCGCCGGAGGCGGTGCGCACGCTGCAGCAGGCCATCCAGGCGGCCGACGCGCTGCTGATCTGCACACCGGAATACAACAACTCGATGCCTGGCGTCTTGAAAAATGGACTTGACTGGCTGTCTCGCCCACAGGCCGAGGGCAAGAAGACCTTTGCCGGCAAGCCCACCGCCCTGCTGGGCGCCACGCCCGGTGGTTTCGGCACAGTGCAAAGCCAAGACGCCATGCTGAGCGTGCTGCGCGCCTTTGCGGTTGATTTCTGGTTCGGCGGCCGCTTGATGCTGTCCAAGGTCAACACCTTGCTGGCCGCCGACGGCAGCCTGCAGGACGAAGCCACGCGCGAGCAGCTGCGTGGCTTCCTGCAGGGCTTCGTGCAGCATGTGACGAAGCCACAGCGCAAGGAGTCCTGAGATGCCTTTCGTCGAACGTATCGCCGGCCACCCCGGCAATGTCGGCGGCCTGCCGATCAACCGCGCCCTGCCCTCGCCCAAGCGCCGGCTGATCGGCGCCTGGTGCTTTCTGGACCATGCCGGCCCGGCCGACCTGGCACCGGGCCATGGCATGAACGTAGGCCCGCATCCACACACCGGCCTGCAGACCTTCAGCTGGATGATCGAGGGCGAGGTGATGCACCGCGACAGCCTAGGCTCCGAGCAGGTGCTGCGCCCTGGCCAGGTCAATCTGATGACGGCCGGGCGCGGCATCGCGCATTCGGAAGAATCGCTGACGGATCGACTGCAACTGGCCCAGCTGTGGATCGCGCTGCCGGACAGCCAGCGCTTTTGTCCGCCGGCCTTCGAACATTTCCCCGAGCTGCCGCGGCTCAACGAGGGTGGCTTCACGCTGACCTTGCTGGCTGGCACGTACGGGGGCGCACGCTCGCCGGTGCCGCAGCACACGCCGCTGCTGGGGCTGGACATCGCAAGCGACACGGCAGCCGACGCCACGCTGGCGCTGCAGGCCAGCTTCGAGCATGGGTTGATGGTGCTAGAAGGCGCCGTCGAGGTCAGCCTCGATGGCCAGGAGATGGAACTGATGGAACCGGGCAGCTTGCTCTACCTGGCGCCGGGTTTCGAGTCGGTCCATCTGCGTAGCTCCGCGGCGGCGCGTCTGCTGCTGCTGGGTGGTGAACCGATGGTCGAACAGCCGCTGCTGTGGTGGAACTTCATCGGCCGCAGCGGCGAGGAGATCAAGCAGTTCGCGCTGGACTGGAACGCCAGCACCGGCACGTTTGCCGGCGTGGAAGTGCACGGCTTTGACGGCCCGCGCCTGCCGGCGCCGGACGCCTCTCAGATCAGATTCAGGGTTACTGAATGAGTCCGTTCTTTAGCGCGTAATAAGTCAGGTCGCTGTTGGACTCCAGCTTCATCTTCTCCATCACCCGCGCACGGTAGGTGCTGACGGTCTTGACGCTCAGGCACATCAGTTCCGCCATATGGCTGATCGTCTCACCCTGGGCCAGGCGCAGGAAGACCTGCAACTCGCGTTCGGACAGTTGCTCGTGCGGCAGTTGGTCGGTCTTGACACCCAGGCCGTCAACGAGCAGCTCGGCCACCGCCGGCGTGATGTAGCGACGGCCCAGCGCCACCGTGCGGATCGCCTTGACGATGTCCTCCGGGTCGCACTCCTTGTTCAGGTAGCCGCTGGCGCCTTGGCGCAGCAGGGTGGTGGCGTAATGGGTCTCGGGGAAGCCGCTCAAGATCAGCACCGGCAGATCGGGCGCGCGGGCCTTGATTGCCGCCAGCGCATCGACGCCGCCATGCTCGGGCATCGAGATGTCCATCAACAGCACATCAATCTCTCCGCCACGCACCAACTCCAGCGCCTCGCGGCCATTGGCCGCCTCGCCGGTGACGCGCAGATCCACCTGTTCCGACAGATACTGCCGCAGGCCGGTGCGAACAATCGCGTGGTCATCAACGATAGCGACACGAATCATGGTGATGCCATCCGTCAGTGTGTATATAGAGTATGGAGTTTAGGTCATGAAAATCTGGCGCAGCGCAATGTGGGAGCGATTGCAGCGGAGCACCTTCGCATTGCCGCTGGCGGTGTTGGTCGCTGCTGGCATGCTCTTCATCAGCGAAGGCAGCTACCAGCGCGCCCAGGAAACCCTGACCGAACTGGTGCAGATGGGCCGCGCGCGGCTGCTGCTGTTCAACATCAAGGCCCGCGTGGCCGATGCCGAGACGGCGCAGCGCGGCTACCTGCTGACCGGGCGGCGAGAGTACCTGATGCCCTACGAGGAGGCGAACGACGACCTGCAGCGCGCGCTGAAGGATATCCACACCCACTTCACCGAGCGCGGCGACCATGAAGCCCTGAAGCTGCACGTGCAGCTGGCGAAGGCCGTGGGCACCAAGATGAGCGAGCTGGCCGAGGTGCTGGCGCGCCAGGATGCCGGCCGGCCGGATGCGGCGCTGGCGCTGATCAAGGCCGACATCGGACGTGACCAGATGGAGCTGATACGCAGCCGCTCCGAGCAACTGATATTCCTGCAGAATGAGCGTGTGCGGGAAGGGCTCGACGAGCTCTTCCAGGCCCTGCTGCTGAACCGCATCGGCGTCGCTGCGATGACCCTGATCAGCCTGCTGGCCCTGACCATGTACCTGCGCCAGACGCGCGCGCTGGACGAGCAGCGCCGGATGCAGGCACAGGCGATCGAGGCCGAGCGCGATCGACTGGAGATCGAGGTCGCCAAACGCACGGCCGAGCTGACCAAGCTGGCCGCTCATCTGGAAACCGCCCGCGAGGACGAGCGCAGCTATCTGGCCCGCGAGCTGCACGACGAATTGGGCGCCCTGCTGACCTCGGCCAAGCTCGACGCCGCACGCATCCGCCCCAAGCTGGCGCCCGAGCAGCAGGAGCGGCTGGCCCATCTCACCGAGACCCTCAATAGCGGCATCGCGCTGAAGCGCCGCATCATCGAGAACCTGCGCCCGTCCTCCCTGTCCAACCTGGGCCTGCTGCCGGCGCTGGAGATCCAGGCGCGCGAGTTTGGTGAGCAGCTGGAAGTGCCGGTGCAGATCGATCTGGTGGAGGTGCGGCTGTCGCCGCGCGCCGAGCTGACCGTCTACCGGCTGGTGCAGGAGGCTTTCACCAATATCGCCAAGTACGCCAAGGCCAGCGCCGTGACACTCAAGCTCTCGGTCGTGGACGGGCAGGCGCGGGTGGAGGTCAGCGACAACGGCATCGGCTTCGACCCGCAGCGTCAGACCATCGCCTCGCACGGCTTGGTAGGCATGCGCTACCGGGTAGCGGCCGAGGGCGGCACGCTCAAGCTGACTTCGAGCCCGGGCCAGGGCACAGTGCTGGCGGCCGCGCTGCCCCAGTTGCCACAAGTGACTGAGCAGCCCGCCGTGTAGGCCAAAACCTACAGCGCCCGGCAGCCCACGCTCACACGCCGACGCGCCCTGCGCCCCCTTGGCCGCCAGCGAGCAGCTGTCTACAGTGAACTCATCCGCAACCCCAATCCAACAGGAGTTCACCATGCTGCACTACGCCGTCGTCTTCTTCATCATTGCGCTCGTCGCCGCGCTGTTCGGCTTCGGCGGCATTGCCGCCGGTGCAGTGGGCATCGCCAAGCTGCTGTTCTACGTCTTCGTGGTGCTGGCCATTGCCAGCTTCGTGGTGGGCTTGGTTCGCCGCTGAGGAGACTGCCATGACACACCCCTACATCCGCACCGCCAGCCTGCTGATCGCTGGCATCGCCCTCACAGCTTGCCAGCCGCGCGGCGAAGAGCCCACGGTCGGCCAGAAGGTCGACCAGGCCATCGAGTCGACCCGCAAGGAAGCGCAGGAAGCCAAGGCCGACATCAAGACGGCGGTGGACGATGCAAAGACCGCGGGCGCCAAGGCGGCCGACAAGATGGAGGCCGAGGTCAGTGATGCCACCATCACCGCCAGCGTCAACGCGGCGCTGGCCAAGGACTCGGGCCTGAGCGTGCTCAAGATCAACGTCGACACCAACGCTGGCCGGGTGGCCTTGAGCGGCACCGCACCCGACGAGGCTGCACGCACCCGGGCCGCTGAACTGGCCGCATCCGTCAAGGGCGTGATCAGCGTGGACAACCGCCTGAGCCTGGCCCTGCGCGGCTGAACTTGACGAGGAGGGCATCATGTCCAAGTCTGCGTTCAAGATGCTGCAGCGGGTGCTCTATCCGCTGCTGTGCGTGCTGTGCCTAGCCCTGCTGCCCTATCAACCCGACAACGATCCGCTCAATGCGGCCGCCCAAATAGCCCAGGGCCTGCTCGGCAGCCGCTGAAAGTCATTCCCCGCACTTTGCCAAGGCCCGCCACTCAACCGGCGGGCCTTGTTTCATTCAGCCTGTGAAGGCACTGCGCGCGCTCGCGCCAGTGCGTCAGGGCGCTGCAGCGCTGGCGCTCATGGATCAGCTGTTCACGAGCCAACTGCTGGCTGCGCGCCTGCGCCAGGTTGCCGGACAGCACCCGGCAGAGCAGCAGCAACAACACCAATGCCAGCAGCAGGCCGCCAGCCACCAGGCGTTGTTCGCGCGACCGTGCACTGAGCCAGTGGCGCCACCCTGACGGCGCAGCGGGGCGCACAAAGCTCATAGGGTAGTTCGCACGCAGGGACATGGTGTCGGCCTCGATCAAGAACGGGGAGTCGGCTCGGTGATGCGCGGTGCCAGCCTTTGGCAGGCGCGCAGCAGTTGCTGCTCACGCGCGCCGTCCTCGCCGGTGTCAAGCAGGGGCAACAGGCCAGCCAGCGGGTTGATCACCGCCAGCAGCACCGCCGGCAGCAGGCGCCGCGTGATCAGCGGCCCGCGCTCCAGCGACCATGTCGGTGCGGCCAGGCTGCCGCTGATCAACAGCGGCGTTCGCAGGCTTAAAGGACTGAAATCCTTGGGTGCCACCTGCAGTCGCAGATCGATCTTCTCGGTGTCCAGCGCCACCCGGCCCTCGACCCACAGGGTCGAATCTCGCGTGTCCACCAGCAACACTTTGGGCACGACCTGACCCTTGTCCACAAGCAGATCCGCCACCGCGCATTGCAGCGGCAGCGTGTCGTCGCCACGCAGCAGCATGCCCAGACTTTCGGCCAGGTCGATGCCGGCGGCCTCGACGGCGAGATGCGATATCTCCCCGCCCGGCAGGTGCATCTGCACCCGGCCCTTGGCCGAGGCGAGCAATTCCGCCGTGGAGCGGCCACGGCCGTCTAGCGACAGCCGCCCGTTCAGCAGGCCGCTGACATAGGGCGGCTGCCCGGGGCCGCGGCTCTGTTTCAGCCATTGCTCCAGGCTCAGGCCCGACCATTGCAGGCGCGCCCGCCACAGGGCGATGGCCTCACGGCCGTCCAGACTGAGCTGGCCGGCAATGCGTCCGCGGGCGCTGCGGGCATCGAGTTCGGACAGTGTCAACACGCCGTCCTGCAGCTTCAGCCGGCCCTGCAGCGGCATCAGCGGCGCGGCAAAGGCGGCGCCCAGCTCAACACGCTGAAGGGCGATCTCGATGTCGGCATCCATCGCCCGCAGCGAGGGCAGATCGAAGGGCTGGTTGGGCAGCAGCTTGCCAGGCCGGGCCTTGCTCTCGGCGGCGCCGTCGGCCGGCGCCCCCGCGATCGTGGGCGCCAGATCGCCAAACCACAGCGTCGAACCGGCCAAGCGTCCGGTGAGCACGGGGCGAGGCGAGGCATCGCGGTAGTCGAAGCGGCCCTCCAGCCGGCTGCGGCCCAGATCGACGCGGGCCACATCGGCATGCCAGCGGCCATTTTCTTGGCTCAGCCGGCCGCGGGCCTCGAAGGCGGCGGTGCTGGGCAGGGTCAGGCCCAAAGGGTCGCCGACGGCGGCCAGCGAGGGGCCGGACAGCAGGAAGGCACCGTCCAGGCCCTGCAGGCTGAGCAACTCGCGCACCCGGCCATCGAACTGCAGCTTGGCGCGACCAGCCTCCAGCCGCAGGCGCATGGGCACGGGCGCACTGTCCGCACTACCCAGCCAGGGCAGCGGCGAGCCGGTGTCGAGGCGGGCGGTCAAGGGCCGGCCGAGGTAGCGGCCCTCGGCCCGGGCCGACAAGCCCAGGCCCGCAGGCCGGTTGGGCGCCGGCACATCGCTCAAGGCGGCCTCGATGTGGGCCTTGAGTTGCAACGGTGCGTCGTCCAGCGACAGGCCGGCTTCGTTGACCACCAGGCGGTCGAATTGCAACAGCGGCGCCGCATCGGTATCCGGTGCAGCGGCCTGGCTGCGGGGCTGGCCGATCTGCCAGGTGGCCGTGCCATCGGCGCGCCGCCGCAGATCGGCCTCGATGCGGTGGGCCGAAAGTTCCTTGACCCGCAAACTCTTGGCGCCACGCCGCCATTCCCACAGGTCGCGGTAGCGCAGGCGCAGGCTGACGTCGGTGGCCTCCAGGGTGTTGACCTCCGGGCGCCAGGTCGGGCCGCCGATGCGCAGGCGCGGCACCAACACCTCGATTTCACCCAGCAGGGCCACACGCATGCGCGGTGATCCCGGCGGTGCGACCAGTTCGACCGTGCGCCCCAGACGCTCGCTCAAGCTTCGTTGCAGCGGGCCGTCCAGCCAGGGCCAAGCGAGGAATTCACCCACGGCCAAGGCCGTCACCAGCAGAAGCGGAATGGCGAGAAGCCCGGCCCAGCGGCCAAAGCGGCGCACGCGACTGTCCATTCAGTCCTCCGTGCGATCCGGCTCCATCAGGAAGAAAGGAAACGCACCCTCGTAGCCGAGATCGAGCACGGCGGCGTCGAGCAGCAAGGCTTCAGCGCTGGGCGGCGCCGGGTCTTCGGGTCCGGGCGGTTGCGATGGCGTTGGCTGCATGGTCTGTCCCTGATGGTCTGAGGGACAGTCTGCCGACACGCCGGCGCCGGTACCAGCAGCGCGGGCCGCGTGCGCGTGTCAGACGGAACCGACACGGCGCACGCGGGCAGGCTCAGGCCAGCTTGCCAGTTTGAAAGTCGCGCACCGCCTGCATCAGCTCGGCCTGCGTGTTCATCACGAAGGGGCCGTACTGGGCGATCGGCTCGTTCAGCGGCCTGCCGGCAATCAGGATCGCCCGGGTCGGCGCCTCTCCGGCCGTCAGTCTCACGCCGTCGCTGCCCGGCGTATTGGCCAGGATGGCCATGCGCTGGGCCGGCACCTGGCAGCCGGTGTCGAACTGCAAGGCACCGCGGTAGACGTAAACAAAGGCGTTGTGCGTGTCCGGCAGCGGCTGCTCGAAGATCGCACCTGGTGCCAGGTGCAGATCCAGGTACAAGGGCTCAGTACCCTCGCGCTGGACCGCACCCTTGACGCCGTGGCTGGCACCGGCGAGCACACGGGCCTTGACGCCGTCTAGCTCGAACTCCGGGATCTCGGCGCTCGGGATGTCGCGGTACCAGGGCTCACGCATCTTGTCCTTGGCGGGCAGGTTGAGCCAGAGCTGGAAGCCTTCCATGCGGCCTTCTTCCTGCTCGGGCAGCTCGCTGTGGATCACGCCGCGGCCGGCGGTCATCCATTGCACGCCGCCGCCCTCAATCAGGCCCTCGTTGCCGGCCGAATCGCGGTGCCGCATGCGGCCTTCGAGCATGTAGCTGATGGTCTCGAAGCCGCGGTGCGGGTGGTCGGGAAAACCGGCGATGTAATCGTCAGCCTTGTCCGAGCCGAAGGCATCCAGCATCAGATAAGGATCCAGCCGGCGCTGCAAGGTATTGGTCAGCACGCGGGTCAGTTTGACACCGGCGCCATCGCTGGTCGCCTGGCCGGCGACCAGGCGCTCCACGGCGCGCGGCTTGGCGACAAGCGGCTGCAGGGTGGTGGTGCTCATGGTCGTTTCTCCTTGTCAGTGAATGCTGAATTAAACCGCAGCCGTGTCAAACAGGGCGGCGATCTGGGCGCGTGCGCTGGCCAGGGCGGCGGCTTCGGCGTCCGGGCCCATGGCCAAGCCTTCGGCGTAGATGAAGCTGACGTCGGTCATGCCAAGGAAGCCCAGCACCGTCTTCAGGTAGGGAACCATGGTGTCGCTGGGCTGGTCGCGGTAGACTCCGCCACGGGTCAGCACCACATAGACCTTCTTGCCCTTGACCAGGCCTTCGGGACCGGTGGCGGTGTAGCGGAAGGTGGTGCCGGCGCGGGCCACGGCGTCGATCCAATTCTTCAGCTGGGTCGGAATGCCGAAGTTAATCATCGGCGCGCCGATGACGACCGCGTCCTGCGCCTGCAGCTCGTTGATCAGCGCATCGTTCTCGGCCACGCGGGCGTTCTGCTCAGGGCTGCGGGCATCGGCCGGCGTGAACAGGGCGCCCAGGGCAGCCTCATCCATCGAGGGGTGGGGCTGCAGGCCCAGATCGCGCACGGTCAGCGTGGCGCCGGCGTTGCTGACCTTCAGCGCCTCGACCACTTCGGCGGCGAGTCGGGTGGAGAAGGAACCTTGACCGTCTTGAACTCGGCGGGCGCTGGAATTGATTTGCAGGATGTTCATGGCTTGGCTTTCCGGGATTTGCGGGGGTTGGGTTGCTCGTCGTCTTGACGATGTGTCCAATGTATTGATTCCCCTCGTGCGACAGAAGCCATCGATCTGGATATGATCGTTCCATCAATGGAACAATCACCATGAGCCTGGATGCAGATGACCTGTTGTTGTTCGCCCGTGTGGTCGATTCGGGCTCGTTCAGCCGCGCCGCCGAGCGGGTGCACTTGCCCAAGTCCACCGTCTCGCGCCGGGTCGCAGCGCTGGAGCAACGCCTGGGCGAGAAGCTCCTGCAGCGCAGCACCCGGCGCCTGACCCTGACCGAGTTCGGCGCGGGTGTGCTGGAGCATGCGCGCGCGCTGGCCGCCGAGGTCGATGGTGCGCTGGCCTTGGCCCTGCACCGCCAGCAGCGGCCTGTCGGGCGGCTGCGGGTGTCGATGCCGGCGGACTTTGCCCACCAGGCGCTGGGCGCCATGCTCAGCCAGTTCGCGCTGAACTATCCCGAGGTGCAGCTGGAGCTGGACCTGTCGCCGCGCCGGGTCGACCTGATCGCCGAGGGCTTCGATCTGGCCGTCCGCATGGGCGACCTGCCGCATGACAGCCTGCTCGCCGCGCGCCGCATGGGCGCACTGGCCAACGGGCTCTACGCCTCACCGGCCTATCTGCAACTGCATGGCGAGCCGCAGATGCCGGAAGGCCTGAGCTCGATGCGGGGCTTGATGATCTTGAGCCGCCTGGGCGAAGCCATCCCCTGGTTGCTGCACCGCGCTGCGAATGAAAAAACGGGCGAACAGGTCCAGCAGTGGAGCGGCGTGCCGGCCCAGCGCACCCTGGTCAACGCGCCGGACATGCTCTTGCGCATGGCGGTCGCCGGTGTGGGCATCACCGCCGTGGGTGATCACTTTGCGGCACCCCATGTCGAACGCAAGGAGCTCGTGCGGGTGCTGCCCGGCTGGTCGCTGGAGCCGGCGCCCTGCTGGGCGGTCTTCCCCGAGCGGCGGCTGATGCCGCTGCGCACCCGCATCTTCCTGGACGAGATGAGCGCCGCGCTGGCGCCCTGCACCGGCCTGCCTCAGGCGGCCTGAACAGCCCGGCGGCGCAAGGCCAGCACCAGCACGCCACCGGCCAACAGAGCCCAACTGGCCGGCTCCGGCACCACCGCGGCGAGCGCTGCGCTGGCCAGCAGCTCGTGGCCGTAGGCAGTCGGGTGGATGCCGTCGTAGAACAGCGAGGTGGCGGCATCACAGCCGGCGGTCGGCGCCCCGCAGGCATTGGTCACATTGGTGAAGGCGCCCCCCGCATTGGCAACCGCGTCGCTGACGAAGCCGTAGAAATCAAAGTCCATCACGCCCTCGCCCGCCAGCCGTGCCGTCAGCGCGCCATTCATGGCCTGCGACATCAAGGTCGCGACAAAGCTGCCCTGGGCGCCAGACGCAAGGGCTGCCGGCGTGAGCCCGTAGTTGGGGGTGTTCCAGACCAGGATGTTCTGCGCGCCGGCCAGTTGCAACGCGTCGACGATGTCGCCGATGTCCTGGGCATAGGCTGCGGCCGCCGCCCCGATAGTGGCGGTCGGGTCAGCGCCACCCATGATGGCGTCCAGAGCCACTCGCACATTGTTGCCGCCGCCCGCCACGACATAAAGCGCGCTGCTGTCCGCTACGCCACCGGTATCGCCCATGTACATGCCCAGCTGGGTGCGCATGCTGAATGGAAAACCACCAGGGCCATCGGTGCCATCGATGCCCGTCTGGGCGCCGCCGAAGGCGTAGTTGGTGCCGCCGACCAATGGGGTCATCGAAGGCTTGACTTGCAGGCCGAGGCTGGCTGCGAAGTGCTCGGCCCAGACCGGGCCATTGCTGTAGCGCCCGGAGGCGAAAGGAATGCGAGCGAAATAGCCATCGCTCGCGACCTCCTGGTTGGCATCGGTCCCCACCAGCAGGGCGTTATTGCCGCTGTCCGACAGGCTATCGCCGAAGATGACCAAGTTGGAATAGGTGGCCGCCTGGGCCATGACCGACGCAGACAGGCCTGCGACGGCCAAAACAATCAATGCAATGACGCGATGCTTCATGGGAACTCCCGGGGTGGTGTTTGTCGGCTCTGCCGGCCGATTGAGAATTCGGCAGCGTCGTCTAGACAGCCTGGCCCGTCAACCCTGCCATCGGGGGGTTGCCCTGCGCTTTTTTATTCCTGGCTGAAGCCCAGCTCCACCGTGGCGTTGCGGGCGCGCGGGATCGGCTCGAAGCGCCACTGCGCAACGGCCGCCACGGCCGCAGCACCGAGGCGCTTGTTTGAGGCACTCACCGCCTCGACCTGGTGCACCGAGCCGTCAGGCTGCACCGTGAAGCGCAGTTGCACCGAACCGTTCTGCAGGCTGGCGAGCAGCTGGCGTGAGATCACCGGCTCGACCCGAACCCGCAGCTTGAGCGGCATGTCGGGTTCCGGCTCGGGGGCCGGTGCAGCAGCCGGTAGAGGCGCGGGCACCGCCTGAGGCGCCACGGCCAGCATGATCGGTGCCGGAGCGGCAGGAGGCGGGCTTTCCACGGCCACGGCAGCAGCCACGGGCGGTGGCGGCTCGACGGCCACGGGGCGCGCGGCCACAGCAGCGGGTGCGGGCGCTGGCGCTGGCGGGGGTACGGGCACCTGAGCCTTGCGCACCGGCGCGGCAGGCGCTGCGGCTGCCGGCTTGGCCGGTGCCTTGTCGGCATTCAGCCGGATCCAATGGAAGACCTTGTCTGCATCACGCTGGGCGCGCTCGGCGGGCGTCATTCCTTCGGGCTTGGCCAGGGTCTGCGCCTGCACTGCCCCCGGATGCACCAGAACGGACAGCGCCAGCAAAACCGCCACCGGAACGCCTCGTTGAACCCAGCCCGCCATCGCCATCTTCATTCCCCCTGCTTGTTTTCTGATGTCGCTCTTGCCTACGAAAAAAGCTTGCAAAATTTAGGGCGCGCGCGTGGCCAGCGGCAGCGGGTTTGCCCGCAGAAAACAACACTTGCCCCGCGCTGGCTGCAAGCCGCCTGCGTCAACCCGGCAAGAAGTCACACCGCGCCTCGCCCACAACGGAGGTGCGCGTTGTTCGCCTATCGTCGATCTGGACGGCTGACGCGCGTGACTTGGGCGGTGCAGGACTGCGAAGCTAGAAGCTAAGTACGAAGCAGGCCCCGCCGCTAATCTGGCGCACGCTGCGCACCGTGCCACCCATGCCGTGCACGAGGTTGCGCACCACGGCCAGGCCGATGCCTGAACCAGCGCCACCGCTGCGGGCGCTGAAGAAGGGCAGAAAGATGTCCTGCTCCAGCCCCGCCGGCACGCCGGGGCCGTTGTCGCGCACGCTCAGGGCAAGACGCCCGCCGCGCACCAGCCGGGCCTGTACGATGAGCTGCGGGGCGGTCAGGCCGGCCGTGGCCTGGGCGGCATTCCTGATCAAATTCAGCAGGGCCTGCTCCAGCTGGCCGGGGTCGGCCATCAGGTTCAGACTGGGCGGCGTGACCGCGAAGCGGGCTTGCCCCCCGCGCGCGCGCCAGTCCTCGCCCACCAGGCGCTCGACCCGGTCGAACAGGGCCTGCAGCGGCACCGGCTCGGGCCGGGGTTCGGGCCAGTCGCTGACGCGCCGGTAGTCGGCCACGAAACGGGCCAGCGATTCGGCACGCCGCGCCACCGCTTCCAGCGCCAGGGCCATGTCTTGGGCCTGCGCAGGGTCGCTGTGCATCTCCAGCGCCGTGCGCGACAGCGAGGCTATGGGGGTGAGGGAATTCATGATCTCGTGGGTCAGCACATGGACCAGCTGGCGCCAAGCCTTGAGCGTCTCGGCCTCCAGCTCGGACTCGACCGGCAGCATGGCCAGCAGCCGTGTCTCCTCGCCGGCCAGGTTCAAACGGCAGGCCGAGAGCAGCCAGCGCTCATCGCCGCGCTCGGTGGCGATGCCCAGCAACTGCCGGCCTTCGCTGCGCGCCAGCTGCAGCAGCAGCTCCTCGCGCGCGATCGCGCCGCCCGGTGCGATCAGTCGGCGCGCGCGGGCATTGAGTGCCTGCACGCCAGCGCCTTGTTGCATCCACAAGGCCACCGGCTGCTGCTTCAGCTGGCTTTCCAGCAGGGCCAGGGGGCG
>Ga0187844_10002070_pt1 | contig 14622 bp, 15 predicted proteins | sample SpaLakP09_SKY_50_FD_134517 | JGI IMG/M metagenome (GOLD analysis project Ga0187844, IMG submission 134517) | Oligotrophic lake water microbial communities from Sparkling Lake, Wisconsin, USA - SP09_SKY_50 | ecosystem: Environmental > Aquatic > Freshwater > Lake | place: USA: Sparkling Lake...
AGCTATACTGCTCAGTGATCTCGAGTTCGACCGCGGAAGGCGTCAGGCAACTGTGGACGAGGTGGTCTCGCAGAGTGAGCTATCGGCGAGCTTGGAAAAGTCCCTTGGTAGAAAGCCCTCGCCTGCTGAGGTGACTGCAAGCTTTCTGAAAGCGCGTGGAGGGAGTCGGCCACTTGTCCCTGCGGATTTTCCGTTGGGACTCGCATGCGAGCTTGAGGATTGTGGCATCAAGGTAACCCCAGTCGCATTCGACGGGATGTTCTGTCCCGAACGTCAAATTAAGACCGCCGAGGAAATCCGACTCATGACTCGCGCCACCCGGATCACCGAGGAGGGCATGAAGAGGGCTTTTGAAGTGCTCCGAGCGGCCAGCATTGGTCCTCGGAATATCCTCCGTTGGGGGGGCAGCACTCTCACCGCCGAGCGTCTGAGGATAGAAATAGAGTCAACGATTCAGAGGGCCGGCGGGATCCCGGCTGGAAACTCCATCGTGGCTTGCGGTGAACAGGCCTGTGATCCCCACGAGAGGGGGCATGGTCCGATGAAGGCCCATCAGCTAATCATTCTCGATCTTTTCCCCAGAGCGTCTGCAAGCGGCTATTATGGCGATCTGACCAGGACCGTGGTGAGGGGTAAAGCTACTGAGGCTCAGACGCGTCTCTGGGAGATCTGCCTACTGGGTCAGAAGCTAGCGCTCGGATCCCTGCGTTCAGGAGCGGATGGTGGTGTTATTCACAATGAGGTGACTCAATTCTTTGCCGACAACGGGTATCCCACAGAAAGAGTAGGGGGCGGTAAGGATGGATCGGGAGGTCGGTGGAGCGGCTTTTTCCACGGAACCGGTCACGGCCTCGGACTCGAACTGCACGAGGCTCCCCGTTTCGGTGCCGGGAAGCTCAAGGCAGGACAGGTCTTCACGATCGAGCCTGGGCTTTATATCCCGGGACTGGGTGGGGTGCGCCATGAGGACGTCGCCCTGATCACAAAAACGGGACACAAGCTGTTGAGTCGCTGCCCCAAGCCGATGGAGATTTAATCAGCGGTTCCTTGATGCAAATTTTAGGTTGAACATTATCCGTTAGCGGCTGTCTGGTATAATGCGTCTGTCACATCCATGTCCTTTGAGTTCTACATCCTACTAATCGGTGCGCCTTTGGCATTGGGCCTCTGGGCACAGTTCCGTGTCTCCTCGGCGTTCAAGACCTACAAGGAGATCCCCGCCGCCTCGGGGGTGACCGGGGCTGATGCCGCGCGGCGCATCCTTGCCGATGCGGGGATCCACGATGTCCGTGTCGAGGAGATCAACGACATGCTCGGCGACCATTACGATCCCTCCGCCAAGCGCCTCTGCCTCTCCACCGATGTCTACAACGGCGCTTCGATCGCCTCGGTCGGCATCGCCGCGCACGAATGCGGCCACGCGCTGCAGCACAAGCTCAACTACGGCCCGCTTAACCTGCGGATGCAGATCGTTCCGGCCACGCAGTTCGCCTCGCAGATCCTCCCCTTCGTGATCATGGGCGGATTCTTCTTCCACATGACGCACCTGATCAACCTCGGCATCGCCTGCTACGGGGTCCTGATGGTCTTCCAGCTTATCACACTCCCGGTGGAGTTCGACGCTTCCAATCGCGCCAAGGCGATCCTGCAGCAGATGGGGATCATCCGCCCCGGGGAGGAAGCCGCTGGTGTGAATGCCGTCCTGAATGCGGCCGCCCTCACGTACGTTGCCGCCTTCGTCGCCGCTCTCGGCAATCTGATCTACCTGTTCCTCGCGAGGAACCATGAGGAGAGGTGATTGGTGGGAAAGAAAAAAGTGAAAAGTGGGAAGGTGAATATCTTCCCTGAAAAACTTTCCTGCCTTCGCACCTTTGCACCTTTTACCATTCGGCCATGATTCCCGTCGTCCTCACCATAGCCGGATCTGATTCCTCCTGTGGCGCCGGTGCCCAAGCCGACCTCAAGACCTTTTCCGCACTTGGCTGTTATGGCCTCACGGCGATCACTTGTATCGTCGCGGAAATACCCGGCAATGTCTGCTCGATCCAGGCGGTGAAGCCGGAAATTGTCCGGGATCAATTGGAGCTTCTTCTGGAGGCCTACCCTGTCGCCGCGATCAAGACGGGCATGCTATTCTCCACGCCGATCATCCGTGTTGTTGCCGAGGTGCTGGCATCGCTGAAGAACCTGCCGCCGCTCGTGATTGATCCGGTAATGGTTGCCTCAAGCGGTGCGCCTTTGTTGAAACCGGGCGCCCTCGTTGCTTACGAGAAACTTCTCTTCCCTTTGGCAACGCTCATCACCCCGAACCTGGATGAGCTCGGTTTACTCACTGGGCTGAAGCCAGAATCCCAGGCAGAGATGAAGACTGCAGGAAAAAGGCTCACGGCCGCGACTGGCACATCCGCCTTACTTAAGGGAGGGCATCTGAAGGGGCGGACGGCCACAGACATCCTCCTGACCCCTGATTGGGAGGAGCAGGAGTACAGCGCTCCCTTTATCAAGGGGGTGGAGACCCATGGTACAGGCTGCACTTATTCGGCAGCAATTGCTGCCGGATTGGCCAAGGGCTTGTCGCTTCCGAAGGCTATCGGTCTGGCCAAGAAATTTGTTACCCGTGCTATTGCCGATTCCCTCAGGTGGGGAAAGGTGTCGGCCCTCGATCAAGTCCAGCGCTGAACGTGTAGCGCGCGGATCATTCGATGATCGAGAGCGCGCCGGGTTGCTTGATCTGCTTGGCTTCCTCCTCCGTCATCCAGCGCTCTTTTGCCGCACGTCCCCAGGAGTCCGATATGGCGATTTCACGGGTCTTCTCATTGTAGCCGATGATCAGGCAGATGTGGCTATAATTGGGATCCGGAACCAGGGGAATAGTCTTTTTGAGGGAGGGAAGGAACCGGGTGCTCCAGTCCTCCCAGTTGGTCACCGCGATGCGACGCGCCATCCGCTCATCGACCCGTTTGTCGAACTCAGGTGTGCTGTAGTGAGCAAAAAGGATCGGCTTCCCTGCATCGATGGCCGATTTGATCTCCTGGATGCTTCCGGAAAAGTTCCGCTTGCTGATCGTGGCTCCTGCATCCCGAAGCATGCCGTAGGTGGCTCCCTCGATGTCGCTCATGCTGGTTCCGCCGCCCGCTTGGGTGTGTCCCGCCATGGCGAGGATATTCATGTCCTCCGAGAGCCCGTAGTAGCGGAGGACTCTCTCGAAGGTCGCCGGGACGCAGTATCCCTTGCGGCCCTGATCGATCATCGGGAGATCAGTGATGATCACATCACCGTTTTCCTTGTGCTTCACTCGCTGGGAAAGGTTCGCCTTGGCTGCGGCGAATGACTTCCTTTCTGCATCAGTATCCTCGAACGATGACGTGGGAAGGATCCGTGACGCGACATACTCATTCGGGGGGGCAACCAACACGAAGGTGTGGCCATTCCAGTCCCACCGCTGGCCTGACTCCGTGGTGGAGGCAAAGCGTCCCATTCTGGCGGGTTTCGATGCCCCGAAGAGGGCTTTCAAAGCGGATTCCACCGTGGTCTTATCATGTCGCATGGCGTCCTGGCACCCCTTGAGCATATTCTCAGTCACAAGCAGCGGTTGATTGGTATTGGCTGCCTGCTGCTTGGCTTCCTGCGCGGAGCTGTAGAACTCGACATCACCCTTGTTGGCAAAGAGCACGGAGACCTTGGCTGTCTTATCATTGATTCCCTGGAGAAAAAGGCTCAGTGCGCGGGCTCCCAGCACCGTCGTCGCGGAATTGTCCGTGTAAGGATACCATCTGTAACCAGTCTCATAAGACGTTCTGGATTCCGCAGGCCAATCGAGTTGTCCCGCAACCACTGCGTCACTCTCCTCCCAGAGAGGACGACTGCCGAAGAGGGAAATGCCAAGGGCTTTGTTCACTTCCTGCGCTGTCGGCACCTTGGTTCCGGAAATCGCAGGTGAAGCCGATGGCGCGACGGTGGGAGCGGGAGTGGATTGAGGAGTCGATGAGGACTGGAGAGTCGATAATGGAGTCGGATTAGCGACGTCCTTAGGAGATAATGGAGCTGATGGCGGTGTATCGATGGCAACGACATCTTGAGGCACGACAAAAGGACTCTCCTTTGGTGAGCGCTTGACCACGAGTTCCCCCTGGGTGTTCGTCGAGAGAACAAAAACCCTGGTGCCCGCCGGGATCTTGGCAAACCCGATCACATGTCCATCCGCAAGGAGATCCATTTTGGCCTCCTTCACTAAGGTGCCCTGACTGGATGTCTGAGCCTTCATGCTGGGAAGCAATGCCAACGCTAGGAAAAGGATTTTCTTCACGAAGCAACGATGCATGGAGGTGTAGAAGTATGCCTAGTTGAACACCGAGACTTTAGGAAGTCACGGAGGAATCTCTTCTCGAGAAGCGATCAAAAGAATGTGGCTAAGGAGGGAATCGAACCCCCGACACGAGGATTTTCAGTCCTCTGCTCTACCGACTGAGCTACTTAGCCATGAATTCCAAAACCCGTTTCTTACGCGGGTGTGTGAAAATCACTTATTCCGATACGATGGGCAAGCCTCTTCTTCCACGGAATTATTGCAAATGATCCCGCAAAAGAAAAACGCCGCATCCATAGGGATGCGGCGTTTTTGAAAAGGGATTCTGAAAAAACGGCTTACTTGGCCTGCTTCTCCTCGATGTACTTCACGACATCGCCAACCTTCTGGAGCTTCTCAGCATCCTCGTCGGGAACTTCGACTCCGAATTCTTCTTCGAAGGCCATAACGAGTTCGACGGTGTCGAGGGAATCGGCTCCGAGATCCTCGATGAAGGAGGCGTTGATGGTGACCTGTTCAGCGGTCACTCCGAGCTGTTCGACGATGATGTCGCGGACTTTTTCTTCGATGGTTTTTTCAGACATGGTGATGTGGTTAACGGATACCTTTGCACGAGTAAAGAGCGCAGAGAGTCTTGGCAATAATTTTCTCTCTACCCAATCCGCTGTCGATGTGTTCCGATGCATGCATCATGGCTGATTTTTCACTCTTCGAGCGCAGTGTCCGGCTCGATGCTTCGCCCGCCGAAGTCTATGCTTTCCACGAGGATCCTAGGAATATCACGAAGATCTCGCCACCTTCGCTCAAGGTCGAGCGGGTTGAGTGCAAGGTTCCAGCTTGTGTTGGCGATGAGTTTCTCCTGCGCATCAGGCAGTTCGGACTTCCTCTAGAGTGGATCGGCTTTTGGGAGGAAGCTGTGCCGAATGAGCGGCTCGTGGATGGAGCGAAGAAAAGCCCTTTCCGGCATTGGCGCCATCATCACCTCTTCCAAGCCGATGTCACTGATATCAACGGCGTGATCGGTGGGACAATAATGACCGACCGTGTGGAGTATGCCCTGCCGTTTGGCGTAATCGGTCTGCTGCTGGATCTGACGGTGATGCGTCTTGTATTCACCGCAATGTTCCTAGCGCGTCACCGGGCGACAAAGAAGTTTTTCACCAAGGGAAAAACTTCTAGGGGATAGGGAATTGGGGATTGGTAATCGGGAATGGGCTATCGGAGAGAGACGTTCTAACCCCTTTTCTTCCCTGTCACCCATTTTACCCATTACCGAGTCCCTGCATCTAGGGCTGTGGCGTTACCTTAGTGCTGGCCACAAATCCCTGCTGATTGGCTAGGGAAACTTCGATCGTGTAGGTCTCTCCCGCCTTCATCCCTGTGGTTGCGATTTTTTCCGTGTAGGTAATGAACTCCTGGGGATTCACGGCAACGAACCCCTCGGCGTGCTCAAACGCCCTGTCTTGAGACCAGCGGTTAACGATTTTCCCCAATGAGTCCTTGATCAGGATTTCTAGGCGCTGGTTGTCGGGATAGAGGATTTCGAGCTCCTGATTCCTGGCATTGGAGAGCTTGAGGGTGACATCCAATTCACTGGTCTGGGAGAGCGAGACATCAGAAGGAGAGAGGGTCAGGATCATCGGGGTGGCCCCGTGTTTGCCGGCCTTGCCCGATCGGAACATCCCGTTGAAGAATTTTTTCATCTGTTGCTGGATCGGAGGGTGGGGCGGCTTCGGAACATACATGCCGAATCCCTCGCGACCCGCCTCCGCCATGGCGTCCTTCGCCTCCTGGCGTTCGGTGAAGAATGGGCTTTCGGCATCTGGACCCTTCAGCGACATGTCCTTGATCTCGGCCTCGCTGACCGTCTCGTCACTCGGTGCTATGAGAGAACCCTTCACAGTGCCGTTGAAAGTATCTTTAGGAGCCTCGGTTACGCTGGGAGCATCAGCGGTCTTTGGGAGAGGCGGGGGAATTAGAGAGTCGGGGTCAGTGGAAGCATTGGTCAGGAAGGCCGCGTCGTTGCCGGCACTCTGGTTGTCGGCAGCACCAGTAGTGCCATTGATATTCTGGGCGCAGGTATGGTCGGCGACGAATCCCAGCATCAGACTTGCAACGAGAAAACGGACTAAGGCGTACGGTGACATCCCATGAGGCGTAACCCGACAGGGCCATCGGTTGCAAATGTTATCCCAGCTGCATAGAATCCTAGTTTATGAAACGCATCCCTCTGCTGCTCGGAGTCACTTGCCTGCTACTGGCCACCGGGGCACAGCTTCGTGCGGGCGCATCAGCCAAGAAGAAGGATGTTTTTACAATCCGGATTCACGGCGAGGCTAGTCCAGAGGATGGGGAGAAATTTTCCGTTCCCGTCACCCTGCTCGACAGCAGGAAGACCTCCCTCTCCATCATGCCCCTCCTGAACGAGCACGACATCAAGTCGGTCTACCCGTTCAAGGCTCCCGATAACACTGGGGGTGCCTACCTGCGTCTGGATGGTCACGGAGCGAACCTGCTCACCGAGTATTCCATCGAGAGGATGGGGCGCGGCAACGTCTTGGCCGTCATGGTGAATGGTCGCCAGGTTGCTGATCTGATCGTGGACAAGGCGGTCCGCGACGGCATCTTCGTGATACCCTCGGGCATGACCATGGCCGAGGAAGCACGTCTGGTGAACGCCTTCCCTCTCATGGGTCAGGAGAACAGCAAGAACCAGAAAAAGAAGAAACAACCCTTCGCTCCCGCCAATATCATGCTACCCCCAAAAGCATCCGATCTCAGTGGAGCGTCCGCTCCAGTCGAGTAATGAAAAACGAGACGCAATCGGCCAAGCCACCGGGTCTCGCTTCCGGCTGGATTCTCGTCACCGGCCTGCTCCTGCTCTGCGTCACCGGCACATGGCTGACTGCCCATAATTACAAGCAGCATGTCTTCTCCAGCGCGCGGGGTATTGTCCTCGAGAATCAATGGCCGGAGAGCAGGATCTCGGTGGTGATACCTCTCGCGGAGGCCTCCAAGATTGTCACCGGCCACCATGCCCTCGTGACAATGGAGAGCACTGGGGAGGTTGGTATTAATCAGAGCACCCTGCATGCCCTCAAGGGGGAGGTGGTCTCCGTCTCGTCTCCCTCATCCGAAGCAAAGAATGTAACGGTGATTGTCCGTCTGCTAGAAGATAGGGGAGATGCAGGTAAAGCAGAAGATGCTGCCGGGGTTATTCAGGGAGGTAAGGCTCGTCACTTTCTGCCCGTGGGCGCGACCTGCGAAGTCACCATCGATACCACAATCCCCCCTGACACGATTCCCTCTGATAAATTGGAACCAGCTGGCGCAAAATGACTTGGGAAGTTCAGCCACGACGGGCCCTGTTGACTTGGCTTCCCTGGGGGCTAGCCCTGCTCTCCGGGCTTCTGGTGGGGGGTTGTTTTCCTCCTTTTGAGTTTGGCGGCCTCAGCTGGCTTCCCGGGGTGGCGCTTGCCCCCCTCTGCTGGGCGCTCTGGATTTCTCCCCGGTCCGCCTCGCCGCGGCTCTGGGCGCGCCAAGCATTCCTGCTCGGCTGGCTTTGCGGAACCGTCTCCTTCCTGCTCTCTCTTTTTTGGATCACGACGGTAACCGGCCTCGGCTGGATCCTGCTCTCTCTTGTGGTGGGACTCTACCATGGTCTCTGGGGACTCTTTGCCGGCGTCGTCCTCCGTCCCATAGGGGAGGCTAGGGACCCCGCTCAGGCCTGGCTTAGTAACGTGCGGAATCTCATCGTTGCACTGCTCGCTGCCGCCGGTTGGGTGGCCGTCGAGTGGCTCAGAGGCACACTCTTCTCCGGCTTCGGTTGGAATCAACTTGGTGTTGCCCTGCGTAACTGCATTCCGCTGATCCAGATCGCCGGCATCACCGGGACGGCAGGCCTGACCTTCCTCTGCGTGCTTGGCTCAGCCATCGCCGCCATCACCCTCGAGCGTCTGCGCCGGGAGATCCGCTCCGGCAGACCACGGCCGCATGTCGACTTCTTTGCCTCTATCTTCCTCGTGGTACTGCTCTTCGGCTACGGGGTTAAGAAGATCTCAATCCATCCGCCTGCAAGCACCTTACTGAAAGTCTCAGGCATCCAGGGGAATGTGCCGGTCTACGACTACTGGGATGTGAAGTGCGAGGGACGGATCATGCAGAGCTATCTGAGTGGAAGTCGGAAGGCCTTTGCCTGGGATCCCGATCTGGTGGTCTGGCCCGAGGCAGCCACACCGCGCCCGCTTCTGATGGATGAAATCATCTTCAACCAAGTGAAGGATCTGGCCTCCGGCACACAAGCCGACTTCCTGATAGGTAGCGTCCACTACGAGCAGGAGCCGCGGGGAGATCACAACTCCGCCATCCTACTGACCAAGCATGCCGAATCGGCGCAGATCTACAACAAGGTCCACCTCGTTCCCTTCGGGGAATATGTCCCCTTCCGGCACAACTTTCCTCTCTTCAGGTGGATCGTGGGGAACAAGGTCCCCTACGACTTCGATCCCGGCAAGGGGCCAGCTTTGCTGGAGCTATCGTTGAAGCCGATCAAGCTCGGGCCCCTTATCTGCTTCGAGGACACGCTGGGCGATCTGACACGCCGTTCTGCGAAACTTGGAGCACAGCTCCTGATGACCCTGACCAATGACGGATGGTTCGAGCACTCTGTGGCAACCCGACAGCATCTCGCCAACGCCCAGCTTCGCACCGTAGAGACAGGACTACCCATGGTACGCGTTGCCGATACGGGGATCAGCTGCGTCATCGACCGCTTTGGCAGGATTAGGGAGAGGCTCGAGGGCCCAGGTGGGAACACCTTTATCGAGGGGATCCTGAAGGCCGAGGTGCAAGTTCCCCTCCATCCCGAACAGACCTTCTACACGCTTCATGGCGATCTCTTCGCCCATGGTTGCCTTGGGCTCGCGATCGCGGCCTCACTGGCAGCTTTTCTGACGTCACGGCGACGGTCCTAAAAGTTCGATCTGATACGCCAGTAGGCGCACTTTAATTAGAGTGATAGCCACAAAATGCACAGGAAGCACAGGGATCCAGTTGCAATTTTACCTTTTGTGTTTTTTGTGCATCGTGTGGCTAAAACTTTTTTAAAAATACTCTTACAACACCGCACCCCTGCGTTTGCTTGCCCGGCCAGTGCTAGGCATCCGTCACGGCTGCGGGAAACTCTTCATTGACCCATCTTCTCATCACTCTTGGCATTTCCGCTGACTTCATCCATAGATCACCTCTCCCTCATTCACTTTTCCTATGAAGCATCTTCTCTCCATCGAGTCGCTGACCGCACCCGAGATCCAGGAAATCCTCGATCTCGCCGCCAAGCTCAAGGCCACTAGGGGCAAAGAAACCCATAAGCCTCTCTCAGGAGAATGCTGGGGACTTCTTTTTTCCAAGTCCTCCACCAGGACGCGTGTCAGCTTCGAGGTCGGAATCCGGGAGCTCGGAGGTGATGCCCTCTTCCTCTCCTCGAGCGAGATCCAGCTAGGACGGGGTGAGCCGATCGAGGATACGGCTCGCGTGCTTGGGCGCATGATCCATGGAGCGGTGATCCGTACCTTTAAGCAGTCCGACATCGAGACCTTCGCCGCGCTCTCCGGCATTCCGACCATCAATGCCCTCACAGACGAGGAGCATCCCTGTCAGATCCTTGCTGACCTCCAGACGATCAGGGAACTCCGGGGAACGCTCGACGGACTGAAGATAGCCTTTATCGGAGACGCCGATTGCAATATGGGACGTTCCTGGATCTGGGCCGCAGCACGTCTTGGATTCGAGCTGCGACTGGCCTGCCCCGAGCTCTATTGCCCCCCTGCCGATCTGATCGCAGGGGCCCAAGCGGTCGGCGGCTTAATCTCGATCACTGAGAATCCCGAGGAAGCCGCCAGTGGAGCCGATATCCTCTACACCGATGTCTGGGTTAGTATGGGCAAGGAGGAGGAGTCCGAGCATCGCGCCGCCCAGTTTGGCCCCTACCAGATCAATGATAGCGTCGTGGCTGCAGCCGCCCCCGGCGCCCATGTCCTCCACTGCCTGCCGGCCTACCGGGGCAAGGAGATCACCGCAGAGGTCTTCGATCGCCACGCCGATGCCATCTTCCAGCAGGCCGAGAACCGCCTCCACGCTCAGAAGGCCGTGATGACGCTCCTCAAGAGCTGAGGAGCATAGAGAAAATTCTCGCGCGGCCGTAACGGATGCGAAGCAACGGCCGGGCAAGCAAACGCGGAGATCGCAGAGAAGATGACTACAAAAACAAAATGAGTGACTCCATTCCCCCCAGCGCCTCTGCGCCCCAGCGGGAGAATCTGCTTCAACCTCTTTCTCTTAAAGCCGTAGCACCTTTTGGGAGTGAACTCGCCCTCTCATGGTCCGATAGTCTTGAGCAGTTCCTCTCCTTGGAGATGCTGCGCCGCGCCTGCCCCTGTGCTGTCTGCTGTGGCGAACCCGATGTGATGGGCCGCGGAGATGCTCCCTCTAGGAATTACAAGCCCGGGAGCTTTGAGTTGAAAGGTTATGAATTTATTGGCGGCTATGGACTCAAACTGAGTTGGGCGGACGGTCACGCAACGGGCATTTTTTCTTACACTCTTCTACGAAGCCTTAAATAAGGCTCTCGAAAATGTTCCAAAAAGACTTCTTGCCACCACTCCTCATGGATCAAGATTTACTCTACCCCGCTTCTGATTCGGCAAAGTGAAGCTCTAGTGCCTCGATGACTCGGGCTATCGGAAGGCCGATCACGTTATCCATCGATCCCTCGATGCGCTCGATCAGTCGGCCGCGATCATCCTGGGCCGCGTAGGAGCCGGCTTTATCGAGGGGGTTAATATCCTTCAGATAGTCAGCAATCATGGCCTCGTCAAAAGGGCGAAAGGCAACCAGGGTAGACTCAACAAAGCTACATCGCACCACCGTCCCACCGCGGAGCATGCAGACGCCGGTCAGGACCTCATGAGTTCTACCGGCAAGTAATCGCAGCATCCGTGTGGCATCTTCAAGATCACGAGGCTTGCCGAGAATGTGACCGTCGAGGACCACCACCGTATCGGCTCCGAGCACTACATCGCCGGAAGTTATGGTCGCAAGCTCAAGGGCCTTCATCTCCGCATTGGCAATGACCAAGGCACGCGGAGCAAGCCCTTCTGAAAGTTCCTCGACACCAGCAGGACGGACGATGACCTCGAATCCCGCGGCTTCCAGAAGATCGCGCCGCCGCGGCGATGCCGAGGCCAGCACAACACGCCGCGGAACCAGCCCTCTCCTAGGCATTCGCAGAACCGATCGGACTAAATGAGATGTTCGGAGTCTTGAAATCCGACATCCTCGCGGATCGAATCCAGCTGACGCTGGGCACGTCGCGTGGAGTGGGGACGATTCCTCACACGGGTCACCACACTGGCGATAACCGGGGCCAGGGCCAGAGCCCCAGCTACGAGTAGAACACTGCCGGCTCGGCGACGGGTTTCACCCGATAACTTGTCCGCGATAAGAAGGCCAAGACCAAGGCCAGCCACGGCCTGGGTGAGTCCGATTGTCCCGCTTACAGGGAGATTCTCCGAAAATTTATTGAGGGAAAGCTGTGACATATCATGAATCACTACTCCTCTTCTTGACTGTTCGCAATCCGGAATCGGCAATAATGGGGCGATAGGGCGGCAATTTGGCGGCAATGTGCTGGATTTCCCATGGCTTGCCTCCATGGCTGCACTCCGATGTCATGGGAAGGTGACTTCGACTTCCCGCGTACTTGGCGTTGACCCTGGATCGGTCCGCATCGGCCTGGCGCTGAGCGACGAAATGGGCTTCATGGCCCATCCCTATTGCACCATCAAGGTGAAGGGAGGAGACTGCCTCACGGGTGCACCGGAGATCGCCGCCGCGGCGCTCGACAAGGAAGCCGGCATCATCGTGATAGGCCTTCCCCGCAACATGAACGGAACCTACGGCCCCGCCGCCGAGAAAAGCCGGGCCTTGGCAGAAGCAGTCAAACAGCTCTCATCAGCCCGCGTGATTCTCTGGGATGAGCGCCTCACGACTGTCGCCGCCACACGTAGTCTGCAAGAGACTGGTATGGATAGCAGGGCCCAGCGTCAGGTGATCGACCAGGCGGCCGCCGTCCAGATCCTGCAGAGCTGGCTCGATTCGCAGGTGGCAATCTAACACATGAAACTGCGTCTCTTGGTTGCCTACGACGGAACCTCATTCAGGGGATTTCAGAGCCAGAAGCATGGCCGCACGGTCCAGGATACATTGGAAAAAGTGATAGCCGTTATCGTGGGAGAGCGGGTCATTCTGCATGCCTCTGGGAGAACTGATGCGGGGGTGCACGCACTCGGCCAGACAGTTCATTTCGAGCTGACGCCTGAGCAGGTGACGAGGATCGGTCGCATGGGAAAATCGGATCGCTGGGTGGCGGCCTTGAATTCGTCGCTCCCTCCTCAGCTCCGTGTCCTGAAGGCCTCGCAGGCCCCCAAGGACTTTCATGCCCGTTTCTCCACCCGAGGGAAGATCTATCGGTATGACATCTGGCACGATTTCGTGTTGCCACCCCATCTTGTCAACCGCTCCTGGCATCTCTTCGGTTCACTCGACCGCTCTGTGATCAGGGATCTGGCGAGATGCGTCGAGGGAACCCATGACTTCCGGGGATTCTGCGCCGACTCGGGATCGCTGCCTGAGAGTACAGTGCGGACCATCAGGCGTGTCATCATGAAAGAGCGCGGCTCCTCGATATCGATCACACTCGAAGGAGATGGCTTTCTCTACCGAATGGTCCGGATGATTGTCGGCGGGATGGTCCGGGTCGCTCAGAAGAAAGAGGATCCGGACGTTTTTCTCAAACGTCTTGCCGAAGGGCAGCCATGGCCGACTCCGGCGATGGCTCCAGCCCACGGACTCTATCTTGTGAAAGCACTCTATCCGCCGAGAATGACTCGCACGGCTTGATCGCGACTTGTGGAGTGATAGCCTCGGAGCAGTGCTTCCCGTCGTAACATCCATCAGAACCCTGCTGATTCCGCTTCTTGCGGTGCAGTTGTTGCTGACTCTCCCATCGCCACTGCGGGGTGAGCTTTCCAATGAGGAGAAAAAAGCACTTTTTCTGAAATCCGGCTCTGGAGGTATTAAGTCAGCTTCCCACTCCAACTCCCACTCCAACTCCCATTCGCATTCGCACTCCCAATCGCACAAGCACTCGTCGTCATCCGCCTCTCCAGCTCCGCATCCCTCTTCCCACGAGCCTGTTCACTATAAGAACGGGAAGAAAAAGTCCGCCCATCACCATCCAAGTCCTTCACCCACCCCTCGGCATGATCAGCCATCTCATGCAGCTGCAGTTCTGTCTTCACCCGAGCATGGTGCTCCAGCGACCTCCCAATCCTCCCCTCTTCCACCGCAAGCGCCTCTACCACTACCAGCGCCCCTTGCTCTTCCTCTTCCCCATGGTGCAATACCTTCTGCCCCTATCACGATCGAAAAATCAGGCTTCGAATCCTCCGTGGGAATGGAGCCCGCGCCCACACCTCAGAAGGAAGAAGGTTTCTGGAGCAGGGTGTTCGGCTCGCATCGGACTTACAACTACCTGAGCGCTTCCTCGCGCGCTGCCATCGACCGTGCCCCGGTGCGTCGCGGGCGCTGGAAGTATATCGTCGTTCACAATAGCGGCACCCGCGAGGGGAACGCGCGGGTCTTTGACATCTACCACCTCCGTGTTCGCCATATGAAGAACGGTCTGGCTTATCATTTCGTGATCGGCGACGGGCACGGCTCAGGCGACGGAAAGATCGAGATCGGCAATCGCTGGACCAAGCAACTCAACGGCGGCCATGTGGCAAGCGACTACCTCAACGACATCGCCCTAGGAGTCTGCCTCGTTGGAGACTTCAACAGAGAACAACCCACCAAGGCCCAGATCGGGGCGCTAGAGGAGCTCGTGGCTTATCTGAGGGGACGCGCCGGCAAATCCCAGGGCCATAAAGCCATCGTCTATGCTCACAAGGAGATTAACCCCAGGCCCACCGACTGCCCCGGAGAGCACTTTCCTTACAGTTGGCTCCATGCCACGTTCGGGAAATCCCATTAGGAAAACAAAGCTGCCTCATGAAAACCTACCTCATCCTTTTGCTGGCGATAGCCGCCGAAGTGGTTGCCACATCCGCATTGAAAGCCTGTGAAAATTTCACCCGTCTGACCCCCTCCATCCTTGTGGTGGTTGGATACGGCGTCGCCTTTACCTGCCTCTCGATGACGCTGAAGACCCTACCGCTGGGAGTGGCCTACGCGATTTGGTCGGGAGTCGGCACCGC
>Ga0187844_10002072_pt1 | contig 14620 bp, 11 predicted proteins | sample SpaLakP09_SKY_50_FD_134517 | JGI IMG/M metagenome (GOLD analysis project Ga0187844, IMG submission 134517) | Oligotrophic lake water microbial communities from Sparkling Lake, Wisconsin, USA - SP09_SKY_50 | ecosystem: Environmental > Aquatic > Freshwater > Lake | place: USA: Sparkling Lake...
GAATTATCAATGGATAAGTAGGAAGCGTTATATAAAGCTCTCATAAAAAGAGAATATTGTTTAGCTGTAAAATAATAATGTTGTGCTTTTATGTCTGGGACTTCTAAATTTAAGTCTGAAAATAATTTAGTGAGAACTTCGGCTTTTAGATTATTATTTAATAAAGCAGTCGCATTATTATCAGAATAAGAAATCATGTATTTAAGAAGTTCTTTTATTTTGTATTTATGTCCTAATTGAATTCCTTTCGATTTGAAGGCTACATTTTTATTGATAGCAAACGGTTGATTAAAAGACAATTCTGTATTTAATGTGCCAGGTTTTTCTTCGTCCATTTTAAGATAAGCAATCAAAATCGGCACTTTAAATAACGAACCAGGTTCATATTGTAACTCATCATTTACAGTAGTCCAAGTTCCTTCGTTGTAATCTCTTATATAAACAGATGCAGAAGTTACACCTTGCATTGTTTTGTAATTTTGTATAATCTCGTTAATTTCTTGTTTAGATGCTGCTAAATTATCACCTTCACATTCATCGTCAACAAACATAATTGGTTTTATATAGCTGTAACCATCCAGCCTTTTTACTTTGTATTTACACGAGTTACCAGATTGTGTAACTTCTGTATTGTTGCTATTTTCTTTTTTATTAATAAAACTTGTAACTACAAAAGTTATTATACAAGAAACAACCACAAAAATAGCGGTGTAAGAAATAGAAAGTTTTTTTTTAAACAAAGGGCTCATAAATCAGGGCAACATTAAAATAGGCTACAAAATTAATAAATATACTTATTGCACTATCTTAAGGAATGCTTATTTTTTAAAACTTTAACACTAGTATTTTTAATGAATTGATTATTATTGATAAACATATTACGAATTTGTTAAAAAAAGAGAAGAAAACTATTACTTCATAACGAAAAGAGTAATTACACATCGTTTAATTTTTTCATCAAATCTATTTAAAGCATAAATCCAGTATGATTTAAAAAAAAGTCCAGTAATAAATACTGGACTTTTAGTTTATATAATCGTTTTTGGATTACCAAATTTTCACTCGTTTTTCAGGAGCTAAATAGAGAGAATCCGTTGGTTTAATATTGAATGCTTCATAGAATTCAGGTACATTACGCACTACACCATTAATTCTGAATTTTGCTGGCGAATGTGGGTCACCGGCTACTTGACTTCTCAATGATTCTTCACGAGATTTGTCCAACCATACTTGTCCCCAACCTAAGAATACACGTTGCATTCCAGTATATCCGTCCATTTTTGGGGCTTCTTTTCCGTTTAAGCTCATTTTGTATGCTTTGATTGCAATGCTTAATCCGCCTAAATCCCCAATGTTTTCTCCTAAAGTGAAAGCACCATTAACATTTAAATCTGGAAATACTTTAAATCCGTTGTATTGTGATACTAAAGCTTCTGTTTTTGCTTTGAAGGCTTTTAAATCAGCATCAGTCCACCAATTTCTCATAACACCATCTCCATCAAAAGTCGCACCTTGATCGTCAAAACCATGTCCGATTTCGTGTCCAATTACAGCACCAATTCCACCGTAATTTACAGCATCGTCTGCATTTAAGTCAAAGAAAGGTGGTTGTAATATAGCTGCTGGGAATACAATTTCGTTTAATGAAGGATTGTAATAGGCATTTACGGTTTGTGGTGTCATTCCCCATTCTTTGCGGTCTACGGGTTTTCCTAATTTGTTTAACAAACGGTTATATTCAAATTCGGTTGATCTTTGAGCATTACCATACAAGTCGTTTTTGGCTACTCTTAAACTAGAATAGTCAATCCATTTGTCTGGATATCCAATTTTAATCATGAATTTATCAACTTTTGCAAGCGCTTGTTTCTTTGTAGCTTCGCTCATCCAATCTAGCTTTTTAATACTTTCAGCGTAAGCTTTCAATAGATTTTTCACCATTCCAGTCATACGTTCTTTGGCCTCTGGAGAAAAATGTTTTTCAACATACACTTTACCAACTACTTCACCTAAACTTCCGTTTACAGCATTAACGGCTCTTTTCCAATCGTCTTCTTGTTTTTCAGTTCCGTATAACGTTTTTCCGTAAAACTCAAAGTTTGCTTTATCTAACGAAGTTGTTAAATGCGAAGCTGTATTGTTGATTAAGCTCCATTTTAAATAGGTTTTCCAAGTATCTAAAGGTGTATTTTTAATGATATTGTTTAAGCTTTTAGTATACTCTACTTGCGAAACAACTACGATTTTTTGATTGGCAATTCCAGCTTTGGTTAACATAGCATTCCAATCGAAATCAGGCATTAACGTCTTTAAATTTTTAGTTTCGTATTTGTTGTACAATTTAGAAGTCTCACGAGTATCTTCTTTGGTCATGTGGTTTTTAGCCAAAGTAGTTTCCAAAGCCATGATTTTAGCAGCGCTCTCAGTAGGATTTGGCATTCCAGTCAACTTAAACATATTTTCAATATGCGCTACATATTTTGTTCTTACATCAACCATCTTTGGGTCATTTTGCAAGTAGTACTCTCTTTCAGGAAGTCCTAAACCGCCTTGCCAAGTCATTAGCGTATATACATTTGGATTTTTAAAATCTTGTGTAACAGAAATCGCAAACGGCGCATCTAATCCTGTTCGGTTTGCAGTACCAAAAAACGCTGCCAAATCAGAATAATTAGCAATGGCATCAATTGCTTTTAATTCGGGTTTAATAGGGTTAATTCCTTTAGCATCACGTTCTTTTCTGTTCATGTATGAAGCATAAAAATCACCAATTTTTTGTTGGTCAGATCCTTCTGCAAAACTACCTTTAGAAGCTTCTTCAATGATGGCTTTAACATCTTTTTGAGATTGATCATAAAGCATATCAAAGGCTCCATAAGAAGATTTATCAGCTGGAATTTTGGTGTTTTTCATCCATTTTCCATTGACAAATTCTTGAAAATTATCTCCAGGTTTTACTAAAGTATCCATGTTTTTCTTAGTAATTCCAGAAACTAGTGGCTCTTTTTTCTCACACGATACCATCATAACGGTAGCTGCAAGAAGTGTAATTTTAATGTTTTTCATATTTATAGTTTAGTTTGCTTTTAAATATTCTTCTTAATTAGTTGGTAATTCCTTGATTTTGTTACACTAAGAAATTAAGTTATTGTTTAGGAAGTGCTGTAATTCCCATATTAAATAAGGTAAAAGCTTGAATATCCGCATTTTCTTGAATAGTAGCAGCTACCGATTTTCCAGCACCATGACCGGCATTAATGTCAATTCGGATAAGTGTTGGATTGGCACCTTCTTGTTTGGCTTGAAGTTGTGCAGCAAATTTAAAACTATGTGCCGGAACCACACGGTCATCATGGTCACCAGTAGTTACCATAGTTGCTGGATATTTTACACCTTCTTTTACGTTTTGAACTGGCGAATAACCTTTTAAATAGTTAAACATTTCTTTATTGTCTTCTGATGTTCCATAATCATAAGCCCAACCTGCTCCTGCTGTAAAGGTGTGGTAACGCAACATATCCATAACTCCTACAGCTGGTAAAGCTACTTTCATTAAATCGGGTCTTTGTGTCATGGTTGCTCCAACCAATAAACCACCATTAGAACCACCACGAATAGCCAAGAAATCAGAAGAAGTGTATTTTTCTGAGATTAAATAATTGGCTGCTGCAATGAAATCATCAAATACATTTTGTTTTTGCATTTTAGTTCCTGCATCGTGCCATTTTTTACCATATTCACCACCACCGCGTAGATTTGGAACCGCATAAACACCACCATTTTCCATCCAAACCACATTTGAAATGCTAAAACTTGGGGTAAGACTAATATTAAATCCGCCATAACCATATAACATAGTCGGATTTTTACCATCTAATTTTAATCCTTTTTTATACGTAATAATCATCGGGATTTTTGTTCCATCTTTAGAAGTATAAAATACTTGTTTCGATTCAAAATCATCAGAATTAAAATCGATAGTTGGTTTTTGGTATAATTTTGAGGTTCCAGTTTCGGTATCAAATGAAAAAGTTGAACCTGGCGTAATGTAATTGGTAAAAGAGAAATAAACTGTTTTTTCATTTTTCTTTCCACCAAAACCTGAAGCCGTTCCGATTCCAGGAAGTTTTATGTCGCGCAATAATTTTCCTGAACTATCATATTGTTTTACCGCAGATACGGCGTCAATCATATAATGAGCAAAAAAGTAACCACCACCTGTTGAAATATTCAAAACATTTTCTGTTTCCGAAATGAAATTTTTCCAGTTTTCTGGTTTAGGGTTACTTACGTCAACTGTTACAACTCTTGTGTTTGGAGCATCCATATCCGTTGAAATAAACAACTTGCTTCCGTCATTATCTATGATGTAATTGTTGCTGTTGAAATTCTCAACTATTGGAATTATAGTGCCTTTTTTATCCGTTAAATCTACAATATACAACTCATTTCCATAAGTAGAAGTTGATGCCGTAATTACCAAATAACGATCGTCTTCCGTAACACTTCCGCTAACATATCTTCTTTTTTGGTCTTGTCCAAAGATTACTTTGTCTTCCTTTTGACTGGTTCCAAGTTTGTGGAAATACAATTTATGTTGATCTGTTTTTGCCGAAAGCTCACTTCCAGTAGGTTTATCATAACTTGAATAGTAAAAACCTTCATTACCTTTCCAAGAAACACCACTGAATTTGATATCAACCAAAGTAGGTTCTAATACTTTTTTAGTAATAGCATCAATAACGATTACTTTTCGCCAATCACTACCGCCTTCAGAAATAGAATAAGCAGCTTTTGAGCCATCTCCAGAAAAATCAATACCACCAAGAGAAGACGTTCCGTCTTTAGAAAATGTATTAGGATCAAGAAACACCGATTCTAAACCTTTGGCATCTTTTCTATACAGTACCGATTGATTTTGAAGACCATTATTTTTGTAATAATAAGTGTAGTTTCCTTCCTTGAATGGAGCGCTAATTTTTTCATAGTTCCATAATTTTTCCAATCGTTTTTTTAATTGCTCACGAAAGGGAATTTTCGAAAGATAGTCATAGGTAACTTTGTTTTGCGCTTTTACCCAAGCGCCTGTTTCTTCCGATTTGTCGTCTTCGAGCCAACGATACGGATCAGGAACTTTGGTATCGAAATAAGTATCAACCACATCGCCTTTTCGAGTTTGTGGATAGGAAATAGGGTTTTGACCAAAAGAGGCAAAAGTACTTGCAATAGTCATTATCAAAATTGTTTTTTTCATATTAGGAGGAAGTTGTTTGTCAAACAAAAATAGCGATTTATTTTAAACAATAAAGCCTAACATTTCTGCTAGGCTTTGTATATAATTTTATTTGAAATTTATTTTCTACTTGATAATTTAGAAAGCAAACGTAAAAACTCAACGTATAACCATACTAATGTAATCATCAATCCCATTGCGCCATACCATTCCATATATTTTGGAGCTCTTTGTGCAGCACCTTTTTCAATTTGATCAAAATCTAAGAACAAGTTCAATGCTGCAATGATTATTACAAAGACACTAATTCCAATACTCATCATAGAATTTCCATAATGAACAGGCTGATAGCTAATAAAAAATGTCAAAACCCAAGATAATAAATAGTATAGACCAATGGCTACTGTTGCAGCAATAACTACGCTTCTGAATTTTTCAGTAACCTGAACGATGTTATACTTGTATAAAGCAAAACAAACTAAAAAAGTCACAAAGGTAGCGCCCACAGCTTGCATTACTATTCCAGGATAGCTTACTTCAAAAATAGCAGATAAACCACCAATAAACAAACCTTCAGCTACAGCATAAGCTGGCGATAAATAAGTTGAAAGGTGAGGTTTGAATGTAGTGATTAATACAAATATAAGCCCAACAATAGCACCACCAATAGTTAAAAATATTGGATTTTGACCATCAAAAGCCATACTCCAAGTAACAAAAGCACTAGCAATCAACATCAATAAAAGAATAAAACTCTTATTAATAGTTCCTGCAACCGTCATAGTTTGATTATTATCAATCACAACAGCATCATGTGCAGCCGATGTATTAGTAAAAGAGTCTGTTTTAAAAAACGGATTTTTTGAATTCATAGTCTAAATGGTTTTTTGTTGTTCAAATATACTTTTTCTTTTGAAATGAAAAAAGGATTACCAAAATATTTAACCTATTTTAGTAATCCTTTGTATTTGTTTTAACGGTTGATTTATTCTATTTCCGAAATTCTTAACGTATTCACCATTCCTTTATCTACAACTGGCATTGCAGCAAGATTGATAAGGATGTCGCCTTTTTTTACATAACCATTTTCTTTTGCAATTTGGTTAATATCTTCTACAGTATCATCGGTGCTTACAAATTTATCATAAAAGAAAGCGTTAACTCCCCAAAGCAAATTCAACTGAGTTAAAATTCTTTTGTTAGAAGTATACACTAAAATATGAGCCGATGGACGCCATGCCGAAATTTGAAAAGCAGTATAACCACTATTTGTTAAAGTCGAAATTGCTTTAGCTTTAATATCATTTGCCATAGTAGCCGCATGATAACAAATTGATTTAGTAATAAAACGTTTTGTTCTCACTTGTGGAGGCGTCAACGGCACTTGAATAAGCGGAGAATCTTCAACAGCTTCAATGATTTGAGTCATTTTTTCAATTACTTGAACAGGATAATTTCCAACAGAAGTCTCACCAGACAACATCACAGCGTCAGCACCATCCATTACCGAGTTGGCAACGTCATTTACTTCGGCACGTGTTGGAGTCAAACTCGTAATCATGGTTTCCATCATTTGTGTTGCCACAATTACAGGAATACGAGCCGTTTTAGCTCTATGAATTAATTTTTTCTGAATCAAAGGAACTTCATGAGCCGGAATTTCAACACCAAGATCACCACGAGCCACCATCAATCCGTCACAAAAAGCAACAATTTTATCAATGTTTTCTACTGCTTCTGGTTTTTCAATCTTAGCTATAATTGGAATTTTATGTTCAGAATGTTTCGCAATTAAATCTTGCAATTCTTCCAAATCGGCTGGAGTTCTTACAAATGAAAGTGCTATCCAATCTACATCTTGTTCTATGGCAAAAATTGCATCCTTAATATCTTTTTTAGTCAAAGCAGGAAGAGAAACTTTAGTATTAGGCAAGTTTACTCCTTTTTTAGATTTCAATGGACCACCTTGAATAACTTTACATTTTACTTCGGTAGTTCCGTTGGTTTCTAATGCTTCAAACATTAATTTTCCGTCATCAAGAAGGATTTTTTCGCCTGGTTTAACATCTCTAGGGAATTCAAGATAGTTCATATAAACTCTATCTTTTGTACCTGGAACGTCTTCGGCAGTTTGAAACGTTATAATATCGCCTGGGTTTACAACTACATCTTCTTTCATCACACCCACACGAAGTTTAGGACCTTGTAAATCGGCAAGAATGGCTGTCGTATAACCGTATTCGTTGTTAAGTCCTCTGATAATGTCTATTCTTTCTTTTACATCAGCATAATCAGCATGAGAAAAATTGATTCGGAATACATTTACTCCAGCATCAACCATGTCCTTAATTACTTCTTTAGAACTACAAGCAGGACCTAGGGTGGCTACAATTTTAGTCTTTTTTCTTGTTGGCATTTTTATTAAAAAATTAAATTATTTTTCGATTTTATTTTGTCTTTATCAACATTATAAACCATTTTTATACTGTCAATAGTACTTATTTTTGAAACAATTTCAGTAATGTTGATGTCTTTTTCAGCATTTTCAATCTTCAAAAAGAAATCTACTTTTTTGTATTCGGGCAATAAGTAAGCCGATGATGAAAAGGAGCTATCTGAATTGGAAAATAAATCTTGAGTGATTGTATTTTCTTTTCCTTCAATCTCATTCTTATTTTGAACTAAATTCCACTTGATGTCATTTTTTTCATCTTCAAATGTAAATCGTGCAAAAGAAGTTTCGCCTTCTTTAACTTGCGATTGAATATCAGAATCATTTTTACTCAAATGAATTGCAATCTCACGATTTATAAAATAAGCCAATCGATAATCTTCCAATGAAGTGTGAATGGCGATAATGTAATAATCATCCTCTTCAAATTCTTCAATATATACTTTATGAACAGCCATTTGACGTCAAAATAAGTTGTAAATATAGTGTTTCTATGCTTTTGTTTTACCTGAGACACATTACATTAACGTTATTTTATAAACGAAAACGTTATAGTTTTTGAGAATTTCAATTATTTTTTGTTAATTTTTTCTTGAAATGCAAAATAAGCACGCTTTGAGGCAATCTCTTCGGCTTTCTTTTTAGAAGTAGCTCTCGATTTAGCAATAACTTTATCGTCAATGCTCAGTTTTACACCAAAATAACGTTGACCATCATTTCCATTATCATCAAAAACATCAAAGTTGAATGTTTTCTTCTCTTTCTGACACCATTCGATAACCAAACTCTTGTAGCTGATTACTTTTCCTTCCAATTTAGCAATATCAACATAAGGCGTAATTACTTTTTTTCTGATAAAATCTTCGCAACCTACATATCCTTTGTCTAAAAATATGGCGCCAACTAATGCTTCAAAAATATTACCATGAATATTTTCTCCAAAATGAGAGGAAGGCACTTTACTGTCTACTAAATCAACTAGGTTTAAGTCTCTTCCTAATTCATTTAAGTGTTCTCTACTCACAATTTTAGAACGCATTTTGGTCAAATAACCTTCGTCTCCAAGTGGAGCTTCTTTATATAAATGAGCAGCAATTACAGAACTTAACATAGAATCTCCGAGAAATTCTAATCGTTCATAGTTTAAAGGATTTCCCTTTTCATCGGTCTTATTGGAGGAACGATGAGTGAATGCTTTTTCGTAATATCGTATGTTGGTGGTTTTAAAACCAATAATCTTTTCAATAGCAACAAAAAAATTCCCGCCTTCTGTAGGACGGGAATTTCTGGAAAATATTTTTTTAAGTATTCGCATGAAAACTTATTCTTCTAATTTTTTAAACAACACACAGGCATTGTGACCACCAAATCCAAAAGTATTACTCATAGCCACTTTTATATCTCTTTTTTGAGGTTTGTTTAGTGTCAAATTCAATGATGGATCAATATTTTCATCAACAACAGTGTGGTTAATTGTTGGAGGAACAATTCCGTTTTGCATCGCCAATATTACAGCAATTGCCTCAATAGCACCAGCAGCACCAAGCAAGTGACCAGTCATTGATTTCGTTGAATTTATGTTAATGTTTTTAGCATGAGCACCAAATACATGACTGATTGCTTTTAATTCAGCAACATCACCAAGTGGTGTAGAAGTTCCATGCGTATTGATGTGGTCTACCATTTCTGGCGTCATACCTGCATCGCGTAAGGTGTTTTCCATTACTGCAATTACACCAATTCCTTCTGGATGTGGAGCTGTTAAGTGATAAGCATCAGACGACATTCCGCCACCACCAATTTCACAATAAATTTTGGCACCACGCGCTTTTGCATGTTCGTATTCTTCTAATACAATAGCACCAGAACCTTCTCCAAGAACAAATCCATCACGTGTAGCATCAAACGGACGCGAAGCCGTTTCTGGACTTTCATTTCTAGTTGATAAGGCGTGCATCGAATTAAATCCACCCATTCCTGCAATAGTCACAGCCGCTTCAGAACCACCAGTAATGATAACATCACACATTCCTAAACGGATGTAGTTGAAAGCATCAATCATAGCATTGGCAGAGGATGCACAAGCAGAAACAGTTGTATAATTTGGACCCATATACCCATTTCTCATAGAAATATGAGCAGGAGCAATATCAGCAATCATTTTTGGAATAAAGAACGGATTGAATTTTGGAGTTCCGTCGCCTTTGGCATAATACATTACTTCTTCTTGGAAAGTTTCTAATCCGCCAATTCCAGCACCCCAAATTACTCCAACTCTGTGTTTGTTTACATTGTCATGAGTAATTCCCGCGTCTTTGATAGCTTCGTCACTCGATGCAATTGCATAATGTGAGAATTTATCTAATCGGCGTGATTCTTTACGATCCATGTAATCTTCAATGTTGAAGTTTTTTACTTCACAAGCAAATTTGGTTTTATGCTTTTCTGTATCGTAATAAGTTATTGGAGCAGCACCGCTTTTACCATTTACTAATCCATCCCAATATTCTTGAATGGAATTTCCAATAGGAGTTAGCGCTCCAAGACCAGTTACAACAACACGCTTTAATTGCATATATATATATTTTAAAATAGTGTTTAAACAAATAATACCCTGTTTTCTTTATGAAGTTTTAGCTTAAAGAGACAAGGGTATTTCAATATAGTGTGATTGAAATTCAATCAAAAATAGTCTAATTTTTTAGAAAATAATAAAAACCCGCATACAATTATAGTATACGGGTCATTTATTTTATTATTTTTTTGCTTCTTCGATGTAAGAAATAGCTTGACCTACAGTAGCAATGTTTTCAGCTTGGTCGTCTGGAATTTGAATATCAAATTCTTTTTCGAACTCCATAATAAGCTCAACAGTGTCTAATGAATCAGCTCCTAAATCGTTTGTGAAGCTTGCTTCTGTTACAACTTCATTCTCGTCAACGCCTAATTTGTCTACGATAATCGCTTTAACTCTTGATGCAATGTCTGACATAATCTTTAATTTTAAAATTTAAATTGTTGGCAAAAATAAAAAACTTTATCTTAAAACCACCTTTTAGTTAATAAATGTGACCACGAAATTAAAAAATTTATTTCACAAAGAACTCTTTTATCTGATTTATTATTCTTTTTTTTGTGTAAAATTTACAACAGCTTCGATGAAAAAAATTGTGCTTTTTGCTTCTGGGTCGGGTTCTAACGCCGAAAAAATCGTCTTACATTTTAAACAAAACGAACAAGTAAATGTTGTCGAGATATTTACTAACAATCCGAATGCTAAAGTATTAGATAGAGCTAAAAATCTGGAGGTGCCCACTCAAACTTTCAACAGACAAGAATTAAATGAAGGAAAAGTTTTAGAAAAACTAAACGAGATTCAACCCGATTTGATTGTTTTAGCTGGATTCTTATGGAAGTTTCCTGAGTACATTATTAAAGAATATCCAAATAAGATAATAAACATCCATCCAGCATTATTGCCTAATTACGGAGGAAAAGGAATGTACGGAATGAATGTGCACCAAGCAGTTTTAGATAATAAAGAAAAAGAAACCGGAATCACCATTCATTATGTAAACGAACATTATGATGAAGGTGGAATTATTTTTCAGCAATCTGTAAATATTGAAGATTGTAAATCTGCTGATGAAATAGCCGAGAAAATTCACGTTTTAGAACACCAATATTTTCCTGAAGTAATCGAAAAACTAATCACTAATTACTAATTACTATTCACTTGAGTCACGAAGTCCACATCTATACCGACGGCGCTGCCAAAGGAAACCCCGGAAACGGAGGTTATGGCGTAGTCATGGAATTAGTTGGCACACCACACAAAAAAGAATTTTACGAGGGTTTTCGTTTGACAACCAACAACAGAATGGAACTTCTTGCCGTAATTGTTGGTTTAGAAAAACTAAAAAATCCAAACATGAAGGTTTTGGTGATTTCTGATTCTAAATATGTTGTGGATTCTGTGGAGAAAAAATGGGTGTTAGGTTGGGAGAAAAAAGGATTTGCCAATAGAAAAAACTCCGATTTGTGGAAACGATTCTTAAAAATTTACCGCAAACACCAAGTAGATTTTAAATGGATAAAAGGGCATAACAACCATCCACAAAATGAACGTTGCGATGAATTAGCTGTATACGCATCGGGTTTACCCAATTTATCTATTGATGCTTTTTATGAAAATGAAGATGCGAAGTTGTTGTGAATAAACGGTCAAAACTTTTAAACTCATAAACTTTTAAACTTCAAACCTATAAACTATCTTTGCCCCTTTAATTAGAAAACATAAAAATGAACAAACTTTTAATAGTAGGAACGGTTGCTTTTGATGCCATCGAAACTCCTTTTGGAAAAACAGACAAAATATTAGGTGGAGCAGGAACGTTTATCGGACTTTCGGCGTCTCATTTTAAATTACAATCAGCTATCGTTTCGGTAGTAGGAGATGATTTTCCACAAGAATATTTAGACTTATTAACGGCAAGAAATATTGATATTTCAGGTCTTGAAGTGGTTAAAGGTGGAAAAACGTTCTTTTGGAGTGGTAAATACCACAACGATATGAATTCAAGAGATACGCTAGCTACCGAATTAAATGTTTTGGCAGATTTCAATCCAATCGTACCAGAAAACTTCAAAAATGCCGATGTAGTAATGTTAGGAAACTTACATCCAATTGTGCAAACAGGAGTTTTAAATCAAATGACAGCAAAACCAAAATTAGTTGTTCTAGATACCATGAACTTTTGGATGGACTGCGCTTTACCAGAATTGTTAGACGTAATCAAACGCGTTGATGTAATTACAATTAACGATGAAGAAGCACGTCAGTTGTCAGGAGAATATTCTTTAGTAAAAGCTGCGGCTAAAATTCATACCATGGGACCAAAGTATGTTGTGATTAAAAAAGGAGAGCACGGAGCGTTAATTTTCCATACCGAACATATTTTCTTTGCACCAGCATTACCTTTAGCAGATGTTTTTGATCCAACAGGAGCTGGAGATACTTTTGCAGGAGGATTTGCAGGATTCATTACACAACAAGGCGATATTTCTTTTGAAACAATGAAAACCGCTGTTATTCAAGGATCCAACTTAGCGTCATTCTGTGTAGAGAAATTTGGAACAGAGCGCATGTTAGAATTAACAGAATCAGAAGTGAAAAGCCGCTTGAAACAATTCAAGTCTTTAACACAATTTGAAATAGAATTATAATAACTTTATGCCTCGAAATTTTCGGGGCATTTTTATTTAAAATACAACAACACACTAAACTACAATTACAATGAGTGACGCAATCAAACACGAATGTGGAATTGCACTTTTACGATTAAAGAAACCATTAGAGTTTTACAAACAAAAATATGGTTCAGCTTTCTATGGAATACAAAAAATGTATCTTCTTATGGAAAAGCAACACAACCGCGGACAAGACGGTGCCGGATTTGCATCCATTAAATTGGATGTAGAACAAGGTGAACGTTATATTAGTCGAGTTCGATCTAATGATGCACAAGCGATTCAAGATGTTTTCAAACAAATCAATGAGCGTATAAACGAAGAGATGACTTTACATCCGGAATATGCTGATAATGTTGCACTTCAAAAAGCCAATATTCCCTACATCGGAGAATTGTTTCTAGGACACGTTCGCTATGGAACTTTTGGAAAAAACAGTATCGAAAGCGTTCATCCATTTTTACGTCAGAACAATTGGATGCACCGAAATCTTATTGTTGCGGGAAATTTTAATATGACCAACGTTAAAGAACTTTTTAATAGTTTGGTAGAATTAGGGCAACATCCAAAAGAAATGGCGGATACAGTGACTGTAATGGAAAAAATCGGACACTTTTTAGATGATGAGGTTACCGATTTGTACCAAGAATGTAAAAATAACGGATTGTCTAAAAGAGAAGCTTCGCCAGTAATTGCAGAAAAATTAGACATTGCCAAAATATTAAAACGTGCATCCAAAGGTTGGGATGGTGGTTACGCAATGGCAGGACTTTTTGGTCATGGAGATGCGTTTGTTTTTAGAGATCCAGCCGGAATTCGTCCTGCGTATTTCTATGAAGATGATGAAATTGTTGTAGTGGCTTCCGAAAGACCAGTGATTCAAACAGTTTTCAATGTTCCCTTTGAAAAAGTGCAAGAATTGCAACCAGGAAATGCGTTAATTATCAAAAAGAACGGAAAAGTTACCGAAGAAGAAATAATTGTTCCAACAGTTAAAAAAGCATGTTCATTCGAGAGAATTTATTTCTCAAGAGGAAGCGATGCCGAAATTTATCAGGAACGTAAAAATTTAGGAAAACTAATTCTTCCAGCAGTTTTGGAAGCTATTGAAGACGATACGGACAATACCGTTTTCTCTTATATTCCAAATACTGCCGAAACTTCTTTTTACGGAATGGTTGAAGCTGCAAATGATTTTCTAAATCAAAGAAAGAATCAGTTTATTCTAAACAATAGAAAAACATTAACTAAAGAAAAATTAGAAGAAATCCTTTCGGTTAAAATAAGAACGGAGAAAATAGCTATTAAAGATGCAAAATTAAGAACATTCATAACGGATGATAAAAACCGTGATGAGTTAGTAGCGCATGTATATGATGTAACGTATGGCGTAATTAAACCAACTGACAATTTGGTAATTATTGACGATAGTATTGTTCGTGGAACAACCTTGAAAATGAGTATCATCAAAATGATGGATCGATTGAATCCGAAGCGAATTGTTGTGGTTTCATCGGCGCCACAAATTCGTTATCCAGATTGTTACGGAATTGATATGGCAAAGCTCGAAGGGTTGGTTGCATTTCAAGCAGCAATTGAGCTTTTAAAAGAGCGAAATATGTATCATATTGTAGACGATGTTTATAAAAAATGCAAAGCACAAGAAGAGCTAAAAGACTCTGATA
>Ga0187844_10002073_pt1 | contig 14610 bp, 16 predicted proteins | sample SpaLakP09_SKY_50_FD_134517 | JGI IMG/M metagenome (GOLD analysis project Ga0187844, IMG submission 134517) | Oligotrophic lake water microbial communities from Sparkling Lake, Wisconsin, USA - SP09_SKY_50 | ecosystem: Environmental > Aquatic > Freshwater > Lake | place: USA: Sparkling Lake...
TATAAAAAAACAAAGTGTTTATAGGAATTGGATTTTACCTGAATGTTGCATGCCTTATCGGCGCGGTAACATGATAGAAGTGTTAACCATAAAGGATGATATAGAAATACCAGATTATGTAATAAGCTTTATTAAAACATTACTTATACCTAATGAGAGGTTTTATATGAATTACTATAACAAAGTAGTAGAAAGTATACAATCTTTAAAGCATGCCTTAAGATTAGAATTCTCTGATACTTATTACAATGATTGTTTTTCTGAAATAGTATAGATCTTTTTTGGACATTGTCCTTTTTATTTTTGGACATGTCCATTTTTTATTTTTGGACATTGATTTCCTCCCGCTAATTTATTTTGCGCGCAAAAAGTTTCTGGCACGCAATCCCGTCGCAAAACTTTTTGGACATTGCCCGCAATTTTGTTATCCATTTTTATCATTTTGAAAAAATAGGTGTGAAAATAATTTGGACATTGATTTTTTAAAGTCTTTGTAGGGTTCGCGGAAAATGTCCGCGCAAAAACGCAATTCGCAGAGCATGTCCAAAAAAATGTCCAAAAAAACTCGTTGGTAAGGAGAAAAAATAGACAAGTAAAAATGAACCGTAAAAAGATTGTGGCGGCGACGGAGAGTTTTTTGGACATTTATTTTTTGGAAAAGTCGTTTTGGACATGTCCAAAATGAAAAATCTTATTTTAAAATCCCCGAAAAAATCTCCGCCGCTTCCTTCCGTTTTTAGAAAAAGTATAAAATAAAATATTTATAAATTGTATAAGATGAATTCATTGTTTGGTCCTCTAAGTCATCAGTATTGCAATTTGTTTTTGTTTCTATCCGCGTTCGGTCTTTTTATGGTTTTAGCGGTTGTACTAACAGCCGTTTTTATGTTTTCTGATAAAAAGATGAACAGAGGCGCGCTCGTCATTATGACAAGCGGAGTCATTAGTTACTTGATCATTTACTTTCAAAATAGAATACTTTATAATATTTGCAAATCCGTTTAAAAATTAATAGTTACTTTTAGTAATGGATACAATTCAACTAGAAAGTAGGGAGGATCTTAAGACATATTTAGAAACTACAACATGTGACACAACTATTTTAAAGTTTACTGCCACATGGTGTAAACCGTGCAAACAGATTCAGCCCTTTGTAGAGTCCATTAACAACGAATATTTCAAAAAAAATATTAATTTTGAATATATTGAAATAGATGTGGATAATGCTTTAGACCTCTATGCCTTTTTAAAGAAAACAAAAATGATAAATGGTATTCCAGCATTTCTGTGCTATAAAAAGATACTCTACAACCCAGATACTTTTTATGCTCCGTACAAGTCTGCAACAGGAGCAGATGTAAATTTAGTAAAGAATTTTTATAAAGAAAGTTTGGGTATTTAGAATATATACAAATATTAATGAAAAATATAGAAAAATGTTCCGTAGAAGATCTTTATGCGTTGTTTGAAATCATGGAAATAAATGATGAGAATTTAAAAGTCGCAAGAAAAAAGGTTCTTCTTCTTCATCCTGATAAAAACATAGGTGTAGATACAAGCGAATATTATGAATATTTTAAATTGGCTTATCTAAAACTTGAAAAGATCAGCCAATTTGTAAACCACGATAAGAAAATAAAAACTTATTACGATCCTCACGTAGAAAAAGATGAAGTAACTCAAGAGGGGTTTTATAAGTATTGCAAAAAAGAAAAACTACACGAAAATCCAAAGGAGTTCCATAAAAAGTTCAATGAAGTATTTGAAAATGTAAATATAAAGGACGAAACGGGACACGGCGAATGGATTAAGTCTGAAAAAGATATGTACGACAAGGATGACCTGGAAGGGTCGCGCAAAAAGGCCTTACAAATTGTCGTGAAAGAAGATATCAAATCCTATGTAGAAACTGATAATAAAGATTTGAAGGATGTTTATACCAATACCATACTTAGTATAGATAAGGATCAGGTCTTTAATGATACGCGAAAGTTTAAATCGGTGGATGAGTACCAGAGACACAGAAAGAATACATTAACAGGTCCCACTACAAAAGAAGAGGCGGAAGAAATATTGAGACAAAAGCAAAACGAAGAACATAAATCTGCAATTACTTTATCATATGAACTATTAAAAAAAACAGAGGAATCTAATAAAAAGTTTAAAGAGTATTGTAGTAAGTTTTTAATGATTAGATGATATTTTTATGTTAAATATATATAATATGAATGGTATTGTTATATATATTGTAATTTTTTTTTTACTTTTTTCCATACTGAATTATAAATACTTAAAGGAAAAGATGGAGAAAGAGTTAAACTCAAAAAGACAGGAACTGTTGGATGTAGATAATTTTTTTTATACTTCAAAATTCTTGAAGGCGTCTAAGAGAAGAAAGCTATGGATTTATATAGAGTTTGATAAAAATTCAAGACTCTGGCAAAGTTTCGGTTCTAGAAGTTCTACAAAACTTAATCTTGCTTACGTGAATCTTTGCATTAAATCTATCATAGATGTGTGTGCCGAAACCTATGACATTATTATCTTTAGCGATGTTGATATAAATCAAATATTAGAAGAAGACTTTGATTACACAAAACTTTCGGGAGATTTGTTAGATAAATACAGACACATCTCTTTAATGAAAATACTTGATAAGTACGGAGGGGTTATGGTACCACCTTCTCTATTTTTAAAGAAAAATATTTCGGTCATTGACAATGAAAATGTTTGGTATGTATGCGACGTAAATAATGTAGATAACTCTTCCATCTTTAAACGAACCACTTCCGCGTGTCTTACCGGTTCAAACGCAAACAATACGCACTTGAAAAAATACATACAACATCTTTATAAAGATAATGATCCTAACTTCACCGAAAATTATTTTGTTGCAAACAGGATACCTTATATAGATAGCGAAGTCATAGGAACAAAGGATGCAAATGGCAAGGGTATCTTACTTGAAACATTAATGTCAACGGAGCCTATCATTTATTCAGAAAATAATATTGGACTTTACATGCCACAAGATCAGTTAGTTAAAAGAAAAATATACAACTGGTTTTGCAAAATGAGCGAACAACAGGTTTTAAATACTGATTGCAATTTTTCATATTATATGTTAAATACAGTTAATCTATCTTAAGAGCCGACATTTCCAGCATCTGATAAAATTCAATCACTTTTGGATTGGCTCTTATTTTAGAAGGGTTGAAGTTTATTAAATATAGTCCATCTAAAGATTTGACCCGAGACAAGGCAACATAGGTTTGGCCGTATTCAAATATCGTTTCTCCCACATCAATTTGTGCTCTTTCTAGAGTGGTACCTTGAATTTTATGAATGGTGATAGCCCAGGCAAGGCATAAAGGAAATTGACCGATCCCAATCGTCGGATAGTTTTCGGATTGAAATATTTCTTGATTCATCGTCATAACCACACCATTTGAAAAGGTAATTTGCGGTCTTCCGTCTATAAAGTTTGTAATGATTCCTTGCGAACCATTACAAATCTTCTTTTCTAGATTAAGATTTTTAGTACACATGACAAAGGCTCCCACCTTTAGTTCAAGCGGCTCCAAAGAATGATGCTTTATCAAATTTTCAATTTCATTTTCAATTTCGCCCCTTGTTAGCAAAGAACACTTATCAAGGATAATGATCGGAATGGCTCCCTCATTTACCGTCTTCAAGTCTGTATGTATTTCTAGTTCACACGTTACAATAGGAGTTTTAAGTTTTTCAAACATTTCCTTGTTAATATAGGCGACACGTTTGCGAATCGGGAATATTTTAGTAATGACGGTTGACATGTCCTTGTCTCGGCCAACATATTCATTCAAGATATCAATACTCTGTTTAGATAGTTTACCCTTCCTTACCTCTTTCAAGATATCAACATAATCCATATCGGTTTGCCTGAAAATAGTGTTCAGAATAATATGATTTTCTAGCGGAAAGACATCGTGCCAATCATCTGATTCAAAACAGAATTGTCCCTCTTCACCCTCTCCAATGTGCGGCAATTGAAAGAAGTCGCCTATGAAAATAACTTGAATCCCTCCGAATGGTTTGGCGGTTTTACGGATCGCTCGTCCAATTGAATTTAATAAAGTAAAGATGCGTCCCGAAAGCATGCTAATCTCGTCCACAATTAACACGTCTGTTTCCTTCCAGTTTGTCTTGATATATTTCTTACTTGAGACACGTTTGATGATCGCATCGTCTTTATGAACGGGAGAAACATAATTAATACCGCTCCACGAATGAATAGTTGTTGCTCCGCAGTCTAGAAGAAGCGCAGCACATCCAGTCAACGCGCAAACACTCACCTTTTTCTTTCGTTCTCTTGAAGCCTCAATCATTTTCTTGATAAGAAACGATTTACCAGAACCTCCAGGCCCAGTAAGAAATATATTTTGATCGTTCATAAATAAACCCAAACATTTTTCTTGTTCAGCAGATAGCATTTTTATAGCGATTGTGATTCATTTATTTTCTCTTCAATTTTAGGTTCACAAAAGAAGTAGTATTCCATGTAATGTTTTGAATTGGTGTATTTAATTTTGTACGTAAAAAATACATCATTCGTGTGCGATATCTGTCTTAGCACCGTGATAAATTGCATATAATTCATATCTCTATTGATATATTTCTTTTTTGAAGAATGATAGTAAGGTTCAAGCTTATCTAAAAACTCTTTTAAAGACTCGCTATATTTAGCCCGTTTAAAATTATTGGGGTTCATCATGACATAATTATTTTCAAGCGTACCAAATTTAAGTATGTATTCATTGAAAAAGGGAATCTTTTCTTTTAAAATCTTAGACATATAGATTATTTTTTTAAATTAATATAGGACGCTTTTCGTTTTATAGATCCCCAATAATTCGTTCGTAAAAAATAAAATCATAAGTTTGTTATCATATCCATTGTAGATATATTGAATATAATAGCATATTTTTTTTATGTAAAGATAGTTGATACCTCGCAATTCTTTTTTATTCCTTAAATAGTCGTACAAGAAATGGTAGATATCAAGCAAAGAATAACCCGTATCGTATAAAGAAAACAATTGTTCCGTTGCCTTCTTTAAGTTATCCTTGGAGACAAAATCAAAATACTTATCCAAAATTGTGTTATCAATCAAGGTAATATACGGAAGAATGTCTTCTATATGATAAAGCTCTAGTAATTTAAACTTGTTAAACAAATTGTAAATAGAATAAATAGTAAGATTGGAATAGTTTAGTAAATCATCTACATTTTTGATCGTAATATTTTCTCCCTCCATGATTTGATTCACGAGGATGCGATACTCTTTCACGGTTAAATCCATGAAATAAACGGGGTTCATTCTGGTTTGAATAATCTCATTTATCTTTGTAGTATTTTCACACCCAAATAAGAAGAAAACATTGAGCGAAGATTCCATTAAATTTTTAAAATATTGCTGATTGGTTTCGCTAATAATATCAAAATTATCAATAAAGACACATTTAGGATAGACTGTAGAAGTTTTGCAGAAGGTTTTCAGTTCATTCGTTTCATTGCAAAAGGTAATATCTTTAAACGGGTCAATGGTCAAGACAAACTCGTTGTAATGTTCGCAGTTTTTCTTTGAATAATACTCTTTGATGTATAGTTTCATCGCGTGGATTTTAAACGTGCTTATAGAACCAATAAATAGTACATTTTTATTATTTTCTATAGAAAACTCTATGTTTTCCATAAATTCTTTTGGATTCGGTACAATAATCTGATCCAGTGTTTTTGGAATATAATTTTCCTCAATTAACTTCATGTTTTAAGAACTAAATTAAACTATTTAAATTATTTATTGAAATACGTATAAACAATAGTATCAAATACTTATAATGACACATTATGACGTATTAGGTATACCAAAAGATTCAACCGAAAGTGCTATTAAAAAGGCTTACCGCGAACTGAGTTTCAAAAATCATCCAGACCGAAATCCCAGTCCTGAAGCCTCTGCAAAAATGCAACAAATTAATGAGGCCTATGAAGTGCTAAGCGACCCGCAAAAACGGAGTGAATATGACACTCCAGAAAGCGGGAGTACGTTGGACGATATTATCAATGAACTATTTAAAAGAGACCAGGGACAGAATCCATTTCATATGTTTCATCAAGTGCATATGGGTCCGCGCGTTCAAGTGCATATGAGACAGGGGCATCAACCCATTAATATTTTTGAGATGATGCAAAATATGAATATGGGCGAAAATATTCATTTTGAAGACATGTCAAGACCCGATCCTTTGGATGTAGAAATGGAAATAACCTTGGAACAAGCATACAAAGGTCATAATACTCCAATTACCATTGATAGACAAGTGAACAACGGAAAGTATATTGCCACAGAACAAGAGCGAGTCTACGTGAATACGCCACCGGGTATTGATAACGGAGAAATTATTCAAATGGAAGAAAAGGGACATGTCTTAAGAAATCATAAGAGCGTTTTGCGTGTACATATAAAAATAAAACCACACGAAGTATTTGAAAGAAGTGGTCTACAACTCTTCTATAAACATTCGCTTACCTTTAAAGAGTCCATCTGCGGGTTTGATTTTACCATACAACAGTTAGACGGAACCGCTTTAAAGATCAAAAATAATATTGGAAATGTGATCCAAAATATGGATGAAAAGGTATTAAAAGGAAAGGGTATGACACGTGACGGTACCACAGGAGAACTATTTCTTCAGTTCAAGGTTTTGCCCTCTAAAACCTTGACAGAAGAACAGGTGGAGGCTTTGTTAAAGGTTTTGTAACAATGTGTATATAAAATGATAATCGCCTTTTTACAAACAGGATTTGAGTAATTACATTTTACTTTACTTTTCTCTACATATTCCATACAATCTTCAAAGGTCTTTGTATCTTGAATGGACATATATTTTGTTAGATTTTATTCTTTAGATTTTTTAAAATAGGGTTTATTATACTTTCAATCTCTGTCAGACTGTCCTTATATTCTTGCGCCGAGACATCGGGACAATCCAGGACTTGTCTCGCCCATAATAATTTTTTATTTAAAAACGAAATATTTTTTTTTGATAACTGGTTAGAAACAAAAGATTCGCTTACAAATAACAAGGTGCTTTTGATATAGTCTCTGTATTCATTACGGTTCTTTATCCATTCTTTTCTCTCCACTTCTTCCTCCGATAATGTGTATTCGGTAACAGAATTGCAACATTGAACCGTGTCTAACAAAATGTCATCCACTAAAATCTTCATTTTATAATCCGAGTCAACCTTCAAAGTAAACACAAAGGCACCTTCTTTGATGTTATTAAACAAATAGGTCCCCAATAGGGTATTATTCTTTAAAAAAGGGCTCACGCCTTCATAGATAGAAATAGAATCAATATGGAGCGACATTTTGCACGTAAATTCGTGAGGTAGTGGTGTTCCCTTTTCAATTAAAACTTCCATGTCTTCATTTCTGATCCCAATGTCTGACAACATAATTAATTTAAACTTTACATTTTAAATTGATTAAAATTGAATACAAAAAATATTATATTAAAAAACTTAAAATGTGTGAAACTGAAATCAAAATGTCTTTTAAACAACAAAAAATTCGTAAGGATATATTGGAAAATATGTTAATTAATAAACATTTAGGTGGCGAACAATTGTTTAAATTAATTATGTTTGATAATACAGAAGATATAGATGAAAGACGACAAGGATTTATTTATGAATGTCTTGTTCAACTTCTTATCATTTTAAAGTGTATAGAAGATGTAAATTATACAGAAATATGTGAAGGACAGTTACAAAACTTAAAAAAAATAAAAAATGCATATTCTTTGTTAAATGTTAAGGTTGATGGAGGGGGTAATAATATTATTGATATGGCAATAAAATATGTAAATACTCTTATTGTATTTTCATTTAAACATAAAAACAGGTTTAGTGAAACGGATGTATCAAAAATAGATAACACTATAAAAACACAAGGTATGGATGACTATAAAATTGGATTATTTGTTAAGGATAAAAAAGTTGTTGAAACTCATAAATATAAAAATAAACAAAATATTGATAAACAACTTCACGATAAAATTATAGAAAATGGTTTATTATTTGATAAAAATGATATTATTATTGCATTGGATGTATTTTGTGAAAGATTTTCAAGTAATACATTAAATATTGATGAGTTTATTGATTTTGTTAACGCGGAATATTTATTATCACCAAGAGAACAATTGGTAAAAAAATTACATCAAAAAATGACAGAAATGAAATTTATAAAGTCGTTTTTGTCAAATAAATATAAAATGTGGTGTATCGCCCATAAACCAAGAAGCGGCAAAAGTCTCACTATGTTATTAATATGTAAATATTTATTAGAACACGGCTATAAAAAAATACTAATAATGACGTCTGTTCCGGCAACTATAAATAGTTTTGTGAATGATTTAGAAAAGTATATGGATTTTAAAAATATCAAATACAAATCACAGGAAGATTTTGATACGATTGATGATTCGTTTAGTGGTATTGTCTTTTGTAGTGTTCAATATCTTAAAATAGACGGAAAAAACATTAAAAAAGATTTATTAAAAAAATTGGGATTTGAAGCCATTATTATTGACGAAGCGCATCAAGGATCGTCCACATCTAAAACTAAAAACGAAATTTTAGATGTGGATAGCGATGTTGAAGATATTCGTAAAAATATAAAGATAAATATATTTGCAACGGGAACCGCAGATAAAACAAAAAAATATTATAAAATTCATAACTCTTGTATTTATGAATGGGAAATAGAAGATGAATCAATCATGAAAGAATTGAACCTTTCAACAAAAAACACAGATGATATACATAATTATATGTTTAGACGACACGGTCAAGAGTTTAGAGATTGTTTTGAGGATAAAACCTTAAATCATGATTATTCTAAACATCCTACTCAGGTATTGATGAAACATTCTATTCCGGAATCGTTAATAAATGAGATAAACGAATACAATGCTATACATGGAACAACCTTTGGTTATAATTGCGCTTCTTTGTTTGCATTAAGACAATTTATCAATGAAAAGGGTGAAGTAGAATATGCCGAAGATTTTGAAATATGTAAAACGACTGACGGAATAGATATATTAAAGGCTTTGCTTGATTGTATTATTTCAACAAATAGAATGAGAATGACAGTTATGAAACAAATTGAAACAACTCAAACGAGTCGTGAGTCAAGAAAATCAACAATTGAAAATCCATTACTATTTATAGTATATCTTCCTACGCATACAAGAAATAACACAATATCATTACTACAAAAAACATTAAAAAAATTTTTAGAAGAAAACTCATTATGGAGCGATTATAATATAGAATATTCTAATTCAACCCAAGATACAGGAGACTACAAAGAACATTATAATGAGTTTATAGACACAATAATGGTGAATACAAAAAAGGCAAATAAAAAGGGTTGTATTTTATTGTTAGGAAATAAAGGAAGTGTAGGTATTACATATAAAGAGTGTGATGTTACTATATCATTAGACGACGGACACAACTTAGACAATCAAAAACAACGGTTTTCAAGAGCTTTAACAGAAGCACCCGGTAAAACAATAGGAATAAATGCAGATATGAATATTCAAAGGGTTTATTTGTATTTGAATGACATTATTCAAAAATATAAAAAGAATACAAAAACTACTAAAACAAATGCCGAAATATTGTATTATTTATTTGAACATAATGTATTCTTGTTTGATCCTCAACAGTTTAAGAATGGAAAAATAATAATAAGCGAGATAATGTCTTACTACCAAAAAGAGTCAGAAAATATTATGAAAGAAATTGATGATAATCTAATATTAGAAAAAATAGAGTGTGATGATGATATGCATGATCTTATAAAAAATGACTTTCAAAACAGGGAATTAAAAAATGTTAATAAGGATTTGGAAGGAGAACAGCCTGATTGTCCAAAGGGCGATAAAACAAAGACTAAAATTAACTCGCCACATGAAATTCATGAAGAAGATGAAAATAAGTTAAAAGAAGAAGAGGAAGTCGTTTTGATTAATCAAACCTACGAAATGTGTAAAGTCTTCTTATTTCCATTATTAGCATTAATTTCAACTTCATATAATATATTTGATTTCAAGGAGATTTTTATAAATAAAAAAACAAGAGAATTACTTATTTCATTATTAAAAGATAAAAAAATTGATACAAAAAATTATGATAATATAGTAATTATAATGAATAGAATCATTGACGCCAATGAAGAAATTGTCAATGTTATAAGAGAGATTTATAGAACATCTCCTTGTAATAAGTTACGAGATTTGATCGCAAAACATTTTATTCCTACACAAGAAGAAAAAAAAGATAATGCAGAAGTTCCAACGCCAGTTAAACTGGTTGATGACATGCTAAAGACAATACCAGATAACTTCTGGAAAACGCCTAAAAAAGTATTTGAACCTTGTTGCGGTAAAGGAAATTTTGTACTTGGTATATTTGATAAATTTTATAAAGGTCTTGAGGAAATGTATCCTGATAAAAATGAAAGATGTCGTGTTATTATGACTGAGTGTATATATTATGCCGACCTAACCGCGTTAAATGTTTTCGTGACAACAGAAATAATGAAATGTCATGTTAAAACTTATGGTGAGTTAGAAGAAATAGATTATGAATTTAATAATTATACAGGAGATACATTAGAGATAAATGTTTATACTATTTGGAAGATTAACACGTTTGATGCTGTTATTGGAAATCCACCATACTCTACTGACCCATCAAAACCTGATACAAAACCTCTTTATGATAAATTTATTGAAACGTATATAAGCAGTAAGTTATTATTATTTGTTGTACCTTCAAGATGGTTTATTGGTGGAAAAGGGTTAGATAAGTTTAGAGATTTTATGATGAAAAGAAAGGATATCGTATTTATACAACACGAAGAAAATTCTAAAAAAATGTTTGGTAATGTTGATATTGAAGGAGGAGTTAATTATTTCTTAAAGGATGCTTCATATAATGGTTTATGTTTATTTAATGGAGAACCATATGATTTATCTAAGTACGATTGTGTCGTAAAACCAAAGTATCATAAATTGATTGATATCGTTATAAATATGGAAAGCATAAGTAAATTATATATGGGAAGATATTTTGGTGTAGAAACAAATGATAAGCGTTTTAAAAATGACGGAAAAATAAAATGTTATGTATCATTACAAAAATCAAGTGATAGATGTAAATATATAGATAGTTATGATTTTAATGAAAAAAATACGTTTTGGAAAGTTATTACCGCAAGGGCAAATGGAAAAAGCCCTAAATTTGGGGCAAAATTTGTAGGAAAACCAAATGAGGTTCATACTGGTAGCTATATATCATTCCGTGTTAATAATGAAGAAGAAGCAAACTCTTTATTAAGCTATTTAGAGACAAAGTTTGCTAATCATATGTTATCAATTAGAAAAATATCACAAGATATTAGTGAGAACACTTGTAAATGGATACCATTGGTTCCATTAGATAGAACATGGAGTGACGATAAAGTATGTGAATATTTAAAAATAGAACAAACTATGTATCTTTGACTAATATAAATCTTAATTATATCTTTATATATGAGCATTCAAACATATAACGAACACATAATTATACCTCTTTTAGAATTATTTAAAAATATAACAAATGAAAATAGTCACAATTTAACCAATCTTTAAAAATAAATGTCTTTATTTGTTGATCCTATTTTTATTAATAATTCATTTTTTTATAGAAATCATAAAATTTTTGATGAAATTGTTTATGAAACAAAGGATTCCCTAAATAGGTTAACTTTTGGCCCTTTGAAATTGTTATTTAACACTAGAGAGATAAATAAAAAATATATTAATTTACTAGAGAATCAATTAATTTAGAAAGTAATATTTAAATTAATTAATGAAATTAGCAGTACTATTTTTTGGTATGTCAAAAGCAGAATATGATAATTATTGGTACAGAACAAGATATGTAATAGATTACGAGAAAAGTTATGAAAATTATCAACAATATATATTTGATTTTTTTAAAAGTAAAGGATACGACATAGATGTCTATTTTACAACAAATGCATTAAACGATGAAGACAGAAATGAAATTATCAAAAAATATAATCCCGTTAAATGCAACTTTATAAAAAATCACCCACATCATATCATAGGCAGAAACTCAAAAATTATTAACGTTGTAGATTTGTGTCTTGAAAGTGGGAACATCTATGATTTAGTTTTGATCACGCGCTTTGATTTACTCTTCCAAAAAGATTTCAATCAAAGTAATATACAGTTTGATAAGTTTAACATGGTAAGCATCTTAGAAAAGCCACATTTGATATGCGATAATTTTTATTTATTTCCATATAATTTTTTGAAACCATTTTCGGAGATTGCGAAAAATAATTTTACCAGTCGCTTTCACGATATGAAAGACGAATTGTATGCGAAAATAAATGAAAACTCGGTAAATTATATTTTAAATGAAAATTGCTGTGTCTCAGATCTATCCTTTTATAAAATAGTTAGGGTGTTGTCTTAATACATCTTTTACGTTGCAAAACTCTTTCATAAGAACTATGCTTTTTATCAAGTTTTTGGTCCACTTTATTACTATTAACATTGTTACAGTTATTAAGTTTGAGTACATATAAGGAACTCGCAACAGTCATTCTTTTCTTTTTGTTTTGAAATACACTGAGACACATATAATAAAGAAAATATTATAAATTATTATCTTTATTAAAAACAATGACGGTTGTAGACGGAATTGAGTTGGATACGTGCAAAAGAAACTACAATAAAGAAGCAATAAGAAACAACGCGCCCATTGAAGAATTTCTTCACGTGATCATGGTGATTTCAAATCCGTGTAATTTTAAAAGAAGATACAAACTAGCAAAGGAATTTATGATGAGAATGAATCAAGAAGAAAGAGTTAAATTGTATATTGTTGAATTATGCTACGGAGAACAGCCATTTGTCATTACAGAAGATAACCCAAGACATCTACAGTTACGAGCCGAACACCCTTTATGGCATAAAGAAAACATGATTAATTGCGGGGTAACTCTTTTACCTAAAGACTGGAAGGCATTCGCGTGGATTGATGCGGATATTGAGTTTGAATCCAGTACGTGGATAACCGATACTCTTTCTATTTTGAATGGACATTCGGATATTGTCCAACTCTTTAGCCATGCGTTGGACATGGACAACGACGAACTGACAATGTCAGTCTTTAATAGTGGTGGATATCAATACGAAAAAGGAAACCCCGTTAAGAACGGCCCCAACTTTTGGCACCCGGGATTCGCGTGGGCGATCACACGCAAAGCCTATGAAAGAATCGGCGGGCTTTATGAGTACGCCATTTTAGGTTCCGGAGACAACCTAATCTTGTGGTCCTTAATTAAGAACGTACACAAAGTAATTGACAAGAACAATACGGAGAGTTATAAAAACTCAATCTTTAAGTTTCAAGAAAAAATGTATGGATTAAGATTTGGCTATGTTCCCGGTGTCATTAGACATTTCTTTCACGGAAAAAAGGTAAATCGTAATTACATAAGTAGATCACAAATACTCATTAAACATAATTACGATCCAGTAAAACATATAAAATTAGAGAATGGATTGATCACTCCAACAGAAGAGTTTCCTTCGGGTCTTCTAGAAGATATTATGAATTATTTTAGAGAAAGAAACGAGGATGAATTATAAGGATACATTAGCCGTTTTAGAACGCTTTTTGGAAGGTTTGGGTCTCGCCGATTTTATATTTTCTTGAATAAGTGCTTCTAATCCACTAAAAGGAATTTCTTGCGACCTTCTCATAGAACGCGTAATAATTGTAGATGGAGGAGCAACATATTTCTTTCTACTTTTTCTAGTATGTTTTACTGGTTGGGAGTATTTTTGTGACTCATTCTTTCTTTCTAAAACCTTTTGTCTAAGGGATTTTATTTGACTTTCCTTTTTATTGGTTTTTTCTATTAACCTCTTCATTCTTGACGGATAATAAATTCCTTTTAACGTATTTAAAGTATTAATAAATGGATTATTTAGTTCGTCCCTTCTTGATTTTGGTATAGGCTTAGGCATATAATATATTATTTTATTTTATATTTCACGACCGTCTTCTTGATTGTTTTGGTTTAGGTGCGGCGGGCATTTTTCGTAGCACTGGAACTTCAGGTGCAGGCGCTTGAACCTTACGAGTTACAGGTTTGGGTCTTCTAGGGGCATTTGTTCTAGGACCATTTGTTCTTCGTACAGAAGGTGGAGGTCTTCTAGGAGCATTTGTTTTTCGTACAGAGGGTTGAGGTCTTCTAGGAGCATTTGGTTTATAAACAAATTTTTCATTCCATATTTTTTCCGCCTCTTTTCCGTATACAAGAGGAGGGTATTCTGCAGTTAGGAGTTCATATTCAGAAGGAGTACGTAAAGGCGAGTCAGAAACAAGGTATAAAGGCGAGTCAGAACGAGGTGGTAAAGGGGAACCGTTTGCTTGCTCTTCTTGGAACCTTCTCATTAA
>Ga0187844_10002074_pt1 | contig 14606 bp, 12 predicted proteins | sample SpaLakP09_SKY_50_FD_134517 | JGI IMG/M metagenome (GOLD analysis project Ga0187844, IMG submission 134517) | Oligotrophic lake water microbial communities from Sparkling Lake, Wisconsin, USA - SP09_SKY_50 | ecosystem: Environmental > Aquatic > Freshwater > Lake | place: USA: Sparkling Lake...
GAAATCGTCGAAGCTCAGGCTGTTCTACAAAAGGCAAAGCGTGAAAAGAACAAGAAAATGCAAAAGGATTTGTTATCCAAGATGGATGTGTTGGAGTTCTCTCCGTATACTGATTAAATTTATATTTTGAATTTTATGTTTTCTATTTTAGAATAGAAAATATAAACCAAGCTACTAATTGAAATAAACCATCTTGTTAACGTAGTTTTTGAGTCTGATTTATTGAACTACTACGTTTACGGGACACGTTTCTCGCGTTTTGACGTTTTTTATGCGTCGCATTAGTGTGTCTATTACGTCTTGTGCCTCCATATACGGGAGCAATAATGTAGGGAGTTCCAGTTAATACCGCAAATGAATGTTTGATTGCGTTATATTGGTGATTGCATTTGGAACTAGCCAATTCAGAATTGCTTATGGTTTTACCTTTGTGTAACTCTAGATCAATTGTTACAAATACACTCGAAATAGATTTATCGATGTCTTCTACTCTTGTAATACTAGACTCTACTGGATATGCGACAGGAATACCCGGGTATCTAGTGTAATTATTTGGTTGATACTCTCGGTGTTTTTCAACCTCACTTGCTCCTCCATATTGACCATATGGTGAACCACCCACATTCTCTTTAATTTTTGCAGCCTTGTTTACATTGCTACGTGTGTCATATAGTTTACGTGGCGAGGTCACTTGCTTCTTCTTCTTTTCCGAACGTTTATTAAGCTCGTCTTTTGCTCTGTTAACAACATCTTCTGATGTTTTTGCACATAAACCATCATTTTTATTAAAAAAAAGACACGCGTTCAATTTATAGTCATTATTACTTCTAACAACACTTACAAGAGAATTAGCTATATCAAGCATAATATCAAATTTCACTAATGAACCTTCAAACGCCTGTAAACCCATCATTGTCATCATAAATATCACGATATAACATAAGAATACAAATGGTATCTCTTCAATTTTAAATATAGAATGATCAATATTTTTATTGTCCTTGAATGTCATTAACAAATAATGTCTTCGTCTTAGGTTATACAAGAATATAAGGTGTTCATCTGGTTCAGTATCATTGAAGTCAGTATCTATAGTATATTGTTTCATTGGGTCTTCTTGTATTATCGTTACGACCCGTAGTTTAATACCAATAGCATCAAGGGATGCTTTATTTAAATATTCCATAGTTACATTTGTTCCCCAATAATTAGAAGTCATCAAATATTTTTCCATTGTTTGTTTATTAGCATCAACAATATCAGTTATATTCTTCGTAATATTTTTTTCTTTCATCAATAAAGCTGTAAATTTCTTACCATCTATATTAGATTCGACTAATATTTTTTCAAGCTCGTTGTTATATGTTAATCTTGTTTTGTCGTCTGTTTCTTCGGAAAAATATTTTTTTATTAGATCATCGAATGTGGATATCATTTTGTTTTTCACGATTTCGCGAATACACGTCTGATCAAAAAATTCATATTTCTTTGTTTTATCAGAACACTGAGTACTCGGTATGAGTTGGCTAACAATGCTTTGGATTTCTTTCTCTTTTTCTTTCTGTAACCCTATTTTTAAATTATGTAGATTTAATGCCTGAGCGATTGCATCAAAAAAACAATCCCCAGCTCCTATATTATCATACAAATTGATACTTCGTATGACATCAATATAATTTATTTCTGTAAGTAGTTCTGGTTGAGATCTTCTACTTTTATGACGCGAATATAATTCAAAATCTCGTCGTATTATACTTGACAATTGTGTATTTTTTTCTTCAGTATTTTGTCTGATAAGATTATCATACATTTGTCTAATAATTCTAAAGAAATTTCGATTTTTTGCCAAAATAATTGTATTTTTATAACCTTTCATTCTAGGTGTATATGTAATATCATTCAAACACTTTATGTTTTTGTTATCAACACCAAAGTATCTTCGAAAGTATTGTGTATATGTAATTCTATAAACATCAAAAAGTTTATATATTAGCACTTCATCACTAGTAGGTGGTCTTTTTATTTCATCTGTTAATAATTTTGGATTTGGTTTCGGATTTGGATTTGGTTTTTTTGAATCAAAAAAAGAATCTGAAAAAGATCTACCTTGTTTTCTCGGAACAATCGCACCGGTATTTTGAGCACCTTCTATTCGAAGTACACCAGTATTTTTATTTTGACCATTGCCTGGTTTAAGTGTAGTTACACTATTTTTTTTATCAAATTGAGGGTAACGATCTACCCAATTTTCTCCTGTGAAACTAGTCAACCCTGCTGTTTCCAGTTCAACCCTTCGCACTTGTTCTGCCTTGTCATAAATGTTGCTTTGCGAAGCATTGTATATAGTTGCCATTTCCGCTGGTTTGACATCTAAACTCCAATCTCCTTGTATCATTTGTGTATCCACAATAACATATGGCTTTTTATCGATATACAAAACTGAACCATTCTTAAACAGCGTATCCAAGGTAACCTTGATATTGTTATTAAAGTTTCCTCTGGTTTTTGCCTCGTTCAATACCCAAACCGCAGCAGCCTTCGAGGAAGCTTTATTCTTATTTGGGTCTCCTTTCTCGGCCTTTACTTTTTGTAAATTACTAGATGCCTCGTTATTTATCTGAATCTTATTATCAGTCTCTTCCATCTCAAAATTAAGGATTCTCATAGCCTTTTCAACTTCTTCACGTTTCTTGTCATCTGTTGTTTTTTTAGCAGCATCTTCCGCAGCCGTTAATCTGCGTTGTGCCTTTTCAACCTTTTTTTCAGCCAAACTCACGTCTCTAGCTGCATCTGACGCAGCCTTTTCTGCATCTTCCAACTCAGTGTCTTCCTTCTTAATAGGAACCATTCCATGATATCGCAATAAAGACTCATACAACCCCTTGTTAAAGAATTGTTTAATTCTATATTCAGGAGGGACTTGATCAACAATTCGCTGATTCAAACGAACAAGTGGAGTAAACCATATTTTTTTCTCTTTTGTATCAGGTATTGTCATTTGTGGTTTGTAAACAATCGACTGAAAACCAGGAACGCCAGTATTTATGGTTATCCTTAAATCACTAGGAATCAAAGGATCGTTATCAAAATATCGTATTTGATTATGTAAATTTGATATATTTCTTTGGTCCAATCTTGACATTATGCTATATTATATATCGATTATATTTTTTTATATGTACCATCATACATTAAATACTAAAAATATAATCATCTTCTATGAATTATATGTATTATACAATTACACATTTTACACCTTTGGACATTTAAAACGCCTATTGAAATATATAAATATTCAGGAAGGAAACCCATCGTCTATTTTTTATTTTATGGAGGACAAGCATTATTAGCTGTGTTTATAGTTCCTGTATTTGTAATTGTTCCATTGATTATTCCTACTCCACATCCCCCACTAGATGCTGGACTATTAATAGTGCCACTATTAGTAAAAGTGCTGTCATTTGTAATTGTGGCACTATTGTTGTTATAAATTATGCCACCACTATCATTTGTAAATGTACCCTCAATATAAATTATGCCGCTATTAGTGTTAGTAATTATTCCACCACTTTTGTTATTTAATATTGACAGATAAAAAATACGAATTTCATATCCATTTACATTGCCGACGTTAGTAATTTTTCCGTAGTTAGTAAAGATATTATTGTCAAATGAATGAATCTTATTATTATTGTAAATTTCACCTCCACTATTATTAATAATTTCGGTCAGCACGCCATCAGTCCCGCAGGTAATTTCGCCATTATTTGTAAGTTGGCCTCCGCTGTTGTTAGTAAATGTTGCTCCACTATTATTTCTAAGTATACCACTAATATTATTGTAAAATTTACCGCTGTTATTCAATTTACTTGAAGTATAACTGTTACTAAAATCACCATCGTTGTTGATTGTTCCAGCATTGTTAATTATACCAACATTTGATAAAGAATCATAAGTATTGTTAATGATGCCTGTCCCAGTGTTATTAACAATACCTGTGTTATTAATAGTAATTGTGCCAGCATTTTTAATTGTGCCATTGTTGGTAATTGTGCCATTGATGGTCATTGTTAGCCCATATGGAATTATCAAAATATCACCTACAGATATGATTAATGTTTGACATAATAAAATAGTTGAATTATTGTTTAACGCCCACGATGGTGTATTAAATGTCGCAATATCAGATATTGTAATAGACGGACATCCCGGTGTTGTATTTGTATTTGTATAATATATGTAAGAATACGCTCTTCTATCATTTGCTAATCCAGATCTTTTTTTCCCAGGCATTATATATAATATTATATAATAATCGGCGTTTTAAATGTCCAAGGGTGTAAGAATTACAATATCAATCATCTATAAATTTATATGCGTAAAATTGTTGAAATTCAAATCTTTAATAGTCTAAAACTTGTAAATTATACCTTTACCTTGTATGATATTATTTAGAAGAAATATTCTGTGTTATTTTATATATAATCTTGAATTTTATATAAATATATAATAACCTATGTTGGAAAACAATACGATAGCACTTGTACTAAATTTTATGGATGGGCTTTCAAGGTATATCGAATATAAAAAAAAATGTAAAAAACTTGAAAATAGAAAATATACTTTTTATGGAAAACCTGTTAAACACGATAAAATTAGGTTTGTTATTAAAAATGAAGATTATATAACAGAATCTGACTCTGAACATGATCAGGTTTCGCATCGAAAAAAAAATAGTTGTAAAAAAAATAGTTGTAAAAAAAATAGTTGTAAAAAAAGAAAAAAACGCAGAAAAAAACATCGCCGTCATCACCATGATAACCATTATGACAATGATCACAATGATAATCATTATAATGATAATTATATCGATTGTAGTGATAACAATCTGAATATCCAAAATTACTATGATTTTTTAGATTTCAGGGCATTAAATTCAAATGTAGAACAAACTAACACTTTTGATAATACACGTTCTAATAATATTATTCGTTCATCTATAGAGTTACCAAATATTAGGTCTGAAGAACAGATCAAATTAGATATTATAAAAGGTCAATTAGATAATCTAATGTCTACGGATATAGATTCACTTTCCTCTATTATGACAATAGATTATTTTGACAGGATATTAGAGATGTTAAACACGATAAAACAAAATATAGATACAAACGATGAAATATCACGAAATAGATTAACAATGATATTACATATGATATTTTCGTTTGTAATGATTAATAAAACTAACGTCAATCTTAAGAAAAATATTGTAGAAATAACTAACAAATACAATAGTTTAGTAGACAAGTTATATCCTGCTGATAATTTTGTACAACCATTGTCGAGAGAAATAACAATTGATTTGGTAGTTGATCCATTATACGAATTGTATGTAAAACGATATGGCCTTCCAAAAGGGACATTATTCGATAATTCAAAAATATTATTATTGAAGAGTGAGATGAAGATGCAGGGAATATAAATGCAAGAGACAAATGAAAACATTAAATTATATTTATTCGAATATTAAACTCATTCAATCTTATATTTGTATATGTATCAGGTGTGTCATCTAATGTTTTATTAAAAATATTATACTTATCACTGAACTTCAATTTCAACGATATATAAATTGAATCTCCAACAATAACATTGCTTCTATTTTTAATCAAATTAAGTGTATATAGTATATATTCACGAGTATCAGTGTAGAAAATGTTCTCAAGCTCTTCTATAGGGTTGTTGTTATTGGAACTTGAATATGCAATATTTTTTAATTGTGGCCATCTATTTGTAAAATATGTAATTATCATCGTTAAACGTTCTTCTAATCCATTTTTCATATTATTAATAGACAGATGTATATTTTCATGTAGCCATTTGTTAAATATTTCAGAATCAAAAGTAATTGTATAATCACCCGTTTTAGATATAGGTAATCCAGTATCCGTGTATGTCCAGCTAAAACCATTAAATACCCACGGAGATACTAAACTAGGTACCTTATTTTCATATTCAACCTCATATTCTGTCATTTCCCTGTTTACTATAAATGTTATCGGGTTATTTTGCGTCATATATTAAAGTATAATATATTTATAATAAATTTATTATAATAAATATGCATTGAAAGTTTGTAATAATAAATTTATAATATAAGTATTATAAATTTTACACCATTGGGAATTGAAAAAATTAAAATAAAACTAATCATCAAATATCAAGTCAACACGAAATAACTCTCTTAACACTTTGTCTACTAATAGAATACAATTATCCCCACACAAATTGTTTGTAATTCCATGTGACATCGCAATTACCAATTGAAGTTTTACAAAGTCGTTACTAGGTTTCATGCGAAGGTCTTTAAAATCTTCAGTCTTTGTCAACTTATTAAGTTTATCTATAAATTTATAGACGTGTATTTGATTTGTATCATTGGATATAGCACTTAAGGTTTTAGATAAAATTTCTTTAATAATAATAAATTGTTTTTTTGGTATATTTCTTATAACATCAACTGGTTCAATTATACCTGACAATAAACATTTTTCAGCAAGTTCATCAACATTTGTAACGTCTAAACCAACAACTAGATTATACATGATTTCCTTAAATTCTGGATTTATTGTACTAACAATTCCAAAATCTAAAATACCAATTTTTGTTTCGTTTTCTTTTTCATTTTCATTTTTTATGAATAAAATATTACCAGGATGAAGATCACAATGAATAAAGCCATGTACAAAAAGTGTTACAAAACCTAGTTTAATAATCTTTTCCGCATATAGTAACTTTTCATCGATTGTCAAATCGCACAATTTCACACTTTCAATATAATCCATTACAATTACATTTTCATGTTTTCTCGTGATTGACTCTATAACAGATGGAACAACTATGTAATCTAGATGCTTGCAATTTTCACTAAAATGAATCATATTATCTATTTCAGAAATAAAATCTGTTTGATTTCTTATAGTGTTTATATTTTTATAGACAATTTCATATACCTGTGTTCCTTTGAAAAATAAGTTTATAATAAATAATAAATTACTAATCGCGTCTTCCAGGGTTTTATCAATATTCAAGCGTTTTACTTTTACAGCTAGTTTCTTGCCATCTCGATCATATGCTTTAAATACTAATGATATCATGCCTGAATTAATTGGTTTGTTCCAACCATCTCCAAAATCAAGATTATACTCTACGCTGAGGTCATAAAGCGATTTAAAATCAATATCATCTATTGTAAATGGTGCATGGTCTGTAAAATCAATAAGTTTCGTATCTATAGCCTCATCAATAAAAGATGTGTTTAATGCAATTGCTTGAAATATTTTAACATATAACATATTTATCTTTGATAATCTATTTGTCAGACGAATAATAGTGTTGTTTTTATTATTTAGTATTACAAAAATGATCGCTTCAGACAAAATAATATATATAAGACGAACCAAAAATATAATTTGTTTGATCATACAATTATTATTAAAGTGGTTTTAAATCTTATTTGATAATTATAAACTAGCATTCTAAAATATATTTGTATTTGTTAAAGTAAAATTATTACCTGAAGGCTCCGTATATATTGTTTTCTCAATCTTATTTCTATTCAAAAAATCTAAAAGTAATGTAACACCTGGTGGTGTTGTTGTTGCACATTCTAAATGAACAGCATATTTAATACTCTGTGTATTAGTTGATGTTTCGGTTGAAGTTCCTCTTGCAAATGACCTATAGACTCCTGAACTACCACCCTTTACATTCCAATTATCATATCCAAATGAACTAATAGTATCAATATAATCAGTATTTATTGACGCTGAAACATCCTGTACGGACAACAATTCTAATGTTAGATCTATTGTGAATTTTTTTACCTGTAATGCTGGAATATTTAATAGTGTAATCAATGGCAAATTTAATGTTTTTTGTTCAATGTCATATAAAGCATTACCACTAGAATCAAATAAAGAAAGCCCGTTAGCGTCAGTGCGTGGTGCTATAGACTCTTGTGATATTACTACATTTCGTAGATTATTTGTAGAAGCATCGATTGCAAAATTCTTTATAAAATTAACTGTAGATAATGACAATTGTACTTGAGCATCAACAACTGCATGTAATGGTTGTGCAATTAATGATCCCATATCTAATTGGGCAAAGGCGGAGGACGCTGAAATTACTTCACTAGACATTTTATATAGTGTATAGTATATAAATATTGATATTATACAGAAAAAAACATTATCTATTTCTGTTTCCTAAATATAAATAAAAATGAATTATTATTCATTATTATTCATATTTAAAATACAAATAATAATGTTTACTCCGAGATATATGCGTGCTTTGAGGCGTCACTATCCTATGTATTCGGTTGATGAAATCGAAGCTGCACTTATATTGTGTATGTTGTCTGGGCAGAAAAATCTTTATTAGTTACATCGATTGTCAAAATAACAAGTAAGTGTACCTTGTAAGGTTGCAAATATTACCATAACTATTATAATTCTCCACCAGTCATATGTAGTGGGTGTTTCAAGTATGAATTTTGAATTACTATGTTTTCCTATGTTATAATGTATCAAATTTTCAAATAAATTTATAGTAATAAATACAAAAAACGAAATTGCTAATAGATGATATTTGTTTGTCTTGAATAACATCTATAATATGTGAATATTTAATAATATTTCATGTTTTTATTTGCGAGAGCTTCGGCGCCTGGTCTTTGATCGCTTGGCACGTTTGGTTTTCTTTCCTTTTCCTCCCTTTTTACTGCGTTTTGTTTGGCGACGTTTCTGTTGACTTTTCTTTAAAGACCTGCGACGTTTTTTTCCTCCAACACTAGGTTCCTCTTCATCGTCTTCTGATAATTGGACTTCAGGTTCTTCAACCTCCTCTGGAGATTCAGTCATCTCATCAATAACTGGAGCCATATCCTCATCATCTTTTGGAGACTTAGGCATGTCGTCCTCATCTGGAGACTCAGTCATCTCAACCTCCTCTGGATACTCAGGCATCTCACCATCCTGTATAACTGGATCCATAACCTCCTCATCCTCGGTCATCTCAACATCAGGCATAGTCATGTCATCAGGCATAGTCATGTCATCAGGCATAGTCATGGTCATGTTCTCCGCAGCCTTATTCATGTCCGCAGCCTTACTCATCATCTCAGCCTCCTCCTCACCTTCACCCCCACGACGTGTTTTACTTCTACGAGTACGCATTCTCCATCCAGACTTTTTAGAACCTTTGCTAACCATTTATAATTACAAGATAAAAAAATGTTTTTTATGTTTTATAAAATGTTCTCTAAACTTAATAATCAGGTCATAATTCTCGGAACAATATTCATAGTATTCAATTCTTGGAATAGCAACTTACAGGCATATGGGATTTCGACACGTGTAAAATCAGTTCTGTTATCACACATCCTACAATGATGAATATGCATCTTATCGTTGTATGCTGCAATCTGACCGCACTTCTTGCATACATGCACTTGATACTTATCAGATACATCATATGTGCGTTCGCGCGTAAACCTAGCAGAACCATGCGAAATCATGCAATCCCTCTCCATCTCACCAAAACGCAATCCTCCATCACGCGACCTTCCCTCGGCAGGCTGTCTCGTCAAATTAACCATCGGACCTATCGACCTGCTGTGTGCCTTGTCATTTACCATGTGCTTCAACCTCTGATAAAACACAGGCCCCATAAAGACACTGCACTCAATCTGCTCTCCAGTGAGACCATTGTACATTAGCTCATTTCCATTCGACTCATAACCAAGCTTCTGCAACTCCTTGCAAATATCCTTGATTTCAAAATCGCCAAATGCAGTACCATCTCCGAAAAGCCCGAGTTCAACTAGAACCTTTCCTAGCAATGTCTCCTTCAATTGACCGATGGTCATACGAGAAGGAATCGCATGCGGATTAATAATAATATCCGGCTTTACTCCATCCTTAGTAAACGGCATATCACACTCTTCCATGATATTTCCAATTGTACCTTTCTGTCCATGCCTCGATGAGAACTTGTCTCCAATAACAGGCTTTCTGATAATTCTAGTCCTCACTTTTGCAAAGTTATATCCTTCACCATTCCTGTCAATATAATTTTTGTCAATATATGTCTCCTCATTTGTCTTGAATATCTTGCTCTGATCCTCATACTTAATGAACTTAGACGGATCGTTTCTGTTTTCTTTGATAGGAATCATCTTTGCAATAATAATATCACGATTCTCAACGAGAGTGTTCTCCGGAATGACACCCCTGCTATTCACCTTATTGTAATTTCCCATCTTCATCCCCTTCGTCTTGTTGATATCAGGTTTGCAACGGATCTCCTCGTCGCCATTAATCTTCTGTTTATCCTCATCCTTTTCGGTATGATAAATGGTAGTTACAAACATCCCGCGATCAATCGAACCCTTATTCAGTAACAACGAGTCTTCCTGATTGTATCCAGTATAAGTCATGATCGCAACAATCACATTCCCACCTGAGGGAATCTTGTTCAGCTGAATCATATTCATAACACGAGTGTCTACCAACGGCCTGCTAGGATAATTCAATACATACGCCGTCTTGTCCATCCTTTTTTCATAATTTGTCACATAAACACCCATCGCCTGTTTACACTGAGCACACTGGTACGAATTACGGGGTGACTGATTGTGCTCAGGGAAAGGAATACACGAAGCCAGAATACCGAAAATCGTACTCGGATGAATCTCACAATGCGTAAACTTCTTCAATTTGACATCGTTCATCTCATTCGGATTACTCGCAATCAACGAAAGACTCTGTTCCTCCGGGTCCACATACTCGATGATCGCATCATCTAGAATACAACTCGTGAGCAAATCATCCCACTTCAGCTGACGCTTATTGAGTTTCTCAATAATCTCCTTCGTGACAAAGATATTGTTGTCTTTCACTCGCAGCAAAGGTCGAGTCAATCTCCCCGCGTCATTACAAACACGAACCTCCTTCGCCTTATAATCGAAAATCACCGACGTGTAAACATTAATGATACCCTTATGCTTTTTGTCTTTCAAATCCCTATGCAAATCTTCTGGCTTGTCGGTGTTACCCACCCACGACCCGTTAATCAACACCTTGACATTTTTATGCAATTCGACCGGAGTGAGATCCTCAAGCTTCATGATCTTAGGCATAATGTACTCATAAAGCGGATAAGACTCGGATGAAATCGTCACATGAGTCATATATGCTAGGTTCTTGACAATACCAACTGACTGACCCTCTGGAGTCTCCGCCGGACACGCGAACCCCCAAGTAGTATTGTGCAACTTGCGAGGCGGAATCAGCTTACCACTCTTGTCAGTTGGTGTTGAGAAACGACGTGCATGACTCAAACTAGATGCATATGTCATGCGATTTAACACTTGGGCAACCCCAACCTTGTTGCTGTTCGTGTTCTTGATCCCAAAATCTCCAGTAGAAAGGGCACGTTTCAAACCATTCTCAATTGTCGCCGACTTGATGATCTTGTAAATGTTTGTCATATTCACAATGTTCTCATAATTGTCTGTCGACTTCCAAGAACCATTGTTAATCTCTCTGACAACCTGTTTCTCCATATCCTTTACAAGCTTGTTGAAATAGTTGCGGAATAAATTATTCAACAGCGTTCCCGTCAAATCTACACGCTTGTTGATGAAGGAGTCTCTGTCAGATTGTTTAATAACACCAGCCGCCGCATTCAGCAGCTTGTTTGTCATGTAACCCAAATAATAAACCTTCTGGGTCTGTGTCTCGCAGTGAGGAAACAGATCGTTGCTCAAAATCTCCATCGTAAAATCCAGCTTCTTTTTCGCACCAGTCTCCTTGTCCATATTGATTGGCGTATACATGGTGTATCCCGAGATATATTTAATGCACTCCTCGGTCGTCAAATGCTTGTTTGACTCGATGATAGAGGCCTGAAGCGAATCCAACAACTCCTTATTCTCAAAATCCAATACAATCTTCTCGCAAATCTCGCGATCAGAAACAATTCCAATAGCACGGAACAAGATGAAGAGCGGAACTGGCTGCTTCACTCTCGGCAACTGCACGTGGATAGGGTATCCGAAACCATTGTCCTTCGAACAAATGTACATGTTGATCTGCTTGGGTGAAATGCACTTGAAACTGGGTACCGATTTAATCTCCGCAATCCAGTTGTACTTGGTGTTGTTTTTCGAGATATTGAAACATGCGACCTTGTTCTCCGATGCCCTTTCTTGTCCTAGCACAGTCTTCTCCGACCCGTTAATGATGAAGTATCCACCCGCATCGAAACGGCATTCACCTGTCTCCTCCTGGCTGAAGTGTTTATACTGACTCAGGACACACAAGTTCGACTTCAACATGATAGGCATCTTTCCGATGTGAACGTTGGGTAGGTTTTTGTAGAATGTCTGCACATGTTCCAACTCCTTTCCAGTGCGAACAATGTACTTAATATTGATGTCAATTGTCATCGCCGCCGCATATGTGAAATTTCGCAACCTGGCTTCCTGTGGGAACATCAGCTTCGTCGCCCCGTTATTCTCATAGATTTGCGGACGATGAAGACTGAATTTGTCAAACGAAACCAGTAATTCGAGTGCGTGCTTTTTATTGACAGAATCATAATCTTGTTCGGAGGCAATATGAACGGGGTTAAACATGTCGATGGTTTTTGCGATCTGATACTCAACAAAGTTATTATACGATTCTAGCTGATGACGCACGAGACGATTCAAGTGCTGCCCTTCGAAGTAAGATTCGATAATGGACCAAGGAGCCTCGGAACTATCAAAGACGGCGTTGTTACCGGGTTCAGTGTTCATTTTTAGGTGTTTGTATATGGTTATCACGATAATTCTAAATCAATTTTTATATTGATTGTTTTGTCATGTGTAAATACAATTGTTTTTTTTTCGTTAAGACTAATAATGAAACGAATTGAAATAAATCCAGAATTATTTAACATGAAAACAAAAAAGAAGAGAGAACCTATTCAGCGGCCTATAATCTCTCCAAATATTCTGAAAAACAAGCTATTAAGTCGCATTAAAGCTCACAAGAAACATGAAATTAAAAACCCTGCTTTAGAATCATCGAACTCTGCTGATGGTCCAAAGTTGGTGGATACTAACGAATTTGACGACTCTATGAGTTTTTTTAATTTGCTCTCTCGTAAGGCTGATCTTCACAAGAAGACATTGAAAAAATCCTCTGTGCTAGAAGATACACCATACGTTAATTTGGATTTGCCTGCCGATTTAACCCAACCTGTATATCAGGCACCACCTATTCAATTAAAGGCACCTCCTAATCAGCCTCCATATAGCAATCTAAAAAACGGGTCTCGACCAACCTATCGCGAATGGAATAAAACTATGCGTAACTATTCAAATACTCCAGTTGAAACTGCACCTATTTCCGTTCGAGAGAATAAATTGAATGAACTTAGAGAACGCATTAAACAAAAACATCAAAGTGTTAATACTCATGTTAGTCAGACCAATCAACTCGCTGCTGATGTTTATAATATAATATCTCAACCTGTTTCTAATCCTATACAGATTTCTAATCCTATAGAACAAATTGAAAACAAGGTTATTGAAAGTGTCATGCCAAATGATGAAAAGCAAAAACTAAATCTAGATCTTGTGAATATAAACAATACGCAAACAAATAATAAAGGTCGCGTCATTTCACAAACTATCAAAAAAACCATTAAACGCAAATATACACTCGGTAAGTCTGCTAACAATCGATCTGTTGCCGTGTTATTGAAGGATGTCAATTCACGTAAGAATGTTCTTAAGGCACAGCGTGATTTGAAAAAGAAATCTATAGGAGATGTAAAACAATACTTGAGAGATCACAATTTGATTCGTGTTGGAAGTAATGCACCTAGCGATGTACTTCGCAAATTATATGAATCTGCAATGATGTCTGGTGAAATAACAAATAATAATCAAGATACACTATTAAATAATTTGTTGAAAGAACAAAGTATAGTTAAATAATATGGAGTTTGACCATAAATATATTCGATTTGAGACACCTATTAATCAATTAACACCATATCAAGAAAACTTCTTCAAGAAATTATCAGTTGGGTTAGATACAAATGTAAGAGAGACACCTTTCTATATGATATAAATTATCATATTAAAATCATTTTATATGATATATAAGCACATACTCGGAATGGCACTCGTAAAGGAATATTTTGAACTAACAAAACGTTACCAAAAAGAATATGGTGAAAACACAATCCTATTAATGCAGGTCGGTTCGTTTTTTGAGGTTTATGGAACAAAAGATTGTGTCTCCAGTAAAATACGTGAGTTCTCTCAGATTTGCGATCTTAACATCGCTGAAAAGAACGACAAGCTTGGTAATATTAATATGGCAGGATTCAAGGATATCATGATAGAGAGATATATACGTAAGATACAAGAGGTCGGGTTTACTGCTGTCGTATATACCCAGGTAGAACAAGGTTCTGGGCAGTTTGTTCGAAATCTCGCTGGTGTTTTCTCTCCAGGTACCTACTTCTCAAATGATCAATCA
>Ga0187844_10002075_pt1 | contig 14604 bp, 12 predicted proteins | sample SpaLakP09_SKY_50_FD_134517 | JGI IMG/M metagenome (GOLD analysis project Ga0187844, IMG submission 134517) | Oligotrophic lake water microbial communities from Sparkling Lake, Wisconsin, USA - SP09_SKY_50 | ecosystem: Environmental > Aquatic > Freshwater > Lake | place: USA: Sparkling Lake...
GCTGCTGGGGCGCATGCTTGGCGTCCACCAGCGTGATGATGGAGTCGATGAGGTAGGTCTCGGCGATTTCTTCGTCCATGAAGAAGGTCTGCGCCACCGGGCCCGGGTCGGCCACGCCGGTGGTCTCGATCACGATGCGGTCGAACTCCAGCAGGTTCTTGCGCTTCTTGGCGGCCAGCAGCTGCAGGGTTTCGCGCAGGTCTTCGCGGATGGTGCAGCAGATGCAGCCGTTGCTCATCTGCACGATCTGCTCCTTGGACTCGGTCACCAGGATGTCGTTGTCGATGTTTTCTTCACCGAACTCGTTTTCGATCACGGCGATCTTCTGGCCGTGCGCCTCGCTGAGCAGGCGCTTGAGCAACGTCGTTTTGCCCGAGCCCAGGAAGCCGGTGAGGATGGTGACGGGGATGAGGGACATGGAAGAAGGCCTTGAGGATTGCAAAGGGCACCGCAGGCAAGACAGCCCGGGCCGGAGCCGCAAAGGTGGGGAGTTTAGCGGCGGAATCAAGCCCCCGTTCGCGCGCGGTCACGCCCCCTGTCACCCCCACTCCACCCTGGGAAACGCAGGTGAGCAGTGCGCCGGAACGTTCTACGATAGGCCCCTGGAGGCGCTTTTTGGGCCTCATCCACCATGACACCGCCCACCTCCACCCGCCACACGCCACCCTCCATCGAAGGTTTCGACATGGCGCACTGGCAGGCGCTGGCCGACAAGCGCCTGGACCACCCCTGGCAGGCGTTGCCGGACCACGTCCACCGCTCCAGCGCCGGGCGCCCCTGGCAGGGCCTCGCGGTGTGGCACCAGGTGGGCCCCGTGGGCGATGTGTATGTGCCAGCCCACAGCAATTGTGTGATTCTGGTGCGCCGGGGCAACCCCACACAGCTGCTGCAGCGCCATGGCGACCTGGTGGGAGAGACGCTGTGGCGGCGCGGCGAGGCCGTGATCCTGCCCGGCGACACCCCGAGCTTCTGGCGCAGCTCGGCCGTGCGCGACAACATCCACATCGACCTGGCCCCTGCCTGGCTGCAGCGCGCCGCAGGCGGCGACGTGGCGCTGGGCCAGTGTTTTGGCCGCAAGGACCCGGTGCTCGCCGCCTTTGCCGACCTGCTGCTGGCATCACTGGACAACAACGCCTCGCTGCAACCCACATTTGGTGAGCACATCGCGATGGGCATTGCGATTCACCTCGTTGAAAACTACGCCCTGCCCGGCGAGCGCCCGCGCACTGGCGCCACGCTTACCTCGCGCCAGATGCGGCAGATCACCGATGCCGTGATGGCCGGGCTGCACGAACCCTGGCCCGTGGCGCGCCTGGCTGACATCGCTGGGCTCAGCCCATTTCACTTTGCGCGCGCGTTCAAGGTGTCGTTTGGCGCTACGCCCCACGCCTGGGTGCACTTTCAGCGCATGGAGCTGGCGGCACGGCTGGTGCGCGATTCGCGCAAACCCCTGTTGGAAATTGCCTTGCTTACCGGCCACCCCTCCGCGGCCCACTTCAGCCATGCGTTTCGCCGCCACTGGGGCGTGACGCCTTCGGACTACCGCCGCTCATAGCCTCTCCATCACGCTGGAGAGAGCCACCCAGCGCACGATGTTCAGGTTTTCCCTTAGGCCCGCAGCTTTGCGATACCCACCGCAGGAATTGGAAAGCGGACCCTGCGCCCTTGCGGCACAGTCGCAACGCACCCTCGCGGTGACACACCAAAAAACCAGGAGACAACCCAATGACAACCCGCCGACAGTTCGCTGTCCAACTCACCGGCCTGGCCGCGCTGAGCACCGGCATCTTTTCTGCCGCCGCACAGTCCCAACCAACACCCGAGCTTGCCCGCCTGCTGGTGGGTTTTCCGCCCGGGGGCAGCACCGACAACGTGGCCCGGCGCCTGGCAGAAAGGCTGCGCGGCACCTATGCCGCCAACGTGCTCGTAGAGAACAAGCCCGGCGCAGGCACCCAGATTGCCGTCAGCGCGCTCAAGGACGCCACGCCCGACGGCAACACGCTGCTGCTCTCGCCGCCCGCTCCGTTCAGCGTCTACCCGCACACCTACAGCAAGCTCCCGTACGCGGTAGAGGACGTGCTCCCCACATCCATGGTCTGCACTTTCCCGTTCGCGCTGGCGGTCGGCCCCGCCGTGCCAGACAGCGTGCGCACGCTGCAGGACTTTGTCGCCTGGGCCAAGGCCAACCCAGGCAAGTCCAACTTCGGATCACCGGCGTCGGGCTCCACGCCCCATCTGGTCGGCAGCGTGTTGGGCAAGTTGGCGGGCATCGACTTCACCCACATCGCCTACCGGGGCGACGCCCCCGGACTGCAGGACTTGATGGGCGGCCAGGTGGCGGCCTATTCAACGGTACTGGGCAGCTACCTGCCGCACCTCAAATCCGGGCGCTTGCGCCTGCTGGCTGTGTCGGGCACCGAGCGCAGCAGCTTCGCGCCCGACCTGCCCACCTACCGCGAACAGGGTTTTGCGCTGGACATGACCGAATGGTTTGGCGTGTTCGTGCCCGCACGCACACCCGCCGCCACCGTGCAGCGCGTGACCGATGCCGTGCGCGCTGCGGTGGCCCAGCCGGACTTCGTGCGAGGCCTGGCGGAATTCGGCATGACGGCGCGCTCGTCCACGCCGCAAGAGCTGACCACGCGGCTGCGCGCTGAGGCCGAACAATGGCGGGTGCATGTGAAAAACATCGGCTTCACGGCGGACACCTGAGAAGGCGAAAGAACCGCTTCATGACCACCTTGACAGCCTTGCCCCCAACAGCCTCGGCCCCCAACGAAACCCCGGACACCCTGCTCTGGCAACCCAGTACCGCACGCCGCGAGCGCGCCCTCATCACCGCCTTTGAGGCCTGGCTCGTGCACAAGCGTGGCCTGCGCTTTGGCGGCTATGAAGCCCTGTGGCAGTGGTCGGTGGACGAACCCGAAGCGTTCTGGAGCGCACTGCTAGGCTTCTTCGACGTGCCCATGGCGCAGGCACCGCGCCGCATGCGTTCGGACAACCCCATGCCCGCCACCCAATGGTTCGAAGGCGCGCGCCTGAACCTGGTGGACACCCTTTTGCGCCACAGCCCCGAAGGCACGCAGCCGGACACACCGGCCATCGTGTTCGAGGACGAATCAGGCTGCACCGGCGAAATCTCGTGGCCCGAGCTGCGCCGCCAGGTGGGCGCGCTGGCGCACACGCTGCGCACGCTGGGCGTACAGCCGGGCGACCGCGTGGTGGGCTACCTGCCCAACATCCCGCAAGCGGTGGTGGCCTTCCTTGCGGCCGCCAGCATCGGTGCGGTGTGGGCGCTGTGTGCGCCCGACATGGGCCCCGTGAGCGTGGGCGACCGCTACCGCCAGATCGAACCCAAGGTGCTGGTCGCGGTGGATGGCTACCGCTACGCGGGCAAACCCTTCGACCGCCGCGCCGCGCTGGGCGACATCCTGGACCAGCTGCCCACGGTACGCCATGTGGTCTGGGTGCCCAACCTCGACCCGGTTGCTGCGCCCCCCGCACAGGCGCAGGCCCGCACCGTGCTGCCCTGGGCCGAGGTCGTGGCGGGCAACGCACCGCTTGAGCCGCTCGCACTCGCGCCCGACCACCCGCTGTGGACGCTGTATTCGTCCGGCACCACGGGCCTGCCCAAGGCCATTGTGCACGGCCACGGTGGCGTGCTGGCCAACAGCCTGGTGGCCATGGTGCTGCACAACGATCTGCACCCCGGCGACCGGGTGCTGTGGGCGGTCAACACCTCGTGGATGGTCTGGAACGCCCACGTGATGGGCTTGCTGGGCGGCGCCACCATCGTGCTCTACGACGGCTGCGTGACCGGCGCGGGCAGCGCCGGCACCGAGCCCGACTGGGCCCACCTGTGGCGCCTGGTAGGCCGCCTGCGAGTCACCACCTTCGGCGTAGGGGCCGCCATCCACCACGCCTGCCTCAAGGCGGGCGTGGTGCCCCGGCAGGTGGCAGACCTCTCGGCCTTGCACACCGTGTGCTCCACCGGATCACCGCTGTCGCCTGAGGCCTACCGCTGGCTCTACCGCGAGGTCAAGAACGACTTCTGGCTCAACGTGGTTTCCGGCGGCACCGACATCGCGGGCGGGTTCATCGTGGGCCTGCCCACGCTGCCCGTGCGCCTGGGCGAGATGCAGTGCCGTGCGCTGGGCGCCAGCGTGCAGGCCTGGAACGACGCGGGCCAGCCCGTCATGGGTGAAGTGGGCGAGCTGGTCTGCACCCGCCCCATCCCGTCGATGCCACTGTACTTCTGGAGCGACACCGACGGCACGCGCTACAAGGAGAGCTACTTCGACACCTTCCACGACGCCGAGCAGCGCCCGGTATGGCGCCAGGGCGACTGGCTGCGGCTGGTGGCCCGGCCCGAGGCCGTGGGCGGCATCATCTACGGACGCTCGGACGCCACCATCAACCGCCAGGGCGTGCGCATGGGCACGGCCGAGCTGTACCGCGTGGTCGAGGGGCTGGATGACGTGTTCGACAGCCTGGTGGTGGATCTGGAATACCTGGGCAGGCCGTCGTACCTGGCGCTGTTTGTGCAGCTGCGCGGGGGCGCCACGCTCGACGAACCGCTGCGCCAGCGCATCCGCCAGGCGCTGCGCAGCGCGCTGTCGGTGCGCCACGTGCCCGACGAGATCCTGCAGGTGCCCGCGATCCCCAAGACCGTGACGGGCAAGAAGCTGGAGCTGCCCATCAAGAAGCTGCTGCTGGGCCACCCGGCCGAACGGGTGCTCCACCGCGACGCACTGGCGCATCCCGACAGCATCGACTGGTTTGTGCAGTTCGCGGCCGACTACCTGGCGCGCACCACGCCCCGAAAACTATTAATTTGATAGCTACTAGCGCTTTCCAGATAAGCGCTAGTGGCCAAAATCATCAAGATTTCCGCATCACCACCAGTCCCTTGAGGTACTCGCCCTCCGGAAACTCCAGCGTCATCGGGTGGTCGGGCGCGCCGCCCAGGCGCTCCAGGATGTAGCCGTCCACCCCGGCATCCGCACCGGCGGACGCCACGATCTTGTGGAACAGGTCAGCGCTGATGCCGCCCGAGCACGAGAAAGTGAACAGCACGCCGCCGGGCGTGAGCAGCTGCAGCGCCAGGCGGTTGATGTCCTTGTACGCCCGGGCCGCACGGTCGGCGTGGGCCGCCGTGGGCGCAAACTTCGGCGGATCCAGAATGATGGCGTCGAAGCGCTGGCCCTCCTTGAGGAACTGGCGCAGCGAGGCATTCACGTCGGCATCGAGGAAGGTGGCGCGGTTCGGATCGAAACCGTTGAGCGCCACATGGGCGCGGGCGCGCTCCAGGGCCGGGCCCGAAGAATCGATGGAGGTCACATGCCCGTCGGCCACGGCGCCTGCCGCGCGCATGCCCGCCAGCGCCGCCACGCTGAAGCCGCCGGTGTAGCAAAAACAGTTCAGCACATGCTTGAAGCCCAGGCGCTGCGCGTAGTCGGCAAACCGCTTGCGGCTGTCGCGCTGGTCCAGGTAGAAGCCGGTCTTGTGGCCCTCGGCGATGTTGAGGGTCAGGCGCCACTGATGTTCCTGGATGGCGAGTTCCAGCGGCGGTCCTTCGCCGTCGCCCGCCGCGCCCGTGGGCCCACCGCGCAGCCAGCCAGTGGCGGGCTCCAGGCCTTCCAGCGTACGCACGCTGGCGTCCGAGCGCTCGTACAACTTGGTCAGGCCCGTCTCGCGCAGCAGCGCGTCGGCAATCACACCCTTCCAGCGCTCGGTGCCCGCGCTGGTGAACTGCGCCACCAGCGTGTCGCCATAGCGGTCCACGATGAGCCCGGGCAGGCCGTCGGATTCGCCATGCACCAGGCGCACGCCATCACTTTGCACATCAAAGCGGGCTCTGGCGATGATGGAGCGTGCGCAAGCAGCTATGAAAAACGGAGCATCAATGCGCTGCGCCTCATCAAAGCTCCACACCCGCGCGCGGATGCGCGAGCTGGGGCTGAAAGCCGCCCAGGCCAGGAACTGGCCCTCGTGCGACTCCACACGCACAGTCTCGCCGCTGTCGCCGCCGCCTTTCGCGATGGCCGATTCAAAGATCCAGGGGTGGCGGCGCAAGAGCGAACGCTCTTTGCCAGGGCGGAGGCGAAGGGTTTTCATGCCCCGGATTGTGCGGGTTGGGAGCCCGCCTCAGCCCCTGGGCCACGCAAAAACAGCGATGCCCCCTCCTGCGCCCACCCCACCCTGCAGCAACTGGCGGTGTGCTGCGCCTCCTTAATTTATCAATTTGTACTTTGTTTATTTGACAAAAATGATTTATCACATTTAGAATTGCGGAAATTATCATTTTTATCAAACAACCATGACTGCGACCCACACCCACATGCCCGCCACCCGACTGGCACCTGCGTCCGGCACCGCCCAGGCCACGATGACCGACCTCCGCGAGTTCCTGGCGTTCAAGATCGGGAACGAGGAGTACGGGGTGGACATCCTGCGCGTGCAGGAGATCCGCTCGTACGAAAAACCCACCACCATCGCCAATGCCACGGGCGAACTCCAGGGCGTGATGAACCTGCGCGGCGTGATCGTTCCGATCATCGACCTGCGCCTGAAGCTGGGGCAAACCGCCGTGCAATACGACCACCTGAAGGTCGTGATCGTGCTGCACATCGGCCAGCGCTCAGTGGGCGCGGTGGTGGACGGGGTCTCTGACGTGCTCACGCTGGAGCGTGAACAGATGCGCCCCATGCCCGCCCTGCGCGGCGACATCGCCCCCGAGCATCTGCTGGCCATCGGCTCCGTCGGCAAGCGCATGTTGATCCTGCTCGACATCGAAAAATTTCTTGCCAATTCCGTGGCGAGTGGTACACCTGCTGCCTGCCACTGAGCTGCAGCACAACCTGTAAGGAACTGCACCCCATGAACTTCAACGACCTGAAGATTTCTACTCGGCTCACACTGGGCTTCGGCCTGATGGGCCTGCTCATTGGCATCATGGGCACGCTGTCCATGGGGCTGGCCCACCGCGCGGACAACGCCTTCCACTCCATCATCGACGACCGCTTCCCCAAGGTGCTGAACCTGCATGTGGCCAAGGAAGACGTGACAGCCGTGGAACTGGCCCTCACGCAGACGCTGCTGGATACCCGCCCCGAGAACCTGCTGCGCCACCAGGCCCTGGTCAACAGCAAGCGGCAAGAGATCACACAGCTCCTCGACACCCTGGGCCAGCAGATCACATCGCCCGAAGGCAAGGCCGCGCTGGCCGAGACCCAGCGTGCACGCAGCGACTACGCAGCACAGCTGCAACGCTACTCCGAACTGGCCAACGCGGGCCAGATGGACGAGGCTCGGACCATCCTCACAGTTGCCATGGCGGCGCCACGCGCCACCTACTTCGACGCGCTGGACAAGCTGATTGCCTACCAGGAGTCACTGGCCAAGAACGCCCAGGCCGAGGCGGTGGCCGCCGTGTCCACCATGAACGTTTTTGTGCTGTCACTCACGGGGCTGGCCCTGATCGCAGGCGCCGTGATTGGCCTGCGCATCGTCCGCTCGACCACCGAACCCCTGCGCCGCGCCGTGGATGCCGCACGCGCCGTGGCCGCCGGTGACCTGAGCCTGCCGATCACCTACCGTGGCACCAACGAAACCGCGCAGTTGCTCAAGGCCCTGCTGGAGATGCAGCAATCGCTGGTGCACCTGGTGGGCCAGGTGCGGCACAACAGTGAAAGCGTCTCCAACGCGTCGGCCGAAATTGCCCAGGGCAACAACGACCTGTCGGCCCGCACCGAACAACAGGCCAGCGCGCTACAGGAAACCGCCGCGTCCATGGAACAGCTCAACACCGCCGTGCGCAACAACGCCGACAACGCACAGCGGGCCGACGCCATGGCACGCAGCGCCAGCGAAGTGGCCGCACAGGGCGGCAGCGTGGTGGCCGAAGTGGTCCACACCATGAAGGACATCAACGAGAGCAGCCGCCAGATTGCCGACATCGTGGGCGTGATCGATTCCATCGCCTTCCAGACCAACATCCTGGCGCTGAACGCTGCGGTGGAAGCCGCCCGCGCTGGCGAGCAGGGCCGGGGCTTTGCGGTGGTGGCCACCGAGGTGCGTGTACTCGCCAGCCGCTCGGCCGAGGCCTCGCGCGAAATCAAGGGCCTGATCGGAACCAGCGTAGAGCGCGTGGAAGCAGGCACCGCCCTGGTAGACCGCGCCGGGCAGACCATGAGCGAAGTGGTGGCCTCCATCCGCCGCGTCACCGACATCATGGGCGAGATCAGCGCTGCCAGCACCGAGCAGAGCCAGGGCGTGGACCAGATCAACGAGGCCGTTACCCAGATGGACCAGGCCACCCAACAGAACGCCGCCCTGGTCGAAGAGATGGCCGCTGCCGCCGCCAGCCTCAACCACCAGGCCACGGACCTGGTGAACACGGTGGCCACCTTCCGACTCTCGCCCCAGGACGAAACCGTGGCCCTGCCGCCGCCCGCCCGCGCAGAAGCCCTGGCCCACACCCAAAACACCCAGCACGCCCCACAGGCTATGCAGCCGCGCACCCCGGCCCGGCCGGTGGTGGGCAGCCACGCCACCCCACGCCACGCCCTGGGCCACCGGGCCCGCACCACCATCGCCTTGAAGCCCGCTGCCGTTGCGATGGCACCTGCAGGCGGGAGCGACGCAAGCTGGGAAAGTTTCTGACGCGTCACAAGCGCAACATGCCCTCGGTCCACAGTAGGGGGCAGCAATCTTTTTACCGAGGAGGGCGTTCACCATGAACTTCAAACAACTGAAAATTTCTACCCGCCTGTCGCTGCTGCTCGCAGCGCTGTGCCTGCTCACCACCGTGATCGGCAGCGTGGGCCTGGCGGGCATGCAACGCGCCAATGCGGGCTTGAACACCGTGTACCAGGACCGGGTGGTGCCCCTCAAGCAGATCAAGCTGGTGTCTGATGCCTACGCCGTGAACGTGGTGGACACGGCCCACAAGGTGCGGGATGGCGCCTTCACGCCCCAGCAGGGGCTGGACTCCATCGCCAAGGCCAAGAAGGAGATCAGCGACAACTGGAGCGCCTACCTGGCCACCGACCTGGTGGCCGACGAGGTGAGGCTGACCGCGCAGTTCAAAACGCTGCAGCCCCAGGCCGACGGTGCCGTGCGCACCCTGGAGGAACTGATCGGCCGCAAGGACCTGCCCGGCCTGACCGCCTACGCCGCCAAGGAGATGTACCCCGCGCTCGACCCCTTGCAGGACGTGCTGGGCGCGCTGGTGCAGGTGCAGCTGGACACGGCCCGCAAGGAATACGACCAGGCCGTGGTGTCCTACGCCAACACCCGGCTGTTTGTGGTCCTGGCCATTGCGGGCGGTGTGCTGTTTGCACTGGGTTTTGGCACCCTGGTGGCGCGCAGCATCGTGGGCGAGCTGGGCACCGAGCCCGGCACGGCTGCCGAGCTGGCACGCAGCGTGGCGCATGGCGACCTCACGGTGGCCATCCACCTCAAGCCCGGTGACACCACCAGCCTGATGGCCCAGCTCAAGCGCATGCAGGACAGCCTGGTGGCGATGGTCGCCATGGTGCACCAGAGTTCGGTCAACGTGGCCAGCGCGTCCGAGCAGATTGCCCAGGGCAACCACAGCCTGTCGTCCCGCACCGAGGAGCAAGCCAGCGCGCTGGAGGAAACCGCTGCGTCGATGGAACAGCTCAATGCCACCGTGCGGCAGAACGCCGACAGCTCGCGCCAGGCCAACCAGCTTGCACACAGCGCCACCACCATTGCCATGCAGGGCGGCGCGGTGGTGGCCGACGTGGTGCGCACCATGAAGGACATCAACGACAGCAGCAGCAAGATCACCGAGATCATCGGCGTGATCGACTCCATCGCCTTCCAGACCAACATCCTGGCGCTCAACGCAGCGGTGGAAGCCGCCCGCGCCGGGGAACAGGGCCGGGGCTTTGCCGTGGTGGCCACCGAGGTGCGGGTGCTCGCCAGCCGCTCAGCCGAAGCCTCACGCGAGATCAAGGGCCTGATCGGCAACAGTGTGGAACGCGTGGAAGCAGGCACCGCCCTGGTGGACCGCGCCGGGCAGACCATGAACGAGGTGGTGGCCTCCATCCGCCGCGTGACCGACATCATGGGCGAGATCAGCGCCGCCAGCACCGAGCAGAGCGCGGGCATGGACCAGATCAGCGAGGCCGTCACCCAGATGGACCAGGCCACCCAGCAGAACGCCGCCCTGGTCGAGGAGATGGCCGCCGCCGCCGCCAGCCTGAACCACCAGGCCGGAGAACTGGTGGACACCGTGGCCACGTTCAAGCTGCCCGAGGTGTATGAACACCGCGCCGCCCTGCCCCACCAGCCTTCGCGCCGCAACCTGCTGGGCCACGGCCCGGCGGGCATCGCTGCGGCCTGACGCGCCCCGGCGGGTGCGCCGCGCAGCGGACTTAGCCGCCTGGCTTTTTCCGGCGAGCGCGGGGGTGGGCCGCGTCGTACACCTTGGCCAGGTGCTGGAAATCAAGCCGCGTATAGACCTGCGTGGTGGTGATGTTCGCGTGGCCCAGCAGCTCCTGCACCGCGCGCAGGTCGCCGCTGCTTTGCAGCAGGTGGCTGGCAAACGAGTGGCGCAGCATGTGCGGGTGCACCGGTGTGGTCAGCCCGGCCTGCTGGCTGCGCTGGCGCAGGCGCAGCCAGATGGACTGCGCCGTGAGCCGCGCGCCGCGCTGGCCCACAAACAGCGCGGCATCGAGCCGCGCCGCGCCCTCCCCGCCAAACGGCGTGGCGCGGATGGCCAGCCAGGCCTGCAGCGCGGCCGTGGCGGCGGCGCCCACCGGCACGCTGCGGCGCTTGCTGCCCTTGCCAAACACATGGGCCTCGCCCGCCTGCAGATCGACCCAGCCGCGCCCCAGGCGATGGGTGTCGGCGTTGGCAACCGCATCCAGCCCGGCCAGCTCGCCCACGCGCAGGCCACAGCCATACAGCAGCTCGACCATGGCGGCATCGCGCGCCTCCAGCCAGGGGTCGGCGCCTGTGTTGTCAAACTCGGCCAGCCGCACGGCGTCGTCCACGCCCAGAGCCTTGGGCAGGGGCTTGGGGGCCTTGGGGGCGCGCACATCCTGCACGGGGTTGTGCGGGATCAGCCCCTGCCGCCCGGCCCAGGTGAAAAAGCCGCGCCAGCCCGAGAGGATGAGTGCAATGCCCCGCCCGCTGCGCCCCGCGCTGTGCATCTGCGCCACAAAGCGGCGGATGTGGGCGCTGGTCAACTGCAGCAGCGGCACGTTCACCGCCGCCGCCAGCTGCGCCAGCCTTTCCAGGTCCAGGGTGTAGAGCGTGAGGGTGCGCGCGGCCAGCCGCTTTTCAACCCGCACATGCTCCAGGTAGCGCAGGACGTGCGGGTCCGCGGGGATCTGCGTGGGCACCGCGTCGGGCATGGAGCACTAGCCCAGCAACGGGCGCGCCCCCAGGCCAGCGCCACCGTGGAACCGGCTTCGCCGGGCCCGGGGTGGCGTCCCCCCGCAGGGGGGGAGCGGCGCAGCCGCACAGGGGGGCATCATTTCAGGCGCAGCAGCGCAGCACTGGCCAGCTCGGCCATGCGCGACAGGAAGTCGGTGCCCATGGTGGCATCAAAGCGCTGCGGGTCGTGCGATCCCAGCACCAGCAGGCCAAACGCAGGCGTGGCGCTGTCGATGGCACCGGCGCGCAGCGGCAGCAGGGCCAGCGACTGGGCGGGCTCGCCACTTTCCTGCGCCAACCAGCCTGCGGGCTCAAAGCCCAGGTTGGGGCCGCAGAACGGCATGGTCAGCGACGAGGCGAACGCGCGCGCGTCTTCGCTCGCGCCCTGGGTGAAGTCGGCATCGATGTACGGCGCGGCCACTTCCCACACCCGCACGGCCGCCTGGGGCACATCGAACAAGGTGCGCACGCCATCGACCACCGCCTGCGGCAGGTCGAACGGGTCGCGCACCTGCAGCAGGCTGCCCGTCCACTGGTGCACTTTGTGGGCGATGGCCGCGTTTTCGGTGCTGTTGCGCACCATTTCCATGATGCGCTGCTCCAGGCCCTTGATCTTCTCGCGCAGCATCTCGGCCTGGCGCTCCTGCAGGCTCACGGCGCGCGCGCCGTGGGGGCTGGTGATCTGCACGCTGGCCAGCACCTCGGCATGCCGCTCGAAGAAGCCGGGGGTGTTGGTCAGGAACTGGGCAATGTCGTCTTCAGTGATCGGTGGGATGTGGGAGGTCGTCATACGAGGGTGTCAGGAATGTCGATCTGGCCTTCGAACACCGTGGTGGCGGGGCCGGTCATGAAAACGGAATCGGCCGCCTGGCCGCTCCAGGCAATGGTGAGGCGGCCGCCGCGCGTGTCCACCTGCACCTCGGGGTCGAGCAGGCCCAGGCGGATGCCCGCCGCCACCGCCGCGCAGGCGCCGGTGCCACAGGCCAGGGTTTCGCCCACGCCGCGCTCGAACACGCGCAGCCGCACATGGGCACGGTCCACGATCTGCAGGTAGCCCGCATTCACCCGCTGCGGAAAGCGCGGGTGGCTTTCGATGAGGGGACCGGTTTCCTGCACGGGCGCGGTGTCCACGTTGTCCACCAGCTGCACGGCATGGGGGTTGCCCATGGACACAACTGCTACCAAAACGATAGCTGAAAGCGCTTTACCATCGGGCGGTAACGGCCATTTTTGGCCCAAACCTTGCGCCACGGGCACCAGGCCGGACGCATCAAAGGGCACCTTGGCCGGGTCAAACTCGGGGCGCCCCATGTCCACGGTGACGCGGCCATCGGCCGTGAGGCGCGGGGCGATCACGCCGCTTTGGGTCTGCACCCGGATCTGGTCCTTGCCGGTGAGACCCTTGTCGTGCACAAAGCGCGCAAAGCAGCGCGCGCCGTTGCCACACTGCTCCACCTCGCCGCCATCGGCGTTGTGGATCACGTATTCGAAATCAATGCCCTCTGCCGGGGAGGGCCGCACGGTGAGGATCTGGTCGGCCCCCACGCCAAAGTGGCGGTCGGCCAGGAAGCGGTACTGCGCCGCAGACAGCCCCAGGCGGCCCTGGGTTTCGTCGAGCACCACGAAATCGTTGCCCGCGCCCTGCATTTTGGTAAAGCGAATCTGCATGGGAAGGGATTATGGCCCCGGCCCTGCGCCAAACCACGAGGGGGCGTAGGCTTCGCCACTCCCTTCGTCCCCCCGGCTTTTCAGGAACCGCGCATGACCGATCTTTCCGCTTTTGCCATCACCCGCAAGTGGCCCGCCCAGCACCCCGACCGCCTGCAGCTGTACTCGCTGCCCACACCCAACGGCGTGAAGGTGTCGATTGCGCTCGAAGAGCTGGGCCTGCCCTACGAGCCCCACCTGGTGAGCTTCGAGACCAACGACCAGACCTCGCCCGAGTTCCTCTCGCTCAACCCCAACAACAAGATCCCGGCCATCCTGGACCCGAATGGCCCCGGCGGCCAGCCACTGGCGCTGTTCGAATCCGGCGCCATCCTGCTGTACCTGGCCGACAAAACCGGCCAGCTGATCCCCCAGGACGCCGCCGCGCGCTACGAAACCATCCAGTGGCTGATGTGGCAGATGGGCGGCGTGGGCCCCATGTTTGGCCAGCTCGGCTTCTTCCACAAGTTTGCGGGCAAGGACTTTGAAGACAAGCGCCCGCGCGACAGGTATGTGGCCGAATCGAAGCGCCTGCTCAAGGTACTGGACGAGCGCCTTGCGGGCCGCCCATGGGTGATGGGCGACCAGTACACCATCGCCGACATCGCCATCCTGCCCTGGGTGCGCAACCTGGTGGGCTTCTATGGCGCGGGCGACCTCGTGGAGTTTGACCAGTTCCAGGAAGTGCAGCGCGTGCTCACCGCCTTCGTGGCCCGCCCGGCCGTGGCCCGGGGGCTGGCGATTCCGGCGCGCGGCTGACGCTGGGGGCCGGGGCGGCGGGTTTCTCGTCCGCCCTTGATCTTGATCATGCCGCGCAGCCCGGCGCACGGCTGCCCCGCACCTACGATGGACCTCCCCAAAAAAACAAGGAGTGCCCCATGGGATTGACCGTTGATGTTCTGCAGGATCTGGACACCCACAACCTGCAGGCTGCTGCCCGCGCAGCACTGCAAGAGAACAATGCCATCGCGCTGATCGAGCTGCTGGAGATGATGTGGAGCTGCGAGGTCGATGGCGCCAACGCCGTCATCGACGCCGTGCTGCAGCGCCTGCAGCAGCTGCGTGCGCTGCGCTGAAGCGGCGGCACAAGCCAAGGGCCCAGCGCCAACGGCTGAAAGGGGGCCACACACAGTGCCCCGCTCCCCGTCCCCTTTCCCTTTCCCTTTCAGCCCCCCATGCGCTCCTGCAGAAAATCCAGAAAACACGCGATCCGTGCGGCCAGCTGCGTATTGCGGTAATACACCGCGTTGATCGGCTGGCGCACTTCCACCGTGTCGCGCGCCAGCACCTGCACCAGGCGGCCGCTCTCGCGGTCGGCGGCGGTCATGAAGTCGGACAAACACACCAGCCCCACATGTGCCAGCGCCAGCTGGCGCAGCGTCTCGCCGCTTGACGCCGTGAGGCTGGGCACGATGGGCCACTCGTCCCCATGCGTGCCGCGCAGCGGCCAGCGGTTGAGCGACTCCGGCTGGTTGAAGCCCAGCA
>Ga0187844_10002077_pt1 | contig 14601 bp, 9 predicted proteins | sample SpaLakP09_SKY_50_FD_134517 | JGI IMG/M metagenome (GOLD analysis project Ga0187844, IMG submission 134517) | Oligotrophic lake water microbial communities from Sparkling Lake, Wisconsin, USA - SP09_SKY_50 | ecosystem: Environmental > Aquatic > Freshwater > Lake | place: USA: Sparkling Lake...
AGCCAGAAGATCCGCGCATGGGTGCTGGCGAATGTGCGCGGCACGGTGCAGGCCGACATCCTTAAGGAAGACCAAGGCCAGAACACCTGCATCTTCTCGACCGAGTTTTCGCTGAAAGTCATGGGCGACATCCAGGAGTATTTCGTGCATCACCAGGTGCGCAATTTCTACTCGGTGTCCATTTCGGGCTACCACATCGCCGAAGCGGGCGCGAACCCGATTTCGCAGCTGGCCTTCACCCTGTCGAACGGCTTCACTTTTGTCGAAGCCTACCTGGCGCGCGGCATGCACATCGACGATTTCGCGCCCAACCTGTCGTTCTTCTTCAGTAACGGCATGGACCCTGAATACACGGTGCTGGGCCGCGTGGCGCGCCGCCTGTGGGCCGTCGCCATGCGCGACAAGTATGGCGCGAACGACCGCAGCCAGAAGCTCAAGTACCATGTGCAAACCTCGGGCCGCTCGCTGCACGCGCAGGAAATCGACTTCAACGATATCCGCACCACGCTGCAGGCGCTGATCGCGATCTACGACAACTGCAACAGCCTGCACACCAACGCCTACGACGAAGCCATCACCACCCCGACCGACGAATCGGTGCGCCGCGCGCTGGCGATCCAGCTGATCATCAACCGCGAATGGGGCCTGGCCAAGAACGAAAACCCGAACCAGGGCTCGTTCATCATCGACGAACTGACCGACATGGTCGAAGAAGCGGTGCTGCAGGAATTCGAACGCATCGCCGAACGTGGCGGCGTGCTGGGCGCCATGGAAACCGGCTACCAGCGCGGCAAGATCCAGGAAGAGTCGATGCTGTACGAGCACCAGAAGCACGACGGCACGCTGCCGATCATCGGCGTGAACACCTTCCGCAATCCGAAGGCCAACGACACGCCGCAGAAGATCGAACTGGCGCGTTCGACGGACGACGAAAAGCAGTCGCAGTTGACGCGCCTGGACGACTTCCACGCCACCCACGCGGCCGCGGCACCGGCGGCGCTGGCGGCATTGCAGCAGGCTGCCATCGACAATGCCAACGTGTTCGAGAAGCTGATGGAAGCGGTGCGGGTTTGCTCGCTGGGCCAAATCACTACGGCGCTGTTCGAAGTGGGCGGCCAGTACCGCCGCAATATGTAATCAGGCGCGCAAGATCCAGAGCCAAATCGGGATCGTGGCGATGCACGCTACGCTCGACAGCAAGATTGCCGAACTGCTCAGTGAGGCATCCTTGCCGTCGGCGCGCACCACGGCCGCAGTATTCACGCCCACCGGGCAGGCGGCGATGATGACCAGCGCCGCAGTCGCGGGCGCTGGCAAGTCGAACACCAGCGTGGCCAGCGCGTACACGCCGGCGGGCAGCATCAACAGCTTGGCGAACACGATGCCCAGGCTGGCGCCTATGTTTTTCACATGCAGGTTCGCCAGCGACGCACCCAGCGTCAGCAGGGCGCATGGCAATGTGGCCGCGGACAGCAGGTCGATCACGCTGGTCGCTGCAAGCGGCAAAACGACACCCGTCAAATTCAGGGCCAGCCCCGCCATCAGGCTCACCACGATCGGATTTTTCAGCGTGTTGAGCAGCGCGTCGCCGATGCGCTTGCCGCCTTCGGCCAGGAAGTACAGCGTAAATCCGATCAGCGCGTGGAAGGCGATGATCGGAAACACATACTGCAGGATGTCCTTGTCGTAGGCCTGCACCAGCACCGGCACGCTGACGAACACGGTATTCGAATAGATGGCCGACAGCGCGCTGCCCGCATTGCGCCGGAAAGCGAACAACGCCATCCCGAACAAGAGCACGAAGGGCACGTAATAAGCAGCGAGGAACTGCCACGACACCGATCCCGGCAAGCCGTTGCGGTAGGCGCCGGCGAACAGGAACACGGGAATCAGGAGCTTGGCGGTCAGGTCGGCCAGCCCGTCCTGCCAGGCGGGCAGGATCCAGCGGGTACGCGCCAGCAGGCAGCCCGTTCCGGCGATCAGGAACAGCGGCAGCAGCAGCGCGACCAGGTTCACTTGGGGCAGGGACCCACGGTCATGCCGGCCACCAGCGCCGGCTGCCACAGTACCTGCAGCTCGGAAGGATCGGCGCCCGCCACCACTGCCGACAGCATGTCAATCATCTTGGCGCCAGCCTTGTCGGAATGGGGCTGGTCGATGGTGGTGACGTTCGAGCCCACCAGCGAATCCTCCACGCTGCCCCACACGATCACCGACATCTCCTTGCCGATCGCGATGCCGGCGTCGAGCAGCGCACGCACGGCGCCCACGCCGGACAGGTGATTGTCGACGATGACGGCGGTCGGCCGCGGCGACGTGGCCAGCAGCTGCTGCATGGCCTGGTAGCCGGTGCGGCGGTCGAGCGTGTTGTCGATCATGTGGCGCGGATCGATCGCCAGCCCTGCCTGCTTCATGCAGGCTTCGAAGCTGGATCGGCGCTGCATGGCGAAATTGAGGTCGAGCGGCGCGCTGATCAGGGCGATGCGCTGGTGGCCAAGCCCCAGCAGCCTGTCGCAGGCCAGCTTGATGCCGGCTTCATTGTCATAGTCGAACCAGGCATACGGTTGCCTGAGGTCCGTGCGGCCATGGGCGATGAAAGGAAAACCCTTCTTGACCAGGTAGGCGATGCGCTCGTCGTGCACCAGCGTGCGGCTGACCACCAGGCCGTCGACGCGGCGTCCCTTGACCATCTGCTCGTACGACGGCAATTCGTTTTGCGGCGAGACCGGCGCGATGATCAGGTTCATCTTGCTCTTCTCGAGCGCCGCCGACATGCCGCCCACCACGCCCAGGAACATCGGGTCGCCCAGGTCGCTGGGCAGCAGCGGGTAGATGATGCCGAACACATTGGTGCGCCCCACCGCCAGGCTGCGCGCCATGGGATTGGCTTCGTAGCCGGCTTCCTTGGCGGCCGCCAGCACCCGTTCGCGCGTGAGCGCGTTCACTTCCGGATAGCCGTTCAGCGCGCGGCTTACCGTGGTTTTCGAAATCCCGAGGGTGCGGGCAAGACTCTTGAGGTTCATTGGTTTTCTTGGCAACTATATCAACATAACCAGCAATTATAGCAACGTACTTACGCCACCCGGTCGACTTGGCGCTTAAAGAAGAACAAGGTTACCAGCACCAGCGTGATCGGCACCAGCGTCAGGTAAAAAGCCACGTGTCCGCTGGCGTTGCCGAACACGTAGCCGGTGACGAAGGAACCCGTGGTGCCGCCCAGCGCCGAGAAGATCACCAGCAGGCCGGTCATCGCGGAATGCTGGTTCTTCGGCAGTGAACTGAGCATCACCGAATTGATGCCCGGGTAGATGGGCGCCATGAACAGGCCAATCAGCGGAAACAGGAACGTGGCGATGGGCGCCGTGGCCCAGGTGACGTTCGGGTCGCGCACCACGTCGTGCGTCAGCGGCAGCGCCAGCAGCACCATGGCCGCCATGCCGATCACGCAGGCGTTCATCACCGGATACCAGTTCAGCTTGCGCATGATGACGCCGGCCGACAGGCGCCCGATGGCCAGGCAGGCAGCAAAGATGCTGGTCACTTCCACGCTCATGGCGGTCGGCAGTTTCAGGATCTCGTTGTTGAAGGTGGGCAGCCAGGTGCCCACGCTCTGTTCGATCAGCACGTACAGGAAGGCGGTCAGCACGAACACGCACACCAGCGGCTTGAAGAACAGCTTGAGCATGGCCGTGAAGTCTTCCAGCCGGCTGCGCCCTTCCGGCAGTTGCGCGGTGCGCTCGTCGAAAGGTGTGGTCAGCACCAGCACGAAGGTGGCCGTGCACAGTACCGCCAGCACCCAGTAGACCTGCAGCCAGCTCTGCGACTTGGGATCGGACGAATCGATGAAGTAGCCGAAGATCCAGTAGGCGCTTAGCACACCTACCATGAAGAAGCCTTCCAGGGTGTTCATGATGCTGGCGTGGTGCTTGCGGTCGGTGGCGATCAGGCCCAGGGTCGAATACACCGACACCTTGACCAGCGCGAACGCCACGCCCACGCACAGGAACAGCAGCTTGGTGGTCCAGAAGCTGGGCACCAGCGGCATCGCATTGCAGGCGCAGGCAACCAGCGCCAGCGCGGCCAGCATGGCATTCTTGTAGCCGATGCGTGGCAGGAAGGACGCCACCAGGAAGGAGACGATAGCGATCGGCAAGTCCTTGAACCCTTCCAGGATGCTGGCGCTCGACTTGCTGACGCCGTAGTTTCCGATCACCTGCAGGATCACCGTCCCGACGCTATTGAGCAGGATCGCGAATACAAAGTAGATCAAGAAAAGTGCTAGCAATATGCGTCGGTTTTTCACGCTGTCTCCTGTTATATTTTTTCGAGCGAGAAGTGATCGAGTCCAGGGATCACGATGTCGGCCTGTGTCAGTACTTCCGCCTTGCCTATCCCCAGCGCGAACATGCCCGCGCTCTTGATCGAGGCCACGCCCGCCAAGGCGTCTTCCACGCCCAGGCAGTCGGCCGGCGCCACGCCCAGCACATGCGCCGCGGTCAGGAATATCTCCGGATCCGGCTTGCTGTTGGCGAGCGTGGCGGCATCGACAACGTAGTCGAAGCAGTCGCGGATGCCCAGGCGGTCCAGCACCGTGAAGGCATTCTTGCTCACCGACGCCAGGCCGATTTTCAGGCCGGCAGCGCGCACCGCCTGCAGCGCATCGCGCGCGCCAGGCAGCAGGTCCGCTTCCGACATGGTAGCAATCAGTTCGCAGTAGTGGCGGTTTTTCAGGTCGGCCAGCGCCTGCTTCTGCCCCGACGAGTAGTGTTTCGGCGAACCGGCCAGGATCAGGTCGAGGGACCCCATGCGGTCGATGCCTTTCAGGCGTTCGTTGAAGGCGTCGTCGAAATGCACGCCTTCCGCTTCGGCCAGGCGCTTCCAGGCCAGGTGGTGATAGTGGGCGGTGTCGGTAATGACGCCGTCCAGGTCGAAAATGACAGCCTTGAAGCGGCTCATGGCAAAACCTCCAGGTTCAGGCGCGCGGCTGGCGCGGCCTGGGTCAGTGCGACGCGCTCGTTGCGGTGCCTGAAGTTGAGCGACTCGCCCTGCAGCAGCGTGTAGTGCACCAGTTTGCTGTCGACCCGCACCTGCAGCAGGGCGCCGCGGATATGGACCTTGAACTGGTAATGGCCCCACTGCTGCGGCAGCGTGGGCGCGAAGCGCAGCGCGCCGTCCAGCACGCGCATGCCCGCGAAGCCGTAGGCCACGCCCATCCAGGTACCGGCCATGGCGGCGGTATGCACGCCGTAGTGGGTATTGCCGTGCGTGTTGTCGAGATCGAGGCGCGCGGTTTCCATGAAGTAGTCGTAAGCCTTGTCCGCATACCCTACTTCCGCCGCGATGATGCTGAAAATGCAGGACGAGAGCGAGGAATCGTGCGTGGTGACCGCTTCGTAGTAGTCGAAGTCGCGCTTCTTGTCTTCCAGCGAAAACTGGTCGGACAGCAGCAACAGCGCCAGCACCACGTCGGCCTGTTTGCACACCTGGTGGCGGTAGATGACCATCGGGTGGTAATTGAGCAGCAGCGGATATTTGTCCGGCGGCGTGCCGGCGAAGTCCCAGGCTTTCTTGGACAGGAAGCTGTCGTCCTGTTCGTGGATGCCCAGCGCGGCATCGTACGGCAGCGCCATGCGCCCGGCGGCGCGCAGCCATTCGGCGCTCTCGCCGTCTTCCAGGCCCGTGGCCGCGGCAATGCGCGCGAAATCGGCAGCGCGGCGCGTGCGCAACGTGTCGACGATGGCGGCGGCGAAGCGCAAATGCATCTGCGCCATCGCGTTGGTGTAGTAGTTGTTGTTGACCAGGGCCGTGTATTCGTCCGGCCCCGTCACTTCATTGATGCAGAAGCGCCCGGCGCGGTCGTAGCCGCCGATGCCCAGCCAGATACGCGCCGTTTCCAGCACGATCTCCGCGCCCGATTGCGCCATGTAGTCAAGGTCGCCGGTGGCGTCGAAGTACAGCTTGATCGAATACGCGATGTCGGCGTTGATATGGTACTGCGCCGTCCCGGCCGGGAAGTAGGCCGAGCATTCTTCCCCCGCGATGGTGCGCCACGGGTAGAGCGCGCCCTTGGCATGCGACATCTGGCGCGCCCGTTCGCGCGCCTTTTCCAGGCCGGCGTAGCGGTATTCGAGCAGCTTCTTCGCGATTTCCGGCTTGCTGTACAAGAAAAACGGGAAGATGTAGATCTCCGTGTCCCAGAAGTAGTGGCCCTCGTAGCCTTCGCCGGTGACGCCCTTGGCGGCGATATTGGTCTTGCCGTCGCGGCCCACCGATTGCAGCAAGTGGTATTCGTTGAAGCGCATGCCCTGCTGGAGCGCGTCGTCGCCGGCGATTTCCACGTCGGCCTGCGACCAGAAATCGGCCAGGTACTGCGCCTGCTGCGCGCACAGCGCGTCGAAGCCGGCCGCCTTGGCGCGCGCCAGTTCTGCCTTGGCCAGCACCGCAAGCTGATCGGCGGGATAGTCGCGCGATGAAAAATAGGCGCCGAACTTGGTCAGGCGGACCTGCTGCATGGCGCGCACTTCCAGGTCGAACTCCTGGCCGGCGCTCTGGCCATCCTGGAACGGCCTCGAACGCACATTGCCGGACGATTCGAGCTGGCTGTCGATGGCGCTGGCCAGCGTAAAGCCGCTGTTGTGGGTGCGCTGGGTGATACACGAGAAGGATTCGCCCTGCTCGATGGCCACCAACTGCAGGGCCGGGCCCGACACGGCCGAACCGACACGCGGATCGTCGCCCGCCTGCTGGTTGGTGACGGCGCCGTCGATGCGCGATACCACGCGCATGCGTCCGGAGAAATTGAGCGGCGTGAAAGCGTAATCGATCGCGAACAAATGCTTGTGGGCGAAGGACACCACGCGGCGGCTGGCCAGCGCCAGCTTCTTCCCGCCCGGCGACGTCCATTCCAGGCTGCGCACCAGCACGCCGGTGCGGAAATCAAGGCTGCGCTCGTAGCGCGCCAGCGTGCCCTGCATCAGGTCGAAGCGTTCGTCGCCGAACCACAGCTCGATCGCCTTGGCGTTCGGCACATTGAGCATGAACTGGTTGGTCTTGGCCAGGCCGAACGCGGCTTCCGGATAGACGATGGGTTCCGATTCGTAGAAACCGTTCAGGTAGCTGCCGTCGAGCGAGCTGCCGGCCGGGCCGGAATAGCCTTCCTCGTGGCAGCCGCGCAGGCCGATGTAGCCATTCCCGAGCGCAAACAGGGTCTCGTGCAGGAAATTGGTGGCGGGGTCGAACGCGGTCTCCCGGAGGCACCAGGGATCGAGCGGAAAAGTATGTGCGGGCGTTGTCACGAGGTAGTCCTTGTTGCGTTTTTGATGATTCAAACCGGTTTGGATTTTGATCGAGTCTATTTCAAATCGGTTTGGAAAGTCAAATCATTTAATTTTGCGTTGGAAAACTACAGGAAATCAGGTTTGGCGGCAGATCAGGGTGGTGGGCAGCATTTCCGACTCCACGGTCTCGCCGTGGATCAGTCCCAGCATTTTTTTGGCGAGCAGCACGCCGCCGTCGCGCAAATACTGGTGCACGCTGGTCAGCGGCGGCACGAAGCTGGCCGCGCCGGGCGTATCGTCGTAGCCGATGACGGACACGTCTTCGGGCACGCGCAGCTTGTTTTCGGTCAGGGCCCGGATCGCGCCCATGGCCAGCAGGTCGCTGGCGGCAAACACGCCATCGAAGCCGTGGCCGGCCTTTTTCAGCACGGCCGACATGCTGTCGAAGCCCGATTCAAAGGTAAATGCCTTGGGCCGGATGATGTGCACCGAGCCCCTGTCCTTCATTTCGTCGATGAAACCGGCGCAGCGCTCCTGGACTTCGGCGTGGTCGACGTCGCCCAGGAAGATCAGCTTCTTGCGGCCCTGCTCGATGAAACGTTCGGCCACGCTGATGCCGCCCTTGCGGTTGTCGCTGCCGACCACGATGTACGACGAATCGGCTTCCGGCGCCCCCCACACCACCAGCGGCAGGCCGGCTTTCTGCAGCACGCGCACCGCTTCGCCATGCGAGCCCTGGCCCAGCAGGATCAGGCCGTCGGCGCCCTGCACCGGCGCGGTGTCGAGCAGCTGCTTGGACGTCAATACGACGCTGTAGCCGGCCGTGGTCAGTTCCTGGGTGATGCCGCCCAGCAGTTCGAGCGGATAGGGATCGGACATGGGGCGGCCCTTGACCGGGGTCATTTCGACCACCACCGCCACCGAATAGCTGCGCCGCATGCGCAGGTTGCGGGCGCTGATGTTCAGGCGGTAGCCCTGCTCGTCGGCGATGCGGCGGATCTTTTCGCGGGTCTGGGCGGTGACCAGCGGACTGTCGCGCAAGGCACGCGAAACGGTGATCGTGGAAACGCCCGCCAGGCTGGCGAGGTCTTCCATCGTCAGGCCAGCTTCGCTCTTGCGCATTCCGATCTTGTTTGCAGCCATTCCACGCTCAGATTTGTAAGAAAACAACGACACCGCCGCATTATGACAGATTTACGCTAAGAGACGACGCGAATGACATCGATAACATTTTAATTGACATCGATGTCATTTCTTGATTCAATGAGTTGTCTTTTCGTGGCAACCGATTCGTCGAGCGGTATGCCAACATCAGGAAAGACCTCGAACACGCAGCATGTTCGGCAGCGCGGAGCGACTGGAACGCAGCTCCAGGAGACGGATAGCCACCATAAAAATGAGAGACAAGCACATGAAAACCCAGCAGCAGTTCACCCTTTCCTCAGTCACGCTCGCCGTACTGACCCTGATGAGCCAGGCGCACGTCCACGCGCAGGCAGTCCCGGCGGAACCCGCCGCCAAGGACAGCGTGGCCGCCGAAATCCAGACCGTGGTCGTGACCGGTACTGCATCGGCCAGCGGCGTGCGCAAGATCGATGCGGCCTACTCGATCACCACCGCCAACGAAGAGCAGCTCAAGTCGGCCGCGCCGACCAGCACCGCCGACTTGCTGAAGATTGTTCCGGGCGTGTTTGCCGAAGCGACCGGCGGCGTGGCCGGCGCCAATATCGCCGTGCGCGGCTTCCCGTCCGGCGGCGACGCACCGTACGTGACGATCCAGCTGAACGGCTCGCCCCTGTATCCTGCGCCGACCCTGTCCTTCCTGGAAAACTCGTCGCTGTTCCGCATTGACGACAGCGTCGAACGGGTCGAAGTGCTGCGCGGCGGTCCGAGCACCGTGTTTTCGAACGGCCAGCCGGGCGCCACGGTCAACTTCATCACCAAAAAAGGTGGCGACGATGCCGAAGGCTCGATCCGCCTGACCACCGGCACCGGCAGCCTGCGCCGCATCGACGGCTTTTTCGGCGGCAAGATCGCCGACGGCTGGTACGGCACCATCGGCGGCTTCCACCGCAAGACCAACAGCGTGCGCGATGCCGGTTTCCCGACCGATAACGGCGGCCAGATCAACGGCAGCATCACGCGCAAGCTCGATGGCGGCGAAGTCACCGTCTACACCCGCCTGACCAATGACAAGAATGCCTTCTACACGGGCGTGCCGCTGGTCGGTGCGTCCACGCCCAAGGGCCAGCCTACGCCCTTCCCCGGCTTCGACCCGCTGACCGGCACCCTGGCCTCGCCCGAACTGCGCGACGTGCGCCTTGAAATCGGCCCGAACCAGGTGCTGCAAAAGGACCTGGCCGACGGCCGCGGCCTGAAAATGAATGTGTTCGGCGCCGACTACGCACAAAAAATCGGCGGCTGGAATGTCAGCAACAAGTTCAGCTACATGAAGGCCGACGCGCCAACCCTGGCCATCTTCACCGGCAATGCGCCGATGACCATGGCGCAATACATCACGGCCGCCGGCGGCGTGAACGGCGTCACCGGCAACGCAACTTACACCAAGGATGGCACGCCGGTGGCGGCGTCGCAGCAAGTCCTGTCGGCCGGTATCTGGTCGGTTGAAAAAGCGCTCAAGGCCATGACCGACGAACTGCGTTTCACCCGCGAACTGGTGGCAGGACACACGGTCACGGCCGGCGCCTACTTTGCCGACTTCTCGACCGACGACCAGTGGTACCTCGGCAACAGCACGCTCATGACCGCGGCCAACAATGCGCGTCCGATCAACCTGACCCTGAGCGACGGCCGCGTCATCAGCGCCAACGGCCACGACGGCACTTCCTTCTACACGCTCAAGGAAAACCTGAACGGCCGCAATACCGCGCTGTACCTGTCGGATGAATGGAAGATCAACGGCGACCTGAGCGTCGACGCCGGCGTACGCTACGAAAAGCAGCGCATCGACGGCACCATCGACAATCCCCGTTCGGGCGACATCGACAACAATCCGCTGACGGTCTACAACAACAATACCTCGCTGCCGGGCGGCAGCCGCACCCTGGTCGACCGCCGCGACAATGCCACCTCGTACACGGCCGGCGGCCTGTACAAGATCTCGAAAAACTTCAGCACCTTCGTGCGGATCAATTCGGGTGTGTCCTTCCCGCAGTTCGACACCATCCGCGACTTCGGCGCCGCCGCGCCGCTGGTCAAGATCAAGCAGTACGAAGCCGGCTTCAAGACGGTCGGGACGATGTACAGCGCCTACGTCACGGCCTTCCACACGGAATTTACCGGCCTGCCATTCAGCCAGATCCTGTCGACCGGCCAGATCGTCAATTCGCTCGGCGGCTCGAGCGGCAACGGCCTGGAATTCGAAGTGGCCCTGCGTCCGATTCCTAACCTGCAAATCGCCCTGACCGGCAATTACCAGGACTCGAGCTACAAGAATTTCGCCGGCACCAGCGCCGCGCAAAATGGCAACCAGGTCCAGCGCCAGCCGAAATTCCAGGCGCGCCTGACCCCGAGCTATCGCATTCCGATGTCGTGGGGCGACATCAAGCTGCACGCCACCTACACCACCGTCGGCGATCGCTGGTCGGACGTGCAGAACCAGCAATTGCTGCCGGGTTACAACACGCTCGATGCCGGTGTCCTGGTGGCCCTGGGCGAGAAGTTCGAATTGCGCGTCACGGGCAACAACCTGACCAACGAGTTCGGCCTGACTGAAGGCAATGCCCGGATCATCGGTGGCGGCGGCAGCGTCGTGTTCGGTCGCCCCCTGTTCGGGCGCTCCTTCGAAGCTTCCATCATGTACCGCTTCTAAGTTCATTTGATTTGATTTCCCTCATTTCCGCCGGGTTCGCGCCCGGCGGTTTTTTTGCATTCAGGGCCACCATGAAAACCTTGTTCAAGCTATTCCTGTTTTTGCTGCTTCCCGTCCATGCAGCCGACGACTGGACCGTCACGGCAAGCACCATTACGCCGGCCAGCTACCACGGCGTCACCGTGGCCAACGGCATGATCGGCCTGGTCTCTTCCAGCGAACCGATGAAGGTCAAGGACGTCGTCCTCAACGGCGCCTACGACACCTACGGGCGCGGCCGGGTGGACAACATCCTCAAAGGCTTCAATTTCATGAACATGACGCTCGACGTCGATGGCAAGCGCATCGATGCGGCGGCGATCACCGGCCTCACCCAGCGGCTCGACATGCGACGCGCGCTCTTCGTGACCGAATTCGACATTCCCGGCAAGCTGCATGTACGGCACGAGATGGCGGCCCTGCGCCACCTGCCGTTTTCCGCCATCGCCACCATCGAGCTGCGCGCCATCGGCAATATCGCGGTGACGCCCGCCAGCGTGATCGAATCGCCCGACGTGCTGCGCGAAGTAAAAAACCTGTACGCGCTGATCGACCGGCCGCACGCCTCCATCGGCCTCACAACCTCGGTGGGCAAGAGTCCCTCGGGCAAGCACACGGTGGCCGCATCGACCAGCTTCATCTTCGACAAGCCGGAACAGCTGGTGCACGAAGACTGGGATTACCAGATGCACGCCACCAAGTTCACGCGCGCCATGAAGGCGGGCGAGCGCTTCACCTTTTCCGTGGTCGGCTCCGTCATCTCCAGCGCCCATGTGGCCGACGCCCACAACGAAGCCGAACGCCTGACCATCTACGCCGCGCTCGAAGGCCGCGAACGCCTGATGGCCGCCCACCTGAAAGCCTGGGACCAGCTGTGGCAGGGCGACATCGTCATCGAAGGCGATGCACTGGCCCAGCTCGATGCGCGCCTGATGCTCTACCACCTGTATTCCTTCGCGCGCGAAGGCACGGCCTACAGCCTGTCGCCGATGGGCCTGTCGGGCCTGGGCTACAACGGCCATGTTTTCTGGGATGCCGAACTGTGGATGTACCCTCCCCTGCTCGCGCTGCAGCCCGGCATCGCCAAGTCCATGCTCGAATACCGCTACCAGCGCCTGGCCGCGGCGCGCCAGAACGCCTTCAGCCATGGCTACAAGGGCGCGATGTTTCCATGGGAATCGGCCAGCGAAGGCCAGGAAGCGACCCCGGTGTGGGCGCTGACGGGGCCGTTCCAGCAACACATCACGGGCTGCGTGGGCTGGGCTTTCTGGAAATACTATGAAGTCACGCAAGACAGGCAGTGGCTGCGCGAGCGCGGCTATCCCGTGCTCAAGGAAGTGGCCGACTTCTGGGCCAGCCGGGTCGAACGCACCGGGCCGGGCCGCTACGACATCAACAACGTCATCGGCGCCAACGAATGGCAGGAAAATATCGACAATAATGCCTTTACCAACGGCATGGCGATCACCGTGCTGCGCCAGGCGACCATGGCGGCCAAGGTGCTGGGCATCGCGCCCGATCCGGACTGGGCCAAGGTGGCCGACAATATCCCCATCCTCACTTTCGCGGACGGCACCACGCGCGAGAACCGCAGCTACGACGGCGTGCCGATCAAGCAGGCCGATGCGAACCTGCTGGCCTATCCGCTGGCCATCGTCAGCGACAAGGCGCGCATCGCCAGGGACCTGGCCTATTACGAAACGCGCATGGCGCCGGAAGGCCCGGCCATGTCCTGGTCCATCCTGGCCACGCTGTATGCGCGCGGCGGGCAGGCGGACAAGGCGCACGCCCTGTACCTGAAAAGTTACCGGCCCAACCAGCTGGCGCCCTTCGGCGTGCTGGCCGAAACGGCCGGCGGCACGAATCCCTACTTTGCAACCGGTGCGGGCGGCAGCCTGCAGGCGCTGATCTTTGGATTCGGCGGACTGGACTTCGGCGAAAAAGGCATCGTGCAGCGCAGGACGGCCCTGCCCTCACCCTGGAAGTCGCTCGAATTGCGCGGCGTGGGCCCGCAGCGGGCGACATTCAAGGTGAACTGAGCGGACGCGGCGGCGACAGCCGGCGTTTCAGTATGTCGGCGGGCCGCCAGATTCAGGTTCGATTGCATCCTCGACGCCATCCCAGGGTGGAAGCTCGGTGGGGGGCAGTGGGAGTAATTTCTTGAGTCGGGTAAATTTCAGATCCGGATTGACTTTCAATGCGTCCGCTATCTGTTTGTACCGAAGGCTTCGTTCTGCATCCGGTTTATGTTCCAGTCGACGATATTCATCTCGAACTTCCTTCGGTAGGAGATTCCACTCTCTCTCATCGAAGATGAGCCTCAGTGCGACGGCCGATTCTCTGTGTCCAAACGACGTGCCGTCTTGGTAGAAGGTCAAGGCAGTACGGAGTTGTCTGGCAACCTCGGCGTAAACACCAAGCTCATGTGCGGCGGGACCATGTCCCTGTTTGTAGGCGCACATCATCATTGCTTCCCAGGCGTCCGTGCGTTTTGCATCCTGATAGGCGGCGGCAAGCGCCATCTGGGCATACGGGCTCCCAAGTTCAGCAGCTTTGCGATAGTAAGCCCAAGCCATGTCCTTGTCGTACTCGATGCCTCCATATCCATTCTCGTATGCAACGCCCAAGTCATAAAATCCCCACGCTTGGCCGGCGGCTATCGCCATACGTACGATTTCAATCGACTTTTCAGGCGCGGGATCTAACACGTGGTTGGAATCGAGTGGTCCCAAGCCCTCCCGATAGAATTCTGCCATCAGTGCGCGAGCGCCCCAATCGCCCTTCTGGGACGCATTCTCGACGTCTTGCAGGATGTTTGATGCTTCTTGCCGGGTCAGTTGCCATTCAATTTTGCTGCGCCAAACCTTTCGCGCACGTATATAGAGTTGGAAGGTATCTGGATCCCTTTGCGTGGGCATATGATCCCGCCAGCGGGCGCAGGGCGGAACAGGACCGGCGACGTCAAATGCAGCGAATCCTGAAGGTAATCTGTGCATCTCGTTGTACTCCGAAATTTGACGATAGCCGTAGAAGACACCCGCAGACGCGGTGACAAAGAGTGTCGTGAACAGAAGTCTTCGAATGAGGGGTACACGCATGATTACATTACTGGGGAGCCTGGTTTCCGATTCACGTGAAACTGTACGAGCTGACCGCGAAGTTGCTGTCCCATCTTCATTGCTACGTGATTATTCTTCGAGAGCGTCAACCATTTGTCGAAAGTCGACTCCATGTCACCGAACTGTGAGGGACCAAAGTCGTCTGTGCATTGCTTGAATAGAGCAGTGCGCAAGCCATATGCCACATCTTGCGCCTGACTCAGCACGTTCAGTTCGCTGTCTAGTGTAGTGCGTCATACAGATTGAAGCTTATTAAGCTTGGCACGAGCGCGCGTGACTTTGGCCAGAATGTCGGTCGCTTTCGCGGTCCAGATATACGGTTTCGGTGCCATAT
>Ga0187844_10002079_pt1 | contig 14582 bp, 21 predicted proteins | sample SpaLakP09_SKY_50_FD_134517 | JGI IMG/M metagenome (GOLD analysis project Ga0187844, IMG submission 134517) | Oligotrophic lake water microbial communities from Sparkling Lake, Wisconsin, USA - SP09_SKY_50 | ecosystem: Environmental > Aquatic > Freshwater > Lake | place: USA: Sparkling Lake...
CCCTCGAACAAGTCGTGGCTGAGCATCGTGTTCTCAGGAATGCGGCCCGCAAGCGCGGTCTCGAAGGCATCGACGTCGTAGATGCCTTTACCAGTAAAGGATCCCTCACCGAAAAGGTCCTGGTAGACGTCAGACACGGCAGACGCGTAAGGGTCCATACCACCTGAACCGGCCGAGAGGCGCTGATAGAGCGAGCCCTCGCGGCCCAACGGCAGTGCTGGTGTCACGCGTGGCTGCAAGATAGCGTAACCGCCTACTACACGCTGTTCGGAAGCGCTCCAGCGCACGTGGTTCAAGGGGTGGGCCATCTTGCCGATCAGACGCAGGGCGGCGTCACGCGGCAGCCGAGTGTCTGCGTCCAGCGTTATAACGTAGCGCACACCTGCCAGGATGGCAGGCTGCTGCGCATTGTAAGTATCGTCACCACCCAGTGTTATGAAGCTGGTGTCGGTTGCGCCGCGCAATAACCGGTTGAGTTCATGAAGTTTGCCTCGCTTACGCTCCCATCCCATCCAGCGGTTCTCGGTGGCGTTGAACCGGCGTTGTCGATGCAAAAGGTAAAAGCGTTTACCACCTGGGGCCGGGCCATGCCGCTGGTTCAGCGTGGCGATGGCCTCCTGCGCGATACGGATCAGGTAGGAATCCCCGTCGAGTACTTCCGAATCTGCATCGAGGCCATCCGATAGCAGCGCAAAGGACAGGTCACCACCTGCGCCAGACAGATGGTGAACTTCGAGGCTCTCGATGTGCCTGCGCAGTTCCTCTTCGCTGGATAACAGCGTAGGTACGACGACTAGTGTGCGCAGATGCGGGGGGACTCCATCGACCAGTGCCAAGGCTGGGAGAGCCGCGGCACCAGAGCAGGAGGTAATTGCTCGCTGGATCAGGGACGTGGCCAACTCGGTGACAGGGAGAAATGAGCCCAGCGCGAGCGCTACCAATAGCCCCGTGGGAGCTGCAGCCAAGCCACCTATACCAAAGACAGCAGAGAACCCTAGGCACAGCAGAATGACCGCCAGCGCAAGGATGACGGTCAAGTACCCTCTAAGCCCGAGGCGTACGTTGAAACGGTCGATGCGAAGCGCCAGCGATGGTCGGAATCCGATGGACTGCTCCAGTTCGGAGCGTCCTTCAGCGATTAGGTAATGACCAGGATCTATTCTAGTGGCGTTCTGATCGAGACGCTCGGGCGACTGTGGTGCAGCCGCTAGCGCCAAAGCACGCTCAACGATAGCGAGTTCGGACAATGACGAACCTCGTGCCAGTTGCTCGATCGCCGTACGATAGCGGTTGCGTGTAGGGAAATCCATCTCCGCGAAAGCGCTGTTGGCGCGCAGGGAGACATCTACTAGGCTGGTGCTCTCGAACAGATCTGCCCAGTCGATGTCGGACATCAGGCGCATGCTGGTGATGACGTTTCGCACTGAGACGTTGGACGCACCCTGACGCTGCTGTGCATGCAGGATCGCCTGGTCGGCATCCGTACCCTGCTCGCGCAGCCGCTCGTCGAGCCATTGCAGGGCGGGCGTAATGCGGGGATCCTGGTCGCGCAGGCGCTTGGCGAGCTGTGCCGCGAATAGTTCGGACACCGGACCGCTCGACCGCGTCGCAATGTCCTGGTTCAGCGCGGAATAGGCAGCGCCCGGCGCCAGCAGCCGGTCGGCAAGCCTTTGCGCATCGGCGCGTGCAGCCCGCCCGACAGTGATCTGGTCGGCCAGGCGACGCAGGTTCTCCACGAGTACGATGCGTAGGGTGATCGCCACAGCCCATAATTCGCTGATATCCAGCGGTTGAACCTCCTGATAGGCTGCGATGAAGCGACGCAGGACAACGGGGTCGAAGTGGCTGTCGGTATGGGCGACGAATGCCCATGCAATTCCGAAGACGCGTGGATAGCCCGCCAACGGCCCATATGCCAGCTTGGGCAACTGCCGATAATAGCCAGGCGGCAGGTCGGTGCGAATTTCTCGGATCTGCGCTTCGACAACGTGGTAATTATCCAGTAACCATTCAGCGGCCGGGACGACGCGGTGTCCTGCTGCCACTTCCGCAGCGCCCGCGCGGTAGGCTACTAGCAGATCAGCGGCGTTGTCGCGTAACCGACTGTGTAACGACGGCACCCGGGGCGGATGAAGGCTGATCGTCTGAGCCGCGGCGAGACTACGCGCGTGCTGCTCTAAGCGCTCGATGCCGAATAGTTCCTCACGTACAGGTGCGGTATCGGCCCACGGATCTGGGGCGGAGCGTTGGAACGCAAATTGAATAAATCGGCGCATGTTTGCCTTTCAGGGCACCGCGGGCAGGCAGGCCCCGCGATAAACCCGCCGAAAAGAAGTTAGGCTCTAAAGCCCTAAGGAGGAACGGCCAGGTGATGTGGCCCTGCGCTTTTCAGGATTTTTCGGATTCCTTACCGATGCCATTACAGTCCCGGCCGAGACCGCTGAGCCGGAACTGCCGGCACTGGTTTCTTCTTAGGTTTCTTTGGTTCTCGGTTACCGCGCTTTTGCTCTTTTTCTGCCATGGGATGCTCCTACTCTTCGATGTTGGCCCGTTATAAAGGGCGAGGTACTCAACCGCTCGACAAAAATGGTCGGCATGTACATTAGGAATGGACCTTGATCAGCGATTCATGAAACGCTGAGACGATCATCCAGCGGAGTTACCGCAAATAATTTTCCTTTCCACGGATCAATCGAATCATCGAAAATTGAAATCGACATTTCCTTTGATCCGGTAGCTTCACGAATAAATTGAGCTATCGCTTTTCGACAGACGATCATCTGACCTTCTATAGTTGTCGGTGCATTTCTAATTTGAAACTCGGTTCTGGTACGAACACTTCCTAAACCACTCGTCACTTCAATAACCTCAAGCCTCCCAATTCGCAGCCATACAAAACCGGCCTCATGGTCCTCGTCTTCGAAATAAAATCGCATGACAATCCCCTTATTTAAAAAAAGGCCGCAACTGCGGCCTCTTTACTAAATTGAACTGATTGCCCATATACCCCATTACCGCGAGCGATCAGATTTCTCATCCTCTCTCATGTAGTTCTTTCGATAAATGTCACCACCTTCATAGCGGCGCGGACCTGCATCACTTTGCTGATCAGCCTGTTCTTGCTTTTTCTTCTCGCCCTCTCGTGAAGAGTATCGGCCATCGCTGGATCTCGAAGTTTTCTCCTTGTGGGAGATAAATCCTTGTTGCTCCAAGCGATGGGAGCCTTGGGTTTTATTGAAATTTGACACGATCGTTCCTTCGCATCGCGGTCAGGTTAGGGAGTCAATGGAACAGGCCGCGATGTCCGTTGTCGCGATATTCAGATCGCGAAAATCATTCAACCAAAGAAATGCTGAATATCCATATTAGCTAACGAAAAATTCCGTTAGAGCTAAAAAAAATCGCTGTTGATCCACGCCTGACCGATAACCTAGCAGGTCTAGTTCCTCTTAATCGGCAGTCCTTCAGACTCAGCTGCTAAGATTGCTTGTTCATCTTTAAGAACATCGGATCCAAAGATTTTCTCAGCAGCCAATTGCCCAGCAGTTCTCGTCGACAATTCTGCTTCAATACCTTTTTCTGATGCGGCAACAGTCTTTGTGACGGAAAACTCACGCCACCGGTTTACTTTGCTCATAATTTCTCCAACTCGTGGGCATATCGCACTGGGCTGCAGCGATACCATCAAAGGTTTGCAGAGGTGCGTACCGCTGCTACGAATACGAAACCGACTTCAGTTTAAAACGTGCGATTGGCGCTTCACGCATATTGACGCTCTGCTCAAGCAACACTACTTCAGCGCGGCAAATTCCTACGAGATTCTTCTTTGAAAAAATCTGATGATCGCGTCATTCAAGCGATATTCATTTCATTTCCACCCATCTGAGGGACGCGAATATCTAAGCTCGCAGGAAAATTTTACGGATCTGTTGTCCGCAGTTTGAAAAGTGGACTTGGGAATCTTTAGTTAGGATTGCATTGCTGGCAGTTTTGCTGGCGACTTGGAAAGGTATTTTTATTTGAATTCGACTAAGTACTTCGCAGCCTTCTATTCAGCATCGATCAAATCCTCTCTATGCCAAACCTATAACTAGTCCAAGGATTCTTTACAGCGAGACCTTGCAATATCAGTTTTCGGAGACCTACTTTTTCACCAATTCAAGGTGGTCTTTAGTACGATTTTTATATGGTTCTCTAGCGTCTTCTTGCTGCTGAGATTGATTCCGCTTACCTTCGGTATCGTTTGCCGTTTGACGTCCTCGCCACTCCTCGCTCCCTACTTGCTCTTGGTTCGGTCTATGCCCTTGATGTTGCTGCGGATGTCCTCTCGTTGGGACATGTTCTTGGTTTTCATTTTTTTGATCTACCGGTGATTTGGTATCTGACATATATATTCGTCCTTTGCGTAGTTTATATGTATGGGCTTTTCAGATCTTTTGACATCCTCATCTTAGATAGTTGTTCCTTCCGGATGCACCAAAAGTAGCCGCCCACATTTGGCTACCAAGTTCTACTTCTCATCTGCTTTTTTGACCTTCGCAGATGTGACTCGTCGATAGCTGTTCGGACTCATCGGCCATCCCAACTTCTTTTCACGAAAGCTCTGCGTCTTTACATTAATTGTTGTGGAATTTTTGATCTCGTTATTATCAAAGCAACAGTCACCGTGTTCTCGTCGATGCTTATCTATTGCTTTTTCAATTTCGTCACTATTAAAGCGGATGTTGGGATGAATTCGCATTTCTGCCTCCAGGCAGGAAGGGATAAATCATTAAGCCAATCGATACACGATCTCACCTATTTTCGTGCCCAGTTCAACTTGAAGAAAGTATTTAGCGAAAGTACGAATGTTGACATCAAGCGCAGAGAATCAACAGGTTCCGAAATTCCAAATCCGGTTTTTCGGGCGGTGTATAAGCACGCTCTTTCTCTTTAATCCTCTGACAAAATGAGACGCTTTGGATCGCAAAGATCGTTTGTCTTTCCTCGACTAAGTGCGAGGTCCGCAAGAAATTGATAAATACTCTCGATATCCGCAAGCTGCAGTGAATAGTCTAGATAGAAAGCATTTCCCGAAAGCGGAAATTGATAGTCGAGAACCGTTTCCACTAATCGAAGGCGATTGGTCTTGTACATATGATTCTCCAATGAGAAAGACACAAAAGCATCTCAACGGAGGGACTCAAAAATTGGAGAGACAGCAGAGTCGGGATGGAGAAGCCAATCAAGAGGGGAGCTTTTTTCCAGAGCATTGAATCGCGAAGGACTATACAGACCTTACTCCTATTCCTTCTTCAGAACGTGAATAGATACTATTTATTTTTCTATTGGCATGATCAACCCTATAGCGCCACCATCGATGAAATGCGTACGTGGCTAAAAATGACGATTTTTTGTCCGCTTTATCCTTGTCGAGAGATACCAACGAAATTCGCTCTTCGAATAAGATGTGCGCATCCACTCAAACCTAATCGCTATACATAGGATAAAAAATGCTCGATTTACGACCCAACTGTGAATGTTGCAATAAGGACCTGCCTCCAGATTCGACGGACGCGAAGATTTGCTCCTTCGAGTGCACCTTCTGTAATGATTGTGCGACGGACATCTTGAAAGGTAGGTGCGCTAATTGTGGCGGGGAACTGGTCGCACGCCCCCGAAGATCCATGGAAAAGCTCGCGAACAACCCCGCAATGACAGAGCGAGTGTTCAAGCAAAACGGTTGCAAACCACCTGCATAGAGCTAGCGAACTAACTCCTCTGAGTAGATTCCAAATGGTCAGCCGCTTCGTGACTTCTCTAGCGTGGAGACCTACTCTACTAACTTGAGAGACGACCCTGAAACAAATATTCTTTGACCTAAGAGATCTGAGATATGAAGAGACGTATGATCACGCGGGAGCCTTTAGCAGACGTGGGAAGGTGATTCAAATGACCAGGGTCAAATTCGCGAGAAAATCAACAGAGTGAAAAATTTCTTAAAAAAAATCTCTTGCGCGCATGTAATCGCCACCCCGTTGGAAGCGTGATTCTTGGGGATCGATTTCTGACTATAGATTTTCTAAGTTACAGAAAGCCGATCAATAACATTGCATACCCCAGGCGTTCCCCAAACCGCATTAGTGACCATGTCCCGTTCCGCCAAATTATGGACAGATCCTGATAACGTCACCTCCGCTCCAACGACATCGATGGAAATAGCTTTTGCTTCATTATGAGCACGTCGTTTTAGAGTGGCTTCTATTTCATACTTGAGAGATGCTACCGATACCGCTTCCCTAATTCGGATGTGACTAATGACACCTACAACTCCCATAAGATCACGTACTGCGGCAACTGCTCCGCGCCGTTCAAAATCCCATCTGACCTCTCCGGTTAGCGTAATCCAACCGTGCTCAACCAATACCTGAAGGTTGTCATAAGGCACATGGGTGGACCACGAAAGCACATTAGAGGCAGTACGTGCAATATCGGCATCTTCACGCTGACTGGAAAGCGGTAGCTTTACTAATATCGCAATGGCGACTCCCTTAACACCTATAACCCTCTGGGCAGCACGCTCTGCTGCCACCTTTTCAGAGTGGCTCCCAACATGACCGAAAAGAGTCACGATGCCAGCTGAAACCTCAACTCCTATATCAGTTGCGATAACGGAGGGCTCCCACTTCAGCTCTTCGTATACGGCCTCCTGAATTTGCGCATCGGATTTCATAAGATCTCCTTTTGAAAATATGAACTCCTATTCTGGTCTCTGGCCTTAAAGATTTCTGTTCGTTATCGAACAGACTCTAAGTGCGTAGAAATTTAAATTGAAAGGATGTAGATTTTCTTGAAGATTACACCAAACCGTCGTCACGGATTTCCCAGAGATAGCGGAGGAAAAGCGGATTCATGCTTTAGAAGAATGGGCTTGTATACCTGCTCTGCGGCGACGGAAAAAAGCACGGCCACCGAAACAGGGAGGCGCGGCAAACATTTTTATTATTAGTAGTATCGCTGTCGGAGCTAAAGCTAATGACGTACACGATCGGTACCGGCGGCGGCGCTCAAGGAAATTCAGCATCAGCTGGCTCGCGTCCGGTCCTTGAGCGTTAAAGGACATCGCGTCATCTCCTCCGCTCCACACGTGGCCCGGACCTTCGATTATTACCGAACGGATCATCACTTTACGCCCGATGGTGTAATCGTTGATTGTGAAGCTGCGCCGCATCGGCGTATTCCTCGCGACCCGGCCGAACCTTCTTTCCTTGGTCGGCATTGCAGTTAGAGCTAATGCCTGATTAAGACTCACGAACTGCTCCGCTAGTTGACTGGCTGACGCCGATACCGGGGATAAGATGGGCAGTACAACAGGCCGTTTTTTGTTTCTCTGCGAAGAAGTTATCAGGGTTTTGGTTGAGTACCATACGGCTCTGGCGTCCTAATGACAACCTTCGATCGATTGTCCTCTGAAGTCTTTCTTGCTGTCAGTTCGTAGCGATTTTCTAGCCCTTCCGACCCGTTGATTTACCGGCCATTAATGGCCTCGTATGTTCGTTAAAGGACGGTGACAAATATACAAAAGGCTCATACTCCATTCATTAAAACGGTATTACGACATTCGACATGCCTACTTTTTTGGCCACATTACCTGAGAGATGAATTGGAAAATGACCAGAACCATATTATCGCGTCACTGTCCCAAGCCGACCGGGCACACCTGTTAAAGCAATGTACTTTGATCGACCTGCAGGCCGGGCGGATCTTGTCGTCGCCCCGTGCTAACGTGATTTACTTCCCAATCAATGGTCTGATCTCAATCCTTTCGCTAGGAGATGCGACACCTAACTTCGAGGTCAGCATGGTTGGTCGAGAAGGCATGTATGGGATTCCCTACGCGCTGGGCTTGAAGTCCACAGATTTCCACGCCTCGGTACTCTATCCGGGCCGAGCATGGAGTATTTCCGCCGCGACTTTCCGGACAGAATTGAACCAAAACAAGGGACTACAACTGGCGCTGAATCGATACATCAACATCGTCATCGAGCAACTCTATTGCACGTGCCGCTGCATCAAATTCCATACTCTCTACGAGCGCCTCGCAAAGTGGCTACTAATGAGTCAGGATCGCTCCAACGCGCAAGAATTCTCAATCACGCAGGAAACACTGGCATCGTTGCTGGGGGTGCGACGTGTTGGTATCACTGCCGCGGCCACCCAATTGCGGAGTCAAGGAATTATCGAATACAGTCGCGGTCACATGACCATTCTTAACCGCAAGCACCTTGAAAAGCAGGCATGTTCTTGCTACATCGACGAAACTAAACTCTATACAAAAACGCTTTAACAAGCTTACGCTACGTCCCCCGCGCGGCTATGTTTGTGCTGCTTCCTGCACGCACTGGCACGCTAACCTGCGGTGACGGGACTATCTGGAACTTTCGCTCAGGCATAAACTCATGGTTGCAGCTCAGGCGCTGCCATGAGCTGACCAAGATGAACAGATCCGACTGCGAACCCACTCTGATGAATCCATAAAGATGCCCGTTCTGGTTGTCCATTGCAATCGCCAGATCCTTCTGCTGCATGGCTGAAAACTTGACGATACGCAGTTCAAGTTGATCTATCGCATTGCCGTCGAAATCGCGGCTGATACCGCCAACCCTCCCGATCCGGCTCTGGCGGACCTTAAGAAAGTACTATGCCATTACCCGCATTTTATTGCCTTAATAGTCGATTCTCTGTTCGTTACCTCACTTAGCTGAGGCTAGATCGAAGACACTTCTGAACCGTGGGTAGGCATCTGCCGTCTAAGTGCCTGTGAGCTCGCCCTGCACTTCACGCTTCTCTATTTCGGAATGTGCGCGTACGAACGCGCACTGAAAGGCTGTGGCGAAGGAGCTCGCCCGCCGATCCATCCAATGCGCAAAAATGACATCGGCACCCGCCGCGGAAATCCTGGCGAATCGCCGTATTCTGATGAAGATACAACAATCAATACCATAACGAGTTACCGTGACCTCGATCTGAAATCCCTTGAAGAACTTGATGCGGCTGGTGTGCATGCTTGAACTCATGTAATCGGCTCCCTGCTCAAGATGAGCTCTATCTAGCCGCCAGGGGCGCGCCGATAAGCTTGATATCCCTCTTAAATCTGATCGCAATCATGACCTCGCGTACGGTCGTTGCACTACGTGATCAAAGCGGCTTGACCAAGCTGCCAAGTTACAACCATTCGACAAGCTACGCGCAGGCGCTAGATCAACGTGACAGACTCATCAACTTTCGAAGCGAGTCGGCGGCAACAAACGTTGAGTTTCCTTTCTGACCACCGCGTAGCATTCGCAGCACAGCTCTTCCAGTCTGGGTCTGTTCAGCACCGTTAGCCGTCCCCTGCTGTACTCGATCACCCCCTGCCGTTGCAGCTTGCCAGCTGCCTCGGTGACGCCCTCGCGCCGGACGCCCAGCATGTTGGCGATGAGCTCCTGGGTCATCGTCAGCTGGTTGCCGGACAGTCGATCCAAAGATAACAATAGCCACCGGCACAACTGCTGGTCGATGGAATGGTGTCGATTACACACGGCGGTCTGTGCCATCTGCGTCAGCAGCGCCTGGCTGTAGCGCAACATCAGATGAAGCGTACCTGTATCGCGGTGGAATTCCTCTTTGAAGCGGCTGGCAGAAAGACGATAAGCGCTACCGCCACTCTGCACGATCGCTCTGCTGGGAGTACTTTCTCCTCCCATCAAAATGGCGATGCCAATAAAACCGTCGTTACCCACTACGGAAATTTCTGCCGACGCACCGTCTTCCATGACATAGAGTAGCGACACGATGGAGTCGGTCGGAAAATATACATGCTGCAGCGTATCGCCCGATTCGTAGAGCACCATCCCCAAGGGGAGGGAAACCCATTCCAGCTGGGGAAGCAGGCGATGCTGCACCTCCGGTGCCAAGGCGGCCAGAAGGTGATTCATTAATGGAAGATCTGAATTAGACATGCATTAATCCAATTGGGGCGAGCGAGACTGAATACCGACCGGCAAATATCGGTGGACTTCGGATCCATAGATTTTCGATACCAGAGACATGGAAGCGTTCAGCATAAAAAAAACTGCCCGCATGGGCAGTTTCAAAGTTCTTTCGCTTTGCCTTTTACACCGGCACGAGGCCGGTCGAATTTGTCCCAGGCATGCTCGATTTGCGACGACGGCGCAGGACAGCGAAACCTACCAGGCCAAGCCCCGCCAGCATCATTGCCACAGTGGAATTCTCCGGAACCGCTGCAACGCTGATATTGCCTCCGAAGCTCCCGCCGTTAGTGCCCGTGACGTTGCCGATCGCTGACAGGGTGTACAGCCCGGAAGTAAGATTGGATGCATGCAGGGTCCATGTCTGCAAGCCTGAGCTGGAAGTCAAATGGCCAGTCGCGGTCACCCCGTTTCCGCTGAGAGTGAAACTACTGATGTTGAGCCCTGACATGGAGTCCAGTGCGATCGAGATCACCGCGGACGAAACGTTGAAGACGCTACCCTGTCCGAAAGTGAAATTTTCAGTGAAAGTCTTGCCGCTGGTGCCGGCACCGTATGAGGCACCAATCGACGAGCTGGGGCCGTTGAAGGTGATAGTGGAAGTGTTGTTGATGTCAGTCGAAGCATGGACAGCTGCGCTGGACAGCATCAAGGAAACGGATAGGAATACCCCTGAAATGACGTTTTTCATTGAGTGACCTCTAGGTTGAATGTGGCAAAGATAGGGGAAAGCAAACTGCTGCAATTTGATTCTTCTTGGCGCCTTGGGAAGCTCCTGGCACGACGCGCTTATTTGAATTAACAGTGTTGACGCCATGGCAAGCCATCTGCCATTCACCTTTACTCCAGGACGAAGCATCGCCTAAGCGGACATCCTCTATCTGTTCGCCACCGAACATTACGAAACAATTTTTATATTTTTTCGAAGAGTATCTTTTTCATTCTTTGAGTTCACTTATGCGAGCTAACGTACGGGCTGCGACGTTTTATCGATAGACGAAAAAAGTGTAGCGGCGACGAGGGTTATAAAGATAGCGAACTTCTCAGAAGAGAGACGAGCGGTTCTGCGGCCATTATCCTGCCTAGTGTCCAACATTTACGATAATCCAGAAGAAGCTTTTGGTATGTGCGCTGATAACCATAGAGGATGCAACTCCACATCCCTTAAGAACCAATGACGTAAATAAATTTGCGTATAGCCTATATGACTACAGCTACATAGGCCTTACACCTACATCCGCTGGATTTCAATAGGAACAGCATGTCTCATCGTCGGCGTAGCCATATCGGAAGCGCTAGCGGATTGCCCCTGAACCCAAGGAGAAATGATATGTCTAGCAGCAATCAACGTAGCAAAGACACTAGCACTGCCCAAAAATTAGTGGATGCAGGAGAGAGTAGCGGCAAGTCCGGCAAGTCCCGCCGCGATAGCGACGGCGACCCGGTCGCAGGCGGAAAATGCTCAACCATACCGAAGAAGCAAGGGCACTCGACATCTCACAAAATAGGTGGCACAAAATCGTAGATGAGGTTAGAGGAGCGACGACAAGAGCTCCTTCTTTTGAACGGGGCGTTCTTTGGATAGCCCAGTGGCGGCCGATACCGATAGCCACACCGCAAGCAAGAGCACAGGTGTGCAAAGAAAGCTCTACTAAACGCTGCAAGAGATGCGGTGCTGGATGATGCCTTGGAATGAATCTTTCCGCTTTCGAAAGAAGGAAATCTAATTCACACTTGGATGATTCCAATCTAGCAACAGGCCAGAATAATTCGTAAAAACATGAGGAAGAGAGAAACTTAGAGGCGAATGAATGATTACCCCCATCAAGGTAACTGCCCGTGCGAATTCATGAATTCGTTCCAACTCAAAGCTCCGAGCGTGAAACTGCTTACCATGTCCTCACAACTATTGATTCCATAGGCAATGGCTAGTGCCTCTGTTCGATAAACCTTCTTTAGCCCTCGCTTTAGCAGTACCGATTCACCGACCCGTTTCACCTGCATGGACTCGAGAGACCAGCCAGCATCACACTTTGAGTACTCCAATCGGTAGCAGAAGCTACCATCGCTACCATCAGTTTCGTAAGTAAGCATATGAACTCCTTGGCGAATAAAAGACAAATGGCACGTCTGGATTCGAGACTTCCGGACAACCTCTTGCCGACTTTTGCGATAGAGGAATTAGTTCAACAGACGTTCAGTAGCTTAAGGTAACGATTTGGCTTGTACCGAACTGTTCGGTACCTAACATAGAAAAAACGTCGCGACGAGTTCGTTCTGCATAGTTATATGAGCAGATTACCGCCGTCCTGCTGGGCACTATGGCGAGCAGACAGTCATTTCCCCGAATCATCTGCAACAGCAGTTCGACGTGCCGGCACCGAACCGGGCATGGGTTACGGACATCAGTGTGCCGCAGTAAGCGGCGTAAGAGATGAGGGTATGGCCCCTCGCAATCGGTTTGCAGGAGCGGGTTGCAAACCATTATAAGCGGGGCAGATCAAAAGCCTGTGTCGTGAGCGTTAGCCGGGGCGATTCATTCACGTATCGCCTTGGAAATTGCCGGCTGACTGAGAAACAAGGCGCCTACCGCCCTCTGGCAACGCCCTCCTCCGCGGCTGGGTATACCGGCACGGCGCGAAACTCTACTACACGCGGCGCAGGATATCGTCAACAGTGGCGGCACGATTGCCGCACTGTAGAGCGTGTCGCTGGCGGGTAACAACGGGCAGAACCTGGGTGGGCGCATCAGTGGCGGTGCTGTCACGGTGGCGACTACCTAGGACGTCAACAACTTGGGGGCGCCATCGATGGCAGCAGCAGAGTCAGCACCGCCAATACCGTTGATTATTTTCCACTTTGCCATTTAGCCGAACTGCCATTGGAAGTGTTCATACACTCCTTTAGAACGCCATTATCTGCCTTAATGATGCTACCAATAGAGTATGGGTTTCCCTCGAAATAGCACTTGTCATTGGTCATATTTTGGCCAGACAAAGGCGTTTGATAAAGAAACCATCCACACAACACTGTCAATAGAATAACTAACGTTCCGAGTGCACGTATCGTTTTTTGAGTGCGTACGAAAAAGACATTTTTTGCAGCACACACGGCGCATTCACCTGGGCTTTCAAGAGCTACCACATGTGGTAACCCGCGCGGATCATTAGATGTAGTCTTTACCGAAGAGCTTACATCTCCTTCTGTAGTAGCACGGAAAATATCGGTAGCTACAGTCGTATTTTGACTCCGCAGAGCTTGTCTGCTCTGATTCTCGCTAGGGGCTCTTACTGGAAGAGTATCGATAACGCTATTTTTTCGTCTCGCTTCAACGATCCACTGATTGATTTTTTTCTTAATTTCCGGATATTCCTCGCGAGGCACTAATTTCATTTTAGCTGCACCAAAATCCATCAGGATGACGCGATATACCGTCAGAGGTTCTTCACCCGTTATCGCGCAGAGTTCGTCAATAAGATCTGCGATAGTGCGACGCTGAAGTTGCGTGAGTGTGTCGGTCGTCTTGGAATCACCCGACACATTGAAATTGAGCACGTTACTTAGTTGCGGTGCTTCGTTGATGACGTTGCCATTGAAAATCTGCCCAACGTCCCCCTTAATTTTTACTTTTTCTACCATTACTTCCCTGCTGATAAAGCCTGTTTATTTAATATCTGTTACGTGACAAAGCGGCCTTTAGCACTGGCTCATCCGAGAGCCAGTACGCTTGCGCTACTTCTTTTTGACGACCTTTTTTCTCATGTCGACGCCTTGGATAGTTCCATGCACATCACCATGGATTTGGTGACCAACGTTGCCTTTAATTGTCATGGACGGCATCCGTGCTTCGGATCGGGGCTCAGAAGACGAGGTCAATCCAAAAATCATTCCAAGTACTCCGGCTTTGCCTCGAATATCAAGGCTGCGAAATCCTGCAAGTAAATCGCTCTCATCTTTGGTTAGCGGGGCATTGCTAGACTGCCCCGTTAACAGAAATAACACATCAATACCAGCATCTGCCATAGCAGCGAGATAGGCAGAGTCCGGCTTTCTAGAACCGTTTTCGTAGTTCATTTGCGTATCACGCGTTACTCCACCCAGGGCAGCAAACTTCTCCTGGCTGAGACCTAAGCGCTTACGTTCCAACTTTAGTCGCTCATTAAATTCCATCATTCGGCCGCAATATATTGTTTGACTTGCGGTCATATGACCGCTATATTCACGCCATTGCTAAGTGACGTGTACAACGATTATCCCATATGCCTACTTTCTCCAAGCACGTAGCCCGCCCCCACACCGATACTTCGGTGGCTGTGACCTTCCGCCTTGAAGCTGATGAAGAGCAAAGACTGGCTGAGCTGGCGCGCCAGGATTTGCGCACGCGCTCTTCTTTTGTGCGCCTGCTGATCTTGCGCGGCATGGCCGCCTACGACAACGACGTCAAAGCCGGACGGGCTTGAGCACGGAGGCTGCCATGTACGACGATCCCCGCAAAATCCGTCACCGCCGCATTGTGGTGCGCGTCAACGACGACAACTACGACATCATGAAAGCCCTGGCCCAGTACCAGGG
>Ga0187844_10002082_pt1 | contig 14571 bp, 13 predicted proteins | sample SpaLakP09_SKY_50_FD_134517 | JGI IMG/M metagenome (GOLD analysis project Ga0187844, IMG submission 134517) | Oligotrophic lake water microbial communities from Sparkling Lake, Wisconsin, USA - SP09_SKY_50 | ecosystem: Environmental > Aquatic > Freshwater > Lake | place: USA: Sparkling Lake...
ACACAAAACTAATATTACAATAGATCAATGTTAATACAAAAATTTTTGTATTAATTTGAATAATTACACTTTTAAATATTTATTAAGGTTACTAACAAAAAAACATGACAGAAAATCATCATAGCTACGAAAAATTATTTTATGAGGCACTAAGAATTAGGCTCGTAGAGGAAAAGATTATTGCACTTTACCCCTTCGACAAGATCCAGAGTCCTATACATTTATCAATAGGGCAGGAAGCTGTTGCAGTTGGTTTATGTTGTCAACTAAAATTAAACGATTGGTTGTTCATCAATTATCGTGGCCATGCTTTTTATTTAGCTAAAGGTGGCCCTCTTCCCGAGTTATTTGCTGAATTGTATGGTAAGCGAACAGGGCTATCTAAGGGCAAAGCTGGCTCAATGCATCTTGCAGCTCCAAAACAGGGAGTGATGGGGGCCTCAGCAGTAGTTGGTTCAACGATTTCCCATGCCGTTGGTGCCGCGTTAGCTTCAAAAATTCGAGGTGAAGATAGGGTGTTTGTAACAGTTTTTGGTGATGGGGCTACTGAGCAAGGGGCTTATCACGAGTCGCTTAATTTTGCCTCTCTACATAACTTACCAGTGCTTTTTTTGTGCGAAAATAATGGGCTAGCAGTACATTCTCCATTAGGCGAGCGTCAAGCCTTCTCGTTACATGCCCATTCAAAAGCTTATGGTATTGAATCAGTCGTCGTCAAGGATGGATATGATTTTGTAAAGCTATCTAAAGTTTGTGGGGATGTTCTGAAGCAAATTAGAAATAAGCAACGGCCGATGTTTTTGGAAATCAAAACCTGCCGTTACAAAGAACATGTTGGACCTGGAGAAGATTTTGAAACAGGCTACAGAGAATTGAATGAGGTAAGAGCTTGGAAGTCACAAGATCCCTTGGAGATAGATAAAGACCTTATTTCTCGGCTTACCCCAGAAATTTCTGAAGAGATCGAAGCGGCCGTTGAATTTGCTGAAACCTCCTCATTTCCCACTATTAATGATCTCCTGACGGACGTAATTTAAAATGACTACTTTGCCAAAAATGAAATATAGAGAGGCCTTAGCGCAAGCAATGGCTGAAGCTATTGAAGATCCGCGAGTACTCCTTATTGGTCAGGGTGTAACAGACTTTAAAGGGATATGGGGCACCACAACTGGGTTACATCAAAAATTTCCTAAACGTGTCATTGAGACCCCATTATCTGAAGATGGTATTGCTGGGATTTGTATTGGCGCTTCTTTAAATGGAATGTATCCTATCAATACCCATATTCGCGCAGATTTTGGATTACTGATATTTAATCAATTGATTAATCTTGCTGCAAAGTATCGCTACATGTTTGGGGGATTATTTGAGGTTCCACTGATGTTTCGCATGGTAATCGGAAGGAGTTGGGGTCAAGGCGCACAGCATTCTCAAAGCTTCCAATCATTATTAGGTCATATTCCAGGTTTGCTTGTGATGATGCCCTCCAATCCTCAGTCAATTATTCAAAGCTACCGGCACGCTCGAAAACATCACAAGGGTCCAGTAGTGATGTTTGAGCATCGTCTAATGTATGAGTTGGAGTTTGAGTCTAAGCCAGACCAGCATTTACTAAATCCATTTGGAAGTCGAATAGAACGTTTAGGAAGTGATCTAACGATAGTTGCTACATCCGTTATGGTTCTTGAGGCTATTAGAGCGGCAGATTACTTGTCGCAACATGGGATAAATGCTGAAATAATTGATTTGCATTCAATTTCCCATCCTGATCACGATTTAATTTTTAACAGCGTTAAGAAGACTGGGCGTCTATTAGTGGCTGATACATCCTGGCTTCCGTATGGGGTTGCCGCGGAGATGAGTAGGATTGTTGCAGAAAGAGACCCCAGCGTTTTAAAGCGGCCCATTAGGTCTTTGGGAATGCAGCCAGCCCCTTGCCCTACAGCAAAAGTCTTAGAGGACTTTTATTATCCTGACGTTCGGGACATTGTTAACGCATCTTCTTCTCTTGTTCAGCAAAGTGAAGACCATACTATTCCTCTCCCTCCAAAGCAAGCCATGACGGATTTTTATAAACACTTTAAAGGCCCCTTTTAATAATGAATCCAACAACAGATATTTCGATTCCATTGCCTGGTGACATCAAAGATCAGCTAATTGGAAAAAAAGCGATTGTTACAGGCGGGACGGGAATGATTGGTCGAGAAGTTGTTCGAATATTACTTAATCATGGATGCCTTGTCACAAGTGTATCTTTGGATGATTTAGCTTTAGACCCAAGAGCGAAGTATGAAAAGGGCGATTTAGCTGACCTGAAATTTTGCCTAGATATTTCTGCGGGGGCAGATTACGTGTTTCATGTGGCCGGCATTAAAGGCTCTGTAGTCGTCACTAAAGAGAAACCAGCTAGCTTTTTTGTACCTTTGCTGATGATGAATACTAATATGCTTGAAGCTGCTCGCCGAAATAATGTACATAAGGTGCTCTATACAAGTTCTATTGGCGCATACGCCCCAGCAGAGATTTTCATTGAAAGTAACGACGATTTGACTATTCCACCCATGGATATGTTCCCCGGTTGGGCAAAGCGAATGGCGGAAATGCAAATAGAAGCCTATCGGATTCAGTATGGAATGAAAAATTTTGCAATAGTACGACCGTCGAACATTTATGGACCAGGAGATAATTTTTATGAGAAAAATGCAATGGTTATTCCATCTTTAATTTCTCGAGTGCATCGAGGCGATAGTCCTGTTCAAATTTGGGGTGATGGATCTTCAGAGCGGGATTTTTTGCATGCTACAGATGCTGCAATTGGGATAATCCTAGCGTGTATAAGGGGAACAGACGGAAAGCCTATTAACTTGGGGTGCGGCTACGGAATTACTATTAAAAGTCTAGTACAGACCTTGCAGGAAGTAACACCATTCAATTCTTTTTTTGATACTTGTAAACCCTCTGGATTTCCCCGTCGCATTATGGATATGGTATACGCAGAACAGAGAATTGGTTTTGTTCCGCAGATCTCGTTGAAACAGGGACTTTCACAAGTATGGGATTGGTTCTCTAAAAATCAAAGCGAACATCTTAATAAACAAAATTACTTTATAAATTAAAAACTATGTCTATAGCTTTGAAAGAAATTTACTCAAGAATGTATTTAATTCGAAGGGCTGAAGAAAAAATTTGCGATTTATACCCTGAGGATGATATGAAAACTCCTATGCACATGTCAATGGGGCAGGAGGCGGCACCTGCCGCTATTGCGGTTGCGTTTGGTGATAAATCGAGAGTAGTTTCAACCTACAGAAGTCATGCTCCATTTTTAGCACAGACGAGGAATGTGAATAAATTTTTTTGTGAGTTGTATGGAAAAATAAATGGTACTGCTCGAGGACGCTCTGGATCAATGCATTTGGCAGACCCAGAGCGCGGCCATATATGTTCCACAGCTATTGTCGGCGCAGGTCTTCCTATGGCCTTGGGTATTGCATTTGCATCGAAGTATAAGTCAGATGAATCTGTAGCGATTACTTATTTTGGTGATGGTGCAATTGAAGAGGGAGGATTTTGGGAGGCATTAAATGCAGCATCTTTAATGCGGCTACCTTTGTTAATGGTGTGCGAGGACAATGAGTATGCTGTTCATACAAAAAAAAATGAAAGAAGGGGGTTTGTATCAATTAGTAAAATAATCGATGCATTTGATTGTCTATATATATTTGATGACTCTAATGATGCTGAACAAATTTATAGAAAGGCGTTAGCTGCGAAGCAAGTTTTACATAAGGAATATCGACCAGTATTTATGCATATTAAATGCCTACGTTATTTGGAGCATGTGGGAATAAGAAATGATATAGAGGATGAATACAGATTTCCATCAGATAAGAAATTTTCTTTAGAGTATGATGCACTTAAAATCATGAAAATTAAGCTTTCAGGATTTTATGATTCCAGATCCATAGGTGCTCTAGAGGCTGGGATTGATGAAGAAATTAATACGGCAGTGGAGTTAGCAAAAAAGAGTGCCTTACCAAAGATTGCTGAATTAACCTCGGGAGTTTATTTTGACTGAACTGACTTACTGTGAGGCTATAAATAAAGCATTACATATTGAGATGGAGGCCGATCCCAATGTTTTTGTATATGGGATTGGAGTTCCAGATAAAGTAAAGATTTTTGGAACTACTGCTGGGTTACTGGAGCGTTTTGGAACGCGGCGATGCTTTGATACGCCCTTGTCCGAAGATGCTATGACAGGTTTAGCACTCGGTGCCGCAGTTTCAGGACTGCGTCCTGTCCATATACACATTAGGGTTGATTTTTTATTGTTAGCCCTAAATCAACTGGTTAATATGATTTCGAGCTATACGTATGGCTCCGGTGGACTAGTTCCTGTGCCATTGGTAATTAGGGCAATAATTGGCCGGGGATGGGGTCAGGGTTATCAGCACAGTAAATCACTGATATCTTACTTTACTCATATACCAGGACTAATTGTTATTGCTGCATCCTCCCCATTGGACGCATTAGGGTTATTAAGGGCAGCAATACAGTCAAATTCCCCGGTAATTTTTCTTGAACATAGGTGGCTCTATTGGGCTAAAGAAGAAGTATCCGATGAATTTCCTATAATTGAAATTGGGCGCGGAAAAATTGTTAAAGTCGGCAAGGATATAACTATCGTTGCAATCTCTTGGATGGTTGTCGAGTCGATACAGGCTGCAAATATTCTTAATGAGATGGGAATCGATGTTGAAATTATTGACCCTAGAACCTTGAGGCCTTTAGATTTAGACTTAATTTTAAATTCGGTATCTAAAACTAAGCGAGTTCTAGTCGCGGATTGTGATTGGATAAACTCTGGCTTTAGCGCAGAAATTCTTAGTCTGGTTTCGGAAAACATAATGGGAGAATTAATCTCACCTCCAATGAGGGTTGGTTTTGCTGATGCCCCATGTCCAACGGTTCGTATATTGGAGGATGAGTTTTATCCTAACGCAGGAAAAATTGTTAATTTAGTTGAGAAAATATTTGGTAGAGAAATTACAAACTTCGATGGACTTAAGATTTACAGTCATGAGAATAAGTTTAAGGGACCCTTCTAACAAGTTGGATAAAGGAAATGGCACTCTATCAAAGCGCTAAGATTAGCAAATTTTGCAATTTTATTTAGAATTAAGGTAAGAGATTCCAATTGAAACTTGTGCCCTAAGGCATAAGAAAAATTTGTCTTACCAAGAAATCACCGGTATAGAACTCAATAAAATGTCACTAAGGTCAACCAATTCGCACAGAGTTATTTGGAGGTTTAGCTATTGATGAGTATTCACAACTCTGTTGGCGCCCTTTCTGAGGAGATAGTGTGGCACATTACTCAATAAACGGAAAATATGCTCTTGTGACTGGTGGTAGTGGAGGTATTGGCCTTGCTATTGCTGAGGCTTTAGCAAAAGAAGGCGCGAATGTGGCAATCTGTTCAAGATCATCTTTGCGGTTAAAGAATAGTAATAAATATTTGAGTAAATATGGCACGCATATTATCGCTATAGAATTTGATGCTCTTTCTCCTGAGGGGCCTGAAGTTGTAATGAGTCAATTACTTTCAACATGGCCTCGCGTAGATATCCTTGTGAATAATGTTGGCGGTGGGGGGAGGTGGGGCAATGAAGACATAACTAAGACCGAAGATAATGTATGGTTTGAGGTATTTCAAAAGAATGCTCTTTGTGCCGCCTATTTTACCAAACGAGCCTTACCAGGAATGTCTCTAAATAAGTGGGGCAGAGTAGTTACAATTACATCAATTTTTGGAAAAGAGGGTGGGGGTAGGCCCTGGTTTACCATGGCAAAAGCTGCCGAGGTCGCCTTAATGAAAACTCTGTCGCTCGATAAAAAGTTAGTTAGAAATGGAATAACATTTAATTCAGTGGCTCCTGGTGGAATCAGTATTCCTGGAACAGGCTTTGATGAAGAAAAAAATGCTTCACCGCTTGAGTTTTCTGAAATGATTGAACGGGAATATCCATTGGGTCGGATGGGTAATGCAGACGAAGTAGCCAATGCGGTTTGCTTTCTTTGCTCAGAGCTTTCTAGTTTAATAAATGGTGCCCAAATTGTGGTTGATGGCGGTCAGAGTAAATCATTCTAAAATCCTTGATGAAAGAAGGCCATAAAACCATTCATTATCAGACTGTATCTCTTATGTAAACCACGTTTAAATTAATTTCAACAAATAATTGACTGGCGTTTTCAAGGTTGAGGTGCAGAAACTCCAGCATGATGTTAGTTAAAATTAAACGCCTCCGGAGTAAACAACTCGGCAAGACATTTGTACCCTAACGATTTGCGTGGTCTCGTGTTGAGCTGTCTAGCAATCCGATCTAATTTCAGTTGGCTAAAGAAACTTAAATACGATTTTGGACCTGATAGCCTTTTCTTAGCAAAAGCTGGGTAACCAAGACTGTTTTGGGTGTGTTGATTCTTGACTTTAACCTGATGAGTGGTTTTAGACAGGTAGTGAATAGGAAAAAATCACATAAAAAGCTAACTTCATTGCCCCATAATTTTCTGGCGATGGGATCGAGCTGGGAAAGCCATAAAAAAAGCTAACCCTTAATTAGCGCTTGCAAAAGACGAAAGCCATGGTTCGAAGAGTTTTTGAGCAATACAAAAGAACCCAATGAACTGGCATAACAGTTTTAATTGACTTTCTCCATTTAACGTTATGAATATAGATTCTAAAAATTTAACTGTGTATGCAAGTTTATGGAGCCATCTAAGTCCATTGCAAAAGAGAAGTTTTTTTAACCTCTTGCTATTAATGATATTTGTCTCGATATGTGAGGTAATATCAATTGGGGCTATAGCACCATTTTTTGTAATTTTGTCATCGCCCGATAGACTTTTACAGAACCCGATTCTAGAGTCAATCCTAAGTTTTTTTGGAATAACTGATAGTAAATATCTTGTATATTATTTAACAATATTGTTTTGTTTTATAGCGCTTTTTAGCTCAATGATGCGCTTTTTGCTTTTTCGTAAAAGTACTACGCTGTCTTTTATTACGGGTGCCGAGTTAGGTCACAAAATATATAGTAGATCTCTATATCAGCCGTATATTACACATACAAAGCGAAATAGTAGCGAGGTCATTTCTGCAATTACAGTGAAAACAACCGCATTAATATATGAGGCAATAATGCCAATCTTAAATATTATTTCTGCAACATTTATATTAACTGCAATTTACTTAACAATTCTTTTTTCTTACCCCTTAATTGCTTTATGTTTTGGAATTATCCTTTCTACAATATATATTTCCATAAGCAGACTGACAAAAATATATTTACATGAAAATAGTAAAGTTGTCTCTAAGGGGCAAGTCGATATAATTAAAGCGCTTCAAGAGGGATTAGGTGGTATTCGAGATGTATTGATAGATGGCACCCAAGAAGTTTATTGCAAATTGTTTGAAAAGGCTAATTACACACTTCAGACCGCCCAGTCAAATATTCAGTTTATTGGGGGCGTTCCAAGGTTTATAATTGAGCCTCTAAGTATTTTATTGATCTCATTTTTAGCATTATATTTGTCCCGTAGTGAGGAGGGTATGCTGGGTGCAATTCCAGTATTGGCTATTTTAGCCTACTCTGCTCAGCGCATGCTGCCGCTTATGCAAATTCTTTTTGGTTCATGGGCCACATTGACCGGCGGTTTAGCTCCTGTTTCGGATGCTATTGAATTTCTGGATCAAACAGTTGAGGAGTCGCTTAGAGTCTCGAGCGTTAGATTTCACGATTTCAAAATTATCGAATTGCATAAATGTTCTTTTAGGTACGATAGTGGTCCCTATATATTAAAGAATATTAATCTTAAAATTAGCTGCGGGGAGACGATAGGTATTATTGGGACAACAGGTTGCGGTAAGAGTACTTTGCTCGATATTCTAATGGGTCTAATAGACCCATTAGAGGGATTTTATTTAATAGATGGGATTGAAGTATTAGATAACAATCGTCGTCAATGGCAGAATTTAATTGGACACGTATCACAAAATATTTTTATATCTGATGCAAGCTTGGCAGAAAATATTGCTTTTGGCCTACCGTTAGACAAAATAAATTATGAACGAGTAAAGTTAGCAGCCAAAAGAGCAGAGTTATCCGACACTATTGATTCTTTAGCTGATGGATACTTTACTAAAGTTGGAGAAAGGGGCGTTAGGCTATCTGGCGGACAAAGGCAGAGAATTGGGCTGGCGAGAGCTTTTTATAAAGATGTAAAGTTGCTTATATTAGATGAGGCAACTAGCGCTCTTGATGAATCCACTGAGGATCTTGTAATGAAGTCGATCTGCGGACCTGATTCTAAATTGACTAAGATTATCGTAGCTCACAGACTTAGATCATTAAAATATTGCGATAAAATCATTGAATTACAAGAGGGGAGTGTTAAATCAATTTCAAAATATGAAGAGGTATTTAGTAAGAGTAATCAAGCTAATAAATGAAGTTAAATTCGATAGCGGAGTATGGCATAGTTGATAAATGGATAATGATTTTAACAGTGATTTTAAATATAAATTAATCTCTAGGTTCAACAGAAATGTTATAGTGTTTGAAGTAGTTACATAAGAAAATCACATATCAGTTGGTATAGCAGTTAGCTGCTGTCCGATTTTATTTATGCAAGCTTAGAGGAAATCTAGTATTCAAGAGCCTTTACAGACAATTTACTTTGGTGTTAATTTTAACTTTTGCTGCTTTTTCAGATATTTTAAGGATTTCCCTCTGCCGGAGAGTACCTATAAATACAGGCAAGATATTGTTCTCCATAAGTTATGGAATTTGTTTCTTGGGCCAGCTTTATTTGAATCGTTCATCGCTACAACGTAGAGAGTAAGTGAAAATTGCTGTACAAAAGAATGCCGTTTTTTTGAACCGGCATCGCGGTAGCCGTTAAGTTATTTGTTTAAATTCAAAGCAATTAGGACAGCCATTCAATTACTAATCGCGGGGCCAAACTTCATGAAGAAACTAATTTTCGCCTGATGAAGATATTGGAAGTCAATCTAGACCAGTCTCAGCGTAAGGTGGGTAAAGCGCTTTACGTCAACTATTGCTTAAACGTTCTGGTGGCCAAGGGCTTGTTTAAGATTGAAAACCGTAGCCAAAACCAAAACAAGTTTGGCTACGGTTACCTGCTGACGCCTAGCGGGATTAACGAAAAGGCGGCGTGACCATTAATTTTTTGAAGCGCAAGATGGACGAATACGAAGCGCTCAAGCTTGAAATTGCGATGTTGAAGTCGGAGATTGAGACTAAGAACGGTGAAAAGCCGTCTGAACAATGAGCGCTGATACTTCCTTTTTGGTCTCCAGCCAAAGTCTTGTACTGGGTTTCGTGAACATCGCCTGTTTCGCGAACACTATGCTATTTGGTATTGGAGGGCTAACAACAATTGCGGTGGCCTGAATCAACCTGCTGACTAATTTTTGACGGTCATTCTTGTTGCTTTCCCTCACTTTCACTATAAATTAACCCATTTAACCGGAGACTTATTAAATGCATCAATACATTAAGTTATACACAGAAAAATTGTCACGAGCTTTGAGCTCGGATGCAATTCAGCAGGTCCCATTACTTGCAATGGCTTTGCGCGAGGCCTGGCAAGCAAAGCAGTGCATCTATCTTTGTGGTAATGGCGGAAGCGCTGGTAATGCGATTCATTTAGCCAATGACTTTTTATATGGTGTCGGTACTAAAAATGGCATTGGTATGAGAATTGAGGCGCTGAGCGCTAACCCGTCCGTGCTAACATGTCTTGCAAATGACATTGGGTTCGAGCAAATTTATGCTGAGCAGCTCAGAGTCAAGGCAAACTTGGGCGATATTTTGATCGTTTTTTCAGGCAGTGGGAACTCCCCCAATATCATCAAGGCGCTTGAGATGGGCAACTCCATGGGCATGAAAACTTTTGCAGTACTGGGTTACTCTGGGGGTAAATGTAAAGAGATTGCTCAGAACCCCATTCATTTTGAAATAGATGACATGCAGATTTCAGAGGACCTTCAACTGGTCGTGGGTCATATTTGCATGCAGTGGCTTTGTGCAACATCAATCAATTAATCCATTTATGGAAAAACGATTTCTTGTAATTGGAAGCAATTCATTTTCAGGTGCTTATTTTGTTAAGGACTTGCTTGATCGTGGCGACGATGTTTTAGGCGTCAGTCGTTCTGCCGAGCCACACGAAGTCTTGTTGCCCTATAAATGGGAAACGTACAAAGGGAATTTCTCGTTTCATCAGATAGATATTAACCACCATCTTGAAGAGCTGCTCCAGCTGGTTAGAGAGTTGAAGCCAGAGTATGTGGTAAATTTTGCGGCTCAGGGTATGGTCGCTCAAAGTTGGGAAACCCCAGAGCATTGGTACCAAACCAATGTTGTCGGCCAGGTCAAGCTACACGCCCAGTTGCGTAAGTTCCCATTCCTCAAAAAATATGTTCATGTCACCACGCCTGAAGCCTATGGCAGTACCGATGGTTGGATAAAGGAAGGTTTTAATTTCTCCCCAAGTACGCCATATGCCGTTTCCAGAGCCGCGTGTGATTTACATTTAATGAGTTTCTTTAAGGCCTACCAATTCCCAGTGTGTTTTACGCGAGCCGCAAACGTTTATGGGCCAGGTCAGCAGCTTTATCGGATCATCCCGCGTGCCATGCTTTACGCCCGCCTAGGAGAGAAAATGCAACTGCATGGCGGTGGAAACTCGATCAGATCATTCATTCACATGAAGGATGTTTCGGATGCAACCTACCGGATCGCTGTTGATGGCGTGGCGGGTCACAGTTATCACATCTCAACACCCGATACGGTTTCCATTCGTGAGCTAGTTGAAAAGGTGTGCCTATTGACTGACAAGCCTTTCACCGACCTTGCTGCTGTTTCAGAGGACCGCTTGGGTAAAGACCAAGCCTATCTTCTTGACAGCGGAAAAATACGCAAGGACCTGGGCTGGTCGCATACCGTTAGTCTGGATGAAGGACTTAAAGAAACGCTGGCGTGGGTTGACGCCAACCTTAATGTTTTGAAAACATTGCCTGCAGATTACATTCACAAACCTTAGGAAATCCCATGAAAATTTTAATTACAGGCGGCTGCGGATTCGTTGGAACGGTGTTGACGGAGCAGCTTTTGCGCGATGGTCATCAAATCACCGTTGTCGATACACAGTGGTTTGGAAATTACTTGAAGCCACATCCTCAACTGTTGGTCCTGAAGCAGGATTCGCGTGACGATGACAGCATTCCATTTACAGGTGTTGAGGCTATCATTCACCTAGCCAACATCGCTAATGACCCCGGCGTCGAAATGAATCCTACCCTGTCGTGGGAGGTGAACGTTCTAGCCTCGCAGCAACTGGCGGACCGGGCGGTGCGGGCGGGTGTGAAGCAATTTATATTCGCGAGTTCTGGGAGCGTCTACGGTGTTAAGGACGATCCACAGGTGACCGAGGATCTGGAATTAGTCCCTATCAGCGCCTATAACAAAACCAAGATGGTCGCGGAGCGCGTTTTGTTGAGCTATGCGGACGTGATGCAAACCCATTGCATAAGGCCGGCCACGGTGTGTGGCTACTCGCCGCGCATGCGATTAGACGTCAGCGTCAACATGCTGACCATGCAAGCTCTGAAGAACGGTAAGATGACAGTTTTCGGTGGCGATCAGACGCGTCCGAATATTCACATCGACGACATGGTGCGGGTTTATCAACACTTTCTGGCAAAGCCGGAATTGCCGTCGGGTTGCTATAACGCCGGATTCGAAAACATCTCGATCCTCGACATTGCGCAGAAAGTGGCGGCCACGGTGACGGCCGAAATCGTGGTGTCGGCATCTAATGACCCACGTTCGTACCGTCAAAATTCAGACAAGTTGCTTGCGACCGGGTTTGTCCGGAAAGCGACGGTGGCCAAGGCAATCGACGACGTTACTGCGAAGTTCAAGTCCGGCGAGCTGGTCGACAACGATCAATGCTACACCGTGCGCTGGATGAAAAGTCTGAATCTTCAGGGATGATAGGTCCTTAAACATGATTACTTCAATCCAACTTGCCGCGCAGTTTCGCGCCAAAGCCGTGGAAATGTCGCATACGGCCGAGGCAGCGCATCTAGCATCTTCCCTTTCATGCATTGATATTGTTGCTGTTCTCTATCACTCAGTACTCAAGCTTGATCCGCTCAAGCCAAAATGGGAGGATCGCGATCGGTTCATCCTGAGCAAAGGACATGCCGCCACCGCGCTCTATTCGGCGCTCGCGTATAAAGGCTTTTTGACTGAGGATGACCTCAAGACCTATGGTAAGGCGGGCTCGCTGCTGGAAGAGCATCCGTCTCCCAAATTGCCAGGGGTGGAAGCGGCAACCGGTTCGTTGGGGCATGGACTGCCTTGCGGTTGTGGCATATCGCTCGCCGGCCTCATCAAAGGCCAAAAGTATCGGACCTTTGTATTGATGAGTGACGGGGAGTGTAACGAAGGGTCTGTCTGGGAGGCATCAATGTTTGCTGCCGCAAACAAGCTTGGCAGCTTGTGCGCCTTTGTGGATTTCAACAAATGGCAGGCGACGGGCCGCAGTAAAGAAGTACTCGCCCTTGATCCGCTGGTCGATAAATTCAAAAGCTTTGGATGGGACGTCCACGAGATCGATGGGCATGACCATCATGAGATATTGAATGCTGTTAGTGACATATCGGTGGATAAGCAAAAGCCGACTATGGTCGTATCGCATACGGTCAAAGGCAAGGGAATCTCCTTCATGGAAGATGACAATAACTGGCATTACCGGATTCCCACCGTTGAGGAGGTCCAATTAGCCAAGGCGGAGTTGGGTGTGTTATGAGAAATGCATTTGCCAAGGCAGTAACCGATCTGAGCGACGAGTATCATGAGCTGGTAATGATGGCAGGCGATATTGGTAACCGGCTGTTCGATGAATTCAAGGACAAGCACCCGGACCGGTTCTACAACTGCGGGGTTGCAGAAGCCAACATGACCGGGGTTGCCTCCGGCCTGGCTGCGTCCGGGCTGCGTCCGATTACCTATACCATCACGCCGTTCAATACGGTTCGTTGCCTGGAACAGATTCGTCTCGATATCTGCTATCCGAACCTGCCGGTGATCGTGGTCGGGACCGGTGCCGGCCTGTCCTACGCCGGACTTGGCGCCACCCATCATTCGATGGAAGACATTGCGATTTTGCGTACCTTGCCGAACATGCACATTGTGTGTCCCGCTGACCCGGTCGAAGTGCGATTGGCGGTGAAAGATGCGCTGAGATTGGGCCGGCCGACCTATATTCGATTAGGGAAAAAGGGAGAGCCGGTTATCCATGAATCCGATCCTGAATTCACAATCGGACGTGGCATCACGGTGCGCAAAGGGTCCGACGTTGCAATTCTGAGCGTGGGCAATATGCTGGCTCCGGCGTTAAAGAGCGCGGAGCAATTGCAGCAAAAAGGCATATCCACGCAAGTTATCAGCCTTCATACAGTCAAGCCGCTCGATGATGAACTGCTGGGCGCCTTGTTCGAGGAAAAGAAACTGGTCGTCGTAATTGAAGAGCACGGCCTGATTGGCGGCGCCGGCAGTGCTGTGCTGGAATGGGGCAACGTCAAGCGAGCAGATCTGCGCAAGCTGATATGCATTGGTGGTCCGGACCGGTTCCTGTTTGCCTGCGGTGACCAGAAAGAGGCGCGCCACCAGCTTGGTCTCACAGCGGAAAATATTACCGAAAAAATTCTCGGTAGGATCGGTTAACGCGATGCGTCTTGGTCTGGATTTTGACAATACGCTGATCAGTTACGACCAGCTTTTTCGCCGCGTCGCGCTGGACAAGTCTCTGATCCCGGAAGCAACTCCGCCTCAGAAAAATGCCGTCCGCGATTACCTGCGCCAGCAAGGTATAGAAGACGAATGGACCCGTTTGCAAGGAGAGGTATACGGCAGCCGCATTCTCGAAGCCGAGCCTTATCCGGGGATGCAAGCCGCGCTCAAGGGGCTTGCGGACCGGCAGATTCCCATGTGCATCGTAAGTCACAAGACGCACACTCCATTTCTTGGCGAGCCGTGGGATTTGCACGCTGCCGCTCGCAGCTGGCTGGAGCTGCAAGGGTTTCACGACGTCAATCGCATGGGCTGGTCCGAGGACCAGGTATTTTTTGAGCTCACCAAGGAAGCAAAAGTCGCGCGCATCGTTGCACTCGGTTGCACACATTATGTTGATGACTTGCCCGAGATTCTCGCGATGCTGCCAGATAGTGTGGAAAAAATCCTCTTTGCGCCTGGCGAGGTTGCTGAAAAACGTCCCGAGTGGAAGCTGATGCGCTCATGGCAGGAACTACCCGCCCTTCTCAATCTGTGATGACGAATCTTGCAATCGAGCCTCTTGAAATATTTTGTGGCCGGTATGGCGTGTCCAGCCCGTTCGAGACGGAACCCATCCGGGCCGGCCGCAACAGTGAAGTGTCCCGGCTCACCAACGCCGACGGGCAGTGGATCCTCAAAC
>Ga0187844_10002084_pt1 | contig 14561 bp, 13 predicted proteins | sample SpaLakP09_SKY_50_FD_134517 | JGI IMG/M metagenome (GOLD analysis project Ga0187844, IMG submission 134517) | Oligotrophic lake water microbial communities from Sparkling Lake, Wisconsin, USA - SP09_SKY_50 | ecosystem: Environmental > Aquatic > Freshwater > Lake | place: USA: Sparkling Lake...
GAATGGAGGTTCCAACCAACAGGCGCTGAGGCTTCATCGGACCGGCTCCGCAATGGCGGCGTCGGCCATGTGCCCCATATCAAAGATCCCGTTCATTTCCTGCCGGCGCTCGACGCCGCCATTGCGGAGCCGGTCCGATGAAGCCTCAGCGCCTGTTGGTTGGAACCTCCATTCTGGCGCTCGCCGCCGCCGGGGCTGCCGCCTATGTCGCGCCGCTGGCTGCCGATCCCGCCGGCCCCAAGGATTGCGCCACCGTGCTGCCGCCACTGCCGCAGGAGCGGCCGCGCGCCGCCGCCGCGCGCGAACCGAACTGGGCGCAGCGCGGCGGCCATGTCAATGACGCGAGCTGCCTCAGCCGCACGCCCGTCGCCGGCGTGGTCCGCGTGCGAAGCGAGGCCGATGTCGCCACGGCGCTGCGTTATGCCAGCGCCCACGGGCTTACCGTTTCCGCAGCGGGCGTGAAGCACTCGATGGGTGGCCAGGCGTTCCGCGCCGGGGGCGTGGTGCTCGACATGCGCGACATGGACGCGATCCGGCTCGACCCTGCGGCACGCACTGTCACGGTGGGTAGCGGCGCGACCTGGCACGCGATCCAGCTTGCCGTGCACCCGCGGTTCGCGGTGAAGGCGATGCAGTCCACCGACATCTTCTCCGTCGGGGGGTCGATCAGCGTCAACGCGCACGGCATGGATCATCAGGCGGGCGCGGTGATGGGCTCGCTGCGCAGCGTCCGGCTGATGCTCGCAGATGGCCGGGTGGTCACCGCGTCGCGCGACGAGAATGCGGAGCTGTTCAGGCATGTGGTCGGCGGCTACGGACTGTTCGGCGTGATCCTGTCGGCGACGCTCGATGTGGTACCCAACGACGTCTATCGCTCCGGCCGTGAGATCATCGACTACCGCACCTTCCCGGCCACCTTCGAGCGGATCGCCGCCGACCCCCGCGTTGGGCTCAGCTATGTCCACCTGTCAACCTCGCCCGGCAGCCTGTTGCGCGAGGCGTTGGTGTACACCTACACCAAGCACCCCGAGGATCAGGCGCTGAACCGCGCGGCCCTATCAGAAGTGACCTCCACCAAAATCCGCCGCGTGACCGTCAACCTCGCCAAGCGCAACGACACGTTCAAGCGTTGGAAATGGTGGAGCGAGAAGCATCTTGAGCACCGGTTCGAGAGCTGCACGATCACGCGGGCGCAGGCGCAAGGGTCGGGCGAGGCTTGCTTGGTCGCGCGCAACGACCCTATGCACGATTCGGTCGCCTATCTGTTCAACAATCTGCCGAGCGAGACCGACATCCTCCACGAATATTTCATCCCGCGCGCGCAGATTGTGCCGTTCATCGACGGCATGCGCGCGATTTTCGAACGCGAGCACGCCAACCTCGTCAACGCGTCGATACGGGCGGTGGGCACGGAGGACAACGCGCTCAGCTACGCGCCCGAGCCGGCGTTCTCGGTAGTGCTCTACCTCAACCAGCCGACCACGCCCCAAGGCACGGCGGCGATGCGGCGGCTGACCGGCGAATTGATCGACCTCACCGCCAGCCACGGCGGCCGCTTCTTCCTTCCCTATCAGCTGCACTATACGCCCGCACAGCTCGAGCGCGCCTATCCCGAGATCGGCACCTTCTTCGCCGCCAAGCGCGACTGGGATCCGCAAGGGCTTTTCAGCAACACCTGGTACGCCCGCTACGCGCCCCTGGTCGCGAAGCAGCCGGCGCCAATCCGACCCTCGATCACCGCGCGCGCGCCGTTGGCGTAAAGCCGGCGAACGAAGCCGGCATCGTCACCGCGGGCCAGCGTCGCTCCACGGCGGACCTCCACGACGTGCCCGCCCGCCGCGGCGATGACCCGCACTGCCGCCGGTCCATCGCCGATCACCGCCACTTGCCGGCCGGCCGGCCCGACAAAGGGCATTGCCAACAGGATCAGGACCCACGCGCCGAGCACTACGACCAGCTGGGCAACGGCACGGCCAACCGCCCTAATAGTCGTAAACATGCTCAACCGTGCCGCCGAGCGCGCGGACGCGCGTCATCAGGGGGAGCAGGCGGGCTACCGGAATAGGGACCCCGACGCGTCGCCAACCCGTCCGATCGATCGGCATCGCTAGCACGGCGGGTCCTGGTGGGGGCACGCGGTCAGGCAGGATCAAGGTGGCGAAGATCGTGCCATTGCCTGCGATCTCAACCAGTTGAACCTGCGCTGCCGACAACTTCGCCAGCAGATCGTTGAACTGCTGATAACGCGGCGCCTCCACCACCCTCAGCCCACCAGGCAGCGATCCGACCACCTTCAACCGCGAGTCAATGGCGCGGAGGACGGCAGGATCGCCGCGCACTACCAACCGTAGCGTCGGTTCGTCACGCCCGACGGTAGCGCCGGTCGCAGCATCGATCGCCTTGGCGTAGAGCGCCTTGACCCCGTATTCCGCCGACAACGCGAACCGGCGTTCCCAATGCCGGGCATGGAGCGTCGGCTCCCGGGTCTGCCATTCGCCTTTCAGCGCTTCGCGGAAAGGAAATCGGTACCAGGGCGTTTCATGCAGGAAGGCGCCGTAGCGTTGCTGGACGTGCGCACCATGGCGGTCGTCGGCGCTGTTCCACCCGCTCGTCGCTTCGAACAGTCGCCCGATCGTCCGCTCATAGGCGGCCTTGACCGCTAGCTCGACCGTGTAGCTGATGCCGATCGTGTAGATCGTCACCTTGGCCGCGCCTGATTCCGGGCTTGTGTGGGTGATCCGGTTGACGGCGCAATAGCTTGTCCAGAACTGTCCGATCTGCTTGCCATAGGCAAAGCTGCTCGGTGGTTTGCCGGCGGCCAAGTGCCGCGCAAAGGCTTCCGCTTCGTAGACGATGTGCCATTCGGGATATGTGAGAAATGTGCGCGCCTCCGGCCGCCGATCGGCTGCGGGGAGAAGCGGAGTACGGTCAGGCGCGGCGGCAAGGCCTGGGAGCGGCGCACGACAGCCCCCCTCGATATACGCCATTGGCACCAGCACGATGGCGGCGATCAGCCCACTCGCAAGCGCTGCCAGGCGCCAGCGGCGCTTCACGCCACCGCCGGCTGCGCTGCCCCCGCAGGCGCCTGTGCCAATCGATAACCGACCCAGATCGCGACGCCACCGATCACCAGGTGCGGTAGGTTGGCGAAGACGTGAGCATACATCGACTCCCGGAGCGGTCCGTACAGGAAGATGCCGCCATCCAGATAGCCGCTGCCCAGGAACAGCCCCATCACACCGTCTGCGAAATAGAGCGGCCCGAACAGGCGGAAATAACGGCGTGTCGCGCCATAGGACCACCACGCGGCGATACCAGCCCACAGACCGGAAAAGAAGTGCAGGCTGTCGTCATAAAGGTCGAGCTTGAACAGCCCGAACAGATTGCCATCGGCGTCATGAAATTGCGGCACATAGCCGATGGCCACCACGAGCATGAAACCGATGCAGTACGCTGCCCCGAACACCCGAACCCGGTTCATCGTCACCCCCTTTGACTTCCCCAGCTTGCCACGAAGGCGGTTAGCAAACAATGAGCGGATTGCGGGACAAATCGTGCGACAGTTCTCAATTCCACTCGCTTAACCGGAAGAGGATCACGGGTGTGTCGGTCGCCCGCCCCTGTTATGTCCCACCCCGCGCCGTCGGGGTGTGGGCTGGGCCAATCATAAAGCATTAATCTGATATAGATTGTTAACCAAGACGTGGGATAGCCGTAGCCACTTCTTTGCTGTGATCGGCTCCCCCTTGATCTCCTCTTTACTGCCTTATTCAGCTTACCTTCTTGCGGTTTCTATCGGCATCTGCCTGACGTCAGGCTGGTTGGTAGCGCTGCTTACGGCAGAAGTTCGTCATGCCCGCATCAGCCCAATTGGGTGGCGCGACGGAGGGCTGGCGCTCGCCGCCGGGTTGGGAGTGTGGTCGACCCATTTCAGCGCGATGACCGCCTAACGCCCAGATCTGATCCTGACTTATGCACCTGATCGCACAGCACTTTCTGCTGTGGTGGGGATCCTTCTGGTCGGCCTGCCCATCGCGGCCCTGGCCAGGGTCGAGCGACGGAGCAGGAAGCTCGCCCTTGCCGTGACAGCAGGTTTCGGCATCTGGTGCATGCATGCCGTCGGCCTGTCCGCATTGATGGATTGCGGTCACCAATTCTCCACCATGACAAACCTGATCGGCGGGCTGATCGGTACGGCGATCCTGATCAACTGGCAAATCCGTCGTTCGTCCAATTTCCCCCGGCTGGCGACCAGCATCTCTTTTGTCGGTGCTGTATGCGCTATCCATTTCATCAGCCTGGCTGGAGACGTCGTTACCGCGCCGCTGGCAATCGTCCATGGCAGCGCCATGTCTCCCGGCCTCGTCGCTGCATGCACGGCCTTTGCCGTCTTGATCGCCTGTCTGGGTGGCGTTCTATCCGCCTCGCAAGCGCGATTGCGGCGCGAGCGGGAAGCGCAGACGCTCAAGGCGGTGATCGAGAGCATGTCAGACGGCTTGGTCTTTATCGACAAGGCCGGGCGGCTTCGCCAGTACAACAGGCGTTTCCTGACCCTGTTCGATACGCCGCCCGAGGCACTGCGAACGGGTGTGACCATCGACACCTTTCTGGACACCATTGCACGGTACCGAAACTGGCATCCCGACAAACGGACGCTTGTTGGCCAGTCGATGAAGGCCTGGGTTCATGCCGCTGAATCGTTCGACCGTGAGTGCGAAATGGAGGACGGCCGCACCTATGTCATGCAGTGCCGGCCGGTAACCGAGCAAGGCGTGGTCCTGACGTTCAACGACGTGACGGTCGAACGGCAGGCCAGCCGCAAGCTGAGTTACCATGCGCATCATGACGTCCTGACCAATCTCGGCAATCGCCGGGCGCTTCAAGAACGCATGGCGGCCCTGATCGATAAGGCGAAAACGTTCAGTCTGCTGCTCATTGACCTCGATGAATTCAAGGAGGTCAACGACACCTTCGGCCATGGCATCGGCGACAAGCTCCTGATCCATTGTGCGGAGGTGTTGCATGGCCTGGTCGGTCCGGACAGCTTCGTTGCCCGTATGGGCGGCGACGAGATGGCCATCGTGATGGCCTTGCCGATCGGTCAAGCCACGACGTTCGCACAGACTGTCGTGACCCAGATGTCGAATGCCGTCACTATTGATGGCTATCGCCTCCTGCCGGGATGCAGCATTGGTGTAGCGGAGTGGGAGGCTGGGCTGTCGGGTGAGGAACTGATGAGGCGCGCCGACCTCGCACTCTACGACGCCAAACGGGCCGGCCGTCGACGGGCCCATCGTTATGAGCACGCCATGACAGAGGCGCTCCTGAAGCGGCAGGAGATCGTTGACGGCCTTCATGATGCCGTGAAAGGCGGCGGCTTTCGCCTGGCCTTTCAGCCGATCGCCGACCTCGCTTCCGGTATCACCTGCGGCTATGAGGCACTGTTGCGCTGGCAACATCCCGTCCGAGGATGGATTTCGCCCGATGTCTTCATTCCCATCGCCGAGGATGCAGGCCTGATCGACGAAATCGGGCGGTGGGTGATCGCCGAAGCGTGTCGGCACCTGGCAGGTTGGTCGCCTCATCTATATGTAGCGGTCAACGTTTCCGCCGCACAGTTGGCATCGGATGCGTTGCTCGATCACCTCGCACAGGCCGTTATAGCCAACGGCTTGGCTGCCGAGCGGCTGGAGATCGAAATCACCGAAACTGCGCTGATCCGCGATCCCGTGAAGGTCGCAGGCCGGTTGGAGCGTATCTGCAAACTGGGGTTCAAAATCGCGCTGGATGATTTTGGGACCGGCCAGTCGTCGCTCTCCCATCTTCGCGATCTGTGCTTCGACCGGATCAAGATCGATCGCAGTTTCGTGCTGCGTGCGGCTAGCGATCCACGCTCGATGGCGGTCCTACGGGCAACGGTCGCGCTGGGGCACGAGCTGGGCGTCATTGCACATGCCGAAGGCGTCGAGACATCGGACCAACTCGCATTGTGTCGAGAAATTGGTTGCGACGCCGTGCAAGGGTATCACATCGGCCGTCCGCTCATCCCGCTGGTCGACATGGGTATGCCCCACTATGTCCACGCCGATAGGGTGGCTTGACGCGCGCCGAAGGCAATCCTGGGTGTAAACCGGCGATGCTTCAAAAGTGGGGTAGCCCAACTTGATTTTCGTAAGCATCCCGACATGCCCAATTTCATCTGCTGTGCCTGGGCATTACATACATGTCATAGATAATTGATTTACTTTGGTTTGTTACAAGGCGGATCCACTGGATGGATGGCCCCATGAAAAACATTTCAATCCCGAAAAAACTTGCGGTTGCGTTCCTTATCATCGCTACGGTCGTTTGCAGCGTAGCAGGTTTTTCGGCCATCCAAATCGGTAACATGAACACGGCCATCGGCTATGTGTCGAATGACCTCATGCCGAAGACAGTCGCCGCTCAGCAAATTGATACTGCGACGTCGGACTTTCGGATAGCGGAAGTGCAGCACATTCTGGCAACTCAGCCCGCTGATATGACGGCTGCCGAACAAAAGATCACCGCTGCGAGGAGCGTCGTAGAAAAAAATTACGCGGTGCTCGACCGAACCATAGTGCGGGCTGAGGCAAGGCAGCTTTTGATGGCATTCTACCAGAAGTGGAATGCCTATCTTCAGCAGCATCAGACAATCATTGCTCTGTCCCGTCTCAATCACAATGAAGAGGCGACCGCTATCATGCGGGGGCGAAGCGAGTTGCTGTTTGATGAACTGTCAGATCGTGTCAGTGCGCTCGTGTCCTTCGAAATGAAGCTGGCGACACAACAGCGTCAGGAGGCGTCCGACCTCCACTCGCACGTCGTTACCCTGCTCGCACTGGTCGTCGTGCTGGCATGCGCTGCCTTGGTCGGCATATTGCTTCTCCTGGTCCGGCAGATCGCACGTCCGGTGGACCAAGTGACTTCCGGTTTGACGGCTTTGGCCAGTGGCGACATGTCCATAACGTCGGTCGATCATGACCGCCGTGATGAAGTTGGGCGATTGGCGGGCGCCTTGAACAATTTGCGCGGGCAATTGCTTGCGGCCGATGAGGCCAAGGCAGCCCAGACGACATTGATCGTCGACAGCGTTGGGCGAGGACTGGGTGCGCTGGCCGACGGTGACCTGACCACGCGGATCGAAACCGATCTTACGGGGCCATTCGCCAAACTTCGAACGGACTTCAATCACGCCTTGGGTGCGATGAATGACGCGATGGCAGCGGTAACCGATGTGGCGAGCGGCATTAACAATGGCGCAGGCGACATCCGTCAGGCGTCCGACGACCTGTCACAGCGAACGGAGCAGCAGGCTGCCAGCCTGGAGGAAACGGCCGCTGCGATGCACGAGATCACCGAAACGGTTCGTGAGACGGCCGAGAATGCCAAGCGTGCGAATCAAGTCGTTACGGAAACCCGCACCGATGCCGACCAGTCCGCCGATGTCGTCCGCCAAGCTGTTGCGGCGATGCACGGTATCGAGCGATCGTCGAATGAGATCAGCGAGATCATCTCCGTAATCGACGGCATCGCCTTCCAGACGAATCTGCTGGCACTGAATGCAGGTGTCGAAGCCGCGCGTGCGGGAGACGCAGGAAAGGGCTTCGCAGTTGTCGCTTCGGAGGTCCGGGCACTCGCTCAGCGGTCGGCCGATGCGGCCAGGGACGTCAAGGAGCGTATTACCGCTTCGAGCCAGCAGGTCGATGCCGGGGTTCAATTGGTCGAGCAAGCGGGCAATGCACTGACCCGTATCACTGGACGGATCGGCGAGATCAATACGCTCGTCTCGGATATTGCCTCGGCCGCCGCCCAGCAAGCGACGGGGCTGCAGCAGGTCAATACCGCCGTTGCTGAGATGGACGGGGTCACCCAACAGAACGCCGCGATGGTCGAAGAGGCAACCGCTGCGGCGCGCACTCTATCGGCGGAGGCGGACGAGTTGTCCCGCCAGGTAAGGCGTTTTAAGGTTGCCAATGGTCGCCCGGCTTTGCCTGCCGTACATGAACTTCAAAAACGGGCTGTCAGTGCCGGCCGGAAGGTCGCTACTACAGCACCCGCACGTAATGCCGGCAAAGCCGCGCTTGCCGTGGTGCAGGACGATTGGTCAGAATTTTGACCTCAGTCTGACGGTTCGCATGGAAAAAGGGGGGCTCAAGTGTGCTCCCCTTTGTGTTTTCTCATTCCGGTGATTTGCCTGTTGCTCCTTCCTCTTCCATTCTGCGGTTCGCAGAGCAACATATTCTCGGAGGAATTGTACACGGCGCGGGCGGAAGCTGTGTTCGCCCCGCTCGATGGCCTCGATCCGGAACATCTCGAACGTTCGATGCGCTTCGCGCAATAGGCACCAGCCGACCAGCATCAGCGTGCGTGGACTGTAGGACATACCGAGCCGCAGGATCTGGCACTCGGTCCGCCGCCCGTTTGCGTCGCGATAGGCGATCCGGACGCTAAACTCCTCCCCGCAAGCTGTGCGGAGCAGATCGAGATCGAGATCGACGGCGACCCGCGAGCGAAGCGGATGCGTCCCCAAGGGCAGGCGCATTCGCACGGCGAAGCGCGACAGATATTCGCGTCTATTGAATTTATGAACGAACGTCCAAGGTCGGAAAATCGCATCACGCCCGGATGAGAAACCGGGGGATCGTCAGCTCGCCGAGTGTCCAAAAGTGGGTCTGGACGGGAGCTGGGGGCCAGGGCGTGTTTCGCCTTGGGCAGGACCCATTGATGGGAGAGTCGCGATCTGATTCAGGCTCTGCAAGCAGACCGGAATGAGCGACCTGTTTTGGCTGACGCACGAGCAGATGGCCCGGCTGCGGCCGTTCTTTCCCAAGAGCCACGGCAAGCCTCGAGTGGATGACCGGCGGGTGCTGAGCGGCATCGTGTTCGTCAACCGTAATGGGCTGCGCTGGCGAGATGCTCCCAGCGAGTACGGCCCGCACAAGACGCTGTACAATCGGTGGAAGCGTTGGGGCGAGGCCGGTGTGTTCACGCGAATGATGGAGGGGCTGGCGGCGAAAGGTGCCGAGCCGAATACGGTCATGATCGACGCGACTTACCTGAAGGCGCACCGCACGGCCTCGAGCCTGCGGGTTAAAAAGGGGATCTTGGCCGCCCGATCTGGCGCGCCAAAGGCGGCATGAACACCAAGCTCCACGCCGTCGCCGACGCGAACGGCCGGCCTTTGAGCTTCTTCATAACCGCTGGCCAGGTCAGCGACTACACCGGAGCGGCAGCGTTGCTCGACGACATGCCCAGGGCGCAGTGGCTACTTGGCAATCGCGGCTATGACGCCGACTGGTTCAGGGACGCTCTCCAGGCAAAGGGCATCCAGCCATGCATCCCGGGTCGGCGATCCCGCAACGAGCCGATCAGGTATGACAAGCGCCGCTACCGGCACCGCAGCCGCATCGAGATCATGTTCGGCGGCCTCAAGGATTGGCGGCGCATCGCCACCCGCTACGATCGCTACCCCACGGCCTTCTTCTCTGCCGTCGCCCTCGCTGCCACGGTCATCTTCTGGCTGTGAGCGACGAGTCCTGACCCTAGTCCAGACAGCATCCGCGAACCAAGTGAAGTCGTTCAAAGCTGTAACGCACGCAGCCAACATGAACGAGCGTCCGAAGGTGAGAAATGCCTTCGAGACCACAAACGACCGCTTTTGATCGCCATGTGCTCCGTCCCGTTTCCCAGCCTCTGCGGGCTTCACCCGCATAATGTTTCAGCGCCGTAATGGCTCCGTGATCACGAACCGCATCCTCTTGATCTACATTAGATCCGCCGACGCTTCGGCCTCCGCCCGCGCGCGCAGCACCGCCGTCGCATCGCTGACGCTGCCGGGCGCGATGTCCGCCAGGATCGCCATGAAATCCATGGTGATCCAACCCTTTACCCGCCCCAATGCAACCGGGATCGGACTGGATGGCTCGACCCGACCATAATAATCGATGACCGCATCGAGGGCGCGGGCGACATCCTCGCGCGATTGGATACGCCCGACACCGCCCGAGCCCATGGGCCTCGGCCCGTCGGACAGGGTAATCGGCATAGCGTCGTCAGCCGCCGCCGCTTCGCCCGTCTGGCGGACAAAGGGAGTCAGCGCATGGACGATCCCCTCGATCGCTTCATAGGTCGGGCGGAAATTGGTGCCGGTCTGCCCGACCTCCTCCGCCTTTTCCGACAGGACCGCATCGGCCCGCTGCAACGCCGCCTCGATCCGGCGGAACCGGTCGACGATCGCCTCGATCCGCTCGACCGGCGTGTCGGCCAAGGCAGCGCGGAACGGGCCATAGCCATCGGCCATGCCGTCCTCGCTGAAGCGTTCGACATCCGCGCCGTCATATTGGCCCAGCCGCGGATGCACGATCAGCGGCACGCGGCGGAGCGGCGCCAGGAACTCGCCGATCCGAACCAGAGATTCGCAGGCGCCCTTGCGCCCCTCGATCCCATATTCCTCGATCGTCGGATGCGCGCTGTCCCAAAGCCGTTCGAACAGCCCGGCCAGCAGTTGCACGCCCGTTTCCACCACGGCCAGATCGCCCGCCCGCGCGCCTGCCCGGGCCAGATAGACGGCCAGCCAGACGTCGCGGGTCTGCCGCGCCTGCGCCTCGATCATCACGATGGTACGCGGCCAGTCGACCTCATCAGCCGGATCGCTGAACGCCTGTTCGATCGCCTGGCGCGCCGGGTCATAGGACAGGTCCGGCCCCGCCGGCGCATCGGGCGCGATCGGCGTCAGGAGATCGGCAATATCGATACTGGGGGCCATGTCCGACACCAGTCGCGCCTCAGGAAATCAGCTCGGCTTCGACGCGACGATTGACCGGGTCCGCCTTGCTGTGCCCAGGCAGCGGCATCGCCGAACCGAAGCCCCGCGTTTCCAGGCGGCTGCGATCGACACCCAGCGTCACCAGATAATCCGCAACCGCCTTGGCACGTGCCGTCGACAAGGGCCCATTGATCCGGGCGCCGCCGCGCAGGTCGGTATGCCCCTCGATCAGGAAGCGCTTGTCCTTCAGCTCGGGCATCAGCAGCGAGCGGGCGAAAACCTGCGCCGCGCGCGTTCCCTCCGCCGACAAGCGTGCGGAATTGAGCTCGAACCCGATCATCAGATCGGCGCGCGGACGCTGTACCGCACCATAATTGACGGCCGGCGCGGATGGCGCGGTATAATGGGCACGGCGCAGCGACGAGCGACGCGTCGCACGATCGACACTGCGCGGCTGCGAGGTGACGGTGGCGGCCACGCCGCTCGCCTCGCCCGAAGCGCTCGGCTTGGCCAGCCGGAAACCCTTGGTCTCCGGCGCATCGCGCGTCACCACAGGTTGCGCCCCCTGCACGCCATCGCACTTGCCCGCAAAGGCGCAGAGATAGCTTTCGACGCTTGGCCGCGTCTTGGAGGACGCCGCCTCCTGCGCATGGGCCGAGGGGGCGACCAGCGTGGTCGCCAAACAAACTGTGAGCATCCGCAACGACATGGCTTACTCCCGTGCATGCACTCGGTGCTGATTCACATTAGGCCGTGCGCCGATGCGAAGCAACCCATATGGCAGCACTTCCGCCCTAAGACCATTCGACCGACACCTAACATCGGTTAGACTTGCCCTATACGCATCAAGAGGTATATTTGTTTCATGACCGTCACGAAATATCTTGTCCGCATGGTCCCGATCTTCCGCGCGTCTTGCAACTGACGGGCGCGCCGGCCATTGTACCCCCGGAACGAAGCCGATAGGATCAGCGCCTGCGCGCGGTTCGGCGCGATCGGCGGGAGTGGTTGGTGACAGACACGACGCAACGCCTGACGCAGATGGCGATCGACGTGGGCGACGAACAGGTCGTCTTGGAACGGATCAAAGGTTCGGAAAGGCTGAGCGCGCCGTTCGAGGTGCTGGCCGATATCATTTCGCCTTTGGAAATCGACCTTCAGCCGCATCTCGGCAAACCCGCATCGCTGGCGGTGCTGGAGGATGGCGAACTCCTGCGCCGCTTCCACGGGCTGGTCACGGCGGGCGAATATGTGAAGGAGACCCAGTCGGGGCATCATTACCGCCTGTCGATCCGCCCCTGGACCTTCTACCTCGACCAGAACCGGCAGATGGCGATCTATCAGGACAAGACCGTCGTCCAGATCGTCAAGCAGGTGTTCGAAAATGCCGGGGTGCAGGATGTCGACTATACGCGGCTGGTGCAGCCCCGCGTCACGCGCGGCTATACGGTGCAGTATCGGGAGAGCGATTTCGCCTTCGCCTCGCGCCTGATGGAGGAGGAGGGAATCTATTATTTCTTCCGCCACGACGCCGATCGTCACGTCATGATCCTGTGCGAGGGTCCCGCTTCGCATCAACCGGGCAAGCCCGCGCGGTTGAAATACAATGCCAACAGCGTGTCGGTCTTCACCACCGACTCCAAATCGCGGTTCGGCGCGCAGGGCGACTACCTGCAAAGCTGGATCGAACGCGTCGCCTCCACCGCCGAGGCCAAGGTGACGGTGCGCGATTTCGACTTCGAATCGCCCGACCAGCCGCTGTCGGCCGAGGCGAGCGGCGAAGGCGCCCATCCGCGCGACGATCGTGAGATCTTCGTCTATCCCGGCCGCTACACGCGCGAGAAGACCGGGCGCGGCGACCAGGAACAGACGGGGCGCGACCGGGGCCAGGCGCTGCTCGACGCACAGCGGGCCGCGCGGCGGACCTTTACCGGCACGTCACAGGCAACGGGCCTGACCACCGGCTACCGCGTCAATGTCGAGGATCATCCGGCGGCGCGGATGAACGGCGCTTACCTCATCACCGCGGCCGAGCATTCGATCGCGGCCGAAAGCTACCGCTCCGGCCAGCAGGAGGACGAGGACGCCTATAATGTGAAATTCGAGGCGATCCCCGCCGACACCGTCTTCCGCCCTCGCGCCGACACGCCACGTCCGCGTGTGCAGGGACTGGAGTCAGCGATCGTCACCGGACCACCGGGCGAGACGATCTATACCGACGAATATGGGCGGGTGAAGGTCCGTTTCCACTGGGACCGCGCCGACACGCCGGGCGAGCGATCGACCTGCTGGATACGCGTGTCGCAGACCGGCGGGCTGGGGAACGTCATCCTGCCGCGCGTCGGGCATGAGGTGCTGGTCGACTTTCTCGACGGCGATCCCGACCGCCCGCTGGTCGTCGGGCGCGTCTTCAACAAGGCGCATATGCCGGTCTATGAACTGCCCGCGAACAAGACGCGCGCGGTGTGGCGCACGCTGACCTATGGGCCCTCGGGACAATATCCCGAGACCGAGGATCTCGACAGCGGCACCAACCGGACTTCCAACGAAATCCGTTTCGAGGACAAGGGCGGCCAGGAAGAGCTGTTCATCCATGCCGAGCGCGACATGAACAGCCGCGTTCGCTTCGACGAAAGCCGCCATGTCGGCCACAACCAGCAACGCCGGGTCGGACTGGATCGCACGACCAATATCGGTCGCGACGACACCAAGACGATCGGGCGTGACCGCAACACCCATGTCGTGGGCAAGGACGACCTGTTGGTCGACGGCACGCTGTCGATCGAATCCAAGACGTCGATCACGCTGCGCGTGGGTAATTCGGTGATCGTCATGAAGCCCGGCGAAATCGTCATCCAGTCGCCGCATGTCGAAGTGCAGGCGACCACCGATGCGATCGTCAATGGCGGCGCAACGACCAAGATCAACGGGACGGCCACGCTGATCCTGAATGGCGGCACGACGCAGATCAATCCCGAGGGACTGGGCGAGGGTAGCTTCGGCACGCCGATGACGCTGGGACCGGCGGCGGGCGAAGGCTGACCGGATGGTGGGTCAAGAAACGAAAGGCTGGGACGCGGTGCGGCTGACCGAGGCGCGGCAGGTGCTGGCGCTGATGGGTGTCGATCGCGACGAATGGCCGCCGGCCACGCTGTCGGTCATCGCCCATTATGACGCCCTGCGCGCGGCCAACCGACGCTCGGCGGCCCTTGATTATCTGGCCCATGCCCTGCCCCGCCTGGAGGCGATCGGCTGGGCCGCTCGGGTCGTGTCGGATGCGGCCCGCCGTGATCCACCGCCGCCGCGCCGCCGGCACGCGCTCGACGTCGCTCTGCGCTGGCTGGATGCACCGAGCGAAGAGCATCGCCGCGCGGCGGGTGACGCCGCCGACGTGATCCCACGCCCGGTGCCCGAACGGCTTCTGGCCTCCGCCGTATTCTTCTCCGGCGGTTCGATCGCCGCCCCCGGTCAGCCGGCCGTGCCCCCGCCCGAGCATGTCCCCGCCCGGTACGTCGCCGGAGCGATCGACGCCACATGCCGCCAGGCCTCCGACCCCGCTGCCGCATTCACCGCTGCGCTGGCACTGGGGGAAGCCGTGGCCGCTCAGGGGCTGGCAGCCTTCGACCGATGACCCTGACCCTTTCCATCGAAGGCGCGCGTCGCCTCGACAATGGCTCGCCCGCTGAGCTCGTCCTGCATCGCCGGGGCGCGATAATCGGCCGCGCCGCCACCTGCGACTGGGCGCTGCCCGATCCGACCCGCCATGTCTCATCGC
>Ga0187844_10002085_pt1 | contig 14560 bp, 13 predicted proteins | sample SpaLakP09_SKY_50_FD_134517 | JGI IMG/M metagenome (GOLD analysis project Ga0187844, IMG submission 134517) | Oligotrophic lake water microbial communities from Sparkling Lake, Wisconsin, USA - SP09_SKY_50 | ecosystem: Environmental > Aquatic > Freshwater > Lake | place: USA: Sparkling Lake...
AGTTTTTGCTCCAGCTTCTGGATGTTCTGGCCCGTTTCGATGGCGGTTGAACTGGCCACGGCCCGACGCACTGCGGCCATGCTGGGCTTCTTGCGGGCGTTGGTGGGGCGGGGCGGCATGGCTGAACCCAAGTGAAGATCTGCTCAACAGTTTAGCGAAAAGTGCCGGCCAAGACAGCGCGCACCGAACAATGGCCGCCGCATGCAGGGCCTTCAGGCCATCGGGCGTGTGGGCCTGTAGGCTGAGGTACAGCACGCTGCCCGAGCCTGGGTTGACACCAGGGCCAGCCATTCACCCAGGTAGACTTGCCCCTGATCTTCCACTGGGCCCAGGGCTGCCGAAATCTCGGCCTCTGTGCCGCATAGTCGCCGCAGCCCGAAAGGGTTGGTGCTAGTAACACCTTCATGTAGCGGCGCAACCTCTCCGAAATGAGGTTTTGTCACGTCAGAATCACGGCCTTCGGCATTGCCGAGGGTTTCGCTTTCGGACGGGATGACCAGAACGGTAACGTCTGGTGCACGGCTACGTACGTGTTACTACATCCCGTCCACCTACATGCCTCTAGTAAAGGCATCAGGTGGTTTCCAGGCTCATGTAGGAGTTCTGAACCATGCCATACGGCCACCATAGGCACAGCAGTCGCGCTGCTGCCGCTCCCCATCCCCCATCCCCTGTTGCTGGGCCCTGCGCCGCGGGCAAGCCACCTTATCCGCCTTGAGAGCTTGCTTCGGCTTGCTGCAGGGCCAGCACGTCGTCGATCAGCGCGCTGGGCGCTTGTTTGACGGCCTGGGCCAGGCTCAGCAGGCTGGTGAGCGTGGGCTGACGTTGGCCGTTTTCAAGCAGGCTGATGTAGTTCTTGCTCAGGCCCGCCTCGTAGCCCAGGGCTTCCTGGGTCAGGCCAGCAGCTTGCCGGTGGCGCTTCAACGCCAAGCCAAATGCGACGGCAATTTCCATTCGTTACTCCAACTGTAGTTGGATTCATTGGATCGCTTGCTTAGCATCAGGTCATCCAACCATAGTTGGATTTTGGTTGCCTTATGGGTGGCCATGTTGCTTGTGCCAGCAGGGCCATGACCAGGGCCTTGCATCAACCTGAATGCGCTGCCGCCAAGGCGCAAAGGGTGCCGCACCCCGTCTGACGGGGCTGTTTTGCAACTCAGTGAATCAAGGTTTTTATGAAACGCTTCTTTCAAGAGGTAGGGATTTCTGTTGCCATTTTTTGGCCTTTGGCCGGGTGGTCGCAGGTCCAGGCTGAGCCTGGCAAAGGCGCGGTGCAGGTGTTTGGCTTGATCGATGTGTCGGTGGGCCGGTACCTGACCGAGGGTGGCGCGCACATCAACGCCATGGGCAATTCAAACCATGCCAAAAGCCGTTTGGGGTTCAAGGGGCAAGAAGACCTGGGGCAGGGCTGGTGGGCGGGCTTTTGGCTGGAGGGCGCGGTGGAGGCCGAAAACGGCAACAGCCGGCCATTTGGGTTTGAGCGGCGCTCCACCCTCAGCCTGGGGGGCACGGCAGGTGAATTGCGCCTGGGGCGCGATTTCACGCCGGTGCACTTGAGCGACGCCCAGTTTGACCCGTTCAACGCCACCGGGGTGGGGGGCAACCTGCTGTTTCAGGTGCGCAGCAGTGGCACCGGGCGGGGGCGTGCGCCCATTGCCACGGGTTTTGCGGCCAACAACCCGGTGTTCATCCGGGCCAACAACGCCATCACGTATGTGCTGCCCTCGGGCCTGGGCGCTTGGTCGGGGCGTGTGCAGGTGGCGCTGCCCAACCACCTGGATTCGGGTGAGGTGAGCGTGGGCCGGCACGTGGCTGGGCGCCTGGCTTACCAGGCCGGGCCTTGGGGGGCGGCGCTGGCCTGGGCCAAGACGGCGGCATTGAACCCTTCACAGACCGCGGCGGGCCCCACGGCTGAGCCCAGCCCCGGGGTGCAGACCACCACGCTGGCGGGCACCTACGCGCTGCCTGGCTGGGCGCAGGCCAGCTTGTCGGGCGAGTGGCTGTACGAGCGTTACCGCCTGCCTGACTCCACCCGCAGCAGCCGGGGGCTGATGGTGGGCGCCTCGCTGCCCCTGGGCGCCGGGGCGGTGAAGGCCAGCTACGCCCGTGCGGTGTTTGACATGGGCCCATCGCCGCTGTTGCAGCCAACGCCGCGGGTCAGCAAGTGGGCGCTGGGCTATGTGCTGCCGCTTTCAAAACGCTTTGAGGTTTACGCCACGGTGGCGCGCATTCGCAACCAGGGCGGGGCGCGCATGGCGGTGAGTGCTTTTGCACCAGGGCAGGCCAACGCGGCGTCAACCGGGGTTGAGCTGGGCTGGTCGTACTCGTTTTGAGCTTGGGCTTTGAGGCTTGGTTTTGAGGTTTGGTTTTTTCACAGGGAGGCAGTGATGAACACGATGTTTTTGAGGCCCACCGGGCGCGCTCGGCGCCAATGGCTGCAAGGGGCCGCCTTGGCGCTGGCCACCCCTTGGGTGGGGCCCAGCCTGGCTCAGCCCACGGCGGCCCAGGCAGCGTCTGCGAGCAAGGCCGGTGGTGGCCTGGGTGCGCCCGGCCATTACCTGCTGCGCGGCGGCCATGTGCTGACCATGGACCCGGCCTGGCCCGACCTGCCGGTGGGCGATGTGTGGGTGCGCGATGGGGTGATCGTCGCCGTGGGGCAGGGCTTGCAAGCGCCCGGGGCCGAGGTGGTGGATACCCGCCAGATGCTGGTGATGCCGGGTTTTGTGGATGGGCATTCGCATTTGTGGAACAACTTTTTGCGCGGCTCGGTGCGGGGTGATGACCCAGCGTGGGGCTACTTTGCCGTCACCAACCGGGCAGGGCCTTTGTGCACACCCCAAGACGCCTACCGTTCGGTGCGGTTTGGCCTGGCGGAGGGGCTGATGTCGGGGGTGACGACGGTCAACAACTACTCGCACAACACGGCCAGCCCGGCCCATGCCGATGCCGAGATCGAGGCCATGCTGAGCACGGGGGTGCGGGGGCGGTTTTCTTACGGTACGCCGGCGTTTCAGTTGGCGGCTTTGCTCGGGGCCCCGGTGACAGCGCCTGCGCTTGACCTGGCCGATGTAGCCCGGGTGCAGGCCCAGTGGCTGCAGGGCCAGCCCTTGTTGACGCTGGGGGTGAACCTGCAACTGCCCCCCGCCAAGGTGTTGGCCGAGCGGGGCGATGCCGCCGGTTTTGTGGCGCAGTTCAAGGGGGCGCAAAAGCTGGGGTTGCCGGTGTCTTTGCACTATGGCAAGCATGCTTTTGGCCTGGTGGGGCTGTTACAGCGGCAGGGTTTGCTGGGGCCTGATCTGTTGCTGATCCACCCGCAGGGCTTTTCGGCGCCCGAGCGCCGGGCCTTGGTGCAGGCGGGGGTCAATTTCAGTGTGTCGCCCGCCATCGAGCTGCCTTATTCGGTGGCACGCAATGGCTACATCCAGTTTGACGAGCTGGAGGCCTTGGGCGCGCAGCTGAGTCTGTCGATCGATTCGGCCAGTGCCAGCGCCACGGCCGATTATTTTGTGTTGCTGCGGGGCCTGTTGTGGGCGCACAAGCAGCGCACCGACCGGCTGGTGAAGCTAACCCCCAAACGCATCATTGAAATTGCCACCCTGGAGGGGGCCAAGGCCCTGGGCCTGGGTGCGGTCACGGGCTCGCTGACCCCGGGCAAGCAGGCCGATATTTTGTTGGTGCGCCGCACCGACATGAACATGGCCCCGGTGTTTGACCCGTACTACTCGCTGGTCTACTCAGGCGCCCCCAGCAATGTGGATTCGGTGATGGTGGCCGGGCGCTTTTTGCGCCGGCAGGGCCGTTTCACCCACCTCGATGCCGATGCCGTGCTGGCTGACATGCTGCAGTCGGCGCAACGCCTGGATGCCGAGTTGCACGCCCAGGAAGGGGGGGCCTCATGAGCCCGCAAGCTGCTCTGTTGGCGCGGCCGCCGGGCGTCACGCCAGGCCGCAAACCCTGGTGGCGGGTGTTGTACATCCAGGTGTTGCTGGCCATGGCCTTGGGCATTGTGCTGGGCCACCTGTTGCCGGGCTGGGGCGTGCAGATGAAGCCGCTGGGCGATGGCTTCATCAAGCTGGTGAAGATGGTGATTGCGGTGGTGATTTTTTGCACCATCGTGTCGGGCATCGCCAGCATGCAAGACCTCAAAAGCATGGGGCGCACGGCGGCCAAGGCCATGCTGTACTTTGAGGTGGTGTCGACCATCGCGCTGCTGATCGGCCTGGGGGTGGCCAACTGGTTGCAGCCGGGCGCGGGCCTGCATGTTGACCCGGCCACCCTCAACGCCAAAGACGTGATGGGCTATGCCGGGCAGGCCAAACAGCAAAGCGTGGTTGAGTTTTTGCTCAACGTGATCCCGCACACGCTGGTGGATGCGTTTGCCAAGGGCGACATCTTGCAGGTGGTGCTGGTGGCGGTGCTGTGCGGGGTGTCGCTGTCGGCCATTGGCGAGCGGGGGCACGGGGTGCTGCAGGGCATCAACGGGGTGTCGGCGGCGGCGTTTGCGCTGGTCAACCTGATCATGAAGCTGGCCCCGCTGGGCGCCTTTGGGGCGATTGCCTTCACGGTGGCGCGCTATGGCCTGGCCTCGCTGGGGCCCTTGCTCAAGCTGATTGGCACGTTCTACCTGACCTCGCTGGTGTTTGTGGTGGTGGTGCTGGGCGCGGTGGGCTGGTGGGTGGGTTTCAGCATCTTCAGGTTTCTGGGCTACATCAAGGAAGAGATCTTGTTGGTGCTGGGCACCAGCTCGTCAGACGCCGCGCTGCCCAGCCTGATGCAAAAGCTGGAGGCCCTGGGCCTGCCCAAATCGCTGGTGGGGCTGGTGGTGCCCACGGGCTACACCTTCAACACCGATGGCACCAGCATCTACATGACCCTGGCGGCGCTGTTTGTGGCCCAGGCCATGGGGGTGGAGCTGAACTTTGAGCAGCAGTTGTCGCTGTTTTTGGTGGCGGCCCTCACGTCGAAAGGGGCCAGCGGGGTGCAGGGGGCGGCCTTCATTGCGCTGGTGGGCACCTTGTCGGTGGTGCCCACCATCCCGGTGGCGGGCATGGCCTTGATTTTGGGCATTGACCGCTTCATGAGCGAGGCGCGGGCGCTGGTCAACATGATTGGCAATGGCGTGGCCACGCTGGTGATTGCGCGCTGGAACGGCGAGATCACCCGCGAAGAGCTGCAGCACCGGCTGCGCCACGCTACGGGAACGACGGGAACACCCGGAACAACGGGAACGAACGGCACTGGGGGTGCGCCATGAGCGCGCAGGCACAGCCCCGGTGGGGGCGCTTGCAGGCGGTGCGCGGTCGGGTGCTGTCGGCGCTGGGCTTTGTGTTCAGCCTTCTGGCCACCTGTTTTGCCACGTCTTTTGCCGCCCCTTTGGCCATGGCCCAGCCAGCCCCTGTGGCGCCTGTTGCCCATGTTGCGATGCCAGCCCCGCCTGAACCCAGTGCGCTGACGGTGATGGTGTTTGAGGGCGCCTTCAATCTGCCGCTGTGGGTGGCGCAACAGCAGGGCTACTTTGCGGCGCAAGGGCTGCAGATCAGCTTGCAGCCGGCTCGGGGCTCGGTGCAGGTGGTAGAGGCCCTGCACACCGGGCAGGCCCAACTGGCCTTGATGAGCGTTGACAACGTGCTGGCCTACGCGGGCGGGCAGGGCGAGTCGGCCCAGGCCCGGGCCGGGGCTGACTTGGTGGCCTTCATGGCGGGCGACAACGGCTTGCTGTCGCTGGTGGCCCGCCCGGGCGTGACCGGGGTGGCCGGCCTGCAAGGCTTGCGCTTGGCGGTGGATGCCCAGACCACCGGCTTTGCCTTTGTGGCGCACGAGCTGTTGGCCCGCGCGGGGCTGGTGGCCAGCCCCGGCCCCAACCCCGGCCCGCAGCAGGTGCAGATGGTGAGCGCGGGGGGCACGGCGCAGCGCTACCAGCAACTGCTGCAAGGCCGTTTCGATGCCACCTTGCTGCGCCCACCTTACGAGCGGCTGGCCCAACGCCAGGGCTTTGGCGTGCTGGCCCGGGGCACCGATGCAGCGCCGCATTACCTGGGCACGGTGGGCGTGGTGCGGGCCCCTTGGGCCCAGGCCCACCCGCAGGCGGTGATGGGCTTTTTGCGGGCCTACCGCGATGCCCTGCACTGGCTGCAGCAGCCCGGCCACCGGGCGCAGGCGCAGGCTTTGTTGCAGCAGCAGTTCCCGGCGCTGTTGACCACCGATGCGGCCCTGGTGCTGGCCGATCTGCTGGCCCCGCAAGGGGGCTTGAACTTCTCGATGGCCATCGACCTGCAGGCCCTGGCCGCGGTGCAGGCGCTGCGCCAGGTGCACGGGCCTGGGCGGGCCAGCAGCGCCCGGCCTGGGCCGGATGGCGCCACCCAGCGCAGCGACCAGATGGGCCGGTTAGGCCAGTTGGGCCAGGCCCCGCCTGCGGTGCCGGTGGATTTGCGTTGGTGGCAAGCCCTGCAGCTGGAGGCCCCGCCAGGGGGCCGCGCTGCAGGGTGCCCAGAGCTGACACGCGCGGCGGCACTCAAGCCCTCTGTGCGTTCAGAGGCCCAAGCGCCGGGCCAGGGGTGTGGTGGCGTGCTGTGTTTTTCAACCTGTTCTGAAGGGAGCGAATGATGAGTCAATTCAAACCAAGACAGCCCAGCGTGTGGGCGTGGCCGTGGACGTGGGCTGGGCGGCGTTGCCGTCGGTTGTTGGGGCAAGCGCCTGGCAAGGCAGCGGGTAAGGCGCTTGGCATGGCTTTGGTGTTCGGCCTGGGCCTGGCAGGCTGGGCCCAGGGCGCTGAGCACATGCGCAAGAACGCCTACCAAACCGACCGGGCGTTTTCGCCGGGGGTGGTTACTGAAGGCGGCAAAACAGTGTGGCTGGCGGGCTCGTCGGCCCTCACCGATGCGCAGGGGCGCGACATTGCCTACCAGTTTGATGCGCAGCTCAAGCGGGTGTGGGAGCAGATCGACGAAACCCTGGCCCGGCAGGGCGGCAGCCTGAAAGACGTGGTGACGATCACGGTGTACCTGCTGGACCCGCGGCTGGGTGACAAGGTGGTGGCCTCACGCAAGGCCTTGTGGCCCGACGGGCGCTACCCGGGCAGTGCGCTGATCACCGTGTCCAACTTTGCCAAGCCCGGCATTCTGGTGGAGATCCAGGCCGTGGCGGTGGTGGGTGACCGCCGTGCGGAGGTGGCGCCATGAACGCCCCCCACACCGAGCCGGCAGGCGCCGCAGGCCTGCAGGGGCTGGTGCTGCCAACCACCCCCGAGTCGCTGTGGCCGCTGGTGGCGCAGGCCATGCAAGACACCCCCGACCCGCGGGCCCGCACGCTGCTGCTGGGCCTGACCGAGTGCCTGCACCGCTTTGTGCTGGAGCACGCCGTGACCGAGCCTGAGTTTGAGCTGGCCCTTGATTTTGTGGTGCGCCTGGGCCACGCCACGGGCCAGCACACCAACGAGGTGGTGCTGGCGGCCGACTTGCTGGGCTTGTCCACCCTGGTGGCTTTGCTGAACAACCGCCCGCTCAAGGGGCATTCAGAGGCGGCGCTGCTGGGGCCTTTTTGGCGGGCTGGGGTGCCGTTTTACCCGCTGGGCGCGTCGATCGACCAGGCCCAGGGCGATGCGCCCGAGGCCAGCCGCGACTCGGTGCGGGGCATGCCCCTGCACGTGAGCGGTTGTGTGTATGGCGCGCAGGGCCAGCCGCTGGCGGATGCGGTGGTGGACGTGTGGCAGGCCTCGCCCGTGGGCCTGTACGAAAACCAAGACCCCAGCCAGCCCGACATGAACCTGCGCGGGCGGTTTTTGACCGACGCGCAGGGGCGCTACCACTTTCGCAGCGTGCGGCCCGCGGGTTACCCGGTGCCCACCGATGGGCCTTGCGGCGAGCTGTTGCGCCTGCAGCAGCGCCACCCCCATCGGCCCGCGCACCTGCATTTCATGGTGTCGGCGCCGGGGCACAAGGTGCTGGTGTCGCAGGTGTTTGCCGACGATGCCGCCACCTTGGGCAGCGACCCGGTGTTTGGCGTGACGCAGGGCCTGGTGGGGCACTTCAAAACCGTGTTGAAGCAGGGCATTGAGCAGGCCGAGCTGGCGCAGGACTTTCACCTGCTGCCTGGGGTGCCGGTGTTCCCTGCAGCACCGATCCCTTGATGGGTTGCTCACCCCCCGGGGCCTTCTGGGGGGCGGCTTGAGGGCGGCTTGCCTTTGTTCTTGTTTTTTTGAAAGCCTTTCATGGAACATTCTGATTTCAAACCCGTGGCCAGCCTGCAAGGGCGCCATGTGGTGATTGCCGGGGGCACTGGCGCGATTGGGCTGGCCACGGCGGCCCGCCTGGGGCGCCTGGGGGCACGCTGTGCCTTGCTGTACCTGCCCACACCGGGCCAGGCCGAGGCCACCGACCCGGCCCGGCTCAAGGCCGCCGAGCAGGCCGCCGCCTTGCCGGGCCAGGGCCATGTGGTGGTGCCCGCGCAGATCACCAGCACGGCCTCGCTGCAGGCCGCGGCCGAGCAGGTGGCGGCCTTGCTGGGGCCGGTGCATGTGTTGGTGAACAGCGCGGGTTACACCCGCGCCGTGCCCCCGGCCGACCTGGAGGCCCTGAGCGACGAGCTGATCGACGAGATGCTGCAGGTGAACTTCAGGGGGGTGGTGGCCACCATTCGGGCCTTTGTGCCGCTGCTGCAGGCCACGGGCGATGGCTTGATCGTGAACATCTCGTCGATTGCCGCTTTCACCGGGGTGGGCAGCAACCTGGCTTATGTGGCGGCCAAGGCGGGGATCGACGTGGTGGGCGATGCCTTGGCGCGCGCGCTGGCGCCGCAGATCCGGGTGGTGTCGGTGTCCCCCGGGGTGATCGACACGGGCTTTGTGCCGGGGCGGGCCGACGACTTCAACACCCGGGCTGCGGCCAGCCTGCCCTTGCGGCGGGTGGGCACGGCCGACGATGTGGCGGCCGCGGTAGAGGCCTGCACCACCACCCTGCGCTACACCACGGGCGGGCGCATCGTGGTGGACGGCGGGCGCCACCTGTGACGGCGGGAGCGATGCCCATGACCAAGACCTTTTTGACCTGTGCCATCACCGGCAACCTGACGCGGCCCGAGCAGTCGCCCTACCTGCCGATCACGCCGCGGCAGATCGCCGAAGCCAGCCTGGATGCCGCCGAGGCCGGGGCCGCTGCCGTGCACATCCATGTGCGCGACCCGGCCACCGGCCAGCCCTCGATGGAGTTGGGCCTGTACCAAGAGGTGGTGGAGCTGATCCGGGCGCAGCACAAAAGCCTGGTGATCAACCTGACCACCGGCCCGGGCGGGCGCTTTGTGCCGGGCCTGGTGCAGCCGCGCGAGGCCGGGCCCGGCACCACGCTGCTGCCACCGCTGGAGCGCGTGCGCCACATCGAGCTGATTCGCCCCGACATCTGCACCCTCGACTTGAACACCATGAACTCGGGCGCGGAGGTGGTGATCAACACCCCGCGCACGGTGCAGGCGATGGCCGAGGCGATTCGCGCCTGCGGGGTGACGCCCGAGCTGGAGATTTTTGATTCGGGCGACCTGCACCTGGCCACCGATCTGATGGCCCGCGGCGTGCTGCAGGGGCCGGGCCTGTGGTCGTTTGTGCTGGGGGTGCGGTATGGCTTTGCGGCCACGCCCGCCACGCTGATGTACGCCCGCAGCCTGCTGCCCGCCGGGGCGGTGTGGTCGGCCTTTGGCATTGGGCGGCACGAGTACCCGATGCTGGCCCAGGCCTACCTGCTGGGCGGCCACGTGCGCGTGGGCATGGAAGACAACCTGTACCTGGCCAAGGGCGAATTGGCCTTCAGCAATGCCGAGTTGGTGAAAAAGGCCCGCGACATGGTGAGCGACCTGGGGGGAAGCCTGGCCAGCCCCGAGGACATGCGCACCGCCCTGGGCTTGCGGCCGGCGGGCTAGGGCCCCTGCGCGGTAGTTTTTCTGTGTCTGTTCAAAGTTTCAGTGTTCAGTTTTCAGTGGCTGCAGGCGTTGGCGCCTGGGCGTTGCCCTGCGGCCTGTTCAAGCAAAGGAATTTCTCATGAGCTCCACAACTTCTTCGACAACACCAGCCCGGTCTGAAAGGGGCGTGGCCCTCACGGAGGGCCAGCTTGCCCTGCGTTTGAAGGCCGCCGTGCCCGACGCCAAGCAGCTTCAGTTCAGCCTGAGCAAAGGCACGGCACCGCGGGCCAGCTCGGGCTGGGCCGTGGTGCGGGTGCGCAGCGCGGCGGTCAACCCCAGCGACGTGAAGGCGGCCCTGGGCTTGATGCCACATGTGTGCTGGCCACGCACACCGGGGCGCGATTACGCGGGCGAGGTGGTGGACGGCCCCAGCGAATGGGTGGGCCGTGAGGTGTGGGGCTCGGGCGGGGATCTGGGCATGAGCATCGATGGCAGCCATGCACGCTACCTGCGCGTGCCGGTGGCCTCGTTGCAGGACAAGCCCGAGCCCCTGAGCATGGATGAAGCCGGGGCCGTGGGCGTGCCCTTTGTCACCGCGCTGACCGGCCTGAGCCGGGCAGGGGGCTTGCCCGGGGCAGGGCAGGTGGTGCTGGTGCTGGGCGCCAATGGCAAGGTGGGCCAGGCGGCGGTGCAGATCGCGGCCCGCTGCGGCGCCCGCGTGCTGGCCGTGCAACGCCCCGATGGGCCCCTGCCAGGGTGGACCCCGCCCGGTGTGCAGGTGCTGCAGCCCCATCAGCTGATCAAGGCGGTGCCCGAGTTCACGCAGGGCCGGGGGGCCGATGTGGTGTTCAACACGGTGGGCAGCCCTTACTTTGAGCAGGCCAACCAGGCCATGGGCCTGGGCGCCTGGCAAATCTTGATTGCCACCCAGGAGCGCGCTGTGCCCTTCGATATTTTCAAGTTCTACCGGGGGCAGCACCGCTATGTGGGCATCGACACGCTGGCCCTGAGCAGCGAGTGCAGCGGCGAAGCCCTGGCCCAGTTGCGCCCAGGCTTTGACGCGGGCGAACTGCGGCCTTTTGGTGTCAGCCCCCAGGCCCGATACCCCCTGAAAGAGGCCCTGAGCGCCTACCGCCGCGTGCTGGCCGGTGACAGCGAACGCATCGTGCTGACGCCTTGAGGGCCGCAGCATTCCTTGACCCTGCAAAGGCACACCATGAACCTGACCCGCTTCAACCAGGCCCCGGCCTACCACCCACCCCACCACGAAGGCATGAAGTGCCTGCGCCTGCAAGGCCATGAGGCCGGCACCGTGCAGGCCCAGCCCGCGCTGTGGCTGGGCCTGTCCATCCTGGCCCCCGGCGGCCACACGGCGCTCGATGCCTCAGCGCTTGAAAAGCACTACGTGGTGCTGCAAGGCACCCTGACCCTGATCACCGAAACCCAGGGCCAGCGCCAGGAAACCCAGCTGCACCCCCTCGATTCGGTGGCCATTGCCCCCCATGAATCGCGCCAGTTGTTCAACCACAGCGCCCATGAGGCGCGGGTGCTGCTGGCGATGCCAATGCCGCCCAGGGTTGGGTGAGTGGGGGTGACCTGGGGTGCTGGGCAGGTGGAGCTGATCGGGCCAACACAGCTGTTCACCATCTCTGACCGCACCGGCACGGCGCAGTGCGCCGTTCAGGTTGCCCCACGAGGCCGGGGCGGTTGCTGTGGCAGGATGCAGCCTGGAACGGATAGGCTGGCCTGCGTCAGAAACTGGCCCATAGATACTCGCGCAGACCCAAGATGCGTTTGTCGATTCGCTCCATTGACGTCTTAGGTAGCTTGGAGTTAGGTGATGAGTTCTCGACGGAGCTTCTTTCTTGGCGGTACGGCTTCATTCTTGGTGACCGGGATGGCCAGCCAAATTTGCCGCGCATCGCCCGCAGGTATGCCGGGGTGGCAAGCAGCTAGCCCCGAGAGCCAAGGCATCTCCGCCTCGACACTCGAGGCAGCCCTGGCTTCTGGCTCGTCTGTCAGTGCCCTGCGAAGTCTGCTGGTCGTGCGAAACGGGGTGCTTGTCGGGGAACGCTACTACGGTGGCGCTACGAGCACTGACTTACTTGCAGTCAACTCGGCAACGAAGAGCGTGTGCTCGATGCTGGTGGGCAAGGCGCTCCAACAAGGAAAGCTCAAAGCCCTTTCCCAGTCCGTCGGCGAGTTGTTGCCAGACTTCGTTCAGAAGTCGTCCAGCTCGGCAGCCTCCAGCGTGACGTTAGGGCAAATTCTCACCGGAACCACGAACATCTCCTACGAATTCACCACGCAGCTTCGCGCGTTGGTGACTGCGGCTGACCCAGTGCAGTATGTGTTGGGCCTACCGAACGACGGGAGAGCTCCCAATTCCTGGTCGTATAACGATGCGGCGGTCTCCCTGCTCACCCCCATTCTCGAACGTGCCCAAGGGATGCCACTTGAAGACCTCGCAAAGCGAGATCTGTTCGCTCCGTTGGGAATCGAGAGGTTCTCCTGGGGGCGAGACAAGGCCGGCAATGCGATGGCCTATATGGGTCTCAAGATGCGGACGCGCGATTTGGCGAAGTTGGCCTGGTTAATGGCTGACGGGGGCAAGTGGAATGGGACGACTGTGCTGCCCCCGGAATGGGTCGCGGAAAGTTCGCGGGCGCATGTTGGCGGGGTCTGGCGGAATCCTCCCATTGTCGACACCGGCTATGGCTACCTATGGTTTACTGGGATGGTGAGGGGCAAGCCCGTCGCGTGGGCATGGGGATATGGCGGACAGTTCGCCCTGTTCGTCCCTTCACTGAAGCTTGCCGTCGCCACGGCAGCGACCGACCCGCGGCCCCAGGATTTGCGCACCCAGACCGCAGCGGTGATGGCTGTAGTCGCTCAGGTAGTGGAAGCTGCCGGCGAAGGCTGAGAACGGCCAGAACCGACATTCGGCACATCGGCGGAAAGCCAAGTTCAGGAGTAGAAAGTGGAGCCTATCGTCACCGTTGCAGCAGCGCTCGACCTCGCACGCCGCCGGCTCGCTGAGGCACCGTCATTTGCCATCTATTCTTCGTGTGTGGCGCAACTCGAATATCTGTGCTCTGCACTTAGCCAAAAACCGCCCGTTGACCGAGCCAAGCTCGGCTCCATCATGGTCGGTCATTACGGTGCCAGGGAGTTTGAAGAATCTGACCCTGAGTTTGCTCGTGCACTGATGGACGCCCAAGCTATCGCGTCCAAGATGGCACGGGGCCTGAAGCTCGCTTGACTGCTCCCCCTTGCCCTCCGATGTGAGGCAGAATCCGGCCAGATGCGGCCGTTCGAGTCTGCGCGCCGCCGCGCCATAATCGCGCCATTTTTTTGCGGGACAGGCATGCAACTGGAAATCGCGCAATCGACGCCAACGGCAAGCAGCATCGCCGTCCTTGTGCAGGCTCGCTACGGACTCGGCGATGTCGTCGAGAGTGAGTTCCTGCGGCGAAGTTTCAATCAGGTCTATCGACTGGGCTTTGCCGGCGGGCGGCGCGTTGTGGCGCGACTCAGTGCTGAGCGACCGCGAGGTGGTCCCAACGCGTCGTTTGAAGCTGCGGCACTGGAGCACTGGGCCCATGTCGGTTGCCAAGTCTCTCGTTGCGTGACAACGGCGACCGGCGAGGTTGCCATACAGGTGCCGCTGCCGGAAGGCGCCCGCGTGTTGATGCTCTTCGAATATCTGGACGGGGAGTTTACTAGTGAAGCAACCGCTGACATCCAGGCCTTTGCGCACGGATTGGCTGCCTTGCACTATGGGGGCGAAAGCTACCGCGGGCCGGCGAGCGCCTATGTGCTTGACCTGGACTATCTTCTGCTGAGGCCGCTGGAGGGCCTACTTCGCGCGCCGTCCATGACTGGCGAGTTGCGGACGCAATTCGAGAGGCTGGGCTTGCGGCTACACGATGAAATCCTGGCTTTAGGCGAACTGAGCCGCGTGCTATGCCACGGCGATGCACACGGTCAGAACAACTTCGTCGTGACCGACGCTGAAGGGCAGCGCCGAGCAATATTCTTCGATTTCGACGAGGCGGGTCCAGGCTACCTAGCGTATGAGCTCGCGGTCTACCCATGGAGCCTATATCCGCGCGTGCCGGACGGTAAGGCGACGGATAAGGTGGAAATGCAATGGAAAAATTACATCTCCGCCTACCGAGATAGACGCCCGGTCGCAGATGCCGACCTTGCCGCCATCGCTCGCTTCATGGCGGTGCGGCAATTCTGGTTGCTGGGAGAGTATGCCGGTCGAGTTCCGGTTTGGGGTTCCCAAACAATGCCGACTGACCAACTCCGCCGACAGGTCGCATTGCTACACCAATGGGAGACGTTGCAATTGCCAACTTAGTGGTACATCCCAACAGCCACTATGGACCCAGTACAGCAGCAGTTACCATGATGCACATCGGCCATGAACGGTCAGTCGTGAGCGGCAGTGATGAGGTGGCTCTGTCAGGGCTGAAAGTTACAGGCTGTGAAAGAATTTTCGAAAACGCATAAACAAGGTCCGTTCACCCTGGAAATGGTGGCGCCTGACTATCCGTATTTCTCAACACTGCTAGCTTTGGCTGTCAGCAAGGTCGAGCAACTGCCGGACTTCTCGGAGGACACGGAGCTTGGCGTCTTCTCGGACTTCGGTGGCGAGCACGCAGAGGCG
>Ga0187844_10002086_pt1 | contig 14559 bp, 9 predicted proteins | sample SpaLakP09_SKY_50_FD_134517 | JGI IMG/M metagenome (GOLD analysis project Ga0187844, IMG submission 134517) | Oligotrophic lake water microbial communities from Sparkling Lake, Wisconsin, USA - SP09_SKY_50 | ecosystem: Environmental > Aquatic > Freshwater > Lake | place: USA: Sparkling Lake...
GTATTGGTTGGCTCCCGCTTAGATCCTTGGTTAACGGATACAAGTTGTGGGACTTGCAGTGCAGGTCTGGTTGGTGAAATTGGAATTAGATTTCTGTTGCCCGTTACCGTGACGTGATGAATCTGTGCATCCATTCCTCGCGACTTCATCTTCTGATTGATCTCAGCTTGGGCACAAGTCTCAACTTCTTGCATGGTGACCGAACCAGATCTATTTGTGTCCTTTGCTTTACCCAAAAGGCAATCTCGCACGGCTTGTGTTGCAAATCCACCTTTGCCTTGCTCGTCCCAACTCACTTCATTAGGGCGAGAAGAAGATATTTGCACAAAATTTTCCGGTAACGCGCCCAAGCGCGTCACTTCACCCAACATGCTTCTTGTTGGGGCTGCATTGTTAACAGCAGCACACCTGTCTGAATCGGGGCCAGTTTTAGCAAAGAACTTAGGCGAAAGCTTCAGGTCGGTCATACCCCTCGTCGCCGTCCTGGAATTTAAAACGCCTTGTGAGAAACAGGCATCCACCATCGTGATGACCTTGTCCGCAGTCTTGGCTAATTTTTGGGTTGCAATAGCGAAATCCGCGGGGGTCACAGCAGTGCCATCAAAGGTCAGTAATCCTTCGGAGCAATTACCTGTGTTGGCATTGAACTGACGAAAGCCATGTCCAGAAAAGTAAACCAACGCCCGAGACCCATCAGAACTTGACTCACCAAGGTCTCTCAGTTCCGACATGATGTTTGCCTTAGTCGCTTGTGAGTCTTTTAAATATCGAATATTTGATTCAGGGATGCCCATTTCTAAGGCAATTTTCTTTGCACTCTCCAGGTCATATGGAACACCAGATAAAGGACCTGCCCCCGACTTGGCGCTGTAGTTTGATATGCCAATGATCAAAGCTTTTCGATTTTGGAAACTTTGAGCCTGCACATTCAAGCTAATGGCCATCAAGCCTACCATTAAAAAAGCTGATAATTTTTTTTGCATTCAGGTCTCCGCAATTGAATTAGTCATCACATACCCTTCGCGATCCAATATCTCGATCATCTGCAAGACAGAGTCCCGGTCGCGTTGTTTAATTGGTTCAGTCAATTCGTCGTACGGCACCAGATCGGGATGAAATTTACGCTGATTGTGACGTTCCGCATGTAGGGTCCAGCCGTCAAGAAGGCGATCAGCCATCCAGCGGTCATGCTCCATACGAGCCAATAACTCCAACTGATCAGACGAAAGAACTACCCCCTCAGCCTGCTCATCTTTGGAAACAAGACGGTAACCCAGCGCACGCATTTTCACCTCAAAATGATCAGCGGTGATGCGATTAGCGTTACGCGCCGTCTCGGGAAGTTCGGCCCAAGGTCGATTAAATGGGGCAGGCTGACTGCCAGGTTTTTTCTGACACGCTAGCTTGTCCTTGGCGCAATAGTCCTCATGAAATTGGCGCGCCCGTGTGTCGTCCACTTCAGAGATGAGGCTGCCTGTTTCGATGTCCGGTACGTCTTGTAGTTGTGAATCAGCCTGAACCAAGGAAAACACATGAAAGCAACCGTTGTGTTGACCATGCGCAGAGTATTCAGAAAGCACGCAACCCCCCGGTGGATCAAGCGCAACCACCTTCGGTGCTATGAGATTGGCCTCTGAATAACGCGCCTGAGTTCTATTCACCAGCAGACGTGCGAACCTTAGATTCGCAATTTCATCTTTGGTACAGACATAGGCCATCGTTACAGGTCTTTCGTCAAATAGCCAGCGGTCCACATCATCCTCGCTGACTTCCTCAATCTTCAATTCCTGCGTTTCTACTTGCACCAATTTCAGCAGTGGCGGATAGGCTTCAAGCATCTCACGCCACTGCTGCTTTACTTTTCTATCAATGACCGTCACCTTGGGCTGCCTACCACTTCGGTAGTGACCCAAACGAGCAAGCTGAAGCAGGATGGACTGCCCTACAGAACCCAGTCCCACTAAAACCAAATGGACGCCGGCCTCATCACTGCGTGCCACAGGCAAGTCTGGCGGATAGTTTTGCAAAATCCGCCTTGCAATGAGTTCTGCTTCGTTGAATATGCGAATCCGTGGCAGGCTCTCTTTTTCGAAATAGTCCTCTGATTTAAAGGTTCGCTTGACTGACAAGGGCTCAATGAGGCACTTGCACTCAAGGGCTTCATTCTCAAGACTGTGGCTAAAGGCTGCACGCGTCAGCGTTATGTTGTCACCATAGTTGTCGCGCATAGCTATCAGCATGCAGGCGCGATGTGCACCAGTCGCCTTCAACACATCGGCCATCGCTAAGTCATCTGCCAACAAAGTAACACCAGCTTCCCAAAGCCGCGTTCGGTTGCTTTCGTCGACCGATTTAAGGTTAAGCACGATAGGGTGCTTGGAGGCCATTGAGAGTGCCAATTCAACAGCTAACGCACTTTTATCAACTTGTAAGCCGAAAGAATGGCGAGAAGTTTTCGCTGCATGAGTCGAAGAACTTTCAGCGGATTTCCCAGCGATGATGATGACGTGTGAACGAGCCAAGAAGCGAGCTGCAAAGTTGTCCCACTTCAAACCAGCGGTCGCCATATAAACACGAACGACAGCCCAAGCCAAGATCGCATTGACCATAAGACGCATGACTTTTGCCCAACCCTTGGCGGAATCTGAATCAGATGTCAAAGTCTCCAGTAAGGAATCCCATAGCGTTAGGGCATCTTTCCCACCCAAGGGCCGCATACCCTCTCCTACAGCCAAAATGAAGGCGGCAAGAAGGCATAGGACCAACAGCACAAGGCCCCACTTTTCCATCAAAACTAACAGTTTTTTAATCAGCATGCCTTAACTCCTAAATTAAGCTCGACACTCTAGAGGATCACATCACCTCAGGCTGGGCTGGAAGGAAGTACTTCTCCCCTCTTCGCCGCCTCTACAGTGATCCCCCGGCGAAGGTCGACATCAACCAGTTCAACGAAGCTGTATTTCAGTCGTACCCGCAAAGCAGCGAATACCTTGCGCACTAATAAGTCACGCTCTTCACCAAAGTCGCGGAAAGTACTGGATAGAAATATTCGTACGCTTCTGCTACGGTCCATAAAGTCCATCTCTTCCAACTTCCAAACAATTTAATATGTTAATGTGTTTTATAACTAAGCGCTTTTATGAACTTAAGCCGCCATCTGGTCAATACAGAAACATACAAAAAATGAAAAATGAATTTTTCAATGATTGATATATCTAGCTGTCCAAAATGTTCATTGCCTGCACCTTACAGCCGTCGCAGGCAAATGTTTTACTGTGATGAGTGCGAGTTTGCGTTTGAATCAGACGTCTCATCCCCTGACGCGCAACAAACAAAACCTAAAAGTATCCTGCAACACATAACGCCAAGCCCCAAGGGGCGTATCTTTCTCAGTTATGGGCACGACAAAGCAAGTACTGATTTAGTCATTCGTTTAGCGCAAGACCTTCGGGGTTTCGGTTGGACACCATGGATCATTTTGAATAAAAAATTCCTTATAACTTCTATGCTTGGCTGATGCCTATCGAAACTTGGCATATTCGACACACTGGCAAATTTTATATTCCATATTGTATTTTGAAGACTTGACTTAACGCAAATCTACCCAAGTTAACGTAATTTCTAGTTGAGATAATCATAATTACAATCAGATACGAAGGATCAGCACAAATACAGGGCACAGACATGGAACGAACACAGGTAGAGTCTTCAAATATCATTGCTATTGGATACGATCCCGAAACAATGGTTCTGGAAGTTGAGTTCGGAAAAGAGGGGCCGAAGAATCTGACTAATCGTATTTATCAGTACCAAAATGTCCCTGCTGAACTTTATGAAGAATTCTTAGAGGATCTTTCGCCTGGTGGTTTTTTGGGATCACACGTTCGAGGTCAATTCCCCTATAAATTTTTAGGCCGACTCGAAGAACTTGAAAATTTGAAATAGGATTGTTCATGTCTTGGGATCTCAATTTGCCTACAACTATTGAACAAGCATTTCAAAACTGCTTAGCGCATGGTGATACAGACATCTTCCCCGAACCTCACATATATCAGAAGTGGCAAAAATCTCCACAGCAGGCTATCGATGCAACGCTCTCCCTTCACGAACACTTCAATAGCAAGAATGAACTATCTAAATTTGATTGCATCAGAAGTTTTGTAACTTCTGGTCCGACAGGGTTTAGGCTTGGAACGCAAATTGATCCTATCGGCAATCTTTACTACTTGGCTTTAACGCTGCTTTGCGCACCTGAATTAGAAAAGAATAGACAACCCATTCAGTCAGGCCATGTTCATTCATACCGATACCAACAGATTGATACAGAGTGCCGAATCTTCAAACCAGAAATTGGTTGGCGTAGTTTTCAGCAACAAGCCAAATTAAACGCTGAGCAATTCAATTATGTGGTGGTCTGCGACATAGCCGATTTCTATCGCCAAATAAAACCTCACTCAATTGCAGATACTCTAGCTAAATCGAACTGCCACTCAGATTTACAAAAGAGATTGTTACTAGTGTTGGATTTATTAGATTTACATGTGAATGGCCTGCCGATTGGAGGCCCTGCCTCAAGAATTCTGGCGGAAGCAGTTCTAGGTGAGGTTGATGCAAGTTTTGTACGTGAAAACATGACTTATTGCAGATTTGTAGACGATATACGCATATTTTCCAATTCGCAACAAATTGCCTATCAACAACTACTGCGCGTCAATGAAATACTCTACCAAGAAGGATTTAGCGTACAAAAAAGTAAGACGCGAGTTTTAAGCACAAAAGAATGGATGGCAGAAAGCTCCTTTCATCCAATTTTCACCCCTACAAAAGGGCGACTAGAAAATTCAAAAGACCTGCACTCTTTATTGATGGTGCCAAGTCTAGATCCTTATTCTGAAATGCGTACACAAAATGATTTACGTTTAGAAGAATTTGCAAACAAACCGGATGCCTTAGATTTCCTAAAGAGAGAGTTGGGCAAAAGTCGACTTCACTCAGTCATGGCCAATCATTTGCTATCTTCTTTACAATTTATGCCAGCTATGGTGTGCGAAGAAGCTTTTACATGGCTTCTAGATTATCGTAGAAGCAATAAGTTATCACCGCTCATGACGAAGATACTTCATATTCTTTCAAAGAACTTTTATAAATTACCTAATCCCAATGCAATTCAATATACGATTGAAAAACTACTATGTGGCAATCATTACATCAGCAAAATTTCTCTACATGCGGCATTGATGCTCAGAATTCTTCAGTTAAGTAAACAGCCTATCGATGTAGAAACTCAGAAATACCTCAAGGCGCAACTACTTGAATCCTCCGATACTCTACTAAAAGTTGAGATCATTTTTTTGTTTGGCATTTGGAAGTGCCGTGATGATCTTCTTGAATTTAAGAACCTTCAACCGTCTAATAGCAAGTTTGAAAAGCAGGCCCTTGAATTAGCCATGATGCAACATGCTTTCTGAGCGAGGACTTGCGCGTGGACACACAAACCTTTGGTTAAGTTGTGCGCCACGCCTTAATCAGCAATTAGTCAATCGACTCCCTCATTCATCTTCTGAACTCATCTTGGTCAAAAATTGGGCATTGCCCTACGAAGGTAAATCTCCTTCTCGACACAATGATGTGATTGCCGAAGTTGCATTTGGCATATTTAATTATTTAGTTGAAAAGCAAACTCCAACGATTGAAGGTATCAGTACGGCAAAAATCGACCACATCATTCAACTTGCAATTCAACAACTCTCTATGATTCGTGGAGGTTCTGGCTTTCCACGAGAATGGTTCTCATCAGATCACCTAGACGATGCCACCCAACTCGCTTTCCGTTTATTTGAACAATTGAAAGACGATCTAGAACACGTCTTAGTTCACCCTCGTTTAGAGGGTTTAGGAATGCTGGCTTCATGTCACCCAGATATCATTCGTGAACGGCAATTGATTGAAGTGAAAATGTCCAAATATGGCTTTCGGACTCAAGACTTACGTCAAATCATTGTCTATGCAATGCTCGCTTGGTATCAAGACATTGAGATTGACTCACTGGCTTTAATCAATCCGCGGCTTGGCGTGACTTGGCAATTTTCTGTTGAGAACTTAGCGTTTTTAGTAAGCAACGATTCAGCGGTTTTGCTTTATCAACAACTACAAGAGTACCTTACGGGTGATTCCATTGACCGCTGGATGTAGTTTGTTTTCGCAAGTTCTCAATTTCATTTGCAACTGAATTAAACCCATCACAATGCGCCACAGCAACAGAGGAAATTGAATGGCCAGTTACTGTCAAATAGCGTAGATTTGAATAAAGCTCTACCGAAATGCCTCTCAAATTCGCTTTTAAACCTTTGTCTAATGGCTTTGCAAATGCAAATGCACGAATGCCTTCACCTGATGGTGAAATTTCTACATAGGTTGGACCGATTTTCTGCAAGAGTTCCTGAGCTTCCAAAGTGGGCTGTCTGTCCTTGACACAGTGATCTAAATCAACTGCCACCAATCCATCACCTACAAGCACAATGCCTATGCCATCAAACTCATCAGGTTCATTCAGTCGAGCTATGTAGGCTTCTTTGGCTTTTTCAAAACTGCACCATGTCTCTGGTTTGCTAACGCTTGCATGTGCATGCTCGTGCCGAGCATCAAAAGGGACTTTTGTGCCTCTTGCAATTTTCCAACAAACCCATCGAGAGCAAGCGGTGAGTTCTTTAGGAAAGTTAGCCCACATTGGCTTTAACAAGGATGTTGTTTTCAAACTAAAACCCCTCAAAAATGCAATGTGGATTAAATCGAATGACCTCACCAATCGCTGAACCTAATATGACTTTTTTTCTATCAATCGAAATAATGGCTTGCGAGAGTCCTGTGAAAGCTTGAATTAGAGTAATCTTTCCGCTTCGAAGGTCCCATACACGGAATGTATTGTCCCAAGATATGGAACATAAACGTCGTCCATCTTTTGAATACCAAACTTCTGTAATAGCCCGATCATGACCTTGCAGAATTTTCTCACATGTGTTTGTCTCTAGATTCCAAATTCGAATTGCTCTATCCTTACCTGCTGAGGCGAGTCTCATGCCATCTGGTGACAATGCAACGGTATATACAAAATCCTCATGCCCTGAAAATTCATGCACCAATTCACACGTTTGGGCACTCCAAGCTTTAACCAACTTGTCTTCTGCTCCGGAATAAATAATTTTCCCATCATTACTGCAAACTGCAGAGCGAATATTAGAGCGATGTGCCTTAGGAATTATCTTTGCAATTTTGCAGACTGGTTCATTCAGTCGAGTTGATTGGTCAAACTTAAGTTGCTCTAACGACAAATAGTTAATTTGTTTATTTGCGCCTGCAATTATTAAAGTGGAGGATGGCTTAGAAATCGTTGAAACGTAAAGTTTGCCAAAGTTCTCGCTATGTATTTCTCGTTGTTTGTCTATCTCCCAAATTTTGAGATCCCCATCAAAACCTGCAGACATAAGGTACAGGTCATCACCCCAAATATCCATGTCCCAAACGTCACTTTGATGACCACGCCATGCATGACTAGTAGCCAATGAGTTTTGATCGCGGATACAAATCTTGCCTTCTTTGTGCCCACTAATAATTCGGCCATCGGCTAGTTCTTTCAAAGAAGTAACCTCTTCTCGGGTGACCGGATTGGAAACAAGACAAGAGCGTTTTTCAATAGCCCAGCGAATCATCCTCCCGTCTTTGCCACTGGAAAGCACCTCATCTCCCCAGGGTGAAATGCTGATGCCATCTACTGGAAAGGTGTGGCCATTCAAAATTCGCGCGCAAGTCCCATTTTCCAACTCCCAAATTCGCACCGTTTTATCCATGCTGCTAGAGGCAGCAATCTTTCCGTCAGGCGTCATAGACACACCATAAACTCGCTGCTCATGCCCCTTCAGAATATTCAGGCACTTGCCGCTAGGAACATCCCAAAATGAAATATGACCGTTCTGGTGGCCCACCAAACAAGTCTTGCCGTCATGCCGAAGACTGATTGAATGAACAGGGCCGCTCAATAGACTGTCCTCAAACTGCAGCGTTTTGAGAAACTCTCCTGTTCTACTCCAAACTTTAATAACGCCATCAATTGAACCACTCACAACAACATTGCCGCCATGCGCACAGGCAAGAGCAGGAATTGAAGTTTCGTGTGCATTGATCTGAATGCACGGCTCATGTGCATCAGGCTCAGAATTCCACCAACACAATGATCCATCCTTACCACCACTCACCCATTGAGTGCTAGACATTGATGCGATGATATTTATCCAGTCCGGATACTGATTAAAATTTTGTATCAACACGCCAGACTGAGTATCCCAAATACAAAGTGATCCTTTGCTTCCAGTTGCAAACGTGTCTCCTTTTGCAGAGAACGCAGCACTCACAACTTGATTTCGATGCTCTTTGAGCGTTCGCAATACTGCACCACTTTGTAAATCCATTAATACAACGGAATAATCTCTACGCCCTGCAAGCACATGTTGACACCAATCAACTGCGAATGAGGAGTTCTGAACATCATTCTCCAATTCCAGCACCTGAATGCACGGGTCGCAGGGATTAAATTGGTCTTTCGCTGTCCACTCCCTCAGTAATAAAGGTTTTTTAAAATTGGAAAGCGCCTGCTGAGCGGCTTGATGAACAGGCCCACTTGGCGCGTAATTGAATGCCTGTTGGATTACAAACCCTGGCGAATCTGAATATCGCTCTAGAAATTTAGCTTGCGTTGCCACAAAATTACAAAAATCATCGATTCGAATTTTCAAATCGTCTTGATTGATCGACTGACGAAAATCTTCAATTTGAGATTCTGACCACAGATAGACCGACTGCGGTATTAGATCTGAGTTTTGACCAGACACCCATAAGTGCAACTCTTCGTTGCGTGATTTCAATTCTTCTTGGCGTTCAATATTTTCAGGAAGGCACGTTTGAACTAAAGAAAAATCTGCAAGAAGATCTCTTAGCTCATCAAAGCGTAATCGTTCCTCAATAAAGTCAAGATTGCAGAGAACGCTTTCAACCGCTTGGAAGTCTTCGATTGCAACGAGATGCTCAACAGCGTGTCTCCTAGCATAAGTACTGATGCCCTTTGTTTTTTTAACAATTGCATTTTTGCAGTAAGCAGCCATGCGCTGAAAGGCAGTTTTTTTAGAAACAAAGTAAGGATTGCCAACCTTAATTAACCAATCAAATAATGATTTATGGCAGAGTGTCAAACAAAGGCTTTGTGGATCGTCTTCTCTTGGGTTCTTGATCAAGATCTGGCTAATTTGTTGCAAGAATTTATCAAGGACCTCTTCTTCAATCTCAAGAGCTTCTTCTATCTCCTCTTTTGTCATAGGCTCCAATGCACAAATTAAAAGCCCCAACAATTTTGAGACACCCTCAAACTGATGTTTCTCTGGAAATAGTCTGTCAAATAATTGTTGATAGAAACCTTCTAGACCACCAGGTATGTTGTCAATATCGTCTGGGTCGTGTGAATTTTCTTTGTAGCCTTCTTGGAGTAGACGCAAGTAGAGAATCATTCCGCCACTTTTTTCAACGACTTTATCTATGAAATGTGATTTTCTGTCATCATCCCAATCAGAAAAAATAGGTAGTGTTAAAAGTTCTTGCCTTGCAAATTTCCTAAGATCTGCTTGGTTACGGTCATCGCTCGGATGAATATCTTGAGGATTAAATTTCAGTAACTGACGCGTAACCGCTCCATCAGGGCGACTGGTTAGTACAAACTGAATCCAAGAAGGAAGTTGTGAAAGGCGCGAGCTGATCAATGACGCTAAAGGATTATTGCCATTCGCAGTCTGCGCCTCATCAAGCGCGTCAATTAATACAATGTATTGATGATCAAGCGGGATGTTTCTTGCAAGCGGCTCAGCTAATAAAAAACGGAATAACTCAGGCAACGAGAGTTTTGACAGCTGCTGCCTTCGATCAAGAGCTTTAGATAAATCAGAGCCCCTGCTTAATTCTAGTTGCGCCAATAGGTTTGAGCGATAATTTTCAATTTTCAAAGATAGTTGATACGCAATTGTTGTCAACGCTCTTAGTGGGTCACTTAATACAGTACTCTGGTGATCGCAAAACCAGTTGGCCACAAATATTTCTGGACGCTTTTTAATCATTTGCACAGAAACAGCCGACTTACCAAACCCTGGTCCGGCCTTTAACCAAAAAACTCGAGAATCTGACTTTGACAGCCATTGATTGAATTCCTCAAAAATCCAATCTCTACCAACAAAACCATCAAGGTGCTGAGAAAATTTAGCATCAAAAGAAACGGGCTCAAGCACTTTCTTGAGTAGGTCAACTTCTTCAGCAAGTCGACTGCACTCTCCCTCAATTTTTTGAAGAATGTCTTTTAAACATTCAAGATAAAACCGCCCAAAACCCTCTGGATCATTCGCCTTTTTTTGCTTCCAATCACTTAAATTTGGCCACTGCAATGTTGTCAACAATATTGGTAAGTTTGCAAAGGGTACGTCCTCGACCAAGACAGGGTAGACTCTCCCAAAATGCTGAAGAGCCATTGATATTTCATTTCGACAGACGCTTGGATCTCTTACCGAGTGAAACGAAATAAATGCAATCGCCATATTGGCGTCATGGATGCCTTGCGCAATGCTTCCTCTCCAATCATCCCATGTACGAATTTTAGAAATGTCGAGCCAAACCTTATGGCCTCGTTTTTCAAGATCGATTTTTAATCGCTCTACGATTTCTTGGTTATCATCATGCCCATAACTGAAAAATATGCTTTTTGGATTGACGCTTTTCTTTTGAAAAAAATGATTGTCCATCTCCAAGCCCTTCAATTACTTTGCCACAATATTGCAGTCTTCCTGATTGCATTTTGTAGTACAAACAAAACCCCTCATCTCACTTCTGACCAACAGGGTCCAAAACCTGCCATCCTTGGCTTGTTTTGATGAACTGATATTCAATAATCTTCTTAGTTCTGGGTATACCACCCAGCAACTCAGTCAGACGATCTTTTTTATTCACAAACTCAAAATCAACCAAGACTTGGCAAGTGGCCTTTTTATTACTAGTTGAATCGCAAGCAATTTTCTCAATTTCATTTATTTTTAACTGATCAATGCCTAAGACACTTCCAAGATTGACACCTAAAAACTTTTTATCGATCAAAGTTGAAGCATCTTCTTTGATGTTGGCAGAGATTACTTTGTAAACTTCTTCATTGCTTGGCTCCTTTGAGCACCCCATTAACAAGACTGAAAAACTAATAATAATCGTTAAACATAAGCAAGATTTCATGACGAAGCACCTTCAAGTTAAGGCTATGAAAACAAACGTAATTATGTGTTTAGGCGTTTCATCACTAGATCCAAGCGCTCTTGAACATTACGGATATCTTCCAAATCTGAATTTGGGTCTGCCTGGCGCAACTTTAGGCTGCGTTCAAGCAGGTGACGCGCATCTGGAAGCCGATTTTGTTCAATACGAAGTTGACCTAGCGCACTCAGTTCGCTGGCAATCTCTGTTGATTCATTGCCATACAGTTTGACGGACATATCCAAGGCGCCAGTGAGTAACGCATTGGCGGTCTCGAGCCTACCGTGATTTCGCAGCAACACACCCAAGCGTCGCATGCTCAGTCGCACGGATTCACTGACAGCACCTTCATTGACTTGCGCAATTTGGATTTCGCGTCGCAGCATTTGCTCTGCCTCGTCCACCTCACCCACATCCCCCAAAGCGCCGCCGAGATGGTAGAGCATCATGCCGGTTTGGGAATGGTCTGGGCCAAGCTGATCTTCAGCAATACGCAGGGCACGTCTCAAAACCTTGATCCCTTCAGCAGCATGGTCGCTTTCAACCCTAAGCGTGCCCAAGCTAACCAAAGTATCCAGAAGCTCCTCATGAACATGGCCATACACCTTCTCAAGAAGCCTCAGCCCTTTACCGTAGTACTTCAGCGCAGATTCTGATTCGCCCAATTCCTCATAAATGCTGCCCACGTTATGGTTGCTGATGGCCAACTTATCGAGGCGCTCAGGATAAAGACGCTGTCTTAACTTGAGTGCGCGCTGCGCCATGTCAAGCGCGTCAGTGAGCTCACCCATCTCCTTGAGCAACATAGCCATGTTATTTAGCAACGTGAGCGCTAGTTGCGTCTCCTCATGGCCGATCTGACTCAACAGGGAAAGTGCCTGACGGTAGTGATTCTTCGCAAGCGGCAAGTCATTGGCTTCGTGGGCGTCGATGCCCAGTCTGTTGTAAGCGCTGGCCTCGTCGTCCTTGAGACCGGCTTCTCGAAAGTGAACCGCAGCCTGCGTGAAGAAGTGGGTGGACTGAACTCTATCCTCCACATGCTTGGCGCAATCGCCCAGCGTCAATAGGCTGGTGCCGATGTCTGGATGAAGCGAAGGTAGTGATGCCTTTCGAATCTCTAGGGCTTGAGTTGCCGCCTCCATCGCGCCTTGATGATCATTTAAGTCTAGTCGCAACTCGGACAGATTGCTAAGTACCAGCGCCAAGTTGGGGTGAGCGGGCCCTAGTAGTCGGCGTCCCAGTTGCAATGCTTCTAAGAAACATTTCTCTGCTTCTTCGCGCTTCTGCATCGATTTGAGCACCTGCCCTTTGTTGTTGAGCACAAGCAAAAGTGCAGGATCGTCCTCTCCGTTAATTCGCCGAAGCACGCCAATAGCCCGATCGATCGCCTCAAGGGCTTCGGCCAAGCGACCTGTCAGCCTCAGTACGGGGACCAGATTACTCAAGGTCGTCGCCACCGACTCACTATGGCTGCCAAAAAGTTCGGTAGAAATGGCCAGAGATTCTCTGTAAAGAACCTCGGCTTGCTGAAGACGGCCGGTGCGGCGATAAAAAACAGCTAAATTATTCAAACGATTGCCAAGTGATTCACGGTGCGATGGGCCAAGCCGACGAGCAAGGGCCAGCGCCTCCTGGTACAAAGGCTCAGCGTCGTCATATCGGCCGCAGTCTTTGAGCAACACAGCCAACATATTGATATAGGGGATAAGGCCCGCGCGTCCTAAGCTTCGCTCCTGACGCGCCAGATCCAAACCTAGCTGAGCTAGCCTTAATGTGAATCGAGACAGATGTCCCGCATGGGTTAGCAATTCCACAACTGCATCTGATGCTTGACGTTGGCCACGCGCATCTAAGTGACGAACCCACTGCCTCCAGCGCTTCGACATAAAGGGCTCAAGCCGTTGCGGACCTGAGGCCTCGATACCCAGCCAAAAGTTAGCAATTTCCTCGGAGCCATGGTGCTCGTACATCGCCATGAATCGGTCAAGACTGCCTAAACATTTCAACAGCCCCGGCCCATCTCCTGCAGCCCTAAGCTGCCAAGCCTCCTCCTCAGCACGTCTCGCGCGTGAGGACTGCAGACCAAACCAGCGTGCTAGCTTTTGATGGGCAGCTTTGATGTCAGCCACACGGCCAAGGTAGCGATCGGCCACTGCTATCCGCAGATGCCCGTGCGCAAAGGTGATGCGCCCGTTGATTTCTTGAAGTCCATCGTCTAACGAATGGCGAATTGCCGCCCAACTTGCTGGACTAAGCCCAGCAATCGATAGAATTTCCTTTTCAAGGAGGCCTGATCGCGAAGCCCAAATCGCAGTCATAGAGTCGCACACCACGCTCTGACCGAAATCGCCCTCCACGCGTTGAAGCACGAACTCAAACAGGTCATCCACCGTTTTGCTGACCAGCGCCCTTTCAAGCGTGCGCTGTAGTTCTTCATGCACGCCAAAGACGCGCAGTTCCTCCGCAAGCGTTCTCAGGAAAAGCGGATTGCTCGAGAGAGGATGGGCCTGTACCTGACGCACCATGTCATTTGGCAACTTCTTGTTAAATCGGGCCAAATAAGAACCCAGCAGCTCAGCTGTTTGAGGGCGACTCAACGGCCTAATTGAAATTGATTGCCATGATCGGATACGAGCTCGACGATGCCCTGCCCCAGCATCGACTTTATTTTTAAGCGCATTAAGGATTTGTCCTGGCAAGCACGAAACCACCACGCTCACGGCAGGTGGCAAATAGGAGGGCCACCATCGCACATCGGTCAGCGCGGTTAGGCTACTCAGCGAGTCCAAAACAATGATTAAGCGCGTCTGGCGCCGACGCGCCCAGGCACTGGCAGTCGCCAGCCATTGGGGCAAGCTGTCCATGAGTTGCTGTGGCTCATCCGCAATGCCAAGACTGCTCTCAGTTCGGCGTTGAATGAATTCAACGAGCCTACGAACTAAAGCGAACGGGTCTGCTGCGTCAGCACTAGCGCCTAGGTAATGCTCGTGCACTAGGTGCTTGGGATGGCGATGGCGCCAAGCCTTGAAAAAGTTAGCAATCAGCGCACTTTTGCCGCCCCCAGATGATCCTTCAATGAGAATACGCGGCTCATCTGCCTGAAGCATTTTTTCAAGAACTGCTTGGTATTTGTCTCCACCCAAATAGAGCTGACGGCGCGGTGCAGCATACGCCTCATGCCTTAGCTGCTCTCGCTCAAAAGCATCTGGCACCGATGCGGCCGGAAATTCAGCATCA
>Ga0187844_10002088_pt1 | contig 14555 bp, 20 predicted proteins | sample SpaLakP09_SKY_50_FD_134517 | JGI IMG/M metagenome (GOLD analysis project Ga0187844, IMG submission 134517) | Oligotrophic lake water microbial communities from Sparkling Lake, Wisconsin, USA - SP09_SKY_50 | ecosystem: Environmental > Aquatic > Freshwater > Lake | place: USA: Sparkling Lake...
CAAATTCTAAACGTAAACAAATTCAAAATAATGCAGAAATAGCTAGATTACTTCAACAAAACGAAAATAATGCAAAACTTGCACGTAATTTAAATGCACGACAAAGGCGTAATGCAAATTTTAAATTTGCACAAAACGAAAATAATGCACAACTTGCACGTAATTTAAATGCACAACAAAGGCGTAATGCACAAATTGAAAATAATGCACAACGTGCACGTAATTTAAATGCACAACAAAGGCGTAATTCAAATTCTAAACGTAAACAAATTCAAAATAATGCAGAAATAGCTAGATTACTTCAACAAAACGAAAATAATGCGAGTTAATTACCATTTTGTTTTTTTAACATTAATTTTATGCCCAATCTTCCTAAATTGATCCGGATTGTAAGGTGCTTCTTCTTCTTCATCTCCTAATGATTTGGACATTTCCCAGAATTCCTTAGACCCAAGCTTAAAGTCGTGCCTGATATCAGAATTTGCTTTGTACCAAAATATTTGTTCACTTAACTTATTTGACTTTACGTTGTTATCTATAACCAAACATTCGTAATTTTCAGTACACTGATCCATCACTTGACAGAATGATTCAAATGTAGGAAACATGCCTGCATAATTTTCATAAATACGCTTGCGATTTGCTATATAGGGTTCGCGCAAAATAAATACGTAGTCAATATTTGTTCTTAATGTAGGCGGAATACCAAGAGGGTATTGCATTGTAATAATTAAAAATACTTTCCAATGACGACCGTTCATAAATAAAAGACGCATCATTTTATCACGCGCCCAACCATTATCATATAAACAGTCATCTAAAATAACAAATGCCCGTGGATCAATTTGACATTTTTTATAGAGCGCTATTTGTTTGTTCACTTCCTTAATAACTGTTTTTTGTCTTTTCAATATATTTTCTATGATACTTGTGTTATACTCGTCGTGAATAAATAATTTAGGTACGTGGGAAGAATAAAACCCATTTCCAGCCTCTGTTCCTGAAATAACTGTACCGATAGGAATATCGCGATGATGGTAAAGCAAGTCGCGAACTAAGAAACTTTTTCCTGTATCGCGGCGCCCAATTAGTACAACAACTGGACCTTTATTTTCATCTTTTAAAAAGGTAATGCGTTTCATATCAAATTTTTTAAGTTGTAATTGCGACATATATTATACAAGCAAATATTTGATATCAAACGTACTAATCTATTCATTCGCGTCTATTTCATTCGCGTCTATTTCATTCGCGTCTATTTCATTCGCGATAGTTCAAATTTAATATATGCGACCAATAATGCTTCTTCTTCTACAAGATAACCTTTACCGTCATCTTTTGATCTGGACATAGCACTACGTAATACGTGTCTGGCATTTGAAAGTTTTTCAGCTAAATATCTTTGTTCGGGCGTAAGCAGTACTCGTTTGGGGCTTGGCGGCCTGGGACTTGGATTAGGACTTGATTTAGGACTTGGCGGCCGGAAGCTTGATGTGGGGCTTGGATTAGGACTTGGCGGCCTAGGACTTGATCTGGGACTTGATTTAGGACTTGGCGGCCGGAAGCTTGATCTAGGAGTTGGAGATTTACTTAGTTTTTTTGCAAGTAAACTAGCGCCAGGTGTCGGATTTAATTCATCAGATCTACTGTATTGTACATTTACAGGTTCTTTACTTCTCACTGCACGCGTATATTCTCTGTAAGCTTCAATATTTTTTTTACTAAGACGATTTGGATGTGAACTTTCATAGTTCTCAAAGAATGATGGTGAAAAAATACTGCGACCTCTTTTTGTTTTCAATAATCTCTTGCCACTATAAAATGGTACAGGAGACTCATCTTCTGATTCACTTGATAACGCAGCAACTCGTTGTTCTAAGTCATTAGGTGAGTCATTTAATGCAGCAACTCGTTGTTCTAAGTCATTAGGTGAGTCATTTAATGCAGCAACTCGTTGTTCTAAGTCATCATTAGATGCCTCATTTAATAATTTTTGGTTTTCCTGACTTAATGGCAAGTCCTTACTTAAATCTAACAATTTTCCCACATTAGCCCCCTTGGAAGCAATATATGCATTATTCTTTTCTTTCATTAATTCAGAAAATGGTTTTTTAAAAGGACTGGGTGAACTATTATTATTACTTTCCACAAAATCAGCATTTACAAAATTTTCAAGATTTTGGTATGCTCTATTATATGCATCTTGTGCATTTTCTACGTTTTTTTGTGTACCTTTGCCACGACGCTGAAATTCATTAATTTTTACTGTTAAATTACTCTGTGCAAGAGTTGCTTTCTCTTTCAATTTACGAAGACGTCTTGATTTTTTGAAAACTGGATCGGCTGATGATAGCCTATTTAGCATAAGTTTATATTTGGCATTTGTTGAAAGTTTTTTTATTCTGGCCGTTACAGCTTTTTGTGTTGCTTCTATTTTTGCTGCTCTGTTTGCGAGTGCTTTGTTTGCTGCTGCTTTGTTTGCTGCTGCTTTGTTTGCGTCTGATTTGTTTGCTTCTGCTTTGTTTGCTTCTGCTTTGTTTGCTTCTGCTTTGTTTGCTGCTGCTTTATTCACAGGATCAATTGGAGTTTTTTTACGTGAAAAAAATGACCATGGCATATATTATATCAATATAAAATCTATGCGATTATTGCAAAGTATTGATAATAATAAATGTATATAATGAAATATTGTAATATAGTCAATCTAAACCTGAATGAAGTAGTAGACGATTACGTTAGTTTATTGAAGAATTTAACAGAAGCACCGAGTATATCATTAAACCTATTTATCAATAATATTCATGATATAAGCCAAATGGGTCAAATCATAGTATGCCATATAGATAATAAAATTATAGGAACAGGTACTATCATATATGAGCCTAAAATAATACACGGTGGCAAGAAAGTAGGGCATATAGAGGATCTAGTAGTTAGTCCAGAATACAGGGGGCAACATATTGCATCAACTATACTAAAAATGTTAATTGAAGATTCAAAACGAAACAACTGCTACAAAGTGATTTTAGATTGTAACTACAATAATATTCCATTTTATGAAAAAAATGGGTTTATAAACAAAAATACGCAGATGACCTACCACAACAATTTATCAGAAAGCCAACCTCTGGACCATTTTACATGACGATCTTTTTCATGCCTCATTTTATACAAACGACGCCGTTTTTTGGCATATGTATTGCCATGTGTTTTCATATAAGTCGGATAATTACTCATACCATACGCACCGATACTTGCCACTTTCTTATTATCCTTATAAACATTTAATTTTTTAGTTGCATTTTTAGAAGGTTTCACCGATACACCCAAACGTTTGGCCTGTTTATATGTATAGTTTGTAATAGAATACATATAAAAAGAAGATATAATATTATGAAATGAATCGTGTTGAACAAATGAAGGAGATACAACAAAAGGGATTGGAGTTGTTTGAGAGAAAAAATAAGGATTATGGAGATGCCTTTGCTAAATTCGGCCTAGTAGGAGTTTTAGTACGTATTGAAGATAAAATTCAACGCGCTGTCTCTATCAGTAATAGTGGTATTACGTTGGTAGACGACGAAGGATTAAAAGATACACTACTTGACTTGCATAATTATGCAGCAATGGCTCTCATGCTTAAGGAAAATCATGATTCGCATGTTTGATCAATATTTCTACGTTACGCAACATAATCTCTAAATCGCGTCGCTTATCATGATCTTCCATTTCCTTATGTTTTTTGAGAATACCTTCTTTAAGATGGCGAATGGAATTTTTATAAGCAACGATTTTATCATCAAAATTGTGTTCCTTAGCAAGCAACATCCAGCCCAACTTTTCAAACATGGTATGGTACCACCTTACGAGGCCCGGATAAGTATATTCAGCATTATGTGAGAATTTCATTTTTTTTACGAGCTTTACTGTTTTTTTCATTATATAATATAATTATTTAAATTATTGAGCTTTGAGCTTTGAGTTTAATTCCATTTAGTTTTTTATAATTTTAACTAAATGAGCAATTGTGAAATGCCCTATGAAAAAAATGAAATTACTTTGTACAATCCTATTTACGAAACATTAAATCTGACTCCTAAAAAAAAAGTAGACAAATATGTCTCTCGCAATTCATACAACAAATATACCTTTGTGGATATTTCGGGAGTAGAGAGAGAATGTTTTAAAAAGTATATCACCCTAGTGGATTATGTTAAATTTCTAATAGGAAAATACGAACCTGAAAATATGAAATCGCTTCCATCCAAAGATAAAAACACGGATTCATCTTACAACGAATACATTCATTCCATTCATAATTACGCATATGTAGACGGATTTTTCTATTATTTAACCTCAAAGTTAAAGGATGTTGGATTTGTACATGGTATAGATTTTTACGATAGTTATGTGTGTCTTACAAAAGATTGCAATATAAATATATCAGATGACTTTGAATATTTGTGTGATTCTAGTTTTTTTAATGATAATTTGAATAAATTATTCCGATTTAAGGATCCAAGTTTCAATTCAATGTTTCAGAGAAAGGAACCAGTTACTATTAGTGACGAAAATATCGCGATAGAAGCAGACGAGCTTAGCGGTTCGGAAGACGAATTAACACTGAATGCATTAGATTTAGAAGAAATTGAAGCCGAGTGCTACAATTCTGAATCCTATGATTCGGATCATTCAACGGTTGATAATTCAGATGACGAATGTGAAGAAAATGAAGATTCCAGTGAAACAGAATGGAGTACAGATGAATCTGAAGAAGAAGTAGAAGATATAGATTTGGTTCTTATCATAGATAAGATTCCTACGCAAGTAGTATCAATTGAGTGTTGCGAAATGACATTTGATTCTATTTTAGAGTCAGATAAAATAACTATGGAAGAATTAGAAAGCGCCATGTTCCAGATTATAGTCATGTTACACGTATATCAGTCAGTCTATCATTTCACACACAATGATTTGCATACAAACAACATCATGTATATCACAACAGATAAAACTCATCTATCATATAAGATCAACAATGTTTATTATAAAATACCGACCTATGGAAAAATATATAAGATTATTGATTTTGGACGTTCTATTTATACGGTAAAGGATACATTATTTTGCAGCGACAGTTTTTCGGAAAATGGTACAGCACATACACAATATAATTTCAAGCCATTTTATAATCCAGCCAAGACAACTATTGAGCCAAATAACAGCTTTGATTTGTGTCGTCTCGCGTGTTCTATGATTGATTTTATAGTAGAAGATTTTAAACACATTGATGATTATAGAAAAGTACCCGTATACGATATGATTCTCTCGTGGTTGTACGATGACAACAACGTAAACATATTGTACAAAAAGAATGGCGACGAGAGATATCCTGATTTCAAGTTGTATAAGATGATTGCCAGATTGGTGCACAACCATACTCCTGAGAAGCAATTTGGACACGAATGTTTCAAAAAATACATAACAAATAAGGATAAATCAGTTATGGATATAGATAAAATTAAAAGCCAGGTTCATTTGTAAATACTTTGGCCTTACCAGATTCTTTCAGAAAATAATAATCCTTTCCAAATAAAACAAGCAGTGTAATGCAGAATATAAATACAGAATCCTTCATGTTGTTTCTCTTCACATCATCTTCTTTATCTTTATCCAAGACCATTTTCAAAATAAAAAATAATATTGCTATACCGACTGCAATATATACGTTTTCCATTAAAATATATATACCTAAATAGTTCATATATTTTAACGCATTTATAATTCTTCAAATTCAATGTTTACCTTTTGAGGATTATTCAAGTCAAGTACTTCAAAATCGTCAATCGGTATAGTTTCTCCTAAACTGATGGGTTCTACAGGTGAATCAAATGTAAGTACAGAATTATTTTCAGAAAATTTGATACGAGGTTCAGGTTCACTTATGGTTATGTTATCTTTAAACGATTTAAAGTTAGTAGCATTTGCATTAAATATAGAGTTGATATTTGTGTTTTCCTCAGTTCTGTCAAATGAATTGGGTGACAATGTTTCAACTTTTAGTTCCTCTCTTGATTCGGCTTTTACGGGCGCTTCCGCTTTTACGGTCGCTTCCGCTTTTACGGTCGCTTCCGCTTTTACAGGCCTTTCCACAATTTTTTCAACTTTGGTTGTTTCTACTTCCTGTGTTTCATCAATGTACTGACGCAACAATGTTTCAATAGGAATGCGATCACGAATGGTGTTCATGATACACGTCTGTACAATAAGTTCAAACTCACGATTTCGTTTTTGTGTTTCAAGAGGGGGGATATCAATCTCAAACAGATAGATATTGGAATATAATTTCCGTGCAATATTTGTATAAGCTTGGTGAATAAACACGCTAAAATCGGGAATATCAATGGATACCTTTTTTGTTTCAGATCCAACACGAACACACGAGAGAATCTTTAATTGAATGATATGCACACAGGTCAAAATATCTTCTAAATAAGAACAGTTACATAACTCAACAATACGTTTTTTTTCGGTATCAATGATACTTTGATTCCATTTTGGAATACGTGCTAAAAGATTCTGGAAGGTCATCAAGTACTTTTCCTCCTCGTCATTTTCGGTACATAATTGTACGGATTCGTTAAAGATGGAACGAAACCCATCTACAATATGGGGTGTCAAGTAGTTCATGAGAATAATGCTCCATTCATTCTTGGAATCAGATAAAGTGTTGCTGCTGTAATCATCCATTAGTAAAATGGCTTAAAATAATAATAAAATAGGAACGCAATATTATTTACGATTCTCATTGGACATTTGTGCCATTTCTTTTAATTGCTTACTAATTTCAATAGCGTCTGTTAGTGTTGCTGGTAGAACACCTTCATCTATTGATTTTGATAGAAATTGTACTACATTATTAATATAAGGATCCATTGTAGGTTTTGTAGCAGGCCCCATTAATTTAACACTTTCATCAGAATAAAGAACATTTGCCAAATCAATATCATGATCACCTATACTGTTTAATATGTTATTGTAATGTTCTGCGCATTTATTTAGTCTACCATATATAAGAACTGCAATGCGCATATATTGTACACAGTTAAATAATATTCCTATAATAACACAATAAATAATATATGATCATCGTCTCGTTTTTTAGTTCCTTACATATACTTTCATAATAAAATTTGATCTTGATGTATTTTTCTTTTGGCATATTCTTCATTTTATTCAAGACCAAGTCGCCATATATACCGTCTGAATATAACTTCTCGGCAATTTCCAGTAATTCTATTTCATTTTTACTACTTGGCACATGTATACTAGTCCCCGTTTCAATCGTCTTGGACGGGATATACATATGAATAAACCTTGAACATATTGGATTTAACAATTTATCCTTATTGTGAGTAACGATAAAAAAACGCGTATTGTTGCTATATATTTCAATGCACCGACGGAGAGAATATTGAGCATCTATTGTCAAATTATCGGCATCGTACAAGATAACACTTTTAAACGGTACTTGATACGTGTTTTGTTTAGAAAATTCTTTAATGTCATCGCGTATCATTTTAATGCCCTTGAATGTAGCGCACTCAATATGCATGCAATAAAGCTTTTTCATTTCTACACTATAAATGGTATCCAATAGTTTGGATAAGATGCGTCTTTTTCCTGAATTGTGTTCCCCATAAATTAAAATGTGGGGTATATTTTTATTCTTTTTATAGTTTTCAATAATAGAATCCATGATAAAGTAGTTGTAAATTTTTTAAATATTAATATATAATATGATATTTAAAAAAATAGTGTTAAAAAAACAAAATGTAAACGTAGATATGGTAGAAGAGACGCTGCAAATATGCTATGATAACATGTGTTTTTCTACCTTTCCTTATATCATGTACAAAATAGAGTCGTCCGAAGATACATTAAATAATTATAACTCGGGTAATTGTATTGCGTTATCTCTATTTTTGAAAAAATATTTAAAAAACATTGGTATTGATAGCCATTTGATACCAGCAAGTGTACCCGATATACATAAAGTACCAGGCGTAAACCATATATGTCACGTTTCTCTCTTGATACCCTACGACACACATCGGTTTTACGTGGTTGATCCGGCATTTTATTTCCTTACACCCTTAGATTGTGATTTAAAGAATAACAAATTAAAATCAGCTGATACAATGGACGTACACGCAGAAGTAATACATAAATTAAATTATATTGTAAGCCCAGCAGATAAATATAATCAACACAATCACCAAGTGACGTGTTATTTTGACACGGATAAAAACGATAAATGGGACTATTATATGCAAGAAATTGACCTAAGTGACGCAGACCGATATATTGGTGCAAAGTTCATGGAAATGAAGCCCGAACCCTTTATAGTAAAAACTGGTTATGAGCCAAATACGAATACTGTAAAAAAATTGTATCATATCAAACAAAGAGCCGATGCGATCATCATTATAAAAAAAACAACTGAAGTATACTCGGGTCCAATCACACATATACCGAGAGTACTGCAATGCGAATTGAATACAAAATTCTATAAATACTTTAATATGAATAGTTTTAATTAAGCAACACTTCCTATTGGCTTCGTATATGGATTTTGTTTAAATGCTTTTAATAAATCAGCCTGCATGTAATCATCATTAATATTGCGATATTCTTGTGGTGAAGTAGTATTCATTCCGTACTGTTGAATATTGGGGGCGGTTGGTTTATATTTAATAGGTGTCCAAGTATTAGACGGTTCAGATGCTTTAAGATTGACATTCATATTATTATTATATACATTTGTATTACCAATCGGAGTTCTGTTATCAATAGGTTTACCAAATTCTCTTTGATTGTATTCGGCATTATATGAACGCGTACCAGACAAGCCGCCAGCATTACCCATGTAAGAACTTTCGGTTGTTTCTCTCTGCTGTCCTATTAAATAAGGGTTGGATGTCATATATCCGTCACTATTTTGACGATTTACTTGCATATAATTTGTACCAATTCGGTCCACCTGTATTTGTCTGTTTGTTACTGGTGCATTAGATTCGTTATAGACGGTATGCTTCGGCATTGCCGTCAAATTTACATTTTGTGTACATTCTACCAAATTTTCCTTCTTAGTATGTTTTAAACCATTCACAATAGGGTTTACTACATTCGCCATAAAAAGACCCTTTACTGCACCGATATATTCATTCTCAGAAGTTGAACTGCGATTATTGTTGTATGATTTATACGACTTTTTACCAAGATCTGTGGTTGGAAATAAATTGTTATTTGTTAAATTTAAATAGGGATTCGTAGGTAGTTCAGGTTTATGAGGCATATCATATGCACCCTTTACGTACCCTGCCGTGTCTGCAACACGCGTTCCGTAATACGACACACTGGTATGCTCTCTATGTTCATCTGTCAACATTTGCTCGGATGCTTGTGTTGGTTTTAAGATACCCAAGGCATTACCTTTTATTTCATGATTGACATGATAGGTGTCTGGTTTTTTATTAATTGTTTTTCCAATGATGCCGTGGTCACCTTGTTTGTAGGCTGGTGGTACATAATTCGTTGCATTATCACCTTTTGGGTTATTTGCAATTCGCAATTGATCTACTGTTTTGTCTAACCATTTATCTCGGTTTTCCATTCCAGAATTAAAACCAGATGAACCAGGGGCAACTTTTACTTCTTCCCACGGTTTAGAATTTGCAAAACGCTGCGATTGCACCACTCGTGATTGTAGAAATTCGCTTTGATTCTGGTTACCGTATACGTTTTGCATATTTTCATGAGGTTTGAAAAAACAAGACACTTCTTGTTTATCAATTGAGAGAGATCCGGCACCAGTATAATTATCCATGGTACTGTCTACTTTATTAAATTTTTCTTGACTGTAATCTCCATTTGATTTATTATTATAAAAAGAAGTCATGTTATTATGCTTAAAGTCGTTTATTTTTTCACCGGATAAAGATATAAATGATTTTGTTTTATCGGAGCGGTCAATATATTTATCTTGATATTGACTATAGACACCTTCATTGTTGGTTTGTAAACTAACACGTCCTTCACTATGTTTTATATCATCTTTGGATTCTGCGTCTAAATTTGCAAAGGGTTCACCTTTTTTATCATTAGATACTAAAAATAGAACACCTGCTATCACAAGTGGTATTGCAATTTGTGCCATTATTATATACAATTATTTTTATTTGCATAAATCTTTTTCTAAAATTCGCGTAGGAGCATTTATATTTCGTCTCTCTATTTGTGAATGCCTTTGTGGATCAAAAATAAGGGGTGTGGGACGGTACTGTGTCAAATCTCTATACAACCACGCTGGACAACTTGCTCTCGTCTCGTCTACTAAAAAGGTACTTGTTGAATATTTATTTTGACTAGAATTGGGTTTCTGGTATTGTTTATAATCGCTTGCTAATTTGCGATCCAAACCTTTAAAATTAGAATCTAAGTCTACTGTATTCGTGTACATGTTTGCCCCCCACCCTTGTAGACGAATAGATACATCATCTATGTAAGGGTTGTGCATACCATTTCCGGGTGTGTTTAAGTTGTATATTCCTGCAAAGGTGGATTCGCATAATTTTTTTTGAATTACATCAGGATCATCATGAAACCGTGTAAACGCCATTATATAAGTTAAATACAAAATATTTGACTTATATTAATTTAGATATAAAGGTCTATCAACTGTAGAATGAACATATGGCCGTGGTATGTATGTAGGGTTCACACTAAAATACTCACGTTCGCCAATATTCACAATCTCTGGTGTAGCTTTAAATGAAGGTCCCTCTAAATTCGTAGACCGAATGCCTCTTAATGTGCTTTCTACATCAATCGCATTTTTACATAATTGTCCCGAATATATGGATGGATTTGCGCCTCTTACAAAATAAGACGGATCGGTATTCGTGGAAAACCCACTATATAACATATATTTATTCAAATTCATACTTTCCATTTTTTTAACTTCATAATCACCTTTTGTATTTAAATTACGGGTTGAGGCCATTATAGTAATTCTATATTTTATTATAGTCCTTATTTTTATAAATTTCTCTGGAAGCAAGACCACCTCTTACCCAATCTTTGCTGACGGCTCCCTCAATATGTAGCCGAGGATCAGTCATTCGTTCGGGGTTCATCAATGGATAATTTTCCAAACCCAAGTTAGGGTTGTTAACGAGAGATATTTTGCTTTTTTTCTCTCTTAAATCATACCCCCAGAGTAAACTATTTTCTAATGAAACATCTACGTTTCCTTTTCCTAAATAAGGAACAGTTTTGTATGGTCTCTCGTGTAAGCTGATTTTAATATGCGGATTGGTCAATACGCTTTTTTCTAAAAGTGTACTTTCTGCAATATTGCAACCACCAGGTCCAATGCCATTTGAACCCTTGATGAAAATATTGGGCTGAGATGTTGCAAAATCTAATGCAGCATTACAGTCCATTTTATAAGGATTGTATGTGGTGTAATTAGCATATTGCATGTTTAATATATTTTCCTGCGTATAAGTAGTAGAATCATTTCCAATTCTAGATAATCCATCAAAATTAAAATTAACTAAGGTACTCATATTGTTTTAAAGAGATATTTTTTTTTAATAAATTGTTAATGGTTTTTCAGAATGCAATGTGCCATAACAAAATTCTAAGAAACTGTCTTGTTTGTTAGGTATAGTTGTGATAGGATTTGTGAAAAATTGTCTAGAACTTTTTTCTAAATCTAGATTGTCGCCGTCACTTTTAAAAATATCAGTGATTTCATCGTTGTCTTTATTTTGTTCTATAATGGATGATTTAATACTATTATTCAATCTTGTTTCTAAATCAGGAGTATAGTCTTCTTTAAATTCAGGTTTGTCTGGATTAGATATGTAATCTGTAATTAATACATTATTAAATGGATTGTTTGTGTATATATTTGCTTTGTGATCATTGGTAAAGTAAGGTGCCATTCCTTCTGTTTGGTTATGGTATAACAGTACTATAATACCTATAACAATCATTCCAAATACAATGATAATAAACCGATTAATACACATGTATCCAAATAATGACACCAATATAACAAAACGTGTTATAGCATTCAGTTTTTCATCACGAGACATGTTGGAACTTGGCCATATTTCCGTTATATGTTGAGAATTAAATAATATAGAAGGGTTATTAATCCAAAAACTCATTTATATAATAGGTTTTTTTTTATTTCTTTTTGCTTTCGGTTTTTTACTTTTTTGTTGAACAGATTCATCTACTTTGACAGAAAATGTGTTTTCGTTTTTCTGCGTAAATACAGCCTTCTCTTTTTGTTTCTCTTCTCTCTTTTTATTAAGCCGTTCCTTCATTTTAGCGGCCTTCAAATTCTGCTCCATCTTATTAGCCATTCCCTTGAAATCCATATTTCCACCCATACCCATCTTACTCATCATTTGCTTTAATCCTGGAATGTCCTTTATTTTTTCCATAATTTCAGTTGCCTCTTGTAACAATTCGCTTTGCTTCACGTCACCTTTTTGAATTTTATCTTCTAATTTACTACCAATGTCTTTTACCAAGGATAAAATTTTTGTAGGATTTTTCATAATTGTTTCCATAAATTCTTTTTGATCACCAATGGTTGCACTGGCCTCTTCTGCAATTTCTTTTGCTAAACTTCCAATCTTACCATTCATTAATCCATCTAAATGGCTTTTCAAGTTTTCAGGATCCATGAAATTATCAGAATTGTCCGACGTATCATTAAAGAAATCTTTCATGTTTTCCATTGTTTCTGCAATCTTCTTGTGCAAATCTTCCTCTTTCACTGCTTCAAAAATCTTGCTAGAATCGCCAAATGATTCGCCGTGGTTTAGTTTTTCAACCACGCAGAATAAAATCAATTGCAAGTACTTCCAAATAGTTCTCTTACTTTTTTCTGTTAAACTAGGATCCTTCATCAAAGTAGTAAAATCTATATTCGGCAATAAGAAACACGGTGCGTCAAATAAACTGTCATTCTCGTAAAGTAATTGAAAAAATAGCTTGGGGAACATTTCATAACAGTGATTGTACATATCCAAATCGGGCGTAGATAACAGTGGCTCAATCTCCGGAAAAGTAATTAACAAATCTTTCTTAAAATCCCCAATAATCTGTGTAAACTTTTCGTGGCTCATTTTATAATAATGCACAATTTATTTATATGTTTTATTGAAATAAATATATGAATAATTCGTCAAGTTTACAATGTATTCTAAAAACTCATTCTTGGTGTTTTCATCCAAAGATGGAAAAATATCTTTAAAGTCATTGATATATTTCAATAAGGGCGTTTCCTTTTCTGTTTTGGTCATTTCGTCTCCGTATGACTTATTTAGGAAGAATTCAAAATCTTTATTCATGACTTGTTTGTAGTATTTTGATGTAATGCGATCATTCCATGTAGTGATGATTAGTTTTACATTTGTTTCTCTAACAATTTGATTTTTTCTATAAAACATTTTGAAATTGGGATCATTTTTTAAATATATTTTAATAAATTCAAGAAATGCAAAATATGTTTTATTAAAAGAAGAAAAAGCTTCCTTACTCATTACTGATATTGTGTGCAATTATTTAAATTATTTTTTGCCGACTAATTCATTTCTACTTTGCTCTAACTGTTCCAAGGTCATACCAATCTTTGCGGTCTTATCCGATTGAAGTGGAGTTTCTATATTTGATTCTTGGTCTAACGTAGAGTAATTGTACATTTGTCTTACGCCACCCGTACCCTGTGCAGACAACTCATCTGGCGACGAATCTAAAAAGCTGAAATTGTCACTTCTTACACCATATGGATTGCCATTATCCATGTTCAAAGAAAACGGATTCGGTTCATTATGTAACATGGTTTTTTCTTCCTTAATATTCTTGATTTGAGGTTTTATATAATCTAGTATTTGATTCCCACTTAATATTTCGTGATTTGGTTTTAATAACAAAACAGGTACTCTGTTTATCATTGGAGGAAGTGGAAAACTAGAACCATCTGGGTTTAAAATGTAAGTTACATTATTCTTAACAATGCGTTTATCAATAGAAATGTAGATAAATTTTTGATTTAAACCATTACGATTCAATTCATCTAATATCTTAGAAGAGTGTTTGCAGTACTTGCTAAAATAGAGTTCGGGTTTAGCCATTTATATGTAAATATTTTATTTGATACTTATTTTAACACAATAAAACAAAATTGATTTAATAATTATGTCTTAAAATATATATAACCATGGCTTCTAATACCGGTGTCAAAGTGTTGAATATTGCCAATTCTAATGAACTATCATTTGAAATTCTAGACACGGACGTGTGTGTAGTCAATTCTATTCGTCGTGTACTTCTAACTGAGGTTAAAAGCTTAGTGTTTCGCGGATTTCCTCACAAGGAGAATTGCATCAACATAATAAAAAACAATAGTAAATTCAACAATGAATATATTAAACACAGAATGCAATGCATTCCAATCTATAATAATA
>Ga0187844_10002089_pt1 | contig 14554 bp, 14 predicted proteins | sample SpaLakP09_SKY_50_FD_134517 | JGI IMG/M metagenome (GOLD analysis project Ga0187844, IMG submission 134517) | Oligotrophic lake water microbial communities from Sparkling Lake, Wisconsin, USA - SP09_SKY_50 | ecosystem: Environmental > Aquatic > Freshwater > Lake | place: USA: Sparkling Lake...
CAGCGCCTTTGAGGGCTGCCATCACGGGGCTGATACGGCTCATGCTTTACTCCCGTTCAATGCAGCCAGCGAGATGGCTTGCTCGCCTTTGACAGTTTGACCTTGGCAACTGGGTCGGCAAAAGAAGTCGGCATTGGACAAATCGGCCACCGTGCCAATGTCTTTGTCACCACGCCCCGACAGGTTGACCAAGATGGACTGCTGCGGCGTCATGGTTTTGGCCAGCTTCATGGCATGGGCCACCGCGTGGCTCGATTCGAGCGCAGGAATGATGCCCTCGGTGCGACACAAATAATGAAAAGCGTCGAGCGCTTCTTGGTCGGTGACGCCTACATATTCGGCGCGCCCAATGTCTTTCAAAAAAGCGTGCTCGGGGCCAACGCCTGGGTAGTCAAGACCGGCGCTTACCGAATGGGTTTCGGTGATTTGTCCATTGGCGTCTTGCAGCACATAAGTGCGGTTGCCATGCAACACCCCAGGCACACCGCGTTGGAGTGAAGCCGAGTGCCGGCCCGAGTCCATGCCTTCGCCGGCGGCTTCAATGCCTATGAGTCGGGTTTTTTCAAACGGTATGTAAGGGTAAAAAATACCCATGGCGTTGGAGCCGCCACCGACACAGGCCAGCACCGCGTCGGGTTGCAAGCCGTGGTGCATATTTGGCATTTGGGTGATGCATTCTTCGCCAATCACGCTTTGAAAATCACGAACCATCATCGGGTAGGGGTGAGGACCGGCCACCGTGCCGATGATGTAGAAAGTGTTGTCCACATTGGCCACCCAGTCGCGCATGGCTTCATTCAGGGCGTCTTTGAGGGTTTTGCTGCCCGACTCCACCGGCACCACCGTGGCACCCAAGAGCTTCATGCGGTAGACATTGGGGCTTTGACGTTTCACATCTTCGCTGCCCATATAGACCACGCACTCCAAGCCGTAACGCGCACAAATGGTGGCCGTGGCCACGCCGTGCTGTCCTGCGCCAGTCTCGGCAATTACACGGGGTTTGCCCATGCGTTTGGCCAGCATGGCTTGGCCAATGGTGTTGTTGATCTTGTGCGCGCCGGTGTGGTTCAGGTCTTCACGTTTCAAGTAAATCTGCGCGCCACCCATTTCGCGGCTGATGCGCGCAGCATGGTAGATGGGGGAGGGGCGCCCCACAAAATGCGCCAACTCGGATTTGAATTCGGCAATGAAAGCGGGGTCGTGTTGGTACTGGGCGTAGGCGTCTTTCAGCTCTTCAATGGCATGGGTCAGGGTTTCGCTGATAAAGCTGCCGCCGTAAATGCCAAAGTGGCCGCGGGCATCGGGTTGTTGGTAGTGAGACATCACAAATATCCTCAGACTGACAAAAATTTAGACAAGCGGTGTGGCTCTGACCGCTTGCACGAAGGCGTGGATTTTGTCGGCATCTTTGATGCCCTTGGCGCTTTCTACGCCCGAGCTGACATCAACCGCTAACGACAATCCGCGGGAATACACGGCGCGAATGCCGTCGGCCACGTTTGCAGGTGTGAGTCCACCAGACAAAACGAGGTGAGCATTGACGTTTATTGGAAGCTGTGACCAAGGAAATGTGCTGCCACTGCCTCCGTAGCTGTCGACCAAGGTGTCGAGCAACAGGGCATGGGCATGAGAATAAAGAGAAGCATATTTTAAGAGGTCAAAAGGCACTGCGCCTTCAGGGGTTTCCTTGGGGATGCGCGCCACGCGAATCCAGCGTCGCCCTAAACGGGTGGCGAGTTCATGGCAAAAAGCAGGGGTTTCATCGCCGTGAAACTGCAGCCAAGCCCCCGGCACCCGTGCGGCGGCATGTTCAACTTCAGCAGCTAAGGCATTCACAAACAGCAAAACCGGTGTGACAAATGCCGGCAACAAACCAGCCAATGTGGCGGCACGCTCGGGGCTGACATAGCGAGGACTGGCCGGGTAAAGCACAAAGCCAACAGCGTTTGCGCCCGCCGCTGCTGCGGCAATCAGGTCTTGCTCGCGGGTCAGACCACAGATTTTGATGGGGATGGTGTTCATGGGCTGAGTCCTGGCAGGCTATCGTAAGCCGCGGTGCGCGCAGGCAAACCCCAGCTGTTGTCATACACCGGACCCAAGAAATACAGCCCGTCGGGTGAAAAAGTAGGTGCTGCCGCGTCACGGTTTCGGGCTTGCAACACCGTTTGCATCCACTCGGGCGCTTGCAAACCTTGGCCAATCGCCACAAAGCAGCCCATCAGGTTGCGAATCATGTGATGCAAAAAAGCCGATGCTTGAAAATCAAAACGCCAGTAGGCGCTGTCTGGGCTTTGGCTGATGCGCTGAATATCGATGCGCATCATGTTTTTCACGGGGCTGAGTGCTTGACAGCTGGAGGCTCTGAAGGAAGTGAAGTCGTGTTCGCCCAGTAAACACTTGGCAGCTTGTTGCATAGGCGCAATGTGCATGGGTCTGTACACCCAACCCACACGCTGGGCTTCCAGACTGGGGCGAACGGGGGATTGCAACACGATATAGGCATAGCGTCTCGAGCTTGCACTGGCACGGCAATGAAAGTTGGCAGGGACTTCTTGCGCCCATTGCACCGCAATGTCAGAGGGTAAAAAATTATTGGTGCCGCGCACCCAGCTTTGCATATCGCGATGTAAGCCGGTGTCGAAATGCACCACCTGCATCAGTCCGTGTACACCTGAGTCGGTTCGGCCTGCACACAAGGTGCGCACCGGCACGGTGGCAAATGCTGATAGAGCGGCTTCGAGGCGGTCTTGCACGGTTTTGCCATTGGGCTGGCTTTGCCAGCCTTCATAGTGTTGACCTGCATAACTCAAACCCAGCGCCACGCGCATTGGCGTCACGCGCGTTCTTGTAACCAGCGCAGCGCCCGTTCGCGGGTTTCACCATGGGTTTGATCGGCCACTTCTTGGGCCAAGGCGCGGCCGGTTTGACGTTGACCCAGTTTCCACAGTTCATCAGCCAAATCAAGGCGAACTTGGAAGGGGTCTTCGCTCAAGGGAGTCGTGTTGGCCATCGATGTGGCCTGCGAATTGGGACGGTAAGGCGAATTGACGTCAGGCGCCGCGGCTGGCTGGGGCGATGGAGCAGGGCTGACGGGCGCGGTACGAGGGGGCAAGTCCAAATCAAAATCGATTCTCATTTCTTGTGGCTTGTCAGAAGAGGGGCCTGGCCCTGAATTGAAATCCAAGTCGGGGTCCTCGCTTAGAGTCTCGCTGGGTCGACTGCGTTTATCGCGCAACAAAGACAGGCTTACCAACAGAGCGGCGAAGACCGCAATGGCGCCAATCACTTCGTACATGTATCGCTTGAGCCAAGCCAGAAACTCTTGTGCGGCAGCAGGGATATTCGAGAAATTAGCCGAAAAACCACCTTGCATCTTGCCTGCGGCCTGCGAGATGGAGTCGAGTTCACTGACGTTTTTAGATACCTCTTGGTTGCGTTGGGCCGCCTGTTCGGATTCCAGCCGCTGCTTGACTTGGTCGGCATCTTCTGAGTCGGGCTTGCTCAGCGTCAACTGGTCTGGCGATTTATCTGCCTTGTTTTGAACCTGAGCTTTCAATCCACCTTTGGACTCACGCTCATTGGCGTCTGCGAGTTTGGTTTTCCCAGCTTGTTGCGCCAATTGTGAGCGGTATGCGTCAAAGTCCAAGGCCTGTAGGCGAATGTCGGCGCGAGCTTGCTTGCGGTCAATAGAGGCTGCATCTTCTGTGGTGGGCAAAGTGATGAGTGCACCCGCCTTGAGTCGGTTCACATTGTTGTCAACAAAAGCTTCGGGGTTGTTACGCAACAAAGACATCAACAACTGGTCTAAGGAAACATCACCCCCTGGGGAGTAAGACATCACCAAGTCACTGGCGGTGTCTCCTCTGACGACCTGGATGGTTTCGGCGACTTTGTTGACGTTGCTGCTGTCGGGCTTGGGTTTGGCTTCGGCTTTGACCACCGGTTCTTTGGGTGGTGTTGGCAAAGGCGCAGGGGTATCTTTGGCGGTGGTCACCGCCGCCTCGGTAGCTTGGCCTGTACCCAAAGGAAAGCCTAGGTTGCGAAAGGCGCGCCCTGTTGCCCATCGAAATTCAATCAATAAATCAACAAATCCATCTGTGATGGGTTGCGCGCCTTGAAATTGCATCAAATACAAATCATCGCCCTTACGTACCAAGGTGACGACCACGCCGTCGAGGCCAGCAACACGGGTGATTTGAGCCGCTTGGTAAACCATGGAGCTGGCCAATGCAGCTTGAAATTCTTGGGCTTCTTGTGCCGACAGTTCGCTGACCTGAACCTCAAGCTTGAGAGGCTCTCCAAGCTTGGATTGAATTTGTGGAAGCCCGAGCTGCAAGGCCATTGCATGACTTGCAATTGAAAGCAATAGAAAACTGAGTAACCAACGCAGGAACTGAGGAATTTGGGGCAGCTGGAACATTGAGCAGTTTCTCTTGCGGCTTAAGATGCGGATATCATAATGGAAATGAAAGCTTTTTAATGAATTTCAGGCTTTAAGCAAAATTCTCAACATGCGCCGCAAAGGCTCGGCAGCACCCCATAGCAATTGGTCACCGATGGTGAATGCACCCACATACTCGGGACCGAACGCCATTTTGCGGATACGACCCACGGGAATCGTCATGGTGCCGGTCACGGCCACAGGCGTTAGGTGTTGCAAACTTGCCTCACGTGTGTTGGGAACCACTTTCACCCACTCGTTGTCGGCGGCGATCATGGCCTCAATGTCGGCCACGGGTACGTTCTTCTTCAGTTTGAAGGTGAGGGCTTGGCTGTGGCAGCGCATGGCGCCCACGCGCACACAAAAACCATCGACCGGCACGGGGGGCGTAGCAAAACCTGGGCCTTGACCCAAAATCTTATTGGTCTCCGCCATGCCTTTCCACTCTTCGCGGCTGGTGCCCCAAAAATCGTCACCTTCTTTTTTGCCTATCCCTAAATCTTTGTCTATCCAAGGAATCAGTGAACCGGCCAAGGGGACGCCAAAGTTATCGGTTTCTGCGGCAGAAAGTGAGCGTTGTTTGGCGATGAGTTTGCGGTCAATTTCCAAAACAGCGCTCTTGGGGTCATTCAACAGGTCTTTCACCTCGGCGTGCAAAGTGCCAAATTGGGTCAGCAACTCACGCATGTGCGCGGCTCCACCACCTGAGGCTGCTTGGTAAGTTTGGGTGCTCATCCACTCCACCAAACCTGCTTTGTACAAAGCACCCACGCCCATCAACATACAACTGACCGTGCAATTGCCACCCACCCAATTGAGGCCGCCCTTGGCCAGCGCGTTTTCAATCACTGGCAGGTTCACCGGGTCGAGAATGATGACGGCGTCGTCTTGCATGCGCAGGGTGGAGGCCGCATCAATCCAGTGACCCTTCCAACCCGCGCTTCGCAGCTTGGGAAACACCTCGGCGGTGTAGTCGCCGCCTTGGCAGGTGATGATGATGTCGCAGGCTTTCAGAGCCTCGATGTTGAGGCCATCGAGCAAATTGGTTTCGTTTTTCGCCAGGGCAGGCGCTTGGCCGCCTGCATTGGAAGTGGAGAAGAACACGGGTTCGATCAGATCGAAGTCTTTTTCGGCTTGCATGCGGTCCATCAGGACCGAGCCGACCATGCCACGCCAGCCGACCAAGCCAACGCGATTTCCTATTTTGTTCATTGTGTTGCCCTGTTAATCAATGTCTCTCACTCAAAGCCTTCACCACCGCGTCGCCCATTTGCGCGGTGCCCACTTTGGTTGTGCCTTCGCTGTAGATGTCGCCGGTGCGCAGCCCAAGAGCCAGCACTTTTTTCACCGCGTCTTCAATGCGCACCGCGGCAGCTTCTTGGTTCAGGCTAAAGCGCAGCATCATGGCTGCGCTCAAAATAGTCGCCAGTGGGTTGGCCACGCCTTTGCCAGCGATGTCGGGTGCGCTGCCATGGCTGGGTTCGTACAAACCTTGGTTGCTGGCATTCAAAGACGCCGAGGGCAGCATGCCGATCGAGCCAGTAAGCATAGAAGCTTCATCGGAGAGGATGTCGCCAAACATATTGCCAGTGACCACCACGTCAAAGCGCTTGGGCTCTTTCACCAACTGCATGGCCGCGTTGTCCACATACATATGGTCGAGTGCCACGTCGGGGTAATCTTTGTGGACTTCGGTGACGATGTCTTTCCAAAACTGGAAGGTCTCCAGCACATTGGCCTTGTCCACGCTGGTCACGCGCTTGCTGCGTTTGCGCGCGGCTTCAAAGGCCACACGGGTAATGCGTTCGACCTCTGGGCGGGTGTAACGCATGGTGTCAAAGGCTTCTTCGGCACCGGCGAAAGCGCCGTCAGGCGACACGCGGCGACCACGCGGTTGACCAAAATAAATATCACCAGTGAGTTCGCGGATGATGAGGATATCCAAGCCGGCGATCAACTCGGGTTTCAAGCTGGAAGCGTTCACCAGTTCTTTGTAGCAAATGGCGGGGCGGAAGTTGGCGAAAAGCCCCAAGTTTTTGCGCAAACCCAAAATGGCTTGCTCGGGTCTGAGTGGGCGGTCCAGGGTGTCGTACTTCCAGTCCCCGACGGCACCAAACAAAATCGCATCCGATGCTTTGGCCAAGTTCAAGGTGGCCTCGGGCAGCGGGTGGCCGTGGGCGTCGTAAGCAGCGCCACCGACCAAGGCGGTTTCCATCTCAAACTTCAAATCCAAGGCGTTTAAAACCTTCACTGCCTCGGCGACGATTTCGGTACCAATGCCGTCCCCTGGCAAAACTGCAATTTTCATGGCGTACTTTCTGTCAGTGTGTTCGCCAACCAAGGCTTGGCGGCCAAGCGGGCGGCTTCAAATGCGCGAATTTTGTCGGCATGCTTGAGGGTTAAGCCAATATCGTCTAAGCCGTTGAGCAGGCAGTATTTGCGAAAGGCTTGCACTTCAAAAGCGATTTCCTCGCCTTGGGGGCGCACCACCACTTGGCGCTCCAAGTCCACAGTGAGTTGGTAGCCAGGGAAGGCGTGCACTTCGTTGAACAACAAATCAACCGCAGCCTCGGGCAGCGCAATGGGCAGCAAACCATTTTTAAAGCAGTTGTTGAAAAAGATGTCGGCAAAGCTGGGCGCGATGACTGCGCGAAAACCGTATTGGTCTATGGCCCAAGGCGCGTGTTCGCGTGAGGAGCCACAGCCAAAGTTTTTGCGGGCCAACAACACAGACGCGCCTTGGTAGCGCGGTTGGTTCAGCACAAAGTCAGGGTTGGGTTTGCGGCTGCTGGGGTCAATGCCGGGTTCGCCTTTATCGAGGTAGCGCCATTCGTCAAACAAGTTGGGACCAAAGCCGGTTTTTTTGATGGACTTTAAAAACTGCTTCGGGATAATGGCGTCGGTGTCGACGTTCTCGCGGTCCATGGGGACCACGATGCCTGTGTGGAGGGTGAATTTTTGCATGGGGCTTCTCAGGCGAACTTGCGTACGTCAACAAAGTGACCGTGAATGGCTGCGGCTGCGGCCATGGCGGGGCTGACCAAATGGGTGCGCCCGCCATTGCCTTGGCGGCCTTCGAAGTTGCGGTTAGAGGTGGAGGCGCAACGTTCACCAGGCTCGAGCTTGTCGGCGTTCATGGCCAAGCACATGGAGCAACCGGGCTCGCGCCACTCAAAACCAGCAGCCTTGAAAATTTCATGCAAGCCTTCTTGCTCGGCCTGGGCTTTGACCAATCCAGAACCAGGAACCACCATTGCCAACTTGATGTTCTTGGCCACTTTTTGGCCCAGCTTTTTCACCACAGCAGCCGCTTCACGAATGTCTTCGATACGGCTGTTGGTGCAGGAACCGATGAACACTTTGTCAACAAACAAGTCGTTGAGTGCTTTGCCGGGTTGCAGGCCCATGTAGGAAAGTGCGCGCTCAATCGCATCGCGCTTGCTGGCGTCTTTTTCTTTGTCGGGGTCGGGCACGATGCCGTTGATGTCGAGCACCATCTCTGGCGAGGTGCCCCAGCTAACCTGCGGCAAGATGTCTTCGGCTTTAAGTTCCACCACCGCGTCAAACTGGGCGTCGGTATCGGAGTGCAAGGTTTTCCAATAGGCCACGGCTTGATCCCATTCCACGCCGGTAGGTGAGAGGGGGCGGCCTTTGACATAGGCGATGGTTTTGTCGTCCACCGCCACCAAACCCGCGCGCGCGCCGCCTTCAATGGCCATATTGCACACCGTCATACGGCCTTCCATGCTCAAACCACGAATGGCCGAGCCAGCAAATTCAATGGTGTAGCCGGTGCCGCCGGCCGTGCCAATTTTTCCGATGATGGCCAACACCACGTCTTTGCCGGTCACGCCTTTGGCCAAGCTGCCCTCAACTTTGATGAGCATATTTTTGGCTTTTTTGGCCAGCAGGGTTTGCGTGGCCATCACATGCTCGACCTCTGAGGTGCCAATACCGTGAGCCAGCGCGCCAAACGCGCCATGTGTTGAAGTGTGCGAATCGCCACAGACAACGGTCATGCCGGGCAAGGTCGCGCCGTTTTCGGGGCCAATCACATGCACGATGCCTTGGCGCTTAGACATGAAAGGAAAGAAGGCCGCCGCGCCAAACTCTTTGATGTTGGCGTCCAGCGTGGTGATTTGTTCTTTGCTGATGGGGTCTGTGATGCCGTCATAGCCCAGCTCCCAGCCGGTGGTCGGGGTGTTGTGGTCGGCGGTGGCCACGATGGAGCTCACGCGCCAGACCTTGCGGCCGGCTTGGCGTATGCCTTCAAAGGCTTGTGGGCTGGTCACCTCATGTACCAAGTGACGGTCGATATATAAAACAGCCGTGCCGTCTTCTTCGGTATGGACAACGTGTTCGTCCCAAATCTTGTCGTATAGCGTGCGTCCCATGCGGGTTCCTAGCCTCAAAGTTGGCAAAAGTGTTGATTTTAGGCAGTTATCTTCATTGGCTAAACTCCACTACTTATAAATAGTGAATTTGAACCCTATGACACAGCGCAAAGGCATTATTTTGGCAGGCGGTTCAGGCACCCGTTTGTACCCTGTCACCCAAGCCATCAGCAAGCAACTCATGCCGGTGTACGACAAGCCCATGGTGTATTACCCGTTGTCCACACTCATGCTCAGCGGTATTCGTGAGGTATTGGTGATTTCCACGCCCCAAGACACGCCACGATTTGCAGACTTGCTGGGCGACGGTTCTCAGTGGGGAATGCACATACAGTTCGCGGTGCAGCCCAGTCCGGATGGCTTGGCGCAGGCCTTCACCATCGGCAAAAATTTCGTCAACCAACAACCCAGCGCTTTGGTGCTGGGGGACAATATTTTTTATGGCCACGACTTGGTCAAACAATTGCACAGTGCTGACCAAACCCAGCAAGGTGCCACCGTGTTTGCCTACCATGTGAATGATCCCGAACGCTACGGCGTGGTGGCGTTTGATGAGCAGCAGCGCGCCATCAGCATCGAAGAAAAACCGCTGCAGCCCAAATCCAATTACGCGGTGACGGGTTTGTATTTCTATGACGAACAAGTGTGTGAGATTGCCGCCTCGATCAAGCCGTCGGCGCGGGGTGAGCTGGAAATCACAGATATCAACAAGCGTTATTTAGAAATGGGGCAACTGGGGGTGGAAATCATGGGTCGCGGTTTTGCCTGGTTGGACACCGGCACCCATGAAAGCTTGATGGAGGCATCCAGCTTTATTGCCATCTTGCAAAAACGCCAAGGTTTGATGGTGGCCTGTCCCGAAGAAATTGCGTTTTACCAGGGCTGGATTGATGCCGCCCGTTTACAAAGACTGGGCGAAGCCTTGGCTAAAAATGCCTATGGTCAATACCTTTTGTCATTGGTGAAATAACTGCTATGGCTTACCAAGTCATTCCTACTGCATTGCCCGGCGTGTTGATATTGGAGCCCAAGGTGTTTGGCGACGCCCGCGGTTTCTTTTATGAATCTTTCAATGCCCAAGATTTCGCCCGCGCCACTGGCTTGGAGGTGACTTTTGTGCAAGACAACCACAGCCGTTCTGCCCAAGGTGTGTTGCGTGGACTGCACTACCAAATTCAACAACCGCAAGGTAAATTGGTTCGTGTCACCGAGGGCGAAGTGTTTGATGTGGCGGTCGACATCCGCCGCGCCTCACCGCATTTCGGACAGTGGGTGGGGGTGAATTTGAGTGCGGACAACAAACGCCAAATGTGGGTGCCGCCTGGCTTTGCCCACGGTTTTGTGGTGCTCAGTGCCAGCGCAGATTTTTTATACAAAACCACCGACTACTACGCCCCCGCTTACGAGCGTTGCATTGCATGGAATGACCCCAGTTTGGCGATAGATTGGCCCATACAAGCCCCGCCTTTGTTGGCCGCCAAAGACACCCAAGCGCCAAGCTTGGCCTTGGCCGAGGTGTTTGTATGACAAATTTTTGACATATACCGCCATTAAGATGACATTTTTTTCTGTTAGCGACTTATGAAAATTGCAGTGTTCGGTACGGGTTATGTAGGTTTGGTGCAAGGTGCTGTGTTGGCAGATGCAGGTCATACGGTGATATGCGTCGATATCGATCAAAACAAACTTGCACGTTTGCGCAAAGGCGAAATCCCGATCTTCGAACCCGGTCTTGAGCCGATTGTGAAGAGCAATTTTGCCGAGGGTCGTTTGTTGTTCACTTCCGACGCCAAGGAGGCGATTGAGCAAAGCGAAGTTCAATTCATCGCTGTGGGCACGCCGCCCAATGAAGACGGCAGCGCAGATTTAAAGCATGTCTTGGCTGTGGCCAAAACCATTGCCACCCATATGACGTCTTACACCGTGGTGGTTGACAAGTCCACGGTGCCGGTTGGCACGGCCGACAAGGTGACGGACATGATTGCCCAAACCCTCAAGGCGCGCGGCGTGGACCTCGCTTTTGATGTGGTCTCCAACCCTGAATTTTTAAAAGAAGGCGCAGCGGTTGCAGACTGCCAACGGCCCGACCGAATCGTTATTGGCACTGAAAGCGCCAAAGCAGAAAACATCTTGCGCGAGTTGTACGAGCCCTTTAACCGCAACCATGACAAAGTCATTGTCATGAATGTGCGAAGTGCCGAGCTCACCAAATACGCGGCCAACTGCATGCTGGCTACCAAGATCAGTTTCATGAATGAAATGGCCAATATCGCCGAGCTGGTGGGCGCCGATATCGAATCGGTTCGACAAGGCATTGGCAGTGACCAGCGCATTGGATACCACTTTATTTACCCAGGTGCCGGCTACGGCGGCAGCTGTTTCCCCAAAGACGTCAGCGCTTTAGTGAAAACTTCCGAGGGCTTGGGCTACACCCCTTGGATACTCAACGCCGTCGAGTCGCGCAACCAAGCGCAAAAGCATGTGGTGTTTGAAAAGATTCAACGCTATTTCAAAGACGGTCTGAAAAACAAAACCTTCGCTTTATGGGGTTTGTCATTCAAGCCCAATACCGACGATATGCGCGAAGCCCCCAGCCGGGTGGTGATGGAAGCATTGTGGCAAGCCGGTGCGCGTGTGCAAGCTTTCGACCCTGCGGCCATGGAAGAAACCCAGCATATTTATGGCGACCGCCCAGACTTGATGCTGTGTGGCACCAAAGAAGCTGCTCTGATGGGTGCAGACGCCTTGGTCATCATGACCGAGTGGAAAAATTTCCGCGTGCCAGACTTTGAGCGCATGAAGTCTTCGCTGAAAACGCCGGCGATTTTCGATGGCCGCAACCTGTTCGAGCCAGCGCGTATGCGCGAGCGCGGCTTTGACTATTTCAGCATTGGCCGCTGAATTAAAGCGACAGGCTTTGCAAGTAAGCCCTGAAATCGCTGCCGGTTTCAGGGTGCTTTAAAGCGAACTCGACGCTGGCTTTTAAAAACCCCAGCTTGCTGCCGCAGTCGTATCGCACACCCTCGTAGGCATAGGCATAAACCGCTTCGAGCTTGAGCAAGCTTTGTATGGCGTCGGTGAGTTGGTACTCGCCGCCGGCCCCTGGTTTGAGCTTGGCGATATGCTGAAAAATACTGGGCGTGAAGATGTAGCGACCCACCACACCTTGATCGGAAGGCGCATCCTTGGGCTCGGGCTTTTCCACAATATCGGACAACTTGGTGAGCCGCTCGCCTGCCGATATGCCAGCCACCACGCCATAAGACTTGCTTTGTGCGGGTTGAATTTTTTCAACCGCAACCACCGAGGAGCGGTAATGCTCGTAAATGCCCACGAGTTGCTTGAGCACGCCGGGTTGGTGGTCCAACAAGTCGTCTGCCAGCACCACGGCAAAAGGCTCATTGCCGACCAAGGAAGCCGCGCAATTCACCGCGTGACCCAAGCCCAAAGCCTCGGGTTGTCGGACATAAACACAGTTGACATGCGCGGGTTTAATGCTGCGCACCAATTTCAACAACTCGGTTTTGTGCTTGGCTTCGAGTTCATGCTCCAGTTCAAACGAGCGGTCAAAGTGGTCTTCAATGCTGCGTTTGCTGCGACCGGTGACGAAGATCATTTCGGTAATGCCCGCTTCCACCGCTTCTTCCACCGCATACTGAATCAGCGGTTTGTCCACCACGCACAGCATTTCCTTGGGACTGGCTTTGGTGGCGGGTAAAAAGCGCGTGCCCAAACCTGCCACAGGGAAAACAGCTTTTCTCACCACAGTCATTGCAACCCCTTAGCGTTTGTTGATGGCGGGAACATCGCGCTTAACCGCACCTGTAAAGAGCTGTCGTGGGCGGCCAATTTTGTACTCAGGGTCGCCAATCATTTCATTCAACTGAGCGATCCAGCCCACCGTGCGAGCCAGCGCAAAAATACCGGTGAACAAATTCACAGGAATGCCAATGGCTCGTTGCACGATACCGGAATAAAAGTCGACATTGGGGTAGAGCTTGCGAGAAACAAAATACTCGTCTTCTAAAGCAATTTTTTCTAAAGCCTTGGCCAGTTTGAACAAGGGGTCGTTTTCCAAGCCCAGTTCTTTCAATACCTCGTCGCATGTCTCTTGCATCAATTTGGCGCGCGGGTCGTAGTTTTTGTACACGCGGTGACCAAAGCCCATGAGCTTGACGCCAGAATTTTTGTCCTTGACCTTCTCCATGAATTCACCGACCTTGGCAATACCGCCATTGGCTTGAATGTCTTCCAACATATTCAAGCAAGCTTCGTTGGCGCCGCCGTGCGCTGGACCCCATAAACAAGCCACACCTGCTGCAATGGCGGCAAAGGGGTTGGTGCCAGAAGAGCCGCACAAACGCACGGTGGAGGTGGACGCGTTTTGCTCGTGATCGGCATGCAAAGTGAAGATGCGGTCCATGGCGCGCTCGAGTACAGGGTTGACCACATAAGGCTCGCAAGGCGTGCCAAACATCATGCGTAAAAAATTGCCCGCGTAAGACAAATCGTTTTGCGGGTAGAGGAAGGGTTGACCAACACCGTATTTGTATGCCATCGCCACCAGGGTGGGCATTTTCGCAATCAGGCGAATCGCCGCCACTTCGCGGTGCTCGGGATTGTTGATATCGGTGCTGTCGTGGTAGAAAGCTGACAAGGCGCCCACCAAGCCTGTGAGCACGGCCATGGGATGGGCATCACGGCGAAAACCACGCAAGAAAAATTGCATTTGCTCATGCACCATGGTGTGGTGGGTCACGGTTTGGGTGAACTCGTGTTTGCGCTGGGCATTAGGCAACTCACCGTAAAGCAGCAGGTGGCAGGTCTCTAGAAAGTTGCAGTTGGTGGCCAGTTGTTCGATGGGATAGCCACGGTAAAGCAACTCGCCCTTATCGCCATCGATATAAGTGATGGCGGATTGGCAAGAAGCGGTAGACAAAAATCCGGGGTCATAAGTGAATAAGCCGGTTTGGCCGTAGAGCTTGCGAATGTCCATCACATCAGGGCCTATCGAGCCGTTGTAAACGGGGATATCCACACTGGGAGTGCCGTTGCTGAAAGACAAGGTGGCCGAATAATTTGCGAGTTTCATGGGGTGTTCCTGTTGAATGGGGTGGTCATGCCTTGATGAGGCAAAGCAGTGCTTTCACATCTTCTTGTTGGGCGATTGCTTGGCTGTGGGGTCGCCCCAAAAACACATCCAATAAATCGTTGTCTGCCAATTCCATCAATGCATACATGCTGCGCGCATGACCCACGGTCAGGGACGATGCATGTCGATTGAAAAACTTCTCGATAAACAAATCGTTCTCTAACAAACCACGCCGGCTTCGCCAGCGCAATTTGCTCAGCGCCGAAGAGGGCAGACTGGCCTCGTTGGGCAGCGCGTCGAAAGATTCGTCAATCATTTAAACCGTGCGGCTGACCATCAACTCTTTGATCTTGCCAATCGCCTTGGTAGGGTTTAAACCTTTGGGGCACACATCAACGCAATTCATGATGGTGTGGCAACGAAACAGTCGGTAGGGGTCCTCCAAGTTGTCTAAACGCTCGGCAGTGGCGTGGTCGCGGCTGTCGGCAATGAAGCGATAGGCTTGCAGCAAACCGGCGGGTCCTACAAATTTATCGGGGTTCCACCAAAACGAGGGGCAGCTGGTGGAGCAGCTCGCACACAAAATACATTCATACAAACCGTCGAGCTCTTCACGTTCTTTGGGCG
>Ga0187844_10002090_pt1 | contig 14541 bp, 15 predicted proteins | sample SpaLakP09_SKY_50_FD_134517 | JGI IMG/M metagenome (GOLD analysis project Ga0187844, IMG submission 134517) | Oligotrophic lake water microbial communities from Sparkling Lake, Wisconsin, USA - SP09_SKY_50 | ecosystem: Environmental > Aquatic > Freshwater > Lake | place: USA: Sparkling Lake...
AGCCCAGCGTTCGCCAGAGCTGGCCGGCCCGCTGGCGCGCGCTGCTGGGCGTGTGGCCGCTGGTGACGATCTTCGTGATCGTCTTCGGTGGCATCTACGGCGGCGTGTTCTCACCCACCGAGGGTGCGGCGGTCGGCGCGCTCTGTACCTTTCTGAGTGGCTGGTTCAAGGGCGAGCTCGATGGCCCCGGCGTCAAGCGCAGCTTCCTGGGCACCGCCGAGACCTCGGCCATGGTGTTCATGATCTTCCTCGGCGCCGACATGATGAACTCGGCCCTGGCCCTGACCCAGATGCCTGCGCGCCTGGCCGACTGGGTGGGGCATCTGCAGATCAGCCCGCTCCTGATCGTGGCCGGCATCCTGGCCTTCTACGTGGTGCTGGGCTGCGTGATGGACGAGCTGTCGATGCTGCTCTTGACCATTCCGGTCATCTTCCCCACCGTCATGAGCCTGGACCTGTGGGGCCTGGGCCCGGAGCACAAGGCGATCTGGTTCGGCGTGCTGGTCTTGATGACCGTGGGCATCGGCATGCTGGCGCCGCCGGTGGGCCTCAATGTCTATGTCGTCAACGGCATGGCCAAGGACGTGCCGATGAAGGAGACCTACAAGGGCGTGCTGCCCTTCTTGGCCTCCGACGTGCTGCGCATCGTGCTGCTGCTGTTCTTCCCCAGCGTGACGCTGGGCGTGCTCAAGTTCTTATGAGGCCGCGCCTCGGGCAGAGGCTCTAACAGACTCAGCGCGCTGCGTCCGTTCGCCAGCGCACCAAGGCGGCAACTCCGCTGCACTCCTATGTGCTCCAGCCCACGGACGATTCCTTGGCGAGCGCGCACATTTGGCGCCATGTCTTTTCATTGCCTTGTCGTCTTCAACTAACTATCAAAGTCAACGCCGTTGCTGATTTCGAAACCACCCCTGGTCGCAGCCTACACTCCCCCATCCCCGCAATCACCGGCCCGCAACGTCATGCCTATGCAGAACCCAGAAGGCAATCGCACGACTGCGGCGCTGGCAGCGCTTGCGCGTCGAGCCGGCCCGGACGCCGATGCCGCGCAGATTGCTGTGGCCATGGCGGCGATATGGCGTGAAATCAGTGCCGCCTTGACGCCCATCATCGGCAACCGCGGTGCGGCAGCGCTGTACCAGCGCAGCGTCCACCTGAGCACGGCGCTGCATCCCTGGCTGTCTGTGCTGATGAACAGCAACGCGGCCACGCTGGACGCCTCCGAACTCGAACCGCTGCTGGCCCAGCAGACCCGCGCCGAAGCGATGGTCGGCGGCAGTGACCTGCTGCAGACGTTTCAACAATTGCTCGCCAGCCTGATCGGCGCCTCGCTGACCGAGCGCTTACTCCGTTCCGTATGGAACCCCCTTTGAGCGGCCCGGCCGCGCAGGACAATTCGCCATGAGCAGCAAAGTCAACATCAAGCAACTGGCCACCGGGGTGCCGGGGCTGGACGCAGTTCTGGGTGGCGGCCTGCCGGAGTTTTCCTTCAATCTGATCGCCGGCCAGCCCGGTTGCGGCAAGACCACGCTGGCCCACCAGATCATGTTCGCGCTCGCCACGCAGGAGCGCCCGGCACTGTTTTTCACCGTGCTGGGTGAACCACCTTTGAAGATGCTGCGCTACCAGCAGCAGTTCGACTTCTTCGACAGCGAGGCGCTGAACCAGTCGGTGCGCTTCATCAACCTGTCCGAGGACGCGATGGCCGGCGACCTGGACCGGGTGCTGCGCCGCATCGTCGAGGAGGTCACCACACACAGCCCCGGTTTGGTCTTTGTCGACTCCTTCCGCTCGGTCGTGCTGGCCAGCCAGGGCAATGGAGATTCGCATAACAAGCTCCAGCAGTTCATGCAGCAGTTGGGCATGCTGATGACCAGCTGGCAGGCCACCACCTTCCTGATCGGCGAGTACTTCACCGAGACCGATGCCAACCCGGTCTTCACCGTCGCCGACGGCCTGATCTGGATGCGCCAGAGCGTGGAGCGCAACTCGATGGTGCGCAAGATTGAAATCATGAAGATGCGCGGCCAGCCGACCCTGCCTGGCCCGCACACCTTCCGCATCAGCAGCAAGGGCATCAAGGTGTTCGCGCCGCTCAGCACGCACTCGCTGGAAAGTGGCAGGACGATCAGTCCAGCGATCGCATCCAGAGCTTTGCTGGGCGTGCCCGCCCTGGATGAGATGCTGGGTGGCGGCCTGCCGCGCGGCTACTCGCTGCTGGTGGCAGGGCCCTCCGGCTCGGGCAAAAGCATTCTGGCCGCAGCCTTCCTGGCCGAGGGCGCGCGCTGCGGCGAAACCGGCGTGATAGCCGCCTTTGAGCAGCGCCCGGACCGCGCCCGCAACCCTTTGGTGGCCAGGCTGATCGAGGAGGGTCGGATCGGCCTGGTGGACAGCCAGGCGCCCGACGTCTCGATCGACGAGATTCTGCTGCTGATCACCGACGAAATTCAGCGCTTGAAGGCGACGCGCGTGGTGATCGATTCGCTGTCTGGCTTCGAGCTGACCCTGGCGCCGACCTTCCGCGCCGACTTCCGTGAATCGATGCTGCGCATGGTCTCGGCCCTGGCCGCCACTGGCGTCAGCGTGCTGATGACCTCGGAGCTGGAGGATCGCTACACCGACCTGCGCTTCAGCCCCTACGGCACCGCCTTCCTGACCGATGCCATCATCGTGATGCGATATATCGAGGTGGAAAGCCGACTGCGGCGCGTGATGGCCGTCGTCAAGGTGCGCGCCAGTGCACACTCGGACCAGTTGCGTGAGTTCAGCATCGGCGCCGACGGCATTCACGTCGGCGAGATGGTCGGCAATCTGGATGGCTTGCTGGGTGGCAGACCGACGCGCAAGGCCGCCGCTGAGCCGCCACCCGCTCATGCCAATGGTGCCGACCGTGTGTAGGCGAGCGAGGTAGCCTGCATGAATCCGGACGCCGTCAAGGCCGCCGCCGAGCTTGCTGACCTGCACGCGCAGGTGGCCGAGGCGCGTGCGGTGCTGATCCGTGTGCTGCAGGACACCGTCGAGGCCGAGGCCCGGTTGGGCAGCATGGAGGCGGCGCAGCTGCTTGAGGCCAATGAGGAGTTGGTCGTTGCTGCGATGCGAAACCAGCGTGAGGCCGAGTCGGCCGCCAAGGCCCTGGATGTGGCCTCGCGCATCGGCGAGCTCGATGTGCTGACCCAGCTGCCGAATCGGTTGCTGCTGCTGGATCGCTTTGCCCAGGCCATCGCCAACGCCCGCCGCCATGTCACGCGAATGGCGGTGCTGTTCATCGACCTTGACGACTTCAAGCGCATCAACGACACGGCCGGCCACGCGGCCGGCGATCAAGTGCTGAAGCAGGTGGCCGGGGTGCTGGTCGCCTCGGTTCGGGAAGCCGACACCGTCAGCCGCCACGGCGGTGACGAGTTCATGGTCCTGCTCAGCGAGGTGACGCAGGTGTCCGATGCCGTTCGGATCGCCGAGAAAGTGCTCGCAGCCCTGGCAATCCTCGTTGATGTGGACGGGCGCGAGGCCGGTGTGAAGGCCAGCATCGGCATCAGCGTCTACCCGGACGACGGCGACGAGGTCGATGTGCTGATCGAACGTGCCGATGCCGCCATGTACCGGGCCAAGTGCCAGGGCAGCGGCAAGGTGGCCCTTCATGCCGACAGTTCGGATCAGCCTAAACCGAAGCGGGTGGAATGGGAGCCGGATGTTGGCGCCACGCTGCAAGCGCAGATGCGCGAAGCCAATGAGCATCTGGTCTTGACGGTGCTCAGTGCCGAAGAACTGAAACAGGCCGCCCAGGCGGCGCAGCGCCGGCAGACCGCCTTCATGGCTGTGGTGGCCGACGAGTTGCGCAACCCGATGGCACCGATCCGAATCGCCACCGCCATGCTGGGCCGCGTCAAGGCCGATGAGCCGCTGCTGCCCCGCGTGCAGGCGCTGATCGAGCGGCAGTTGACGCAGATGTCGCAGCTGCTGGATGACATGCTGGATGTCACGCGCGCGGGGCCCCGCACCAGCACCTTCAGCCTGGAGTGCAGCCGAGTCGACCTGGGCGAGGTGGTCCGCGAGGTGGCAGACAGCGCGCTGGCGCTGCTGACCGGCCGCAGTCAGCACCTGGTCTTGAAACTGCCGGAGACCACGCTCGAGGTGATGGGCGACCGCCCGCGCCTCGGCCAGATCGTCGGCAACCTTCTCGACAACGCCTCCAAATATTCCACCAACGGCGCCTCGATCAGGATCACGGCGAGCCGCACGGAGGACGCGATCGTGCTGACTGTGGCCGACGACGGCCTGGGCATCTCGGCCGCGGCGCTAGCGGGCATCTTCGAGCCCTTCGCGCAGGATGGCCATTCCATCGGTTTCAACGGCGTGGGCGTCGGGATCGGGCTGACCGTGGTGCGGCATCTGGTGCAGGTCTTGGGCGGCACCGTGGTCGCCCACAGCGACGGCAGTGGACTGGGCAGCTTGTTCACCGTCACATTGCCGCGCGCCAGCGGCGCCGCAACGCCTTAGGACTCTTGCAGCAGGCGGCGCAGCAGCATGAAGGCCAGCAGGCCCAGGCCCATGCCGGATGCGTCGGCCAGCAGGTCGGCCCATTCGCCGTCGCGCCCGGGGATTTGCATCTGCGCCAGCTCGATCAGGCCGCCATAGGCCAGCAGTGCCAGGCCCAGCAGGGCGGGCCGCTGCGCCCAAGCCAGCCGGCCGCTGAACAGCAGGGCGGCAAAGGCCAGCAGGTGGTTGGCCTTGTCCCAGCCGGTGTTAATGCTCACCGGTGGTGCCGGCGACAGCGCCAGCCAGGCCACGGCAATCAACAGGAGGGCGAACACAGAGATGCGCAGAGGGCGCAGGCGAGGGCCGAAGCACAGAGTTTTCAACAGAGTCATGGGCGCGGATTCTATGCATCGCCCGCGCTGCAAAAGATGTGCCGCTGACGAAGGGGGCGTCCTGTTGGACGCCCCTTCATTGCCTTCACTGGGCCGCCGCCCGGCTCATCCGAGACCTAGGGCGTGCAGCGGTAGACCATCAGGTCGTCCTGGTACAAGCCGGAGGTGCCGCCGCAACCATCGTTGACCAGATCAAACCGGAGCCTGACCTTGTCGTTGGCCGTCGCGTACGGGGCCAGATTCACGATCGAACGACCCCAGGAACCCGCCACCGAGCTCCCGTCGCGACCCAAAGATCGAAGGCCAGCCGCGCTGCCGGCATAGGTCACGACCCAGCCGGGTCGGTTACGGCCGAGCTGCATGCGCTGGCCCACAGGAGCGAAGCGACGATTGCCGTGGATGCGAGTCTCATCGATCCAGTATGGCAGGGCAGCGTCAGCCGAGCGCCTCCACCACCATCCGCACCCTTTGCTGCCCCTGGTACTCGTCCAGGCTCAAGCGGTAGGCGAGCCGGCCCCGTTCGGGCACGGGATCGATGTGGCCGAACCAGATCGCGTCGCGCAAAGCGCCGCCCTGACGCACACGCAGCTTCAGATGCCGTTCGCCGACGATGCGTTGCGAGACGATCTGCACCTCGTCGCAGAACAGCGGGGCCTCGAAGGCCTGGCCCCATACCTGGGCGTCGAGCTCCTGCACGACGGCGGGCGTGAAGGCCTCGGCGGGCAGCGGGCCATCGGTTCGCAGGGTGCGGGTCAGCGCGGCGGCGTCCAGCCATTCGCGGGCGACCTGTTGCAGCGCCAGATCAAAGGCCTCGAAGGCGTCGTCTGCCAAGGTGCAGCCAGCTGCCATCGCATGGCCACCAAACTTCTTGAGGATGTCCGGGTGGCGCTTGCTGACCAGATCCAGCGCGTCGCGCAGATGAAAGCCGGGGATGGAGCGGCCCGAACCCTTGAGCTGGCCATCGGCGCCGCGGGCGAAGACAAAGGTCGGGCGGTGGATACGCTCCTTCAGGCGCGAGGCGACGATGCCGACCACTCCTTCATGGAAATCGGGCTCGAAGATGCTCAAGGCCGCTGGCGGCTCGCCTGTGGGCATGAGTTCGTCGAGCTTCAGTTCCGCCTGCTCGCGCATGTCGGCCTCGATCACGCGGCGCTCGCGGTTGATCGTGTCGAGCTGCGTGGCCAGTTCCAGCGCGCGGGCCGGGTCGTCGGTCAGCAGGCATTCGATGCCCAGGGTCATGTCCGACAGTCGGCCGGCCGCATTGATGCGCGGGCCCAAAGCGAAGCCGAGGTCGAAGGCATTGGCCTTGGACGCATCGCGGCCGGCGGCCGTGAACAGTGCGGCGATGCCCGGCTGCATCCGGCCGGCGCGCATGCGCTTCAGCCCCTGCGCCACCAGCCGGCGATTGTTGGCGTCGAGCTTGACGACGTCGGCCACGGTGCCCAGCGCCACCAGGTCGAGCAGACCATCGAGCTTGGGCTGCGGCGCGTTTTCATAAGCGCCGCGGGCACGCAGCTCGCTGCGCAGGGCCAGCAGCACATAAAAGGCCACGCCGACGCCGGCCAGGTTCTTGCTCTCGAACGCGCAGCCGGGCTGGCTGGGGTTGACGATGGCATCGGCGTTGGGCAGCTCGATCTGATCTTGGATCAGGGCCGGCAGGTGGTGGTCGGTCACCAAGACCTTGAGCCCGAGCAGCTTGGCATGGGCCACGCCGGCCAGGCTGGCGATACCGTTGTCCACGGTCATCAGGAGGTCGGGCTTCAGCGGCAGGGCCAGCTCGACGATGGCGGGGGTCAGGCCGTAGCCGTGGATGGCGCGGTCGGGCACGACATAACTGACATTTTTTGCGCCCAGCATCGCCAGCCCGCGGAGTGCGACGGTGCAGGCGGTGGCGCCGTCGCAGTCATAGTCGGCCACGATGCAGATGCGCTCGTTCGCTGCGATGCAGTCGGCCAGCAGACTCGCGGCCTCGGCAATCCCCTTGAGGCCTTCCGGGGGCAAGAGTTTGGCGAGGCCATCGTCCAGCTCATCGGCGGTGCGCACGCCGCGGGCGGCGAATAGGCGGGCGAGCAGCGGCGATACGCCGGCCTGCTCCAGCGCCCAGGCAGCGCGCGGTGGCACATCGCGGGTGAGGATTTGAGGCGCGCTCATAACGCCTCCAGCAGCTTGGCCGCATCCGCACGTGGCGGCACCAGGCTTTGCCACAGACGCTGGAAGGCGCCCAGCTCTGGCGGCGCGTAAGTCTGGGCAAAGCGCTCGCCGCAGAGCGTCAACCGCACGTACTCGCCGGCCTTGGCTTGCGTGAGCAGGGCTGTGATGGCTTCGGCGTCCAGGGCCCGCCAGGCCTCGGCCCAGGCGGCCCAGTCGCCGGCCAGCAGGGGTGCGCGCATGCGCTCGTCGATCACCACATCGGCCGGCAGCTCAGCCCCGCGGGTCACGCCGCACCCACTGATCCAGACCGAGTTCAGCACCAGCTCGCCGCGCGCTTCGCGGGCCTCATTGAGCGGGCTGCCATGCAAAAGCATCTGACATTCGTTCTGTAGCGTGCGCAGGCGCCGCGCCTCGGGCATCCAGGCGTCGACATTGCGCGCCAGCACGCGGTCCAGGCTGGCACTGTTCATGCCTGCCAAGCTGGGGTGGGCGATCAGCCACTGCGTCGGTGAGAGCCAGTGCGACTGCCAGCCCTCGACGGCAGGCCACAGTTCGGCTAGTGATTCGAAGATGGCGCGCGACTCGGTGGCGTCGAGGTTCAAGGACTCGGGCGTCAGCGCCGTGATCTGGTCGCTGCCGACCGACAGGTGGATCGGCGTCAGCAGCGCCCAGGCCTGCGTGGCATCGAGGCCCGCCTCGCCGGCCAGCCAGGCGGCGACGGGCACACCCTCGGACGGTGCGCCACGCAGGGCGGCAATCGCCCGCTCGAACGGGGTGTCGGGGCTCCATTCATCGCTGCCTTGTGGCGGGCCACTCGGGCGCAGTCTGCCCAACAGCTCGGCCAGATGGGGCAGGGCCAGGTCGCCGAGCGTGTGCGCGCAGGCGTCGCCGAGCGCGCTGGCATGGGGGATCATCAGATGCATGGCCTGGATTATCGAGGGTCATGGTGGCGTCATCAGCCAGAGCGATGCTGTACAGCCATGCACAACGATGACACGCATGAGCCCGCCAGCCACCACTACCGCACGGTGTGGATTTCCGACTTGCACCTGGGCACGCCCGGCTGCCAGGCAGCGGCGCTGCTGGACTTCTTGCGCGAGGTGGAGTGCGAGCAGCTCTTTCTGGTGGGCGACATCATCGACGGCTGGCAGCTGCGGCGCAGCTGGTACTGGCCGCAGGCGCACAACGATGTGGTGCAAAAGCTGCTGCGCAAGGCGCGCAAGGGCTGCCGGGTGATCTTCATCCCGGGCAATCACGACGAGTTCGCGCGCAAGTACCTGCTGCACAGCTTCGGCGGCATCGAGGTGGCCGAGGACTGGATCCACGAGACGGCCGATGGCCGCAAGCTCTGGATCACGCATGGCGATCTGTTCGACGGCGTGATCCAGTGCGCCAAGTGGCTGGCCCATGTGGGCGACACGCTGTACGAGTTCACCCTTAAGCTGAACCGTTACCTGAACCGCCTGCGCGCGCGCATGGGCCTGCCGTACTGGAGCCTGTCCAAATACCTGAAGCTCAAGGTGAAGCGAGCGGTAAGTTATGTCAGCGACTTTGAAGTAGCCGTGGCGCGCGAGGCGAGGAAGCGCGGTGTGCATGGTGTCGTCTGCGGCCACATCCACCATGCCGAGCTGCGCGAGATTGATGGCATCCTGTACGCCAACGACGGCGACTGGGTGGAAAGCCTGACCGCCCTGGTTGAACATGCGGATGGTCGGCTGGAGATCCTGGACTGGAGCGGCCGTTCTGTCACAAAATCTACCGCGATGGTCACGAATCCGTCACCAAGCCTTCATAGAATTCCTTCATGACTTCTGCCCACCTGCCCGTGGTCCTGCTGAACCGAGAGCAGGCGATCCTGGAATTCAACCGCAGGGTCTTGGCCCAGGCCCAGCGCGCGGACGTGCCGCTGCTGGAGCGGCTGCGCTATATCTGCATCGTGTCCTCCAACCTCGATGAGTTCTTCGAGGTGCGCTTCGCCGACATGCTGGACGCCGCCCGCGGCCCGGACCGCTTGGTCAGCCATGCCGATGTGGAGCGCGTGGGCCGCGCCGCCCACACCTTGATCAACGAGCAGTACGCCATCTTCAACGAGCAGGTGATGCCGGTGCTGTTGGAGCACGGCATCGTCGTCCTCAACCACGCCGACCGTAACGAGGTGCAGCGCCGCTGGGTCGCCAAGTTCTTCGAGCGCGAGGTGCGGCCGCTGCTTGTGCCGGTGGGGCTGGACCCGGCCCACCCCTTCCCGCAGGTAGCCAACAAGTCGCTGCATTTCATTGCGCGGCTGTCGGGCAAGGATGCCTTCGGGCGTGACAACCGCATCGCCATCGTCAAGGTGCCGCGCGTGTTGCCGCGCGTGATCAAGCTGCCCGAATCGGTCAGCGAGGGCAAACAGGCCTTCGTGCTGCTGACCAGCGTGATCCGCGCGCATCTGGAGGAGCTGTTCACCGGCCGCAAGGTCGAGGCCTTCTCGCAGTTCCGCGTCACCCGCGACTCCGACCTGGAGGTGGACGAGGAGGAGATCGCCAACCTGCGCCACGCGCTGCGCTCCGGCCTGACCACCCGCCACTTCGGCCGCGCGGTGCGGCTGGAGGTGGTCAACACCTGCCCGGCCGAGCTGTCGGAGTTCTTGCTGGAGCAGTTCCTGCTGCCCGAGGCGGCGCTCTACCGGGTCAACGGCCCCGTCAACCTGGTGCGCTTGAACGAGCTGATCGACCAGACCGAGGCACCCGAATTGCGCTTCGTGCCGCACGAGCCGGTCTGGCCGCAGGGCCGGCTGCCGCGTGGCAAGCCGATGTTCGAGCGACTCAAGAAGGGCGACGTGCTGCTGCACCACCCCTTCGAGAGCTTCGACCCAGTGGTGCAGTTCCTGCGCGAGGCGGTAGAGGACCCGGACGTGCTGGCGATCAAGCAGACTGTCTACCGCACCGGCAGCCAGTCGGTGCTGATGGACCTGCTGATCGAGGCGGCGCGCCGCGGCAAGGAAGTGATGGTCGTCGTCGAGCTGAAGGCCCGCTTCGACGAAGAGGCCAACATCAACTGGGCCGAGCGTCTGGAGGCGGTTGGCGCGCAGGTGGTCTACGGCATCGTCGGCTACAAGACGCATGCCAAGCTGCTGCTGGTGACCCGCCGCGAGGGCAAGAAGCTGTGTCGCTATGCCCATTTGTCCACCGGCAACTACAACCCCAAGACGGCGCGTTTCTACACCGACCTCGGTTACCTCACGGCCGATGCCGACCTGACCTCGGATGCCGACACCGTGTTCCGCCAGCTGGCCTCGCTGGGCAAGGTCAAGGCGCCGCGCAAGCTGCTGCTGGCCCCCTTCAATCTGCACAGCCGCATGATTGAACTGCTGGCCCAGGTGGAACAGGCCGCACGCGAGGGCAAGACCGCCCGCATCGTCGTCAAGATCAATGCGCTGACCGATGCCGAACTGATCGACGGCATCCTCAAAGCCGCCAAGGCCGGCGCCGCCATTGACCTGATCGTGCGCGGTGCCTGCATGTTGCCGCCAGGCCTGCCGGGCATCAGCGACAACATCGTAGTGCGCTCGGTGGTCGGCCGCTTCCTGGAGCATTCGCGCATCTGCTATTTTCGCTGGGGCGATGGCGAGGACGACGAGGCCCTGTACCTGAGCAGCGCCGACTGGATGAGCCGCAATATGTTTCGCCGCATCGAAGTCGCCTGGCCCGTGCTTGACGCCAAGCTGCGCCAGCGCGTTATCGACGAGGCGCTGGTGCCCTATCTGCATGACAGTCTGGACGCCTGGCAGCTCGGGCCGGATGGGCGATCGGTGCGCATCTCGGACTCGGGCGTCAGCGCGCAGCAGGCCTTGATGCGCCGGTATGTGCCCGAGTAGGTTTGGGTGTCGGATGAACTCCGGGCTCAGCCCGTCGGCCTGAGGGCTTGTCTGCGTAAGCCGGCCTGCAGCCGAGTCCCGTCGGTTGCTCAGGTTGCCCATCCACTCCCATCCTCGGTTTCGCAGAAGCGTCGTATGGCCTACGGGATGAACTCGGTGCGGCGGCTGTGGTGTGAGCGACGTGGGCGGACTCGCGCCTGCGCTGCCGATTCGTCCGGGTGAATCCCCAGACCGCGAGCGCGCCACGAAATTTACACTGTCGAGTATCTGCCCTGCAGCCTGAGATCATCGGCAGGCGCTAGCCCAATGCTCATACGCACAAATCTCGCAGGCTGCTGTCTTCGCCCTTGGACGCATGAAGACAAGTCAGCCTTGGTACGCAATGCAAATAACCGCAAGGTGTGGCGCAACCTGACGGAGACGTTTCCGCATCCGTACACGCCGGAAGATGCCGAGTACTGGCTATCCATTGCCAATCAAGCTGAGCCAAGCATTCACTTGGCAATTGAGCTTGACGGCATGGCCGTGGGTGGCATTGGTGTCATCTCAGGTGAAGGAATTGGTCGCCATACGGGTCAGTTCGGTTACTGGCTCGGTGAGGCATATTGGGGGAAAGGCATCGCTACTGCCGCCGCTCGTGCGATGGCAGCGCATGCCTTCACCGGGTCTCATTTCATGCGGCTTGAAGCACCGGTTTTCGAGTGGAACCCGCCTTCCATGCGAGTGCTTGAGAAGGCCGGCTTCATACGAGAAGGTGTGTTGAAACGTAGTGTCTTCAAAGATGCTCAGCTGATCGACAGCGTCATGTACGCGTGCACCCGCGATACCAACCCGTTCTCGATCTGATTGGAAATTCACGGGCAGAAGAGAAATTTTCTTGCCAGCATGATGCGATCAAGCACCTGAATGAGCGATCCCACCTTCTTCCCCTCCGCCCCGGCCTTTCGCCACTGGCTCGCCGCCAACGCCGGCAGTGCCACCGAGCTGCTGGTTGGCTTCCACAAGGTCGGCAGTGGGCAGCCCAGCATGGCCTGGTCCGAGTCGGTCGACGAGGCGCTGTGCTTCGGCTGGATCGACGGGGTGCGCAGGCGCATCGACGATACCGCCTACTCGATCCGCTTCACGCCGCGCAAGCCCGGCTCCATCTGGAGCGCCATCAATATCGCCAAGGTCGAGCAATTGCAGGCCGTAGGGCGCATGACGGCGGCGGGCGCGGAGGCCTTCGCCAGGCGCACCGACGCCCGCTCGAAGGTCTATTCGCATGAACAGGCGCAGACCGCCGAGTTGTCAGCGGCCGAGCTGCAGTCATTCAAACGCAACAAGGTCGCATGGCGCTTCTTCGATGGAGACACGCCGCCCGGCTACAAGAAGGTGGTGCTGCACTGGATCACCAGCGCCAAGAAACCCGAGACTCGGGCCGCAAGGCTGGCGAAGCTGGTTGATGCCAGTGCCACCGGGCAGCGGCTGAGCTAGATACGGATACGAGCCTGCCATGCCCATCACCCCCTTCCACCTTGGCCCCGGTGCATTGCTGCATGCGGCGGCGCCCAGGCAGATCAGCTTCCTGGCGTTCGTTGCAGCCAATGTGATCATCGACCTGGAGTCGCTCTACAACCTGGTCCAGCAGCGTCATCCGGTCCACGCCTTCCTGCACACCTATGTGGGGGCGACGCTGGTGGTGGCAGCAACAGCGCTGTTGTTCCTGGCCTGCCGCCGGTTTGCGGCGAGCTATAGGCTGCCCGACCTCGTTTCCTGGCGCAGCCTTAGGATCCAGCAAGTGCTAGCCGGCGCCGCCCTTGGCGCCTACACGCACATCGTGCTGGACAGCGTCATGCACCAGGATATCCAGCCGCTGCTGCCCTTCAGCCCGGGCAACCCGCTGCTGGGCATCGTGCCCTTGGGTACGCTCCATCAGGCCTGCATCGGGCTCGGCCTAGTCGGCCTGCTGGTCATCGCGGTGCGAAGGTTGCTGGCTGGCCTGGAGCGTCGACAACGCTCAAAGACGGGCGCTTGACCAATGACCGACGCCTCGCTCACCGACCACCTTTGCGCGCTGGAGCTTCGCCGCACGCGGGCGCTGGTGGCGCGTGATCTCGCGCTGGCCGATCAGCTGCATGCGCCGGAGTATCAGCTCATCACCCCCGCCGGCAAGTGCTTCGACAAGGCGGGCTATCTGGCCGCGATTGAATCGGGCGATCTGGTCTACACCCGCTGGGATGCCGGCACGATGGATGTCCGGCTGGCCGCAGGCATGGCGCTGGTCCGTTACCGAGCCAGGCTGGAGTTCCCGTCCGGCAACGTCGTGAACTGCTGGCACACCGATTCCTACGAAATGCGCGACGGGTGCTGGCTGGCCGTGTGGTCGCAGGCCACGGCGATCAAGTAGTCAGGGTCAGGGTGGCTGGTTTATCCTGCATGCCGCATTCTCCCGACCCGCAGCACATCGCCAAGATGTTTTTCCGTTCTCTTTTGCTCAGTCTCGTTCTCGCGGCCGCGTTTGCCTCCGAACCCACGCACGCCGCCGAGCCCCTCACCCAGTTCAATGTGGTGCTGCTGCAGCCCACCTCGGTGTTGGAAGAGCGTGTGCCCGAGGTCGACGCGATGGCCGCCTATATCAAGGCGGTGGAGGGCGCCGCGCGCCAGGCGGTGATCGCCAGCGGGGTGCAGCAGGCCGTCGGCGGCTTCATCGTCGTCGCCGTCCGGCCGGGCCTGCAGTCGAAGGTCTGGCTCGACTTCGACGCGATGCTGGACCTGTAGCTGAAAAAGCAAATCAGCACCCGCATCCGCGCCGTCCTGCCTTTCGAGGTGCTCAAGGGCCCCGTCGTGTTCGCCCTCAAGGTCGCCACATGGAACGGCAAGCCCTCGAAACGCCTGGCACCCGCACCCCCAGAGTGGAAGCAGGCCGCGCCTGCCGGCGCCCCGCTGGAGGTGGGCGAACTGGTGGAGCGGCTCTGGGCTAATTGATCAGCCCAAGGCCACTTCCAACGCAGTGGTGCGTGCCCAGGCCTGGCACTCTTCCTTCAGCAGATAGAGCGTGCGCGGCTGCTCGCCGGCCCAGGCGGGTGGGGTGATCAGGCGCACCTTGCGGCCCTGTCGTTCCAGCTTGAGCGCGCGGGTGTCGACCTCGGTGCGGGGATGGCAGGCGATCACGGCCAGGCGTAGGGCGAGCACCTGCCAGAGGAAGGTCTCGTCGGCCAATGGTCCCTCCAGTTTGCGCAGGCCGCCGCGCTGGCCCAGGGCCAGGTCGCCGAGGCGCTTAAGCTGGTTCTGCGAGAAGCCCGCTGCATCCAGGTGGGCCAGTATGTAGGCGCTGTGTCGGTGGTGGTCGTGGTGCGAAATGGTCATGCCGATCTCGTGCAGCGCCGCCGCCCAGCCCAGCTCGCGCTGCAGCTCGCGCGGTGCCTGGGCGGTGAGCTGGGGGTGCAGCTGAAGGGCCAGCGCCTGCACGCGCGCGGCCTGCTTCACATCAACGCCGAAGCGCTGCTGCAGCGCGCCCACCGAGGCGGCGCGCTGGTCCTGGCTCCGGCCTTTGCCTGCGCTTTCGCTGGCACTCTCCGCTTCACGCTCTGCCAGATCGAAGATCACGCCCTGGCGCAGCGCGCCCTTGGCGGGCAGCAGCTCCTCGATGCCGAACTGGGTCAGCAAGGTGTAGAGGATGCACAGACC
>Ga0187844_10002092_pt1 | contig 14533 bp, 18 predicted proteins | sample SpaLakP09_SKY_50_FD_134517 | JGI IMG/M metagenome (GOLD analysis project Ga0187844, IMG submission 134517) | Oligotrophic lake water microbial communities from Sparkling Lake, Wisconsin, USA - SP09_SKY_50 | ecosystem: Environmental > Aquatic > Freshwater > Lake | place: USA: Sparkling Lake...
AAGTTTGCCCGTACTGAGGGTTCCTGAATTGGACAGGTTGGTGGAAGATAGGTTCGTTGCATTCGCTGTTCCCGTAGTGGATGTGGATGTATTGAGGATAGATACATTCGCAGTCGTTGCATTCGCTGTTCCCGTAGTGGATGTGGATGTATTGAGGATAGATACATTCGCAGTCGTTGCATTCGCTGTTCCCGTGGTGGATGTGGATACATTGAGGGTAGATACATTTATAGTGGTTGCATTCACTGTTCCCGTGATGGATGTGGATACATTGAGGGTAGATACATTTATAGTCGTTGCATTTGCTCTTCCCGTGGTGGATGTGGATACATTGAGGGTAGATACATTCGCAGTCGTTGCATTCGCTGTTCCCGTAGTGGATGTGGATACATTGAGGGTAGATACATTTGCAGTCGTTGCATTCGCTGTTCCCGTAGTGGATGTGGATACATTGAGGGTAGATACATTTGCATTAAGAGTACTGATAGTCCCTGAATTGGAAATGTTACTTGAATTTAAAGTCAATGTACTCATGGTCCCTGAATTGGAAATGTTAGTTGATTGTAAAGTCAATGTACTAATAGTTGCCGAATTAGAAAGGTTACTTGAATTTAAAGTGCTCGTACTGATTGTTCCTGAATTGGTTATGGACGATGTAGTCAGTACGGATACATTTGCATTAAGACTATTAATAGTTTCTGAATTGGAAATGTTGGTGGAAGATATATTTCCTTTTACAACAACAGTTTCAGTAGATCTACCCAATACAATTTCATTACTACGAGTCGTAGATGCTCCGTATCCAATGACTGTTGAATAAGTTGCATTTGTGATAACCGTACTTGATCCTAGAGCCGTATTGTAATTACCATTGTTCGTTTGCAATGCCTGGTAACCAATGGCAATGTTTTGTTCGCAACTGCTATTTTGTAATGCCTGATATCCGATTGCATTGTTATTTCCGCCACTTGTATTAAATAATGCCTCATATCCGATTGCATTGTTGTTGTTAGAAAAATTTCCGTACAATGCCTGATATCCGATTGCATTGTTATTAGCACCACTTGTATTAAATAATGCCGAATTTCCGATTGCATTGTTGTTGTTAGAAAAATTATTTTTCAATGCATCATATCCAAACGCGTTATTGAAAAGTCCAGTTTCATTATTCCTCAATGCACCATATCCAAATGCGTTATTAGAATAACCCGTTATATTTGATTGCAATGCATAGGCCCCAACCGCATTATTATTATTACCAGTTTTATTTAATTGCAATGCATTAGCCCCAACCGCATTATTATTATTACCAGTCGTATTTGACGACAATGCATTAGTTCCAACCGCGTTATTGGATCCACCAGTTGTATTTGTTTGCAATGCGCTAGACCCGAATGCGTTATTGTTTACACCAGATGTATTTGTTTGCAATGCGCTATACCCGAAAGCGTTATTGTTTACACCAGATGTATTTTTATTCAATGCATCAGCCCCAACAGCATTATTACTTTCACCAGTTGTATTTTGATTCAATGCACCTGATCCAAATGCGTTATTGTTTATACCACTTGTATTTGATGCCAATGCACCGGATCCAAATGCGTTATTTGTTAAACCCGTAGTAGTATTTATAATTTTATTGTACAACATAAGTGATGTTGTACTGATCGTACTTTCATTAGATATATTGGTTGTTGTAATTGTAATTGGAAATGTTATATTTGTAGTTGGAAAACCAAAAGATATATTTTGACTTTTCACATTTAAGTTTTTTGATGTTGATATATTGAAGTTTTTCGGAGTCGTTATATTAAAGTTATCCTCGTCCATTATAACTTTAATATAAAAAAATAATGTTCCAGAGCGGAATTGAACCGCTGACCTACGGCTCATAAGACCGTCGCTCTAACCAACTGAGCTACAGGAACCCATATATACATGTATATTTTCTTTAAATCATTTTAAACATTTTTAAACATCCAAAATATATCACCAATTTCTTGCTGAGTTTTCTTATCCTTTTTATCTATTGCTCGTTGATACAATACAAAAAATGTCACAATAAATGCTATGAATAAACTCACGAATACATGCATTGAAATATTAGCGGGGTTTGCCGCGACTAGTATCACAAATACTAATAAACCACTTATAGCAAAAAGAACAATAGGGTACATATATTATACCTAAATATTATATTATCCTTGCATTTTGAAGCTAACCCATAAAGTATGAAATATTTGTTAAAGTTAAACTAAATATTAAATAGTTCATACAAGTTATTACAATGTCTATACGTAACAAACGACTTTTAAAAGAGCAACTCAAACTAGATAAATATGAGCTACACTGGCCAGAAGATTGGGTTCATCACGATATTGTGAAGATTCAAACAGTACAAAAGGACACACTGATTTCATTGCATGTGGGATATAAATATCCATTTGTTTTTCCTAAAATGTACGTACATCCAAATTTCAAAAAAGGCATAGACTACATCACGTGGTTTTTATATTTGAAGAAAAAAAACAAGCATGTAATAGAAAAAATGGGGTTGAATATTGAATGCGTTTGTTGCGCAAATATAACGTGTCGTTGGGCGCCATCATATGGTATAGCCGACATGATTGAAGATTATATTCAAAATTATGATATTTACAATGCGTTGGACAAGTTTAGGATAATTTATCAAAAAATAAATGGGTTTGATGATTTAATCTACAAAAATATTATATTGCATTTATATAATGGCCACCCGAAATCGTAAACAAAAAGGTACTCGTAAGCGCAAGCTTTCCCCCTGGATTATTTTCGTACAGAAAGTTCGTAAAGAGAATCCAGGCATGGATTTTGGAAAAGTATTAAAGCTTGCATCCACTCTTAAAAAGAAGGGAGCCATGAAATAAATTATTCGCGTAAATTTTGAAAGAATGCCTCTATATCTGGTTGTGTCAATTCATTTTTTGAAACTAAAAGTTCAGTCAATTTAGCTTCAATATCTTCTAATACACCGACCCTGTAAGCTTCCTTGTTTTGTGAAAACTGTGAAATCAAATCACCTATTAGTGTTGCTCCTTCACTTACTGACTGATATGCAACTAATTCTTGATCTGCTTGTTCTTGTTCCAATGTTCTTTTGCTGTGCAAACGTCTACAATCTTCTTTCAAATCGGATAGTCTTGTTGTCAAAAAGTCTACTTGTTGGTTTTTGGCACCATTCGCTTTTAATTCATCTTTCACAGCTTGAAGTTGTTTTTGTAATTGTTCAATAACGTCATCTTTATCATAATTGTTGAAATTTTTTCTGGCGCGACTCGCAATTTGTCTGAGTAATTCTATTTGTTTGCTTTCTGCAATTTTTCTATCGGCCGTTTCTTTTTGCAAATTTGATTCCAATTTACCTTTTTGTCTTTCTACATTTGCACGACTGCGGGTCATGTATTCTAAATTAGATTTTATTACTTTTATTTTATCTTCATAGGATGATTTCATTTCAGCCACATCTCTTTTTGCTCTTTCTTGTAATTCTATAATTGTTGTTTCTTTATCCGTTAATTTGGATTTTGCTTCTGCTAATTGCTGTGATGTAGTAGCGACTTCTTTCTTTGCTTCTGCCAATTCTGCTGCATACCGTGCGTCTACTTCTGCTGTTTCAGATTTTGCAGCAGCTACATTTGCGGCTGCTTGATCCTGGACGGCTTGTACTTTCAGTTCGGTAAATTCCTTTGCTTTTGTTTCAAGTTTAGTCAAATTTGCTATAGCTTGTTCATGTTCTTTCATTAATTGTTGTATTTGTGACGTTGCCTTAGCAATTACTCCTTCTGTTTCGCTTTGTTTTTGTAAAAGGTTTATTTTTTCTTGAGCTGCTTGTTTGATTTCTTTTTCTTTTTTAGCCAATTCATCGTTCAATGCCTTTATAGTTGCTTCTGCTGTGAGTTTTGAAACATTTACTTCTTTACTCGCTTTCTTCAGTTCAATTTGTACACTGATTAACTGTTCATCTTTTGTTCTACAGTCACTTTCTAATCCGTCAAGTAATACTTTATAAGCAGCAATCGCGTTACTTTTAAAACCGAGTTGCTCTTCTAATTCCTCAGTGTTACGTTTAGCTTCTTCAATCGTTTCTATAAAAGTGTCTACATTTCGTTGTGCCCTTTCTTCCGTTTTGAACAGACGCACTGACGTTTGATATATAGAATCCGTTACGTGATCAAATTTTTGTCTCTCTAAAAGTAATTTACTATCTTCTGCACGTTTTATATCTAATAATAATTTACTTAATTCTTCTTCGGAAATCTGAGAATTTTTGTTTTCTTTACTTCCAAAGGATAGTTTGGCTCTATTCTCTATTATAATTTGATTTAAGTGTCTTAATTGTGTCAAATACAAGAAATTCTTTAATTCCATGTCATTTTTATTTAGTAGTTGTCTTTCTGTATCTTTTATTTTTGTTGTTAATTCGGCGAGTTGTTTCTCTAATTTAGTGTTATCTTTTTTAGTTTCAGCGGATTCTGCTTCAACGCCTTCTTTTTGTTGTTTTAAATCGGCGACTTGTTTCCCTAATTCAGACTTATCTTGTTTAGTTTGAACGAGTTCTGCTTCAACACCTTCTTTTTGTCGTTTTAATTCAGCGAGTTGTTTTTCTAATTCAGACTTATCTTCTTTAGTTTGAGAGAGTTCTGCTTCAACGCCTTCTTTATTTTGCGTTATTTGAACGAGTTCTGCTTCGTTATCTTCTATTTGTTTTGTTAATTGAGCAATTTCTTCATTTAATTTTGTTTTTTCCGCCTCTGATGCGCCAGTCATATTCTTTAATTGTTCTTCTAACTGACGCTTCTGTATAGTGAGTTGTTCTGCATTTTTCTTACTTGCAGTTGCTTGTTTGCGCGCCTCAGCTATTTTTACTTTCGCCTCAGCTATTATTTTGTTCATCTTTTCTTTTAATTCTTCATTCATTACTACTTTTTTACCCAATTGGTTATTTAGTTTTTCTATTTCTGCTGACATGTTATTGATAATCTCTTCTATTTTGGCACGACTTTCTTTTTTCGTTTGTTCTATTTCTGTATCAAGTTTTCCTGTATGTTTACCAGCTTCATCTATTTCCTTAGTCAAGTGAACAATTTGCATGTCTTTAGCAGCCAATTCTGCTTTCTTTTCCTCCAATAGTTCTTGAAATTTTAGTAACATGGCATCATATTCAGTACTTACTCTTTCAAGTACTTTATCTTTTTCTTGACCCCTTTCTTTTTCTTCTTCTAAGTTTGATGCATATTCCTCAGATTTAACTTGTAAATTATCTAGTAATTCTTTATTATTTGCAAGTTCAGTTTTTAAGTCTGCGATTAAAGCCTTTTTTTGTGCAATTTCTTTTTCAGATCTTTCTGTAAAACCAATTAGGTCTAATTCACTTTCTTCTAATTCATTGACACGATCTCTTAATTCTTCTATTTCGTTTTCCATGCTTCTTGCGCGTTGTCGAAGTTTATCAAATTGTTCTATTAGCCGATTTTTTGACTTAAAATGTAATTCAAGGCTAGATTTTTGTTCGGCAAGCGTAGCGTTTAAAATACCCATTATGTCATCAATGTCTTTATTCAATAATTCTTTTTCTCGTTGTAGATTCACTATTTCAGCAACCTGAATCCCGCGTTCGCTCTGATAAGCATTAATTAACTTTGTTTGTAGATCTACTTCATTTTCCAATTGTATGTTACGAGCAACACGATACTCTATCCTAGATTTGAAAATAATAAATACCCCTATCACCTCTTTGATATGCTCTATTATCTTAATGAGTTGCATTTGTTGATTCTCTAATAAACGATTTCTTATTTCCATTAGTTCATCTTCAGACTCATCCGTACGAACAATAGAGATTCTTTCTAAACGTTTCAATGCCTCATCATGATCAATACTACCTTCTTGTAATTCTTTTGCGATGCTTAATACATTTGTCAGATTCTCGGTAAATTTTTGGGAGTCTTCAAGTAACATTTGTTTAGTAACTGCATCTATTTCATTTTTTGTTGTCAACATTTCAGTTAGATTTTTAAAAGCAGCAACAGAATCTCCTAATTGAGATTGTACTGATTCATTTTCGCGTATTGCAGCTTCAATAATTTCTTGATTCGTCTGGACATGTACACTTACCTCCTCTTTTTTTTTTTTGATGAATTTAGATAGCTGCTGCAATCCAGCCTTTAATGCGGCCATTTTTTTACCATCATTTAATCCACCTAGATTTACATGTGGTTCTTTGCTTATATCAATCAAAGACCTTGTAATTTGTTGTACCGCAGTATTTGTCTCAGGATCACCCGTATCAATAGATGCTACATGCTCTTCAATATCTGCGCTACTAGATAAATTCAATCCAGTTGACATTTTTTCATTTTTAAGTAAAAAATAGCACAATAAAAAATGAATATGATAATATTCAATATATTGTTTAATTTGTTTGAATGTATAACTGTGTCGTTCCTCTACGTTATCTATTAAATATTGTACTGTATCAGCATTTTTATCATTTACAATCTTTAAAAACATTTTACCAACTTCATCTGTATTGTTAAATAGATCTTTTGAGTACATTAGTTTATCATCTTCTTTATTGAAAAAATATAATAATACTTTTAAATCGTGAGGAACATCGTCTCCCAATACAGTTTCTTTGGACGGACTTTTGCCATTTGAATTTTTGCCATTTGAATTATTGGGTGTTTCAAGTGATTGTAACATTAATTCAATAGCGTTTTCTAGTTCTGTTGCGGCAAATACTACATTTTCTTCTTCAACTAAATTTTTCAATAGAAGTAAATAGTCAATAAGAGTACCCATATATAATTAATTATAAAAGATTTAATATGTTTTACTATACATTGTAAACTGTACATTGTAAAACACCTCAAACACGTCCTTGAAATATTCTTTAAATGAACCCTTGTAACTATATGTGTGGCTTGCGTATGCCCTCATGAAACATATCAAATGTACAAAATCATCATCCGAATGTTTTATATAAGGTGTTTTAACATGTTTTGTAATAGTGTAGTTATAATCGCCGAACCGTGTTTTTCCACGAACCATTTCACATACATCAGACGAATCATTCAATGGAAATTTTATATTACCGAGAGATATGATTTTGATGATTTGCTCTAAACAATCTTCTTCGTCAAGTATTTTGTGTGGCTCAGTAAAAAAGGTATGAGGTAATTTATGTGTTTCAAGTATATTTTTACTATTTGCTAAAAAAAATAAATCTTTTAAATCCATTATATAAAAATTGATATAGAATAAATCTAATTGTTTTCTATAAAATGGATAAGGATACGAAAACGTTGGTGCAACAATACATTGCACAATTTACGCCTGAACAGAAAAAAGTACATGAAATCGCGATTCGTATATTAGAATCGTCTTATTCCGTTGAGAAAAGTATCGGGTTCTTGGAATTCAAGAAAGCTTTAAAAAATCAATAATATCTATATCATTATCTTCTGGTTCTACCTTATTGTAATCATCCAGGGTACCACATAAAATGAATTTATTAATCTTTTTTTCCAGCAAGGTTCTTTCTACTCTCTTTACAAAAAACTGATTTCCAAATTTCTCGGTCGTAATAACGTGACTGTCTTCATCATTGTACAAGCTAGGACACTTAAAATCAATAACATATTTGCGACACACCGCATTCAGGTACTTGTGTATCACGTCGCCCTTTGTATAATAACAAAATGCCTCCCTTTCTGGATCATAATACATAATCACTGTATTGTTTACAATGTCTACTTTGACAACATTATCTTTGGATACTGGCAATTCCTCAATATTAGACTCAATGAGTTCTTCCAATTCTTCCACATATTCATATTCTGGTAAAATGTCATCGGGAATATCAAGTATAACGGGTTTAGGAAGAAAAATGACACACAAAATAATTCCACTTGCTAATCCAGCCAAGTGGATTAAAAATGACAGAATGATGTACATTAAATTATAGAATAGAAACCATTTAAGTTGTTTTCATTCTTGTTCTTTCTTATTCTTTCTTGTCTTTTTTTTAGGAATTTTTCTTTTTTGATTCTTTTTTTTCAATTTTTGTATCATTTCATTCAAGTCTTCTTTATTAAAATGAATGCATTTTTTGAATGTTGGTTTAATAGATCCATCCTGAATAAAGTCTTGTACTAATCTCTCTGGTAGAGAGAAATGAGTATTTAGTCTTATATGATTGAAGAGTTCTTTTATTTCATCATCGGTTAATTTTCGGTGAATATGTGTAATTCCATCATCATAATGATACGTTCCGTCCATTCTACCTCCAATAATATTCATATATATTATATGACAAATAAATTAAGGAATAATACCATTAAATCTTACAAAAGTCAAAACCGAAATTCTAAAAATGTTAAAAATGTAAACACACTCATGAACATATATTTTACATCCAAAATCACACCGTCTTTTTTCAAAACTTATATAAATCAATAAAAATTCTATTTAAAGATTATCTACATGTATATATGTAAAGGGATCAAACCCTTGGCCTTGTTTCCTGTATAGGAAATATAACAGCACTACCTGTTCAAGCTTGAATGCCGGAGCCTGGTCCAACGGGGCAGACTTAAAATCTGCTGTGTTCGCACTCGTGGGTTCAAATCCCACTTCAAGCATTGTCTGCGTGGCTCAATGGATAGAGCGCACGACTTCTAATCGTGAGGCTGCGGGTTCGAGTCCCGCCGCAGATTTAAAAATATTAATAATATAATGGCCAAGGCAAAAAAACTTAAGGGCGGTGGTATAATAGGTACGGCTGGTAATATAATTTACAAAGGAACGCTATTTATTTCTTTATTAATGATGATGATAGTACCACTGTTTTTTCTTTGTCTATTGGTAGGTATCTATTTTTTAATGAATGGAGTATTGGCTGGTACAAATCTTGTCATAGACGGATTAAACGCAGTTATTACTCCAATAGTAAGAGGCGTGATTGATATGATCAACGGCATTATACGTGCCATTAATTCTTTTGCCATTTAATATTTCAATTGTATATATGGGTATATCTGATATAATTACATTTATTCAAAGATTTGTCATTTGGATGTTTGCACTTTTTATGATCGCAATATGTTCAATCATATTTTTTGCAATGTATGGACTCTATTTATTAGCCAATGCAATATTATATGGAACAAATTTAGTCATTTATGGATTAAATCTTATTGTATCTCCAATCGCATTAGCCATCAAGTCTATGGTAGATGGTGTCAATGACGCAATCAATGCGATCAAGAAGGTATTTGATGACATTAAAGCCGCATTTGAAGAATTAGTAAATTTCTTCAAAGATTTGTTTGGTTAATTTTAAATAGCAATATTATATGTATGTTATCGTAATGATACTAGTAGTAGTTATTCTTTTGGTTTTACACAAAATGTCAATTAAGGAAGGACTCATTGCAGAATTAGAGCAGGTACCCGTGGGTATACCAAGGGTACCACATGATACGGTTTGTATGGTATTTCATTTAGCAGGAGTTAATATTAATAAAATGGGATATTTAAAAGACCGTTGTTCATTCAGCGAGACTAATCTAAAACCAGATACTAGTAATTATTGTCCCTCATAATTTTTTAAATTACAATATTATATGATATATGAAATCAATATAGTATTGATGGTCATTGCATTCTTAATGTCATTATCATTAATTAATAGAAAGGAAGGTTTCAATGAATTTAATTTTGAAGAGAATAATTACATTCCATACGTTTCCCAAGATGTAATTTGTCTTATATTACGTGGCGCGGGCGTAAGTGATATCCACAAATTTGGAATCATCATGGACAAATGTTCCAGAGGAAGAGACGAAAAATTAAAACCAGATAACAGTAATTATTGTCCGTCATAAAATATAGCCCTAGTATATATGAAGTTCAGTATAGATAAATCCATCGCTCGGGCAAAAAACTTTTTCAAACCAAGCAAAATGCCGAAACTTCTATTTTTATTGGCAGTACTCTTAATTGTTTATTTATTATACCTGAATTATTTGAAAGAAGGCTTTGAAATCAAACCAGATGATTTAGAGGATGAGATCAAAGAAGGTAAAAAAGTGGTCCTCTTTTATGCAGATTGGTGCGGACACTGCACAAATTTCAAACCAACTTGGGAAAAAGCGGCTAAAAAAATAAACGAAGAAGAAAAACGAATGATAAAGGTGAATTGCGGAGAAGGTACAAAAAAGGATAAGGAAATCATGGAAAAATACGATATTGATGGTTATCCAACCATTCTTGTGTTTGAAGACGGCGAGCCAAAGAAATACAGCGGTGGTCGTACTGTGGAAGATTTATTAGCATTATTTTAAGTCTTAGAAATATTATTTATATATATTAATGGTATTTAAGAATAAATACTCATTTGATGAAAGAATAATAGAATCTACACGAATTATAAACAAATATCCACACAGATTGCCTATTATTTGCGAGCGATCTAAAATTTCTACGGATTGTCCACATATAGATAAAAATAAATATTTGGTTCCCGACGACTTTGCCTTTGGACAATTTTTGTATGTCATAAGAAAAAGGTTGAAATTGCCGCCCGAAAAGGCATTATTTTTATTTATTCACGGTAGCGTACCGCAATCCACGCAGTTAATCAGCGAGATCTACAATGCCAATAAAGACGACGATGGTTTTTTGTATGTGTCGTACTCTTACGAAAATACATTTGGTTGATTACTTTTTATTTTTAATAAACAAATTGCATTCATTACAATTCAGTTTATCATTGTCTTTATGACATACGAAGAAGGTATTGTCATAAAGATCTTTGTCTAGATAGGCAAATGCGATAATTTTTGAGCGCATGTACTGTTTTTTATTAATCAGTATTACATTGTATCCTTTTATGTGATTTGCCTTGTTGTCTATTTCTTTCCAATTACTGGATTTCATCTTGCGATAGATGGTTCCATCGGAATAGACTTTCAATTCGGTGCCATCAATTTCAACTCGGTACATTTGTTGCTAGATTACATGGCGTTATGTATGATTCAATTTTTTAGTACTTGTACAAATGCTCGGTTGAAATGGTCATGTACCAATCTGCACCATTAAAATTGATAGGAAACCCCTTGTCATTGAACATTTGAATTTGTAGTTTTTCAATCTCAATTGGGCCATGGTATTCTCTCTTGAAATCTATTTTATCTGAAAAATAATATCCCCCCCAATCACATTTTGGTTCAAGTGGAAGCAACCCGAGTACGTTAGATGGTGTATCACAATCAAGTCTTAAATCTTGTTGATTTACTGCGATACGGTTTTTATTGATCTGAGCTTGCGTGTATAACTGAGCCTTTGACAATGTACGTCCAACACCTACACTATCGTTCGCACCACATGTTTTTGTTCTGGACACGGTTTGTGTTGCAGGAGGATTAATGTAATCGGAAATATTATCACATGTCAGCTCGTTTAAACATTGGGTTTTATCTTGATAGCTCCAATAAGTTGTTGGTTTGATAGTGGCCGTTTGTAATTTAGTTTGTATAATAGTTCCATTTGTAACATTTTTATTAAATTCATCAACTGCAATGATTACATATTTTGTAACATACAGACATGCGACTGCTTCTGCGTTTATAGAACCTAATGCAGGTATTTCATATTCCAAATTTATAGTATTGGTTCCGTTATTTTCTACTATATTGCGGAATCCTAATACCCAGCCTAAATTATTATTATATTTAGTATGTTCACTGTCATTATCCGAATCATAAAAGTTTATTATCACTATATCATTACTGCTATTATCAATTACGGGTTTTCCGTTAGCACTTAGAGGGCCTATATTTAAATTGAGTGTATTAATATATGTATTAATTTGATTAATTAAAGTGGTTAATGTATAAAATCCGTCGGGGATAATTATCTTAGTGGGTGCCTGTTGAATATATATTGTAAAAGAATTATTACCTTGTGCTTCTTCAATGTTGTACATGGTGTACGGGATCTGTATATTTTCTATTTGAATGGATACTACATTGTCCAATTTTTCAGTTAAATGCGCAATATAATTCGTGGCACTAGTAGTCGGGTTTGGTTTCCCAGTTGAAGTTAAATATGGGTACAAATTGCATCTATATTGTGAATCCAAATTGATAAGACGGCGGATCGTATTTTTGTAGTTTGGATTCAAATTATCTCTCACCGTGTTCTTTACAATGGCGCCGACAGTCACGGATGGTGTGCTAGGATTGAATTTCTCTTCAATCAGTGTTTGCCCCATATGATCCAATTTTCTTCGTAAATCGGCGTGATCGTGGCCGTCTTGTACCATTTTAAAATAGCATCGTTTTTTTGCATCTTCTACGTCTTGTAGCGTAAATTCCTGGAAAAAATTAACATTGCTATATTTTGAAAATAATTTTTTAATCTCATTCGTTTTACTCATTGTTTATTCTAGATATTTTAAAATTGAATACTTATTTTTATTATATATTATTATAAAAATGGACGCTATCTTGGAACGGATTGCGCAACTTGAAAATGAAGTGGCTGTTTTAAAAGCGTCCAAGAAAGAATACCCGTTTATTACATTTCAAGAAATAGTCGTTGAAAAAAGGGATCTAGATCTGGCATACACCACTTCATTGTTTGAACAGATTATAAGAGTTATTGTTGAAAAGAATCATAGCTGTCCCTTCATAAAAATGAAAAAAAAGTTGTGCAAGTATGAAGATGGTTGGGTGCCTATAACAGACAATGACATCACGTATATGGTAAAACATGTTGAAAAATTATTCATTGATTTGCATATAAAATATTCAAAAGATTATAGTCCGGATGAATTTTTTCAAAAGGTTGACATCATATATGGTTTCAAAATAAATATGAAAAAAATTAGATTAGAAATATTGAATTTAATATAATATTTACATATTGTATGCCAATATTAGCAAGTAATCATTCTTATTGCGACGATCCCTATTTGAGAGAAAGTCATAATTGTTATTCTTATTTTTTAAACTTGAAAGACCCAGAGGCAACTGAACTATGTAAAAAAACATACACTGGAAACAATTTATGTAGACGTTCTCAACCAGGTTATGCGTCTGGATATAAATCGTTGCAAGAAGAAGATTTTAATTGTCCTGAGATTGTTGAGAGAACCTTGGCGGATAATCCTGATATCTATAAAGTGGATAAGGCCGAAACGTGTAAACCGGATTTTTACAAGGGTGCGGTTGTCGTTGCTCCCGGGCACGATTATCATTATTACCGGCTGAATGATGACATGATATATTATAATGGAAAAAGGTATGAAACCGTGTGGACGCACAAGCCGGGATATAAGCCGAATACATATTTAGATGCAGACAATAAAGTGATTACGGACCCTGAAACAGCAAATCGCAATTATGGTAGTTTAAACTACAAGGATTTCTGTGGGCACGTGTGTGTTCCGAGAGATCCTAGCAGAAAACAAATGCGGATGTATAATCAAATAGATAATAGAGGGCCGCTATTACGTATTAAAGAGAAATTGACAAATACGGTCAAAAATATTGTAAGGGAACGGAACCAAGTTGGTGGTAAACGAAGTACCGGAAAACGAAGTACTGGAAAACGAAGTAAACGGAGTACCGGAAAACGACGTAATAAAAAATTGAATGTAAATAATTCTAATAGTATATAGTAAAACATGGCTTGCGAGATTTGCGTAGAACCTCTTAATAAATCCAATCATGCTCCTTCTGTTTGCAATTTCTGCAACTTGACTGCATGCAAGCAGTGCATTCGTACGTTTCTTGGTTCAAGTGCATCCGAACCTAAATGCATGAAATGTAATACTGCCTGGGACAACGAGTTTGTTTTGCAGGCAGTGAATAAGACATATTATCATTCTGAACTCAAAGATAAAAAAAAGGATAAAATGGTGGAATTTGAAAAAGGGCGAATCCCGGCAACCCAAGAAGACGCAAAACGCTTTCTACTTAAAGAAAAGTCCGCAAAAGACATTGCTTCTATTCAGCAGGAAAATGACAAACTACAAATGTTGATTAATGAAAACAATCAACGTATACGAAAAATAAGAAATAAATTGCGCGATGACTTGGGACATGCCGTGGCCGAAAAGAAGGAATTTATCATGCAGTGTCAAGTTGAAAACTGCAAGGGATTTCTCAGCACCGGTTACAAGTGCGAACTGTGTGACGCAAAAACATGTCCGAAATGCATTGAAGTGATTGAAGACGAACACGAGTGCAAGCCGGATAGTATTGCCTCGGCGGAGATGATAAAAAAGGATACCAAGCCGTGTCCAAAATGCTCCATTCGCGTATACAAAATAGATGGTTGTAATCAAATGTGGTGCGTCCAATGCAACACGCCCTGGGATTGGATTTCTGGCAAAATCGTGAATGGCACCATTCACAACCCGCATTATTATCAGTACTTACAAAAACAAAATGCCGGCGTCATGCATCGTAATCCGGGCGACGTG